>JFJP01020340.1_pt1 | contig 56227 bp, 53 predicted proteins | sample 431651 | NCBI WGS metagenome assembly JFJP01 (sample SAMN02602958, study PRJNA72255) | Microbial mat metagenome, whole genome shotgun sequencing project. | biome: fresh water; feature: sink hole; material: water; isolation source: purple microbial (photo- and chemosynthetic) mats found in... | reverse complement strand
CATGCCGATGCCCCGCGCCCGATCGGGCGATGACGATGCCCCGTCGCACGGCATCCAACCGCAGCCCCCCAGCAACTCTTCCGCCTTCCGCATTCCTCCTTGATTCCATCCAACCTATGGATTTCGACGCAGAACCACATACCCCCGGCTTACCTTTACGCCATTGGGCAGAGCCCCTGAACTGTCACACTGTTTTGGCGGCGCGTGCGCGCAGATCCTGGATCAGGTTGTAGAGCGCGACGCTGGCCGGCAGCATATTGGTGAGGATGCCGACCGAGTCGTTCTTGCCCCACACGAAGTACGCCGTGACCATGCCGGCGCCGGCCAGGCTGATGATCCAGAACACGGTCGGGATCTCGCGCGTGCCGGTACGCTTGCGGTGGATCAGCTGGACCAGCCAGCGGCCGGCGAAGCAGAAGGCCCCGACGAAGCCGAGCAGCTTCCAGCCGGTCACCGTCCAGTCGGTCGCGGTGAAGGGCAGGTCGATGGTCAGCAGGACGCGGTGCATGTGCCCGCGCCCCTCGTAGTCGGCGGCCGGCAGGACGCTGCCCAGCGCGAGCAGCAGGGCGATGGCGAGGATGGGCCGTAGGGGCCCCATTGCGCGCGATGGGGCGGGCGCCGAGCAACGGTGGCGGCATACAATCGGCGCAGCCGATGCCGCCACGATTCCGGAGGCCTGCCGAGGGGCGAGCGGGTGCCGCCGTAGGCGGCAGCAGGCCCCGGGCGGGGCCTGCGTGCCCGCGCAGCGCGAGCGCTGCCCCGCAGGCCGTAGGCCGAGGAGCAAGCGAGCCGGGGTTCGAGTTGCGACAAAGCCCGGGGGTAGGCCTGTAAGGCCGTAGGGGCGAAGCCCCTGAGTGCTCACAGCCCGCCCTGCGCGCTGATCCGTACGTTGCGGTTGCGTGTCTTCAGCCAGCGCACCCCGAAGAGGTCGCGGGTGGCGCCGGGCAGGCGGTTCCACAGGCCGTATTTGCTGGTGCCGCCGGCGCGCGGCCGGTGGTTGACCGGGATCTCGTCGATGCTGTGGCCCTTCATCTGCACCAGAGTGGGCAGGAAGCGGTGCATGCCGTGGAAGAAGGGCAGGTCGATGACCGCCTCGCGCCGCACCACCCGGGTCGAGCAGCCGACATCCTGCACGGTGTTGCCGGTCAGCCAGTTGCGCACCCCGTTGCCGATCTTGGAGCTGAGCTTGCGTAGCAGCGAATCCTGGCGCTTGGCGCGGATGCCGTTGACCATGTCCACGCCCTTCTCCAGCGCGCGCGCGAGCTGGCGCGGCAGATCGACGGGATCGTTCTGTCCATCGCCATCCAGCGTACCCACCCAGGTGCCGCGCGCGGCGCGGAAGCCGGCCTGGAAGGCGGCCGACTGGCCGTGGTTGCGATCCAGGGCGATCCAGCGGTGCGGAGCGGGCAGGCCCTGCATCAGTTGGCGCGAGCGGTCGGTCGAGCCGTCATCGACCCACAGCACCTCCCAGCGGTAGGTCTGGGTGGCGAAGGCGGCATCGATCTCGCGCGCCAGGCCGGGCAGGGTCTCCTCCTCGTTCTTCACCGGGATGACGATGGTGATGAGGACGTCGTCGGGCATCGCCGCACGATAAGGCGGAAGGCGGAAGGCGGAAGGCGGAAGGAATGCCGGGGTGCGCGATCGTCGTTTGGCGTCGTGCAGATGGCAGTCTGCGTGCATGTCCTGGCCTGGCGATTCTTCAGCCTTCCGCCTTCGGCCTTCCGCCTTAGATTCCGCCCCCCATGCCCCGCATCACCCTGCCCGACGGCGCCGTCCGTGAATTCCCGCAGCCCATCACCGGTCTCGAGCTCGCCACCGCGATCTCGCCCGGCCTCGCCAAGCGCGCCCTCGGCGTGAAGCTCGACGGAGCCGAGATCCGCGACCTGTCGCGGCCGCTCGATCGTGACTGCCAGGTCAAGATCATCACCGTCAGCAACGACGACAAGGATGCGCTGTTCCTGCTGCGCCACAGCGCGGCGCATGTGCTCGCCGAGGCGGTCTGCGCCGTGCTGCCGGGAACCCGCCTGGCCTACGGCCCGCCCGTCGATGACGGCTTCTACTACGATCTCAAGACCCCGCGTCCGATCTCCGAGGCCGACTTCCCGGTCATTGAGGCGAAGATGCAGGAGATCGTCGCCGCCAACAAACCGTTCACGCGCTGTGAGGTGTCGCACGCCGACGGCCTGAAGCGCACCGAGGGCGATCTCTACAAGACCGACAACGCGCAGCGCGCCATCGCCAAGGGCTCACCCAACCTGTCGTTCTACGCCAACGGCACGCCCGGTGCCGATTGGGAGGATCTGTGCATGGGGCCGCACGTGCCCAGCACCGGCTTCCTCAAGGCGGCGAAGATCATGTCGGTGGCCGGGGCCTACTGGCACGGCGACCAGAACAGCGACCAGCTGACGCGCATCTACGGCACCTGCTTCGCGGACGAGAAGGGTCTCAAGGCCCACCTCACGCGCATCGAGGAGGCGAAGAAGCGCGACCACCGCAAACTCGGCAAGGAACTCGACCTCTTCCATATCGAGGAGGACAACCCCGGCCAGATATTCTGGCATCCCAAGGGGTGGTCGCTCTACGTCACGCTGATGGACTATATGCGCGCCAGGCAGCGGCAGAATGGCTACCACGAGGTGCATACCCCCAGCGTGATGTCGAAGTCGCTGTGGGAGAAGAGCGGCCACTGGGACAAGTACCGCGACAACATGTTCACGACCGAGTCGGAGAAGCGCGACTTCGCGATCAAGCCGATGAACTGCCCGGGGCACATCCTGATCTTCAAGCAGGGCCTCAAGAGCTACCGCGAGCTGCCCCTGCGCATCGCCGAGTTCGGTTCGTGCTGCCGCAACGAGGCGTCGGGCGCGCTGCACGGCATCATGCGCGTGCGCGGCTTCGTCCAGGACGACGCGCACATCTTCTGCGCCGAGAGCCACATCGAGGCCGAGGTCGCGGCGTTCTGCCGCATGCTCACCGAGGTGTACCAGGACTTCGGCTTCGGCATCGAGCGCATCGAGGTCAAGCTGTCCACCCGCCCCGAGAAGCGTCTCGGCAGCGATGAAAGCTGGGACAAGGCCGAGCAGGCCCTCGGCAACGCGGTGCTGGCGGCCGGCCTGAAGTACGGCCTCAACCCGGGCGAGGGCGCCTTCTACGGCCCGAAGCTGGAGTTCACCCTGGTCGATGCGATCGGGCGCGGCTGGCAGTGCGGCACGATCCAGCTCGACCCCAACCTGCCGGGCAAGGAGCGCCTCGACGCCACCTTCGTCGGCGAGGACGGGGCCAAGCACAACTGCGTCATGCTGCACCGCGCGATCCTCGGTTCGCTGGAGCGCTTCATCGGCATCCTCATCGAGCACTTCGAAGGCAAGTTCCCGCTCTGGCTGGCGCCAGAGCAGGTGCGCATCCTGCCGATCAGCGACGAGCAGTTGCCCTACGCGCGCGAGGTCTGCGACCAGCTCAAGTCGGCGGGAATCCGTGCGACCATCGACGAGAAGCCGGACAAGCTCGGCGCCAAGATCCGCGAAGCGCGCAACGCGCGGGTGAACTACTTCGCCGTGGTCGGGGCGCAGGAGGCAGGTGCCGGCACGGTCGCGCTGCAGGACCAGAAGGGTGAAAAGCTGGGCACCCTGGAGATTGATGATGTCATCGCCCAGTTCCTCGAGGAGATCGCCGAAAGGCGTCTACCCACAGCTGCCGCAACGACTTAGGTCTGTTTAACCGCGCTTCATGCCGCCCCCGTTGCGCTACGCAGCGGGGTGACATGATGTGGCGCTCATCTATTCTGGAGGACGCATGTCCCGTTTCTTCTCGGCTCGCGCCGCCCTGGTCGCCCCGCTCTGCATCGCCCTGCTCGCCCTGGCCGGCTGCCAGTCCGACGAGGAGAAGGCCGCCGAGCGCGAGAAGCTCAAGAGCGAGCTGCGCAACGAGCTGATCAGCGAGCTCAACGGCATGGTCTCCAGCGAAGTCCGCATCCAGCTGCAGCAGGCCGTCGAAGAGCACAAGCGCAAGCTGGCCGAACAGGCCGCCGCCGCCAAGGCCGCCGCCCAGAAGCCGGCCCCCGCCAAGGCCGCGCCCAAGAAGAAGTGATGGACCTCGCCAACCTCACCAAGGCGATGGCGCCGGTGCAGGAGGCGATGCGCAAGGCCAGCACCGAACGCACCGATACGGTCCTCGAAGGCCGGGCGGGCGGCGGGGCTGTGGTCGTGCGCATCGGCGGCGACCTGACCGTGCGCGGCGTACGCCTGCTCCCTGCCGCGATGCAGGGTGACGCGACGATGCTCGAAGACCTGTTCACCGCTGCGCTCGGCGACGCCCTGCGTCAGCACCGCGAGCGCTTCGGTTCCACCCCCGACGAACAGTTGGCACGCGTGTTCCGCAGCGCCGACATGGGCGCGATGATGGGCATGATGGGCGGGTTCAAGTAGCCTCGAACCCGCAGCGTGGCTGCGCGGGCCCTTAGGGACGCACGCTCGCCCAGCTTGGAGCTTTGAGCTTCAAGCTTTGAGCCCGCAGGGCGCCTGAGGCGCCAGTTGTTCTTGCGCGAGTCCTTAGGCCCCGGGCCGCATGGTCGGGAAGAGGATCACATCACGGATGTTGGTGCGGCCGGTGAACAGCATGACCAGACGGTCGATGCCGATGCCCTGGCCACCGCAGGCGGGCAGGCCGTGGTCGAGGGCGGTGCAGTAGTCCTCGTCGATCTTGCCATCGACGATGCCGGACTCCTTGTCCTTGGCGGCGGTCGCCTCGGCGACCTGGGCGCCGAAGCGCGCGCGCTGCACATCGGGATCGTTCAGCTCGGTGTAGGCGTTGCCGACCTCCATCCGGCACATGAACAGCTCGAAGCGCAGGGTCTTCGCCGGGTCCTCGGGGTGGGCCTTGCATAGCGGGGTCAGCCAGGTCGGCTGGTCGGTGATGAAGGTCGGCTCGGTCAGGTGCGGCTCGACCAGGTGCTCCCAGACTTCGTTGGCCATGCGGTCGTAGGTCGCGAAATCCTTGGGGTCGCGGCCCATCTTCCGGCACACCGCCTCGACCGCCGCCGTGTCGGCGTAGTCGACGCCACCGAGGGTCTTCATCGCCTCGTGGTAGGTGAAGCGGCGGAACGGCTTGTCGAGGTCGATCGAGAACTCGCCCCAGGTCAGCTTGCGCGTACCCAGCACGCGGTCGGCGAGGACGCGGAACAGCTCTTCCGAGAGGTCCATGAGCTGGCGGTGGTCGGCGTAGGCCATGTACCACTCGATCATGGTGAACTCGGGATTGTGCCGCGGACTGATGCCTTCGTTGCGGAAGTTGCGGTTCAGTTCGAAGACGCGTTCCAGGCCGCCGACCAGCAGGCGCTTGAGGTACATCTCCGGCGCGATGCGCAGGTAAAGGTCCATGTCGAGCGCGTTGTGGTGCGTGACGAAGGGCCGGGCCGCCGCGCCGCCGGGGATCGGCTGCATCATCGGCGTCTCGACCTCCAGGAACTGGCGGTCGGTGAAGAAGCGGCGGATCTCAGCGACCAGGCGGCTGCGCGTGACGAAGACATCGAGCGAGGCGTCGCTCTGCATGAGATCCAGGTAGCGCTGGCGCGAGCGCACCTCTTCCGACAGCTCGCCGGCATCGGCGCCGGCCTGGTGCGGCGGCGGCAGCATGGCCTTGCCCAGCACGGTCAGGCTGGTGACGAACAGCGAGATCTCGCCGCGGCGGGTGCGCCCGACCTTGCCCTCGACGCCGACCCAGTCGGCCAGGTCGAGCGCCTCGACGATCTTCCAGCCGGCCTCGCCGACGCTCTTGAGGTCGACGAAGAGCTGGATGCCGCGCTCCTTCTTGGCTTCGGCGCCGTCGATCTCGGCGCGGCCGGCCAGGGTCTGCTGACGGTAGGCGTCGGCGCGCGAGCGGTCGTACAGGGTGGCGAAGAGCAGCTTGCCCGAGTTGCGCAGGTTGCCGATGCGGCCGGCCAGGCGCACCGGTTCCGAGTGTGGGCTGTCGGGCGCCGGCCCGGCCAGGGCGCGCGCCTGGACGCAGCTGTGGGTCACCGCATAGCGGCTGCCGTAGGGATCCTGGCCGAGGGCGCGCACCTTGGCGGCGTTGGCGGCGCGGGCGGCGCGGTACTCGTTCTGGTCGGCGGCGATGGGCTGCGTCATAGGGCGGCGCAGCCTAGTCCCGCGCCTATGCCGGCAACCGGCGTTCGCGTACCAAGGTGCCGAGCCAGATGGGGAGAGGGAAGAAAGGCGGAAGGCGGAAGGCGGAAGGCGGAAGAGATGCTGGGGCTCTGGCAGGAGGTCATCCGCCAGCCGGATCAAAGTGCCCGATCGGGCAGCAGACGGGCGTGCTTGTCGTTTGCTACCGTGCGCGCGACCTGGCGAATCTTCCGCCTTCCGCCTTCCGCCTTCCGCCTTCCGCCTTCCGCCTTCCGCCTTCCGCCTTCCGCCTTCCGCCTTCCGCCTTGCCTACAGCCTGCGCTCCAGGGTGCGGAAGACCAGGACGCCACTGGCACTGTGCGCGGTCTCATGCCAGGTCGATTCATCGATGACCGGAAAGGTCACGCTGCCGGCATGCGTCTCGTGCACCTCGGTCAGGTGCAGCACGGTGGCCAGCGGCAGGGCCTGGGCGTAGATCGTGCCGCCGCCGATGATCATCGGGCAGGGGTCGCCGCCGGCACGCGCCGCCGCGATCGCAGCGTCGAGATCGGCGAAGACCTCGGCGCCCTCGGCCCGGAATCCCGCCCCCCGCGACAGCACGATGTTGCGGCGCTTGGGCAGCGGTCGGCCGATCGAGGCCCAGGTGCGCCGGCCCATGATCACGGAGTGGCCGGTGGTCACGGAGCGGAAGTGCTTGAGGTCCTCGGAGTGATGCCACGGCATGCGCTCGCCATCACCGATCACGCGTCCGGGGACGGCATAGGCGACGACCAGGGCGAGGGGCATGCGAGGCACGCCGGCAGGATGCGATTTCCTTCCGCTGTGCTAGCTTTTTGCCATGGCCCGCATCGTCACCGTCACCGCCAATCCCCTCCTTGATCACATCGCCGAGATCCCCTGGCGGCACGGTGCGGTGTCGCGCACGGCGCACATCACACGTGTCGCCGGGGGCAAGGGCGTCAATGTGGCGCGCGTGCTGGCCCGGCATGGCCATCAGGTGACGGCCGTGTGTCTGGCCGGCGGCCACGAAGCCGATGAGCTTGCCCGGCTGATCGCGGCCGATGGCATCAAGCCGGAGCTGGTGCGCACCGCCGCCCGGCTGCGCATCGGCTTCCAGTTGTCGGAACTGCAGTCCGGCAGCGTCGCCTGCATCGAGGACGGCTTCGTCGTCACGCCTGACGAGCGCGACCGCTTCGTCGCCACGATCGCCGAGCAGGTGCGTGGCGCTGAACTGCTGATCGTGTCCGGCTCGGTGCCCGAGGTCGGGATGGAGGACAGCTATCGCCGTATCTGCGATGCCGCGCATGCTGCCGGGGTGCCGTGCTGGGTGGATAGCTACGCCAAGCCCATGCTGGCGGCGCTGGCCGGCGCGCACCCCCCGGCCCTGGCCAAGCCGAATCGCCAGGAGTATGGCGTCGATCCGCAGCCCTGGCTGGCGGCGCGCGAGCTGCATCTGACCGATGGCGGCGGGACGGTGACGGTACGCGCGCCGGAAGGGCGCTGGCGGGTCGTGCCGCCGCAGGTCTCCGAGGTCAACGGCATCGGCTCTGGTGACTGCTGGCTGGCCGGCTATGCGCATGGCCGGCTGAGCGGCTGGGACATCCCGCGTTCCCTGGCCTGGGCGGCGGCGGCCGGCGCAGCCAATGCCGCGCGGGCCGAGGTCGCGCGCATCGGACCAGAGGATGTGAAGCAGTTGATCGACAGGGTGCAGGTGGTGCAGGCGTAAGCATGCTGGAATGGCGCAGTTCGATCATTCCAGCATTCCAGCATTCCAGCATTTGGCATTTCCCATCCTGCTCCTCCCGTTAGCCTCCCCGCCCCATGCCACTCAACTGCGGTATCGTCGGCCTGCCCAACGTCGGCAAGAGCACCATCTTCAACGCCCTGACCCAGACGCAGGCGGCCCAGGCGGCCAACTATCCGTTCTGCACCATCGAGCCGAACACCGGCCTGGTGACCGTGCCGGATGCGCGGCTGTGGGTGCTGAAGGACATCGCCAAGACCAACAAGGTGGTGCCGCAGCGGCTTGAGATCGTCGATATCGCCGGCCTGGTCAAGGGCGCCAGCAAGGGCGAGGGCAAGGGCAACGAGTTCCTCTCGGCGATCAAGAACGTCGATGCGGTGCTGCACGTGGTGCGCTGCTTCATCGATCCCGACGTCATCCACGTCGATGGCTCGATCGATCCGGTACGCGACATCGAAATCATCGATCTCGAACTGATGCTCAAGGACGAGGAGACGGTGAAGGCCGCCCTCGACCGCTCGAAGAAGCGCTCGCAGCTCGACAAGGATGCCGCCGCCCGCGTGCCGACCCTCGAAAAGCTGGTCGCCGCGTTCAAGGAGCTGAAGCCGGTGCGCGCCCTCGGCCTCACCGAGGAACAGCAGGCGCACATCAGTGACCTCCACCTGATCACCGCCAAGGCGATGCTGTTCGTGTGCAACATCGGCGAGAACGACATCCGCGTCGGCGGCAACGAGCACAGCCGCGCGGTGCAGGCCCACGCCGCCAAGGTCGGGGCCAAGGCGATCCTGATCAGCGGCAAGATCGAAAGCGAACTGGTCGGCCTGTCCGGCGACGAACGAGCCATGTTCATGCAGGATCTCGGCATCACCGAGGCCGGCGTGGACAGCCTGGTGCGCGCCGGCTACGAGATCCTCGGCCTCAGCACCTACTTCACGGCGGGCGTGCAGGAGGTGCGTGCCTGGCAGTTCCAGAAGGGCTGGAAGGCGCCGCGTTGCGCCGGGGTGATCCACACCGACTTCGAGAAGGGCTTCATCCGCGCCGAGATCGCGTCCTACGCCGAGTACGTGGCGCATAAGGGCGAGAAGGGCTGCCGCGAGGTCGGCAAGCTGCGCGCCGAGGGCAAGGACTACCAGATGCAGGATGGCGACGTCTGCCACTTCCTGTTCAACAAGGCCTGAACCATGCCTGACGACGCCGCCCAGATCGCCTCGGAACTGTCCGGTCTGCTCAAGGCCGGCGCCGCCGATCCGCTGTCGTTGCTGGCCGGCGAGTGGCGCTTCCACGCCTGCTTCCTCGCGCCTTTTTCGCCGGCCTTCGCCGAGTCGCGGCGGCAGTTCTTGATCGATGGCGGCGGTCCGCTGTCGGCCACCGTCGAGCAGTTGCGGCATCAGGGCCTGTCGGCGTCCGAGGCGACGGAGACGGCGCGCAAGCTGATCGAGTCGGCGACCGGCCTGTGCGTGGCGGTGGTCGCCGGCGACCATGGCGTGGCTTCGATCCCGCAGCCGTTCTTCGGCCATATCTCTCCCGAGTGGCGGCAGGGCGCCGCCCAGGTGCTGGCCGAACCCTACCGGACGCCCTTCGCCGGCGCCTTGGCTGCGCTTGAGGCGCAGAGCGATCGCAACTGGCCGCGTCTGGTCGCCGGTCCGGCGGTCAAGGATGGCGATCTGGTGAACTTCTGGCTGGAACTGGCGCACGGTGTGGCCGAGGCGAGCGAGCTGGCCGGTCTGCGCGAGGATGCGCGCCAGGCCGATCTCGGCCACTGGACGGCGGAGGCCGTCGCGATCCTGGCCGGGGCGGATGAGCTCGATGCCGAGGACCATGCTGCGCTGTGCCGTTGCCGTCTGGTGGCGGGCGACTTTGCCGCGGCGACCAGCGAGCTCGCCGCCTGTGCGGCAGCCGGCGGCGAAGCCGAGGCGGTTGAACTGCTCGACCACTTGGCCAGCACGGTCTGCCGCGCCGGTGGCCCCCCCGAGGTGGCCGCCTGGCTCGCCGAGCCTCCGGCTGCGCTGGCTGGCTCGGCCTATGACGTCGCTTTCGCCCGCGTCCGCATCCTCGCCGCCTTGGGCGGCGGCCCCGCCGACTTGCGTCCGGCGGTCGCGGCCCTGGTCGCGGCCGACCGCAAGCTGGCGCGTCAGGCCCTGACCCGCGAACCGTTGTGGCAGGTCACGGCGGCCGACCCTGGCGAACTGCTCGATACGGCGGCCGCGGCCGAGCTGCTTGGGCGCAGTCCGACCGCGATCGCCAAGCGCATCGAGGCGCGGACCATGCCGGTGCATGCCGCTGACGGGCAGGTGCGCATCCCGCGCCGGGCGTTGGACGCCTGGCGCACCGTCCTCGACGAGCACCGGCTGCTCGACGCCTGAGTCGCGCAGTTGCTCTGGTGGGCGCAAGCCTCTAGACTGTCGGGGCCAGGAGCTGCCCCCATGCGTGTATTGATCGTCGATGACTCACGTGCCATCCGCGCCATCCTCGCACGCGCTTTCAAGGAACTGGGCGTGACCGACACCGCCGAGGCCGCCGACGGCAAGGATGCCCTCGCCGCGCTTGCGGCCAAAGGTCCATTCCAGCTCGCCATGGTCGATTGGAACATGCCGGGCATGAACGGTTACGATTTCGTGGTCCAGGCGCGGACCACCATCCCCAGCGCCGACATGAAGATCGTCATGTGCACGACCGAGACCGAGATCGAGCAGGTCACCAAGGCGCTTGAAGCCGGCGCCGACGAGTACCTCATGAAGCCGTTCACGGTCGCGGCGCTGCAGTCGAAACTCGAAATGCTGGGCCTTGTCGGGAACTGAGCCGCATGCCTCGTATCCGGGTGCTATTGGTCGATGACTCTGCGGTGGTGCGGCGCCTGGTGCGCGGCGCCCTCGATGCCGATACCGAGATCGAGGTGGTCGGCGAGGCCGCCAACGGCCGAGAGGCGCTGGCCTGGCTGAAGCAGGACGAGCCGGATGCGGTGATCTGCGATGTCGAAATGCCTGAACTGAGCGGGATCGAGACGGTCCAGGCGGTACGGCGGCAGTGGCCCCACCTGCCGGTGGTGATGTTCGCCTCGCCCAACCGCGAAAGCGCGCACATCACGCTGGAGGCCCTGCATGCCGGGGCCAACGACTTCGTGACCAAACCGAGTGTCGCCGCAGGGACCGCGATGGCGGCGGTCATGGACAGCCTGCGTCAGGAGCTCGGCGGCAAGATCAAGGCTCTGCTGCGCGGGCCGGGCGATCTCAGTGCGGTGGCGCGGGCCGCAGTGCGTTATGCCTCCAGCGCCGAAATCCCGGCCATGCGGGTCGCACCTGTTCCGGCTCCGGCTCCAGCTCCGATCCCGGCTCCGACCCCGCCTACACCTTCGTCGTTCCCCGCCATGCCCCTGCGCCAGGCGCCGCCAGCGCCGGCTCCGCAGGCGCTGGCGCGCCCGTCGCGTGCAACCCCGCCGCCCCTGCTGCGCGGTCGTGCGGGCGCATGCGAAGCCGTGCTCATCGCGGTATCGACCGGTGGTCCGAACGCTCTGGCCGAGCTGGTGCCGCGCCTGCCGCGCGACCTGCCGGTGCCGGTGCTGATCGTCCAGCACATGCCGCCGGTGTTCACCCGGCTGCTCGCCGAGCGCCTGGCAGCCAAGGCGCAGATGCCGGTGCGCGAGGCTGCCGAGGGCGATCCGGTGCTGCCTGGCGAAGTGCTGCTTGCCCCGGGGGACCATCACCTGGTGGTCCGCCGCACCGGCGGTGCGGTGCGCTGCTCCCTCAATCGCGATCCCGCCGAGAATTCGGTGCGGCCCGCCGCCGACGTGCTGTTCCGCTCTGCGGCCGAAGTGTGGGGTGGGCGGGTCCTGGTCGTGGTCATGACCGGCATGGGTCAGGACGGCTTGGTCGGAGCCATCCAGCTGCACACCTTGGGCGCCTCGGTGCTGGCGCAGGACCAGGCGTCCAGTGTTGTGTGGGGCATGCCCGGGGCCGTGTGCAAGGCCGGGATCACCGAACGGGCGGTGCCTTTGGCGCAACTGGCCAACGAGATCGTCCATCATGTCCGTGGCAGAGGTTGCTGATGCCGCTTTCTCCTGCTGATTCCGTCTTCCTGCGCGGTCTGGTGCGCACCCGCAGCGGCATCGTGCTCGGCGAGGACAAGGGCTATCTGCTGGAAAGCCGCCTCCTGCCGTTGGCCAAGGCTGTCGGTCTGTCCGGCCTCGACGAACTGAGCGTGCGTCTGCGCGCCGAACCCTCCGGACAGTTGGCGCGCCAGGTGGTCGAGGCGATGACCACCAACGAGACCTTCTTCTTCCGGGACATCCATCCGTTCGAGTGCCTGAAGAAGCTGGTCCTTCCGGATCTGATCGCCAGGCGCGCGGCCGAACGCCGCCTCGACCTGTGGTGCGCCGCCGCCTCGACCGGCCAGGAGCCCTACTCGATCGCCATGGTCATGCGTGAGAACTGTCCGCAGATCGCCACCTGGACGACGCGTTTCATCGCCACCGATCTCGCCGCGCAGGTCCTCTCCCGGGCGCGCGAGGGGCGCTACAGCCAGCTGGAGGTCAATCGCGGCCTGCCAGCCCCGCTGCTGATCAAGCACTTCACCAAGGACGGCCTGGACTGGAAGGTGAAGGACGAACTCAAGCGCATGATCGAGTTCAAGGAGCAGAACCTGCTCGACAACTTCCAGATCAGCGGGCAGCTTGATGTCATCTTCATCCGCAACGTGCTGATCTATTTCGACGTCGAGACCAAGAAGCAGATCCTCGCCAAGTGTCGCAAGCTGCTGCGCCCCGACGGTTTCTTGTTCCTGGGCGGGGCCGAGACGACGATGAACCTCGACGATGCGTTCGTGCGCGTCGATTTCGACAAGGGCGGATGCTACCGCCTGAAGGGCTGAACCATGAGTGTGACCGTCGAGGACATCTCGCGCATCGTCACCGACGTCTGGCGTGACGTGCTCGGCCACGAGGTCGAGCCGGTCACCGCCCAGGCCGAGCCGGCCTTCAGTGGCAGCATCCAGATCACCGGCGCCTTTCGTGGCGTGGTCGTGATCGGCGTCCCGGATGGCGTGGTGGAACTCGCCGCCATGGTGATGTTCGCCCTCGATGCCGTTGCGGTCGGTGCGGAGGAGCGTCGTGATGCGCTCGGCGAGCTGGCCAACATGGTTGGCGGCCACATCAAATCGATCGTCGCCGGGCCTAGCCAGTTGGCCCTGCCGGCGGTGCTGACGGGTACAGACCATGGCCTGGATGCGAGCCGGCTGCAGCTGCTCGCCGAGCAGGCCTTCGCGGTGCCAGGCGGGATCCTGCGCGTGCAGGTCTACGAGGATGTCGGTTGAGCGGTCGGGAACGGATCGCAGCGCAGGGCCATCGCCACCACGGTCAGCGATGACAACGGCATCGCGATGGCGCACACCAGCGGGCCGAACAGGCCAGCCGCCGCCCCGGCGATGGCCAGCAGGTTGTAGACGGCGCTGATCCACAGCATGCGTGCGATGGCCTGGCGGGTGCGGGCCGCTCCCAGCCACAGCTCGCGCGGGCCGGCCTCGTCGGGACGGGCGCAGAAGGCATGGCAGCGGTCGAGTGCCGCCTCCAGGCCACCGCTCACCCCGACCGCGACGTCGGCCGCCGCGAGCATGGCCGCATCGTTGACGCCATCCCCGACCGCAGCCACCCCGCCCTCGGCGCGCAGCCTGCCGACCAGGGCCGCCTTGTCCTCTGGGCTGAGGCCGCCATACGCGTCCGCCGGTTCGATTCCCAGCTCCCCAGCCTTCTGCCGGACGGCTGCCTGATGATCGCCGCTGGCGATATGGATGCGCGCCCCGGCCCTGCGCCAGGTCGCCACCAGATCCCGGGCCTCGGGCCGCAGCTGGTCGTCGAGATCGAACCAGCCGACCGGTGCGCCGTCGGCCAGCACTCCGACGCGCGAACGGCCCTGGTCGCCGGGCTCGATGCCGGTCAGCCGCTGGCCGCCGAGGCGCAGGTCGTGCCCGTCGTGCCCGGCCAGGACACCCTGTCCGGACAGCTCGCGCCAGGTCGTCGGCGGCACGGCGACGGCGCCGGCGGCACGCAGATGCGCGCTGACCGCCTGCGCCGCAGGATGGCCGCTGCGTTCCGCTACGCCCAGCACGGCGCCGCGCAGTTCACTGGGGAGTTGCGCCTCGACCACCTGCATGCGGCCGCGGGTCAGCGTACCGGTCTTGTCACAGACGACATGGCGCACGCTGCTGATGCGCGCCAGCACCGCCGGATCGCGGATCAGCAGTCCGCGCCGCGCGGCGGCGGCCGCCGCCAGGGCCTGGGTGAGCGGCGCGGCGAGTCCGATGGCGCAGGGGCAGGCGGCGACGATGACGGCGAGGGCGATCTCGGCCCCGCGCGTCCAGCCGTCGTGCCAGCCCCAGGCCAGCGCAGCGGCGGCCGCCAAGCCCAGGGTCAGCGGGGCGAACCAGCGCAGGGTGGTGTCGCTCTGCCACTCGGCCGCTGTGCCGTGCCCGGTCGGCAGGGCGGCGGCAAGGATGCCGGCGAGGCGCGTGTCGGCGCCCACCGCCGAGAGCCTGATGCTGACGTTGCCATGACGGCAGATCGCCCCGGCGGCGACCGTGCTGCCTGCTGTCACGGCGATCGGCCGTGGCTCGCCGGTGAGCACGGCGATGTCGATGGCCGCCGTGCCGCTGACCACCGTCCCGTCTCCGGGCACGATCGCACCCTCGCCGACTTCGACCACCTCGCCGGCCGTCAGGGCCTGGATCGCGACCTCGGTGGCGATCCCGTCCTGCAGTCTCCGCGCGGTCAGCGGCAGCAGATGCGTCAGGCCGCCGGCCGCGCGCGCCACCCGTCGTCGCGCCTGCACCACGGCCAGCCGGGCAGTGAGCAGCAACGCGGCGAACATCGCTGCGGCATCGGCGTAGCTGGCCAGGCTGCCGCTCGCGGCCAGGGCGGCGCTGCCGGCCAGGGCCAGCAGGATGGCAAGGGAGGCCGCGAGATCGACGCTCCAGCGCCGCGCCCGCAGCGCGACGAGGGCGCCACGGTGCAAGGAGGAGGCCGCCCACAGGCAGCCGGGCAGGGCGACGAGGATCGCTCCCCAGGCGAAGCCGGATTGCCAACCCGGGTCGAGGTCGCCGGTGATCTCGCCGGCGGTCAGCGTGGCGGTGAGATGCATGGCGCCCACCGCGCTGGCCGCTGCGACCGCGACGCGCATCAGCAGGGCGCGGTGTTCGGCGGTCAGGGCCGCCAGCACCGCGTCGGCGCGGAAGGGCCGGGCGCGATAGCCGAGCCGGGCGAGCAGGCGGGCCTGGGCGCCGGGGCCGGCGTGGGCCGGATCGTAGGCGACGCGCAATTGCGCGGTGCCGAGGTCGAGCCTGGCCCAGCGCACGCCGGGCAGCAGGCGCGGCAACTGCTCGACCAGCCAGACGCAGGCCGGGCAGTGCAGGCCTTCAAGGTACCAGGCGATGAGCTCGTCGCCTCCCCCCAACGGCCGCGCCCAGGCGGCCCGGAAGGCGCTCCCGTCGAAGGCGTCGGCCGCCGGATCCTCGCCGGCCTGGCGGCCCGGTCCCGTCGCGGTCGCATCGCGCAGGCGGTAGAACTCAGCCAATCCACCGTCATGCAGCAGGCGATAGGCCGTGGCGCAGCCGCTGCAGCAGAAGCGCTCGTCTGCGCCTGCCACCGGCAGCCCGCAGTGGATGCAGGACGCTGCTACCACAGCATGATCTTCCACACATGGACATGCGCCACATATCCGAGTGCAGCCAGACCATGCATCGCCAGCCAGAAGGCGGAGATGAGCAGAGCGACGGTCGGCACCCAGGCCAGGCGCAGGCGTAGGCGCCCGAAGGCGGCGGCGCTGGCCCCGGCGGCAAGGGCCAGCGGCGGCGTGCTGATCGCTACCAGCAGCACCGGCAGCAGGGCCCCGTGCAGCGGTGAGGCGCTGGTCGCCGAGAGGGAGAGGATCCAATAGACCACCCCGCACGGCAGCACGCTGAGGGCGGCGCCGAGGGCGACGGTGCCGAGCAACGGGTGCCGGCCGGCCCAGCCGGCGACCGGGCGCAGCAGGCGTGCGGCCACCCCGCTGCTGTCGCCGGCCTTCAGCCACGGGATCCAGCCCAGGCGGTTGACCACCGCGATCAGCATCGCCGCCGCGATGACCAGGGTCAGCCACGGCCCATAGCTGTCGAGCAGGTCGGCGGCGGCGGCACCGGCAGCGCCGGCGATGGCGCCGGCGATGGCCAGGGGCACGGCGCGGCCGAACTGGTAGAGGCCCAGGTTCAGTGAGGCGCGGGCCCACCCGCCCTCCCCCAGCCGCAGGCCGGCGACGATCGGCCCGCACATGCCGCCGCAGTGGACCATGATCCAGATGGTGCCGGGGCCGAGGAGCTGGAGGTAGAGGGGGGCGGGGTCGGGCATGGGGGATGGGCTGGAGGCTGGAGGCTGGAGGCTGGAGGCTAGGAGTAGCTCCGGGCGGCGCCCCGGGATCCCCAGGAAACCAACTACGGCGCTGCGAGTTCTAGTCAAAAGAACCTCTATATCTATTTGCCTCCGACTCGCATGGGCATAAGCATCGCAGCCTCAGCCATGCTCTATCTGCTTACAGGCGTCGGTCTGGCATTGTTCGTCGTCGCGGTCGCCGCGCTCATCGCGCTGGTCCGCAGCGGCCAGCTCGACGACCTGGATACCCCCCCGGCGCGCATGCTGGCCGACGACCTGCCCCCCGCCCCCCGCCCCCTGCCCCCCGCCCAGAAGCATCCATGACCGACTCTCCCATGCCTCCGCCGCGCGAGGCGGACCTCGATACCGTCACCTACGACGATCGCATCGTCCTATGGTTCATCTGGGCCTCGCTCATCTTCGGCGTGGTCGGCCTGCTGGTCGGTGTGATCCTGGCCGTTCAGCTGGCCATCCCGGGCGCCAATCTCGACCTGCCGTGGACGACCTATGGCCGCCTGCGTCCGCTGCACACCAACGCGGTGATCTTCGCCTTCGCCGGCAACGCCATCTTCGCCGGCTTTTATTACGCGACCCAACGCCTGCTGAAGGCGCGCATGTGGTCTGATGCCCTCAGCAAGTTCCACTTCTTCGGCTGGCAGGCGATCATCGCCGCGGCCGCCATTTCGCTGCCTTTGGGCTGGACCTCGGGCAAGGAATACGCCGAACTGATCTGGCCGATCGACATCGCCATCGCCCTGGTCTGGGTGGCGTGGACGGTCAACACCGTGGCAACCATCATGGTGCGCCGTGAACGCCACCTCTACGTCGCGATCTGGTTCCTGCTCGCCACCCAGATCGGCGTGGCGATGCTGCATGTCGTCAATTCGCTCTCGATTCCCACCAGCCTCACGCACTCCTACAGCGTGTTCAGCGGCGTGCAGGACGCGCTGGTGCAGTGGTGGTACGGCCATAACGCGGTGGCCTTCTTCCTGACCACGCCGTTCCTCGGCCTGATGTACTACTACCTGCCCAAGGCGGCCGAGCGTCCGGTCTACTCCTACCGCCTGTCGATCATCCATTTCTGGTCGCTGATCTTCCTCTACATCTGGTCCGGCCCGCACCACTTGCTCAACCAGGCCACGCCGGAGTGGGCGCAGACCCTGGGCGTGACCTTCTCGATCATGCTGCTGGCGCCCAGCTGGGGTGGCATGATCAACGGCCTCTTGACCCTGCGCGGGGCGTGGGACCGGGTGCGCCAGGATCCGGTGCTGAAGTTCTGGGTCGCCGCCGTCACCTTCTACGGCATGGCCACCTTCGAGGGTCCGCTGCTCTCGCTGCGCTCGGTCAACGCCCTGTCGCACAACAGCGAATGGACCATCGGCCATGTCCATGGGGGGGCCATGGGCTGGAACGGTCTGATCGCCTTCGCCCTGGCCTACTGGCTGATCCCCAAACTGTACAAGACCACGCTGCACTCGACCGGACTCGCCAACCTGCATTTCTGGACCGCCACGGTCGCCATCTTCCTCTACATGGTCGCGCTGTGGATCGCCGGCATCGCCCAGGGCCTGATGACCCTGCAGTTCAACGACGAGGCGCGCCTGATGTACACCGACTGGATGGAGATCGTGCGTACCACGATCCCGTTCTACTGGCTGCGCGCCACCGCCGGCCTGCTCTACATGGCAGGCATCTTCCTGTGCATCTACAACATCATCATGACCATCCGCAAGGCCCCGGGTGGCCTAGAGACCACCACCGTGCAGGTGCCGCGCCTCATCCCCGATGTCGAGGTGGGCAAGCACATCGACGCCGCCCTCGACCAGCCGACCGCGCGTGCCAAGACCAACGCCCTGCACAGCCTGGTCGAGCGCTGGCCGACCACCATGATCGTGCTGATCACGATCAGCCTGGTGATCGGCGGGTTCTGCGAGATCGTGCCGCAGCTCATCCAGGGTGCGGTGACCCCGAAGATCGCCAGCGTCAAACCCTATACCCCACTGGAACTGGCCGGACGCGACATCTACATACGCGAAGGCTGCAACACCTGCCACACGCAGATGGTGCGTACCCTGCGCGCCGAGGTCGAGCGCTATGGCGACTACACCCGCGCCGGCGAGACGATCTACGACCGGCCCTTCGTCTGGGGCAGCAAGCGCACCGGGCCCGACCTGTGGCGCGAGGGCGGACTGCGTCCGCACAGCTGGCACTGGGCGCACATGGAGGATCCCACCTCCATGGCCCAGGGCAGCACCATGCCGCGCTACCCATGGCTCTATACCTGGGAGACCGACTACGCGGCTCTGCCATCCAAGATCGGTGTCCTGGCGATGCCGCCGCTGTACACGCCCTATGATCGCGAGGTGGTGAAGGATCCGGTCAGCACGGCCAAGGCCCAGGCCAAGCAGGTCGCAGACGAACTGCGTACCCAGCTTACCGATCCGGTCGATCGTGCCCGGGTCAAGGACGACAGCGAAATCATTGCCATGATCGCCTACCTGCAGCGCCTGGGCACCGATTTGAAGAAGGGAGCGGCCAAGTGATCCGCGAAGTATTCATCAACGCGAACCCGTGGGCTGTGATCGGCATGCTCGGCTTCGTCGGCTTGTTCGCCCTGATCGTCTGGTACGTCGCCAGTGACCGTCGGCGCGGCCACATCGAACGCATGGAGCATCTGCCCCTCGAGGATGACCGTCATGTCTGACCCCGCGCCTACCGGCACCGAGCACAAGCCGGACCAGTTGAAGGATGGCGGGCACGCCTTCGACGGCATCCAGGAATACGACAACAACCTGCCCAAGTGGTGGCTGTGGCTGTTCTATGCCACGATCATCTGGGCGATCTGGTACATCCCGTTCTACCACGGTGGGCCTGGCAAGGTCGGGCCGGATAGACTCAAAGAGGATCTTGCTGCGCTGGCCGCCGAGCGCGCCTCGTTGAACGCCGGGACCGCCCTCGACGAGGCGGGGCTGCGCGTTTTGGCCAGCGATCCGGCGCGCATCGCGGCGGGCAAGCAGACCTACGCCCAGTTGTGCGTCGCCTGCCATGGTGCCGAGGGCCTGGGCGGCGTCGGACCGAATCTGCGCGACCGCCACTGGCTGGTCGAGCCGACCATGACCGGGATCACGACGGTACTCGAAAAGGGCGGCCGTCCGGGCAAGGGCATGGCGCCATATGCCAACCTCGGCACCGAGGCGGTGCGCAATCTGGCGGTGTATGTCGTGTCGATGAACCGCGAGGGGCTCAAGGCCAATCCGGCCAAGCCACCGGCTGCGGATGAGAAGGAAACCCCGATCGACTGGTGACCATGGCCGATACCACCCCCAATGAGAAGCCCGATTACAAGTCTGTCCTCGCCTCCGTTGACAAGGAGGGGAGGCGCAGGTGGGTCGAGGCACGTATCGTCTGGGGGCGCTGGCGGCGCTGGCGTTCGGCCCTGGCGATCCCGCTGATCGCCTTCTACTGCGCCATCCCCTTCGTCATGATCGGCGGCAAGCCGGCCTTCCAACTCGACATCGCGACGCGCAAATTCTACCTCGCCGGTGTCGTCTTCTGGCCACAGGATCTGACCTACTTCGTCATCCTCGCGCTGCTCGGCATCGTCGGCACGCTGCTCACGGTCGCGCTGCTCGGGCGTGTCTTCTGCGGCTGGTTCTGCCCGCACAACGTGTTCCTCGAGATGGTCTTCCGCCCGGTCGAGCACCTCATCCTCGGCGGCCCGGGCAATCCCGGCAAGACGCCGGCCTGGCGCGCAGCGCTGATGTGGTTCGTCTTCGTGTTGATCGCCGGTGGGCTGGCCAATGCCGGCACGGCGATCTTTATCGGCGCCGATGCCTTCCACGCTTATGTCCTCCTGGATTGGGCGGCCCACCCCTATGCGACGGGGTTCTGGGGCATCCTGTTCGTCTGCATCCTGTTCAATTTCGGCTGGTTCCGCGACCAGACCTGCACCATCGTCTGCCCCTACGGCCGCTTCCAGACGGCGATGCTCGACTCGCACACGCTGACCGTCGCCTACGACGCCAAGCGCGGCGAACCGCGCGGGCACCTGGCGCGCGCTGACGCGCGCGCAGCTTCAAGCTTCGAGCTTCGAGCTTCGAGCCCGCAGGCCACTGCCGAAACTGGTGTGGGCGTCGTTGCTGGCAGCCCCCCGCCCCCCGCCCCCCGCCCCCAGCCGCAGTCGCACGGCGATTGCATCGACTGTGGTCTCTGCGTCCGCGTCTGCCCGACCGCCATCGACATCCGCAATGGCAACCAGCTGGAATGCATCCACTGTGCCGCCTGCATCGATGCGTGCGACGGGATCATGGACAAGGTCGGAAAGCCGCGCGGACTGATCCGCTATGCCAGCGAGGAGCAGCTGGCTGGGCGCAAGCGCCAGATCCTGCGCCCGCGCACCATCCTCTATGCCGTGGTCAGCGTGGTCCTGGTGGGCGTGCTGATCTACCGGCTGCAGGGTCGTACGGATCTGCTGATCGCACCGCTGCGCCAGACCGCCGTTCCGGTGCGCGAAGCCGATCCGGCAGGTCGCGACTGCGTGCGCGCAGCCCTGCCGCTGTCGCTGGTCAATCGCAGTGATCGCGACCTGCGCGTCGCCATCCATCTGCCGGATGCACTGGAGGCACGCGTGGTCATGTCGCAGGAGTTCCTGACGGTGCCGGCGGGTGGCCGCATCACCGCGACCCCGATCGTCTTCATTCCGCGTGGATCATTCTCCACCCGCCACCTCGATGTAGCCCTGGAAGGGCGCGACGAAGCCGGCACGGTACTGGGCATGGCCATGACCGCGGTGCGCGCCCCATGAAATTCCGTTGGTGGATGGCTCCAGTGATTGGCGTCGGGACGATCGCCTGCGCCAACGCGGTGCTGATCTTCACCTCGCTGAAGGTGCGTCCGCAGAAGGTCGAGGAGCGGTCCTATGCCGCCAGTGCGCATGAGGATGCGCGGGCTGGCGAGCGGGCGGCCTTCGCCGATCGCGGCTGGCGTCTCGACAGCGTGGTCGATGGCGCCTCGGCGACCCTGACTCTGGTGGCCCCAGGCAAGGACCGGCCCCAGGGCGCCATGGTGCGCATGTATCGACCCGATGACGTGTCTGCCGACCGCAGCATGCTCTGGGCCGATCCTGCCGCGCCGTTGCTCTGCCCCTTGCCGCGTCCAGGCGCGTGGGACCTGCGCGTCGTGGTGCAGGACGCCGCGGGCGTCACGCTCGCGCACGAAATCCGCGTCAACCGTCCCTGACCCGCTGTCGCGCATCGTCGCGCATGCGATGCGCGCATGGATCACGGTACATGTGTGCCTGGATGTCCGTTGACCCATGTCCATTCGTCATCCGATCGCGGTGCAGGCGTTCAGTTCTGGTTGGTCATCACTTAGCTCCCTAGTATGCGATCTCCGCACCACGCGGGAAGGAGCCTCCGATGAACTGGCCTGATCTGTTGTGGACCATGTGGCTTGAGATCGTCACCGGGGCGACCCCGGCTGGCTGGATCGTGGCCCTGGGCGTCACCATCGCCGCCGGTGTCGCGCTTGGTCATATCAAGGTCTTCGGCGTGTCGCTGGGGGTCACCACGGTGATCTTCGCCGCCATCGCCTACTCGTGGGCGCTGTGGAGCCCTAACGGCATGGCCCACCATGCCTTGGTCGAGACCAAGGTGCAGATCGAGATGGCCAGATTGCAGGCCGCCCCGCCACCGGCGGCGCAGACGGCACCGGATGGGACGGTCGTCACCCCACCGCCACCCGATGAGGCTGCGGTGCGCGCCAAGGTCGAGAAGTCGGTCGAGGACAAGGTGCACGTGCGCAAGGAGGTGCTGGAGTTCATCCGCGAGTTCGGCCTGGTGCTCTTCGTGTACTGCATCGGCATGATGGTCGGTCCCGGCTTCCTGCAGTCGCTGCGCAACCAGGGAGTGCGCTGGAACATCATGGCCGGCAGCGTGGTGCTGCTCGGCCTCGGCGTGACGGCGCTGGTCGTGGTCATCGCCGGCCAGCATCCCACCGCCGCGGTCGGCGTGATGAGCGGTGCGATCACCAACACGCCCGGCTGGGCAGCGGCCCAGGCCACACTGAAGGAACTGAAGGCCCCGGCCGAGCAGATCGGTATGACCGTGTCCGGCTACGCCGTCGCCTACCCCTTCGGCATCGCCGGCATCATCGGTTCGCTGATCACCCTGCGTATGCTGTTCGGCATCCGGCCCAAGGACGAGGTCGAGGCCTTCGCCAAGGCCAACCAGGCGGCGGCGGGCGCGGCCAACATCAACCTCAAGGTCAGCAATCCGGGCATCATCGGCAAGAGCGTGGCGCACGTCGATGCATTGGCCGGTGACGGCGTGGTGGTGTCGCGCGTGCAGCGTGGTGACGAGCAGTTGGTGCCCAAGCCCGACTTCAGCCTCGCCCTGGGCGACCTGCTGCATGCTGTTGGCGGCAAGGAAGGTCTTGCCCGCCTGCAGGAGATCGTCGGCGAGCGCATCGACGACGACATCCGTGAGGCCCAGGTCTGCCACCGGCTGCTTACCCGCGAAGTGGTGGTGACCAATCAGCACGTCGTTGGAGACGGCATCGCCAAGCTCGACTTCCCGCGCACCTGCGGGGCCACGGTGACGCGGATCAAGCGCCACGGCAAGGAACTGCTGGCCGATGATGATGCCGATCTCCACTTCGCAGACCGGCTGGTGGTGGTCGGTGATGAAATGGGCATCAAACGGGTCGAGGAGCGGGTCGGCAACTCCTCGGCGGGTCTCGATCACCCCCAGCTCATCGGCCTGTTCCTGGGCATCGCGGTCGGCATCGTCCTCGGCCAGATCCCCATCCCCATCCCCGGCCTGTCCCAGCCGGTGAAACTCGGCCTGGCCGGCGGCCCGATCGTCGCCGCCCTGGTATTCAGCAGCATGGGGCACCTTGGCAAGCACATCATCTTCCATGTCGCCAAGGGAGCCAACAACCTGATGCGCGAGTTCGGCATCGCCCTGTTCCTCGCCTGTGTCGGCCTGCTCTCGGCCCAGAGCTTCGTGACCTACGCCTTCAGCATGCAGGGCCTGCTGTGGATCGTCTGCGCCCTGTGCATCGCGATGATCCCGCTGTTGATCGTCGGCATCGTCGCACGCGTGTTCTTCAAGGAGAACTACACCGCGCTGATGGGCGTGCTGGCCGGTTCGTGCACCGACCCGCCGGCCCTCGCCTTCGCCAACGGCACGGCCGGCAACGAACTGCCCGGCCTGGCCTACGCCACGGTCTATCCGTTGACCATGCTGATGCGCGTGGTCGGGGCGCAGATCTTCGTGCTGCTCTGGATGGCTACTTAGCTTGGGGACTTCGTCCCCACGGGCTGTTAGCTTGGGGACTTCGTCCCCACGGGCCTGAAAGGCCCTGCCCCTCGGCCTTTGTCGCAGCTCGATTTCGTCGCTGACGCTCCGAAATCGTGGGCGGATGGGCTTCGCCCATTGTATCCGCCCACCGCTGCTCGGCGGCCGGTCGCGCTGGCGCGCTCCACTTCTTCCGGGGGCGCGGGCGCCCCCGCCCGCAGGGGGCAATATGCGGGGCATGGCGGTCAAGTGCGGCAGGTATTGGCCGATGCTACAGGCATGCAGATCTCCTCGGGGACGGTGGCGCTGTCGGGGAGTAGTACGCGGCTGTTCCAGCATGAGCGGCGCGAGCGGCTGGAGATGTGGGTCGGGCAGCGGCCAGCGCGGACTGACGCGCCGCCCGCCGATGGCGGACTGGGCAAACTGCTGGAGCAGGCGGCGAAGGCGCGCAAGCCGGTGGAGAGCGAAGAGAAGCTTGATCCCGAGCTCGAAAAGCTGCTGCTCATCCTGGAGAAGGTCTTCGGGGCGAAGGGCGCGCGCCGGTTCGCCATGCGCATGCAGGCGTTGCAGGCCGAGCGTTCCGCCGCTGCGGCGCAGGTGCGCGATCCGGCGGCGGCCGGGGCGCAGCGGGCTGGCTGGGGCGTCTCCTACGAACTCGATGAGCGGACGGTGGAAACGCAAAGCTCGCGGCTGCAGGCCTCGGGCGAGGTGACCCTGGAGGACGGTCGTCACCTCTCCTTCACCCTCGACTGGAGCCAGTCGAGCATCCGCATCGAACAGCGCAGCGTGCGCCTGGCCTTGGGCGATGCGGCGCTCAAGGATCCGCTGGTCCTCGATCTCGATGGCGATGGCATCCGCTTCTCCGGCGACCTGGCGCGGTTCGATGTCGATCAGGATGGGCGCATGGATGCGGTGGCGCGACCTGCTGGCGCCGACCGCATCGTCGCCCTCGACGGGGCGGTGCTGGGGGCGCGCAGCGGCGAGGCCTTCCGCGATCTCGCCCGGCTCGATGAGGACGGCAACGGCTGGATCGACGCCGGCGATGCCGCCTTCGGACGCCTGCAACTCTGGGATGGCCAAGGCTTCTCGTCGTTGACGGCCGGCGGAGTCGCCGCCCTGGCTACCACCTCAGTAGCCTTGCCGTTCAGCTACCGGGATGCCGCCGGAGCCCTGCAGGCCCAAGGCCGGCGCGGCGGCGTGTTCCTCTCCACCGACGGGCGGCCTGGAGCGGTTGCCCAGGTCGATCTGGTGGCCTGAGCCGAACATCACAGCGATGTCCCAGGTGCGTTGCGCAAACGGCTCGGGGCGCAGCCCAGGCAGCGGCGGATGACCTTGTTGAAATGCTGGCGATCGGGTAGCCCGACCTCGCTGGCGATGCTGCCAAGCGAACGATCGGTGGAGCGGATCAGGTAGGCGGCGGTCTCGGCGCGGCGGCGCTGCAACCAGGCGAGTGGCGTGGTGCCCAGCCGGGCGCGGAAGAGGCGGATCAGCTGGTTGTGCGAGACACCCGCCACGGCCGCGACCTCGGCCACGCGCAGGGAGGCTCCGAGGTTCGCCTCAAGGTGGGCCATCGCGGCGCGCACAGCGGTGTCGGGTCGGGCACGGGCGACACAGGGTGCGGCCAGCTTCCACAGCAGTCGCCAGAAGCAGGCGGTCGCTCCGGCAGGCCGTTCGAACTGCCAGGCCATCACTTCCGCGAGATCGGCATCAATGGCTATCGGATCTGCGATGAGCAGGGGCAGCGCGGCGTCTGCTTCGCCGTCGCCGAGGCGGAAGTGGGCGTAGCGGTGTTCGACCCGTTTGGGGAAACGGTACGTACTGGGCACGCCAGGAGGTATCAGCGTCACCGTGCCCGGATTGACGGTCAAGTGGGCAGCGCCGATGCTGAGTTCGGCGGAATAGCTGTAAACGTGCATTTGCCAATGATTTGCCATACGAAATCGCTCTGTTCCTGGGCCATGCACGCCCATGCCGCAGCGCAGTTCCAGCGGAGGCAGGGCGAGACGCGCCGGGTGAGCATCATGCATGGTGATTTTATACCAATGATGGTGGTTTGCGCCAATCGCGGTTCGCTGCCGCCAGCGATGCTGTTGGTATGCTCAGCCAACCCACCCGACTTCCCACATCGGCGCCCCTCTCCCACGAAGGCCAAGCCGCCTGGGAACGTGATGGCTTCCTGATCGTGCGGAATGTGCTGAAGCCCGAGAGCATCGCTGGCATGCACACCGCCTTCGCCCGGGCCAGCGACCGCATCCTGGACGAGTTGCACACCTCCGGGGCGATGCCGGCACGGCCTGGTACCGCTCCGCTCGAAACCGCCTTGTGCGCCGCCGGGTCATTGGCCAACCGCTACGGGCGCTCGTGGCGTCAACTGGTGGTCGGCCCCGAGGTGTTCGCGATCCATCACGATCCTGGTCTGGTCGCCATCCTGCGGCAACTCATCGGCGGAACGACCCTGCTGGGCAGCAGTGTGTTCAACGCCCGGCCCAAGCTGCCGGGCCAGCGTCTAACCGAGGTGCCGTGGCACCAGGATCTGGCCTATTTCCCGGAGGGCAGTCCGGCGACCTTCGTCACCGCCTGGATGCCAGCAGTACCGGTCGATGCCGCCAACGGATGCATGCAGGTGCTCGCGGGATCGCATCGCGCCGGATTGGCAGCGCATCGTCAGGAGACCGACGAGGCCGGATTCCTCAGTCTGCCGGCTCCGCCCATGGGTCCTGATCTGGTGACCTGTGCGATGCAGCCGGGTGATGTGCTCTTCATGCACCACCTCGTCTGGCATGCCTCGGGCCCCAACACCACTGCGGGCATCCGCTGGTCGATCGACTGCCGATTCTCCAACCAGCCCGATCTGGAGATCCAGTTTCCGGAACCCTGGGTGGTGGACGGCCCGCGCGCGACCGATCTGCAGACCTGGCTCGGCTGGTGGAATCGCCGCGCATAATCCTACAGGAGACGCACATGGATTCCCGCCAACGCATCCACGCCATCATCGGCCGCAAGACCCCGGATCGTACCGGCTTCTGGCTGGGCAATCCGGACGGCGCAACCTGGCCGATCCTGCATCGCCATTTCGCCACCTCCGACCAGGAGGCGTTGCGCCAGAAGTTGGGTGATGATTTCCGTTGGATCGCACCCTTCGACTACGTCCATCCCGAGGGCCGGCCGATGTGGGAGATCAGCAAGCATGCGTTCGGTTCGGCTGGACCTTTGGCGGCCTGCGAGACCGTCGCCGAGGTCGAAGCCTGGCCGCACTGGCCCGATGCGGCGTACATGGACTTTGCGCCGACCATCGCGGCGCTCAGGGCCACCGGACCATTTTATCGCGCCAGCGGCATGTGGACGCACTTCTATCATGTGGTGATGGACCTCTTCGGCTTCGAGGACTACCTCGCCAAGATGCATACCCATCCCGCAGTGGTCGAGGCCGCCACCGAGCGGGTGTGCCAGTTCTTCTACGATGCCAACGAGCGCTTCTTCCCCCTGGCGCGTGGCGAGGTCGATGGCTATTTCTTCGGCAACGACTTCGGCACTCAGCAGGATTGCATCTGCAGTCCGAAGCTCTTCGACCGCTTCGTCCTACCCTGGTTCAGACGCTTCACCGAGCAGGGGCATCGTCATGGCCTGCAGGTCATCCTGCATTCGTGCGGTTCTATCCATCGCGTGATCCCGCGCCTCATCGATGCCGGGGTCGATTGCCTGCATCCTCTGCAGGCCAAGGCGCGTGGCATGGACGCCGCCGACCTGGCGCGGCAGTTCAGCGGCAAGATCGCCTTCCTTGGCGGCATCGATGCTCAGGAGTTGCTGCCGCATGGCACGCCGCAGCAGATCTGCGACGAGGTCTGCCGGGTGCGCGACCTCCTCGGGCCGCATGTCATCATCAGCCCCAGCCACGAGGCGGTGCTTCCTGATGTGCCGCCGGAGAATGTCGCCGCCATGGCCGCTGCCGCGGTAGGACCCCAGCCAGCGCGAATAGCGGCAGCCTAGCGTATCCACATGAACGGGCGCCGAGCAGCGACGCCATTGATGTGGCATGGGCGTCCCGCCCATGTGCATTAGCCTCGTCGATCACGGGCGAGACGCCCGTGCCACACGCGGCAGGTCGTCTTTCGCTGAACACCATTGGGCAAAAAAAGCGACCCCGCCGAGATTCGAACACGGGACCTGCTGTTTAGGGCGAAGATGGGCGCCGCAGGCGAGAAGGCCACCTGCGTGGCCTTCGTCCCATCTGAGCCGGCCTGTCGTCCCGACGGGCCGCGGGTTTCCGTACACCCCAGCAGCCATCATCAGAGAAGATTGGCGACCCCGCCGAGATTCGAACACGGGACCTGCTGTTTAGGAAACAGCCGCTCTATCCAGCTGAGCTACGGGGTCGTATGGGCGCTGATTTACCGACCGGCCCAGCCCATGCCAGTGTCCAGCCAGGTCAGGTCCGGATGATGCGTTCGGCGAGGGCGGCGAGGACGGCCTGGCGGTTGTCGTAGGGCGTTTCGCCGTCGGCATCGACGATCGCTTGCAGTTTGCCACACAGACTGTTGGCCAGGACGCACAGGGCCATGACGCGACGCTGCAGGGCGGTGGCACTGGCCAGCACCGTGCTGCGGTCCTCGTATTTGAAGCCGACGATCGGTCCGCGCAGGCCGAATTCGGGGCGGAGCCGATCGATCAGCTTGGGGGCGCTGCGCAGGCGGATGACCACCTCGTCGGCACCGCTGCTCAGCTTCTCACCGGCGCGCAGGGCGCGGGTCTCGCCGTCCTCGCTGCGTTCGACTGAGACCACGCGGTAGTCGTTGACTGCCGCGCTCATGACCACGCAGCCTTCGGGGTAGCGGGCGATCCAGCCGCCCAGCGCGTCCTCGAGGCTGTCGCGGCCGGTGTAGCGCTGCGCTGCCACGCCGGGGCTGGCATCCTGCGACAGCAGCAGCGTGGTCTCGCGGCCGTGCCTGCGCAGCAGTTCTCCGAGCGCGATGGCGGTGGCGCCGGTCGCTGCGACGGTGAGGTGCCGCACCGCATCGACCGCGATGCGCGGCGATCCGCCGACCAGCAGTACCGGTGAAGCCAGTGCCATGCGCCGCAGCATAGGGCGGCCACCGCACGAGGATAGCCAGAGTCGTTGTTTGGGGCTGGTCCAGGGCCCCGCCCTGGCCGCAGCCGTAGGCGAGGATCGGCCGCCGAGCGGCGGTGGCGGCATACAATCGGCGCAGCCGATGCCGCCACGGTTTCGGAGCGAAGCGACGAAACCGAGCTGCGACAAAGGCCGGGGGGCAGGCCCTTCAGGGCCGCGGGGGCGAAGCCCCCGAACAGCTAAAACCGATACGAGGACGAGATGGTCAACACGAACGTGCGCACCGCGAACGAGGCGTTGGCATCCGACAGATCCGGGTTGAGTCCCGATCCTGGCGAGGTGATGAACCCCACCGCATCGCTTATCGACGAACTGGTGACGTAAGCCCCGCCGATGCCGAGCAGCATCGGCCCCTTGTCGAAGGAGATGCCGGCCGTGCCGCCGAGCAGATCGAGCTTGGTGAAGACATCGCTGTTTTCGACCGGCGAGTATTCGATGTAGCCACCAAGGTGGGCGCGCACGGTGTGGCCGGCCAGCGGATTGGGGAAGCGGTAGGCCAGACCGAGGCGGGGATTATACACCATGCGCAGGTCGAGGCGGCGCGGCGCGAGTTCGATAGAGGATGTGCTGGGCGAGGCACCGATGACGGTCGCTGTACCACTGGCCGAGGCGAAGACGTCGCCGGCCGACGCGCCGCCGGTGATCGCCAGGTTGCCTTCCATTTCAAAGCCAGGCACTGCCTCCGGCGCCCAGGCCGCTCCGCAGGTCAGCGACCAGGGTAGGGGCATGGCGAAGCCGACCTGTTCGTCGCCGATCTCGGTGTGGGTGGTGTTGACCCCGTCTCCCGAGGTGCTCGACGAACTGATCTTGCCCTGTTCGCCGACGACCAGGCCGGGCGAGCGCAGCATCGCGCCGAAGCGCCAGGTGCGGAGCTGGAACTGGCTGCCGATCGCCGTGCGCAGGGCCAGGCGACGGCCCGATTCGTTGTAGGTCGCGGTCAGCAGGGTGAGGCCGTCCGCGGCCGAGGTACCGCTGTCGTACCGGTAGTCGATCAGCCAGGCCTCGAGGCTCAGGCCGAACTGGAGGCGGTCGCCGACCGGGCGTCCGTAGGCGAGGCTGGCGCAGCTGAATTCGAGACTTGAACGGCCGTCGTCGGAGCGCGATCCGGCGGCGGTGCTGGAGCGCACCTCGATGGCGCTGCTCCACTGCGTCGGCGTGGCCAGGCAGAACGACCAGCCGCCAGCCGACGGATCGGTTTCGTCGAGGGCGCTGGCGAAGCCGACCAGATTGGGTTTCAACTGGATGTCATCGCTGCTCTTCTCGTTGCCCAGCGAGGCGGCGCCGACCCTGACGTATTCCAGCGCCGTCACCGTGCCACTGACCGAGGGTCGGTCGAGGCGGGCCAGGCCGGCAGGATTGCAGAACCCAGCGGCCGGACCGTGCACCCGTGCGACCACGGCGCCGCCTTCCATCACGGCGCGTTCGCCGACCGGGACGCGCTGCCAGTTGGGCAGGGTCAGCACTTCCAGCTGGGCGGCGCAGGCGACCGTGGGCAGGACGAGGAGGATGCATCGCACGCGGCGATGCTGCGCGCTGGGCGACGACTGGTCAAGGTCGCCATGGATGTCGATTGTGCCGCGGCTCCGCCCTGGAAACCTGCTCTCGCATGTGCGTTTCCCTCCCATCTGGAGTGCTGCTGCTGGCCAGTCTGGCCTCCGCCAGCGATGAGATGATGGCCTCATTCGATCCCCGTCCCACGCCGCCCGGCATGGAGACGCGCTTGGGCACCGAACTACGCTGGTACGCACCTGCCGACGCCGGGGGTGGTGAACTGGGCGTGGACCGGGAAAGCCTCCAGGCGAGCCACCTGGTTGGCCGCGGCGAGCAGGATGAATGGTGGGTGGGGATGCGGGCCGCGCGTACCGCGTATCTCGGCGATGCCCGCCTGCCTTCCGGCGTCGCGCCCGCCGGGCGCTATCTTGATGTGGGCCTGAGTGGAACGTGGAAGCGCCGATTGGGCGACGGCGATGTGGTCGGCGCCACGCTCGGCGGCGGTCTGAGCGGCCAGCTGTCGGCCTCAGATGGCCTCGACCCGCTCGGCAACGTCACCGTCTTCGGCCGCGTCGGCCTCGGTCCCGAAGGCCAGGATGGCCTGCTGCTGGCGCTCAACTACGATCCCGAGCGTGTCGTGCTGCCCGGAGTCCCGGTGCTGCCGCTGGTCGCCTGGCAGGCGATACGTGGGCCGTGGTTTCTGATGCTGGGGGTGCCGTTCAGCATCGTCACCTATCGGGCCGAATCCTGGAGCACCACCGCCGTGGTCGGACCGCTGCCTGCGCTGTCGGCGGATGTGCGGGTGCATGGTCCGCTGCGCGCCATGGCCGAGGCGCGTTGGAGCGTCATCGAGGTCCGACGTGCGCAGCGGGTGCGTGACGAGGATCGCCTGCGTCAGAGTCAGTGGGAATCGGCAGCCGGTCTGCGCCTCGGTTTCGGCCCGGCCCTGCGTCTTGAGGTCCTCGGCGGCATTGCCACCGCTCGTCGTCTCGGCGAATCCGAGGAGGCCGATGATGCGCGTCGCCAGGGCATCCGGCTGGAGGCCGCGCCGTTCGCCGCTTTCCGTGGGCGGGTCTCCTTCTAGCAGGCTGCGCGAGGCCGCAGCCTGCTAGCCTTGCGATTCTTCGGGGCGACCTGCGGTCGCTATTTTCCCCGAAGAATCGCAAGTACGCTCTTTGCCACAGGGGGTCAGACGACCCCCTGCACCCCCCCGCTTGGTGCGTTTTCCAGTACCATGCTAGCATGACGCCATGCCGCCCGTCCTGCTCGTCGCCATTGGTTCCGCGGTCGGAGGGGCCGCCCGTTGGGCGTTGTCCGGCTGGATCGATGCCCGCTCAGGTAGCGGGTTCCCGTGGGGCACCCTGGCGGTCAATGTGCTGGGTGGACTGCTCATCGGTGTCGGCGCCGCCATCCTGGAACGCGAGGCCGTGCGACTGCTGCTGATCACCGGCGTCCTCGGCGGCTTCACCACCTTCTCGGCCTACAGCCTGCAGAGTCTGCAACTGCTGCAGGGGGGGCGTATCGGGCTGGCGCTCGGGTATGCGCTTGGGTCGGTGGTCGTCTGCCTGCTCGCCTGCTGGGCGGGCTGGACGCTGGCGCGCATGGTCGCGCCGGCGACCTGATCAGCGGCGCGGCTCACCCTAAACGCAGCATTTCACAAAGAGAACCAGAGCCACCAGAGGTCAAGACAAGGATTTGCGCGATTTCTCGGGTTCACCCGGACGATGCATGTCGATGTACCATGCATAGCATTTCCCCTCTGGTCACTCTGGTGCTCTGTGTGACCCCTATCGCCGGGTTTAGGCTCAACCTTCGCCATCGACGATCGAACGGTAGCTCCAGTAGCGGCTCGGCGTGACCTTGCCGTCTTCGAGCGCGGTGAGCACGGCACAGTCCGGTTCGTGGCGGTGGGTGCAATCCGGGAAGCGGCAGCCCGGCTGGTGCGCCGCGAGATCCGGATAGAGCAGCGCGACATCGACCGGTCCGAGGCCGCCGATGGTGCATTCGCGGATGCCGGGCGTGTCGATCAGGCGACCGCCGCCAGGCAGCACGTAGGCGCGCGCCGAGGTGGTGGTGTGGCGGCCGAAACCCTCGTCGGCGACCAGGCCGACGCGCGCCCCGATGCCGGGATAGCAGGCGTTGATCAGCGAGCTCTTGCCGACGCCGCTTTGCCCGGCGCAGACGCAGGCCCGGCCGACCATCAACCGGCGCAGTTCAGCGACCCCGGGATCCTGGGGATCGCGGGCATCGACCGCGACCACCGGCAGGCCGAGGCCGCCGTAGAGCGCGAGCATCGGCGACGGGTCGCCGAGATCACGCTTGGTCACCGCGACGCAGGCGGCGATGCCGTGCGCGGCGGCGACGAGCAGGGCGCGATCGACGAAGCCGTGCTTGAAGTCCGGATCGTGCACCGCCGCCACCGCGATCAGCAGATCGACGTTGGCGGCCAGGATGTGCTCAAGGCTGCGGTTGTGCGAATCCGAGCGCGCCAGCTGGTTGCGGCGCGGCTCGATGGCGACGATCACCCGGTCGCCAGCCTCGCGCTCGACACGCACGCGGTCGCCGACCGCGAGGGTGTTGCGCACGCCGACCATGCGCTTTTCCAACGCGCGGCGGATCGCGGCTGGCTCCTGGCTGCCATCGGCGAAACGGACCATGGTCAGGCCCGGCCTCACTTCGCTGATCTCGGCCGGCTCGCCGGCCGCCACCGTGCCCTGGCCGAGGGCGACCAGGCGGTTGAAGCGGGAGATCAAGCGTTCGCCGGCATGGCTGCTGCGCGTGATCTCGCCATGCAGGTCGAATACCTCGGCGTCCTCGTCATGCCGCTCCCAGCCGCCGACCCGGCCGGCGTGCTTGACGTTGGCCCGACGCAGCCGGCCCATGCCCTGCTGGCGCCCGTAACGGCCGGTGCCCTTGTCCTTGCCGCCTGAGGGCATCTAGCTGTCCAGCCCGTCGGCCAATTACTTCTCCGAGCCGACCTTGGCCTGCGCCAGCACGTTGACGGAAGCGCGGAACGGTTCGAAGCCGTCCTTGAGCACCATCTGGCCGACGGCCAGGATCTCGGCCGGGCTGAGTTTGCCCCAGGCCACCTCGACGGTGGCCCCGCCAGCGACCAGCAGGACGAGGGATTTCGCGTTGGTCCCCTCGATGTCCGGATTCTGCCAGCCGGCGAGCGCCCCACGGTAGCGCAGCCGGCCCTTCTGGGTGAGTTCGCCGCCCATTGCCGTGATCAGTTCGGGCAGCTTCCGGCTGGCGGTCAGGTAGTCGTCGAGTTGGCGGCCCTGGGTCGAGTCCCCAAGCTGGTTGCGGATACGTGCGTGACGTTCGGCGACCTTGACCAGTTCCCAGCGCGCGAGGTCGGCGGCCACCGCGGTGACCTCGCCGGACAGCGCAGCCCGGTTGGCCTCCTCCAGTTCGCTGATCGCGCTGGTCAGCCGGTTCTCGACCTCGCCGCCGAGCAGCGCCTTGGGCAGCTGCTCGCGCAGGTCGCGCAGCCGGGCCACGCTCTTCTGAGCCTGGGCGGCGGCGATGCGTTCGTCGAGTCCGGCCAGGAACTGGCGCTTGTCCTTGGCTATTTCCTCGCGCAGGGCGCGGATGCGCGGCGCCAGCGTGGGATCATCCTTCGCCTTGAAGGCATCAAGCCGGCGCAGGGCGAGATCCCAGTTGCGTTCCTGGGTCAGGCGGGTGGCTTCGCCCTCGACCTCGGACCACGCGCTGCGATCGGCCTCGCTGCGGCGTCGGCGCACCAGATCCTCGAGCCGGGTGCGCAGTTCGTCGATGCGCTGGCGGTTGGCCGGGGTCAGCGGACGGGCGGCGATATCGGCGATCTGGGCACCGATGTCGCGCGCGTCGGCGCCGTCGCCATCGCGGCGCAGGCGTTCGCTCAGGGCTGCGATCTGCGCCGCATCGCGCCGTTCGGCCTCGACCGCGGGATCGACGCTGGCCGGGGTTGTGCCGGGCGTCGCCACCGGGGCGGGCGGAGTGGCTGGTCGGGTCAAGCCGGGCGTCGGAGTCGTGGGCGGGGCGGGCGCCGCCGGTTCGCGCAGCAGCAGCCAGGCGGCGGCGCCAGCCAGCGCGACGCCCACGATGGCCAGGCCCCAGCCCAGCAGGCGGGTCCAGCCGGGCGCCTGCGGCACTGCGGCATGGGCTTCGGGGGTATGGTCGCCGGTGGTCGGCATGCCTGCCGCCGTGCCCGGTGGGCTGGCCGCCTTGCCGCTGGCGAAGCGGCGCAGGATCATCGTCTCGTTGCCGGGGATGCGCTCGCGGCCCAGGGTGCTGCCGCCCTGCAACCGCTCGATCTCGGTGACGATCTCGGATGCGGTCTGGTAGCGCTCTTCCGGCTTCTTGGCCATCATGCGCTCGACCAGGGCGCAGACGTCGTCGTTCACTTCCGGATTCAGGTCCTGCAGCGGCGGCAGGGGGTCCATCACGTGCGCCTTCAGCACCTCGGTGGCGCTGGTGCCGTGGTAGGGCGTCTTGCCGGTCAGCAGGTGGTAGAGCGTCGCGCCGAGCGAGTAGATGTCGACACGGTGGTCGATCTTCTTGCCCAGGCCGGCCTCGGGCGCCATGTAGTGCGGCGTGCCCATGACCTTCTTGCCGTCGGTTTCGCTTTCTCTTGCTGATGCCGAGATCGGCGAGCTTCACCAGGTTGCCCGGCCCGATCATGATGTTGTCGGGCTTGATGTCCTGGTGGATCAGGCGGTGCTGGTGCGCGTAGTCCAGCGCCCGGCCGACCTGGCGCGCGATCTCCAGCGCCTCGCTGACCACGAAGGGGCCGTCGGCGCGCAGCAGCTGCATACAGGTGCTGCCGTCCACGAACTCCATTGAGAAGTAGTGGATGTCGTTCTCGGTGCCGACGTCGTGCACCTGGATGATGTTGGGATGGTTCAGCGCTCCGGCGGCGCGCGCCTCGCGGATGAACTGGTCGACGAACTTGGGACGGCTGGCGTATTTCGGGGCGAGTATCTTCAGCGCCACGGTGCGCGCCATCGAACGCTGGCTGGCCTTGAAGACGATGCCCATGCCGCCTTCGCCGAGCTTCTCGCCGACCTCGTACTTGCTGAGCAGGTCCTTCAGTTCGGCATCGCCGGCTTGCTTGACGAAGACGTACTCGACCTGGCCGACCCGGATGCGGTCACCGAAGGTCAGCTGCCGTTCGTTGATGCGCTTGTCGTTGTGCAGGGTGCCGTTGCGGCTGCCCAGATCGATCAGCGACCACAGCTTGCCGTCGCGGCGGATGTGGCAGTGGGCGCGGCTCGCCATGCCATCGACGATCTGCACGTCGCAACTGCTCTGACGGCCGAGGACGACGAGGTCCTTGGCGATGACGAACTCGTGACCCGCATTCGGGCCGCTCTGGCAGACCAGCTTGGGCATGTGACTTCCGGGCAGCAGGATGCCGTGCCTGCCGCCTCTTGGCAAGTCACGACAGGATCGGCGGATGCATATCCGCCGCCAGGTATATGGTACAGCGATGCCCCTGGCCCCGTTGTGCGATGTCTTCGTCTGCGCTGGGGAGGCCTCTGGGGACGCCTACGGGGCGGCGGTGGTGCGGGCGCTGCGCGGGCGACGCCCCGAGGCGGTGGTCGCGGCGATGGGTGGGCCGCACCTGGCCGGGGCCGGGGTGGATATCGAACAGGATATCGAAGGCCTGGCGGTGATGGGTCTGTGGCCGGTCCTGGCTCGTCTGCCGACCTTCGCCAAGGTCCTGGCCCACGTCGAGCGCACGGTTCGGGCGCGTCGGCCGCGCGTGCTGCTAACCATCGATTATCCTGGATTCAACCTGCGTCTGGCCCGGCGTCTAGCCGATCTGCGGGCTGCTGGCATGCGCATCGTCCACGTCGTCGCCCCCCAGGTGTGGGCCTGGCGTCCGCGCCGGGCCAAGCGCATCGCCCACAGCGTCGATGCCCTGCTGTGCTTCTTCCCCTTCGAGCCGCCCCTCTTCACCCGCTTCGGCTGCCGCGCCATCCACGTCGGCCATCCCCTGCTCGACCTGGTCCCCGAGCAGATCCCGACCGAATCGCTCGACCGCGACCTTGGTCTCAGCGGCCAGGAGGTCCTGCTGGTCGCCCCGGGCTCGCGCGAGCGCGAGGTGCGCAGCCTGCTGCCGATCATGACGCAGGCTGCGCTGGCCGCCTCGGCGCGGCTGCCTGGCCGCCCTATCGTGCTGGTTTCACGCGTGCCCGACCTGCCGCTGGAGCTGTACCGCTCGGTCACCGACCTGCCATTGGTCGAGGGGCGTTGGCGCGAACTCTGCGCGCGCGCCCATGCCGGCTGCCTGGCCAGCGGCACCGCAACCCTTGAGGCAGGCCTGATCGGCCTGCCGCACGCGATCTGCTACCGCATGGACCCGCTGTCGGCGATGATTGCCCGTCATGTCCTGCTCACCGAGCACGTCGGGCTGCCCAACCTGATTGCGGGCAGTCGCATCTGTCCCGAGTTGCTGCAGGAGCAGTTCACCGTGCCGCGTCTCACCGCCCATCTCCTACGTCTGTGGGATGGCCCGCGGCGGCGCGAGTGCCGCCTCGGCCTGGCCGGGTTGCGCCACAGTCTGGGCGGGGGCGGAGCGCTGGAACGCATCGCCGGTGTGGTCGATGACGAACTGACCGCATCGCATCGTCGTTTCACCCATGCGACCGCGGCAGATAGCAGCGCGCGGCTGGAGGCTGTGCAATGAAGTCGATGACCGGATTCGGCGAGGGTTTCTGCCAGGGACCGCTGGGCATGGCGCGGGCCGCCATCGCGTCGGTCAACCACAAGACGCTGAGCGTGCAGGTGCGTGGCGATCTGCGTGATCTGGCCCTGGAAGAGCAGGTGCGCGAACGGGTGCGCGCCAGCCTGGGCCGCGGCTCGGCTTCGGTGCAGCTGGCCTGGGAGCCGGCCGCTGGCGCCACCTGGGACCGCGAGCGGGTGGCGGCCGCCTGGCGTGAGCTGGCCGCCCTTGCAGCAGAACTTGGTGCCCCGATGCCGACCCTGGCCGAGGCCCTCGCCGTGGCCGGGCGCCGCTCCGAGGACACCCTGGCGGTGGCGCCGATGCTGCTTGCTGCGGTGGAGGAGGCGCTGCTCCGCCTGGATGCGGCGCGCAAGCGCGAGGGCCAGAGCCTGTCGGAAGCGATGCGCGGGCTGGCCGTGCGTATGCGCAAGCTGCACCTGCGCATGACCGCCCTGGCCGGAGCGCGGCTGCCACTGGTGCGCGAGCGCTTGGCGGCGGTGGTCGCCGAAGCGGTTGGCCGCAGCGTACCGCCCGAGGTGCTGGCCCGCGAGGTGGCCATCGAGGCGCAACGCATCGACATCGCCGAGGAGTTGACGCGCATCGCCGCCCACCTCGACGCACTCGACCGTCTGCTGGTCAAGGCCGAGCCGGTCGGCCGCGAACTGGATTTCCTCGCCCAGGAACTGGGCCGCGAGGCGAACACCGCTGGCGCCAAGGCCAACGATGCCGCCCTGTCGGAACACTGCATCGCCCTGAAGGTCGCGGTCGATCAGCTGAAGGAACAGAGCGCGAACGTCATGTGAGCGTAGCGCCGGCTTCAGCCGGCCTGGCCGGCGGACTTCAGTCCGCCGAGTGGCAATGGCGGGGCACCCATTGCCCGAGGCCGGCTGAAGCCGACGCTACAAAACACATAAAGCCACGGCATATGCCGTGGCTTTGTGCCTTCCGACCGCGCCCGTCAGAACGGTGCGGCGCCGGTGATGATGGTCTGGTCCTGCAGTTCGATCAGCTCGATGACGCCCAGGGTGCCGGCCACGGCCAGCGCCAGGCACGAGATGATCACCAGCCACAGGTACATCTTGTCGTTCAGCATGGCGGGTTCCTTGCGCTCACAGGCGGTTGGCGGCCTGGTCACCCTGCTGGATGGTCAGACCGTTGGTGTTCCAGCTGCTCGGGATGATGCGCGCCGGGGCCATGTCGTTCATGATCTTCTCGACGCGGACCTTGCAGATATACTTGCTGTCGCGGTAGATGATGAACTCCTGGCCTTCCTCGATGCCCTCTTCGGTGCCGATCGAGAGCATGACGAATTCCTGCTGGCCCTGCGGATTCGGGCGGACGGCGGCGACCATGGCGCGCAGCACCTTGACCGAGCCCTTCTCGTCCTTCAGCGAGTCGTAGACCTTGCTGTACTTCTCGCGGACCTGGGCGATGAAGGCGTTGGCCTGCTTCAGCTCGCTATTGGTCTTCTCGAGGTCTTCCCCGCGCTTGGTGTACTCGGTCTGCAGGTTGTTCAGGTCGTCCTCGACCTCGGCCAGCTTGACGTTGAGGTTGAAGGCCACCGCGCGGGCGACCGAGGCGATGTTGGTCAACTCGCCGTTGCGCTGGCGCACCATGTCCAGCGATTTGCTCTGCGCCTGATAGTCTTCCTTCAGCGCGTTGTAGTCGGTCTGGCCCTTGGACAGGTCGCGCTCGAGGTTCTGGATGCGGTTGGCTCGCTCGGTGATCTGGCCTTCCAGCTCCTTCACCTTGGCCTGGCCGTTCTGGATCTCGGTCTGCAGCGAGGCGACCTGGTTCTCAGCCCGCACCTTCTGCGCCGACTCGGTGGTCAGCAGCTGGGTGCTCTGCTTGAGCTCGGCGGCGAGCGCCTTCGTCTCGGTGTCCCAGCGCCGCTTCCAATTCTCCTTGGTCGCGAACAGGGTCATCTGGATGAACATGAACGCCAGGGTCATGACCAGGACCAGGACGATGAAGATGCGCAGGGCGAGGCTCATGGGTCGGGGACTCCCGGGGAGAGGCAGGGGGCGAGGTGCGGAGGATTAGGGGGCGCCGGCGCCAGGGGCGCGGACGTCGAGGCGCTGCTGCAGCTGGTAGGCGGCGAGCAGGTCGGCGGGAACGATCGGCGAGGCGCCGACCGCGCCAGCGGCGGCGGCGCGCACACCGGCGTCGGCATGCGCGAGGGCCTTCTTGAGGATGGCGACCGCGGCTTCGCTGGTCGGCGTGACCTGGCCGATGGCATAGACCCAGGCGGCGCGCAGCTGGGGATTCTTCTCCAGCTCGGCGTCCTGCGTGGTGTAGGTGTCGGTCAGGCGGTTGGCGTGCGCGCCAATCGCGGCGGATGCCGCCCCGGAGGCGGCATGACCCAGAGCCTTGAGCGCTTCGATGCGCAGGCCGTCGGCCCGGGCGTCGAGGGTCGTGACCAGGGCTTCGGCGGCGGCGCCGAGGTCGAGTCCGGTGCGCAGCGGATCGGGCTGCTGCAGCGCGATGGCGGCGCGCAGGGCGATGTCTTCGGCGGTAGCCTGGTTGACGCTCGGCTCTTGCGACTGCTTAAGCGCGGCGTCGATCTTGTCGTGCAGTTCAACCGCGTCGAAGGGCTTGCCGACGAAGCCGCCGTTGGCGGGCATCTTGCCTTCAAAGGCGGTCTGCAGTTCCGCCGCCTTCTGCGGATTGTCGGGCAGGGCGATGAAGATCGGCGCGCCGGACAGGCGGGGGTCGGTGGCGAGCGAGGCAAGCAGGCCGGCCGCGGTCTGCTGCGGCGCGTCGAGCAGGGCGCCGTGGCTGTCCTTGAGCGACGGGCCGAGGTCACCGGCGATGATCACGCCATCCTTGACCGGCGACTCGGCTAGGCGGTTGACCGCCTCGAAGCCGTCGGCGGCGGTGATCACGAGGAAGCCCTTGGCCTGCAACGCGGCGCGGGCGGCGTTGCGCTGGCGGTAGTCGGGATCGACCACCAGGACCACACGCACACCCCACTCGCCGATCGCCTGCGCGAGGGTCGGGATGACCTTCTCGGCACCGATGAAACCGCGCGTCGAGGTCTTGCTCAGCGCCGCCTGCAACTGGGTGACCAGTTCAGCAGAGACACGCTCGGTGTCCTTCTTGACCGAATTGGCGAGCTGGTCGGCCAGGGCCTTGACGGCGGCGGCGTCCACCGGCTTGTCCACCGTCGGGTCGAGACTGGCCAGGGTGATGGCGGCCTGATAGCGCACCAGCTTCTCGGGGTGATCCAGAGCTGAGATCAGCACGCTGCCCGGCTTTTCAGGGGTCAGGCCCTGTTCGCTGGTCGGCAGGATCTCATCCGGGCGGGCCAGTTCGCGGTCCTGCAGGGTACGCAGCAGGCTGGCGGCGACGTCGAATCGCTCGGAGGCCAGCGACTGCTGGATGGCGCGGCAGATATTCTCGGCACCAGTCATGCGCACGCGATGCCCGGCCTCGGCCAGGGCGGTGACGCGCTCGGCAATGGCGTCGGCTGTGTCCTCGGCCGCACCGGCCGGCATGGTGCGTTCCTTGGCCAGACGGGCGCGGATATCGACCTCGGTCTGCTGGGCGGCATAGACCGCGGCCAGGGTCGGGTGGAAGCCGGCCGTCTTGGGGTAGGTGGCCATGCCCTGGAAGAGGATCTCCTCGGCGATCAGTTCGTTCCAGGCGTAGGACGGCACGCGCACAAAGTTGAGCTTGGCAGCCCCCTCGGCCGCAGGATCCCAGCGCCACACCAGGCTGCCCGAGCCGGACAGTTCGTCGCGCACCTCGGGGCCGCTGCGGAAGTAGCGCAGGGCCTCGGCCAGGTGCAGATCCTCGGCCTTGGGCACCTCGGCCATCTGGGTGCCGGCTACGATCGCGGCGATGGTGTTAGCCAGGACCTGTTTGGTCACATCCTCGATGCCTTCGCGGCCCTGGGCGCGCAGCAGGGCGGGCAGGCCACGGGCGTCACCGATGTCACCAAGCACCAGGGCGACCGAGCGCACCTGGCGCTGGTCGGCGCTGGCCAGCGCGGTGCCGAGCGGGATCACGGCGCGGCCACCCATGCGGGTCAACGCGACGCGGCAGTAGGTGCGACGCTCTTCCTGCGGGCTGTCGGCCATCGCGGCGACCAGCTGGGGCACGGCCCACGGGCCGACGGCAGCAAGTTCGTTGGTGGCGACGACGCGCTCTTCCTCGCTCTTCTCGAGCTTGGCGATGAGCAGGTTGATATAGGCGGGATCGCGGCGCATCTCCTTCTGGTAGATGCGGGCGCGGCGCAGGACGTCCTTGAGCACGTCCTCGAGCACGTCCTGGTCCTGCATGCGCACCACCAGGGCGTCGCCGCAGGCGAGGTAGAACTCGTAGACCAGCTTGTTCTCGGGGTCGAGGGCCAGCGCGCTGCGCAGGCTGAGCGCGGCATCCTTGTAGCGGCCGCTGCGATACTGGTTGACGCCCTCGGCGAAGTACGAGCGCGCCTGGTCGGCGTTGGGGAAGTTGGCATCCGGCTTGGCCGGGCCGCCCTCCTCGGCGATGGCCGGCGCGCACATGGCGGCGGCGAGCAGCACGGATGCCAGGGGACGCATCAGGCGGGCTCGCGTGGGGACCATGTGCATGTTGCTCATCCTTCCTCATCAGGCGGTCGTCGTTGCGACACCGCTGGTTGGGACCGTGATGCTGTCCACACGGGTGAGACCCCACAACCACTCTCGGAAGGGCTGTGGAAGGGGTGTATGACAGGCTGTGGGAGGCGGGTGGTACACCGTCCGGGTCCGCCGGGAAGACCGTCCGGGGGCTGGTGATGCGGCGGTTGCAGCCACCGTCTGGGTGCAACCATGCCGCCATGCCGAGCGGACAGCGCATGCGCACGCGACGTGGATTGTGGATCACCATCGGCTGCCTCGTCGTTGCCGGCATCGGCCTCTCGCTGTTTGCGCTCGCCTTCCGCTCGTGCCGGTTTGCGGTGCCGGATGGCCGCGAACTCGCCTGGTCGCTGCGTGTGGCGACCGCCACGCTCGATGCGCGCGGCGTGGCCGGTCCCGAACGCATCGCGACGCATCGTCTGGCTCTGGTCGGCATCGGCCCCGGTCCGGGCACTGCGGCGCTGCTCGCCGGTCCGCTTGAGGGCGTGCCGGGCAGTGCCTGGCTGGTCGATGCCCCGCCGGATGGCCGGGTGCGACAGCTTGGGCCGGACGGCCGGCTCGCCGAGGCGGCGCCGAACGTGGCCGGATTCGATTTCAACCTGCTGCCCCTGCCGCTGGGGGCCGAGCAGGAATGGAAGCCCGAGGTGGTGTGGGCGGCCCTGCCCGCCGATCGCCGTGCCGTCACTTGTACGGTGAAACGCCTGCGTTCCGGCGCGACGCCGCAGTTCCGCTGCACCTTTCCGACCAGCGTCGAATGGATCGATGCGGCGACCGGGCGCTATCGCCAGGTCCGTGATCTGATCGCTATCTACCGCTTCGACACGCTGCGCGGCGTCCCGCGCGAGGCGCGCATCACCTTCACCCTGCGCGAGGAGTTGCCGCCGCCGGCCGCGTTCACCGCGCGCCGCATCGTGATGGACCTCGCCTATCTGGGCAGTTCCTCGGCCGGCGATCCCGCTGATCTGCGCCCCCTGGCCAATGCGGCGGCGGCGGCCGAGGGCTGGATCGCGACGCGGCGTCTGCCCCCGCCCGAGGTGCTTGCCCGCCTACGTACCGCCGAGGGGCCGTTCCGCGGATTGGTCGAAGGCATGCGGGCGCGCCTGGCGGTGCGGCGATGAGAGTCGCCCTGCTGCTGGTCGTCGGCCTGGGGTTGTGCCTGGCCGGCGAGATCGAGCGCCAGATCGTGGTCGCGCCCCGGTTGGGCGTCGAATGGCTGCCCGACCGTCGTTCGCAAGAAGCGTGGCGCGCGTTGTTCGATCCCGCGCCAAGCTGGCCGACGCGCGATGTCGCGGTCCTCGCGGTCAACCACCCGCAGCGCCTGCCGACCCTGTGGGCGGCGCGTCTGCTCTACGATGGCGAGCCGTGGACCCGGCGCGAGAACGAGCCGAGCAGTCTGCGCCGCTGGCGCGCCGCCGATCGCGAGATCAAGCTGGCGATCCTGCGCGATCTGCGCTGGCGTCGCGATCCCGCCTTCCGTCCCGTGCTTGAGGCCGTGCTGCAGCGCGACTCGGCCGATGCCGGACTGGCGATCTCGGCCCTGACCGACTTGTGGCTGCTGTCGCGCGAAGCCGGGGTGGCGATGGCCCGGCGCATCGCCGATCCGCGTCTGTCCGACCGTCTGCCGGCCGCCGGCCTGCCGGTTGCGCGTAGTTTCGCGCTGGCCCTGCTGCTGGAGGTGGACGCCCCGTCGGCGCGCCAGGGTCTGGAATGGGCCCTGCTCAAGGCCGATGGTGGCGAGCGTCTGGCCGCCCTGGGCGCGATCGGCCCCGCCACCGCCCCGGATCTCGTCGCCGGCTGCCTGCAGCACCTGACCGAAACGTTGCAGGCCGGACGTCTTGACGATGACGGCATGGCGGCGGCGGTCATGGCCTGTGCCCGGCTGGGCGATGCGGTTGGCGAGGCGACGGCGCGCGCCCTCGCCGTTCTCGCCGCCTCAGCGCCGCGCGAACTGGCCTGCGCCGCCGCCGCCGCGCTGGCGCGCATCGTCACCTGGAAGGACGCGATCGCCGCTGGCCCCCTGGCCGAGCGTCTGACGCGGGAGAGCGATCCGGCGGTGCGCCACGCCCTCTTCGCCGTCCTGCTGCGCCTCGCCCCCGACCGCGTCATGGCCCTGCCCGGGGCCACCGGCTGGGCCGAACTGGCGCGGCATCGCAAGGCGCTGGAGGAATGGGCGTGGCGGAGGTATTAGCTTGGGGGTTTCACCCCCACGGCCCTGCGGGCCTGCCCCCCGCCGCTTTGTCGCGGCTCGGTTTCCTCGCTACGCTCCGAAACCGTGGCGGCATCGGCTACGCCGATTGTATGCCGCCACCGCCACTCGGCGCGCGATCCTCGCTGCGCTGCGGCCAGGGCTAAGCCCTGGACCCGCCCCCGCGGCCCTGCGGGCCTGCCCCCCGGCCTTTGTCGCTGCTTGGTTTTGTCGCTTCCGCTCCAAAACCATGGACGGATGGGCTACGCCCATTGTATCCGTCCACCGCTGCTCGGCGGCCGATCCTCGCTGCGCTGCGGCCAGGGTCTTGGCGGCCCTGGACCCGCCTCCACGGCCCTGGACCCGCGCGCTTTGTCGGGGCTCGGTTTCATCGCTTCGCTCTGAAACCGTGGGCGGATGGGCTGCGCCCATTGTATCCGCCCACCGCCCCTCGGCGCGCGATCCTCGCTGACGCTGCGGCCAGGGCCTGGGCGGCCCTGGACCCACTAGATGCGTGCATCTGCTGGGATTTGCAGCTTGGGTGACGGGCTGATTTTCCGATACTGGAAGTACCATGGACCTTCTGCCCAAGGTGACGGGGATGGATCCCTATCAGGGCGGGACGCAGCAGCGACCCGGGACCGGGACCTTCGCGCGCCGGCGCAAGCCGGGTGAGGCGCGGCCCCGGCCCGACGCCAGCGATGAGCCCGAACCCGCCAGCTTGGAGGTCGATCCGCTACTCGCCGAGATCGATCGCCTGCGCGCCCTGGAACCGACCCGGACGGGCAGCGGTCAGCACCGCGCCCTGCGCGCTCTGCGTGCCTACCAGAACGTGCCGGGCGACCACCTCTTCCCGCCTGGCGACCTGCCGGACGCGCCCCCGGCCGCCGACGCCGCCGCCCACGTCACCACGCGAGCCGTGGCGCGGCCCCCACCCCCGACTGGAAGCGACGGCGCCGGGGCATAGGACAGGGCCTCGCCCGCACGCGGCGCCCGGAGGATCCCATGCCCAGAGCTCTCGTCTTCCCCGGCCAGGGGGCCCAGTATGTCGGCATGGGCGTCGAACTCGCCCAACGCTTCCCGAGTGCGCGGCAACTGCTCGACGAGGCCGACCGCGTGCTCGGCTTCGCCCTCTCGGATATCATGGCCAACGGCCCCGAGGCCGATCTGACCCGCACCGACGTCAGCCAGCCCGCCATCCTGGTGGCCAGCGCGATGGCCCTGGCCGTCGCCCAAGAGGCCTGCCGGCCGCTGGTGTGCGGCGCGGTGGCCGGACTCAGCCTGGGCGAGTATTCCGCGTTGTATGCCGCTGGATCGCTGAGCTTCGCCGACGCCGTGCGCCTGGTGCGCCTGCGCGGCGAGGCGATGCAGGCTGCCGCCGACGCGGTGCCGGGCGGCATGGTTGCGCTGATCGGCGCCGACGAGGCGTCGGCCGCCAAGCTGTGCGCCGAGGCGGCCAACGGCGAGGTGCTGGCGGTGGCCAACCTCAACAGCCCCGGCCAGGTGGTGATCAGCGGCGCACGCGGCGCCTGCGTGCGCGCCACCGAGCTGGCCAAGAACCACGGCATCCGCCGGGCGATGAGCCTGCCGGTGGCCGGCGCCTTCCACAGCCCGCTGATGGCCCCCGCCGCCGACCGTCTGCGCGCCGCGCTGGCCGGCGTGACGCTCAAGGACCCGCAGTGGCCGGTGTACACCAATGTCACCGCCAAGCCGGTGACCAGTGCCGCCGAGGTCCCGGCCCTGCTCGTCGCCCAGCTGACCAGCCCGGTGCGCTGGGCCGACAGCGTGGTGGCGATGCACGCCGCCGGCTTCGACGAGTTCCTCGAACTCGGCCCCGGCAAGACCCTGGGCGGCATGATCAGCCGCACGGTCAAGGACGTGCGCTGCCGCAACCTCGACACTGCCGCCGACGTCAACGCCCTGGTCGCAGGCTGATCGCCGTCCTGGCTTGCCGTTTCACGGACGGGTCCATGCTGCCCCGCCTTCGGAGGGATCATGGCCTACCTTGAGCCGCTGATGCGGCGCAATTTCCTCGAGTACGCCAGCTACGTCGTCGTCGATCGTGCCATCCCCGATCTGCGCGACGGCTGCAAGCCCGTACAGCGGCGCATTTTGCATACGCTGTGGACGATGGATGACGGCAAGTTCATGAAGGTCGCCAACGTCATCGGCGAGACCATGAAGCTGCATCCGCACGGCGACGCCTCGATCGGCGATGCGCTGGTGGTGCTGGCGAACAAGGGCCGCTGCCCCGACGATCCCGATCTCGGCTACTTCATCGAGCGTCAGGGAAACTTCGGCAATGTGCTGACCGGCGACAACGCCGCCGCGCCGCGCTACATCGAGTGCCGCCTGACCGCGCTGGCCAAAGAGACGCTCTTCAACCCGGCGCTGACCCCGATGACCCCGTCCTACGACGGCCGCAAAGAGGAACCGGAGGCGCTGCCCAGCAAGCTGCCGACCATCCTGCTGCTCGGCACCGAGGGCATCGCGGTCGGCATGGCGACCAGCATCCTGCCGCACAATCTCGGTGACCTGCTCAAGGGCCAGATCGCCATCCTCAAGGGCGAGAAATTCCGCCTGCATCCCGACTTCCCGCAGGGCGGGATCATGGACGCCTCGGAATACGACGACGGCAACGGCAAGGTGCGGGTGCGCGCCAAGATCGAGAACGACGGCGACAAGAAGGTGATCATCCGCGAGATCCCGCCCGGGACCACGGTCGAGAGCCTGATCGAGTCGATCGAGGAGGCGATCCAGAAGGGCAAGGTCAAGATCAGCGAGATCAGCGACCGCACCGGCTCCGAGGTCGAGATCGTGCTGATGCTGACGCGTGGCGTGTACGCCGACGAGGTCATCCCGCAGCTCTACGCCTACACCAATTGCGAGATGTCGATCAACTCGAACATCGTCGTGATCCGCGACGACAAGCCGGTCGAGTTGAAGGCCAGCGACATGCTGCGCTCGTGCACCGAGCGCCTGCAGCAGTTGATCAAGGCCGAACTGGAGCACGAGCTGGGCAAGCTGACCGCCAAGCAGCACAGCCTGACCCTGGAACGCATCTTCATCGAGAACCGCGTCTATAAGAAGATCGAGGAGCAGAAGACCGCCGAAGGCGTGCGCAGCGCCGTGGTCAAGGGCATGGAGCCGTTCAGGGCGCAGTTCGTGCGCGACCTCACCGACGAGGACGTCACCCGCCTGCTCGACATCCCGATCAAGCGCATCAGCGCCTTCGACATCGAGCAGAACCGCAGGGACATCAGTGCCATCGAGGCCGAGATCAAGGCGATCAAGGCCAAGCTCAAGGATCTGGTCGGCACCTGCATCGCCTGGCTGGAGGCCGTCCTCGCCAAGTACGGTCCGAAGTTCCCGCGCCGCACCAAGGTCAAGGGCTTCGAGACGGTGGACAAGAAGGCGGTGGCGATCGCCAACCTGCGCATCGGCTACGACGCATCGACCGGCTTCATCGGCACCGCGGTGAAGGGCGGCGACCGTGAACTCAAGGTCAGCGAGTACGACAAGGTCATCGCCGTGATGCAGGACGGCATGTACAAGATCATGGCGCCCACCGAGAAGAGCGTGCTGGAAGGCAAGCTGCTCTACCTCGACCGCTTCGACGAGGCGGCCGGCCTGACCATCACCATGGTCTACCGCGACAAGGACCGCGAGCCGTGGGGCAAGGTCACCACGATCAGCAGCTTCATCAAGGACCGCGAGTACGAGCTGATCAAGGACCGGGCCGGGAAGATCGACTACTTCTCGGTCAGGAAGGGCGGCGTGTGCACGCTGCACTTCGCCCCGGCCAAGGGTCAGCGCGTGCACGAACAGGTCGTCGATCTCGGCGCCCTCGAACCGTGCGGCGTCGGCACGCGCGGCACCAAGTTGGCCGACAAGGTGGTGGTGAAGGTCCAGGTCCAGGCGCCTCCGGCTTGATGGCTATGCCATCGTTCGGCGTCCGGCGTTCGACGTTCGGCGTTGTGAGCTGGCTACCTGTAGCGCCGTTGGCGAGGTTCCTAACCGATGGCCGCGGGCCGGTCATTGCACCCCGTTGCGCCCCCTGCGGAACGGCGAACGCCGAACGCCGAACGCCGAACCGGTTTCTGGCCCCAGTCTGATGCCCCCCGTGGAGTCCGCCTCAGTCCCCGGCCTCGCCCGCCTCGCCCTGCCCCTGGCCGCCAGTACGGGCCTGGGCTTCTTTCTGCACTACGTCAATCGCACGGTGCTGAGCTGGCACAGCCCCGAGGCCCTCGCCGCCAGCCTGCCGGCCGGTATGCTGGCGTGGACCTTCCAGGGCTTCTTCGTCATCTCGTGCGGCTATGTCGGCGTGTTCGCCGCCCAGCACAGTTCGGCCGGCGAACGACGCGAGGCCGGCGCGATGGTCTGGCCGATGCTCCTGCTCGCCGCCCTCGCCAGCCTGGTGAGCGTGGCGCTGATCCTGCTGCGCCAGCCGATGGCGGCGGTGTTCGGCACCGAGGCGGTGGTCGAACGCGGCCTCGCCGAACTGCTCGGCTGGTACTTGGCCGAGCTGGGGCCGATGGCCATCGCCTCGGGCATCGCCGGCTTCTGCGGCGGCATCGGTCGCACCCGACTGGTACTGGTGATGAGCGTGTGCGGCGCCGTGGTATGCATGGCGCTCAACCGCTGGCTGGTACTCGGCGGCCTTGGCGTGCCTGCATTGGGCATCACCGGGGCCGGCCTCGCCACCCTCGGCACCGCGGTGCTGATGTGCGCCGCCTGGCTGGTCTGGCTGTTCGCGCCGGCGCAGCGCCGCGACTACGCCACCTGGGCGGGGCGCAACCGCGATCCGGTGCGTTTCCTGCGCTATTGCCGCTACGCTCTGCCGCGCGGTGCGACCGAGATCCTCGAGATGGTCGCCTTCGTCGCCTTCACTGCCGTGCTGACCCGTCTGGGCACCGACGCGCTGTCGGCCAGCAACCTCGCGTTCAACACCTATCTGCTGCTGATGGTGCCGGTGATCGGCTTCTCGCAGGGCATCAGCATCGCGGTCGGCCAGGCGATCGGTGCCGGGGTGCCCGACCAGGCGCGCCAGGCGGTGCGTTCCGCATTCCTCATCCTCGGGCCGTATGTGCTGATCGTTGCCGGGGCTTTCGCCCTCATCCCGCACCTGCTCCTGCTGCCGGCGCATCACGGTGATGACGCCCTGTGGGCACGGCAGATGGTCCTGGCCGTGCCGGTGATGCTGATGCTGGCCGTCGCCATGCCATTCGAGGCGGCGCATTGGATCTGGCGTTCGGCGGTGCAGGGGGCCGGTGATACGCGCTGGCCGCTGGTCGCGCTGGTGCTCGGCGCAACCTGCCTGCTGGCGCTGCCTGCCTGGCTGCTGCACGGCTCGATGGAACCGGGCCTGCCTGGTCTGCGGCTGTGCTACGGGTTGTTCATCCTCTACGTCGCCTTCATCGCTGTGGCGATGGGCTGGCGCTACCGGCGCGGCGCGTGGGCGGGGATGAGCGTGCGGGGGTAGCGCAAGATGGAGCGAGGGCGCCCGCGCTCCAAACGCAACGAGCCGGGCGCGGATGCGCCCGGCTCGTGCCGTGGTCGGGACGACCGCAGGTTCAGGCCTTCGCGTCGGCCTCGACCAGCTGTTCCTTGACCTTGGTCGCCTTGCCGACGCGGCCGCGCAGGTAGTAGAGCTTGGCGCGGCGGACGCGGCCGGCGCGGGTCACATCGACCTTGGCCAGGCGCGGGCTGTTCAGCGGCCAGGTGCGCTCGACGCCCTCGCCGGCGACGATGCGGCGCACGGTGAAGGTGGCGTTGATCGCATCGTGCTTCTTCGAACGGGCGATGACCGTGCCGTTGAAGATCTGGATGCGCTCTTTGTCGCCTTCCTTGATCTTGACGTGGACGTCCACGGTGTCGCCGACCTTGAAGTCGCCCAGGGGCTCCTTGCGCAGCGAGTTCTTGGTGACGATGCTGATCAGGTTCATGACGGCTCCGCTGTGCTCCGGCAACTGTCCGTGCCGGAGGGTCGGGAAGGTTATGGTGGAGTCATCCCTGTCAACTACGTCTGTCGTATGCATGGAGTGGAGGTACACCTCCTACGGTCCCCCACGTAACGCATACATCGCACCCTGCCCGCCCTTGACACCAGCGGGGTGAGGCTGACTTTGCCGCACGCCGTCCGCGGCTATCTGCCCGATGATCACCCTGACGATGTCCACCCCTGATCAGAACACCCCGTCCCGTCGCGCCCTGCGCGCCTGGGTCGCGGCCTCGTCGCTGATCGGCCTGGCGGTCACCGGGGTGCTGGTCGGCTTGTGGCTCGACCGCACCTTCGCCACGACGCCGCTATGGCTTCTGGTGTGCAGCACCGCCGCCATCGTCCTGGGCATGTACCAGCTGATGCGCCAGGTGGGCCGCTGATGAAGCCGCTGCCCGCCATCCTGCTTGCCGTCGCCCCGGCCGCGATTCTCGCGCTGTGCGCCGCCGCCGTACCGGCCTGGTCGGTGCTGCTGCCCGGCGCCTGCGCCGCTGTGCTGGTCGCCGGCCTCGCCGCCGCTGCCGCCACCCTCGGTGAGGGCTCGACCGCGGTTGCCGCGATCGGCCTGCGCCTCGCCTCCGTCTTTATCCGCATCATCGGCATCGCCGCCGGCATGGCCTTGATCGCCGCGCCTGCGGCCGTCATCGCCCTGCTCGCCGGCGTCGCCGCCGGCTGGCTGGTCGAGATGACGCTGTGGACCCTGCGTCTGGTCCAGGAAAGGAAGCTTGCCCGTGCCTGAGACCGGCGTTCCGCACGTTGCCCCCGCCGTCGAAGGCGCCGCTCCTGCGGTCGCCGCCGAGGCGCACGCCTCGGGCCATGGCAGCGGCCACAGCAGCCATGCCTTCGACTTCGACGCCCTGAATCTCAGCCACAACTACCCCTACCCGGCCATCGCCTGGGGTCACGGCAAGCCGCAGCTGATCCTCGATCTCGCCGGCTACGCGAGCAAGAACTACGCCTCGCTCAGCTCTGACGAGAAGTTCAACACCGTTGTCGCCGAGTCCGGCCATGTCGCCTGGGCCCAGGATGTCGCGGCGAAAAAGGGGATCGAGGCTGGCCAGCTCGCCAAGGCGATGACCCTGGCCGAGGGCAACTCGCTGCTCGGCTCGCTGCCGCGTCCGCTCTCGTTCTTCAACCACCAGACCTTCTGGTCCACGATCGCCTTGTTCGTGCTCGCCGGGGTGCTGCTGGTGACGCATCGCCGCAAGCCCGAGCAGTTGAAGCCGCAGGGCCGTGTCCAGCACATGATCGAATCGGTCGTGCTGTTCGTGCGCGACGAGATCGTCCGCCCCAACATTCCGCAGAACCACGGACATGGACATGGACACGGTGATGCGCATGCCGTCGCCGCGCCGGCGCCCGATGCCTGGACGCCGTTCTTCACCGCCATCCTGCTCGCCCTGATCACCTGCAATGTCGTTGGCCTGATCCCGATCTTCGGCACCGCCACCGGCCATATCGGCGTCACGGCGGCCTGGTCGCTGATCATCGCCGTGCTCATGCTGGTTCTCGGCATGTGGCACAACGGCATCGCCAAGTTCTGGATCAACCTGGTGCCGGTGAAGTGGAGCTGGAACCCGGGCGGCATGGTGTTGTGGTTCTTCCTCTTCTTCCTCGAACTGGTCAGCCTGTTCTCGCGTCCGATCGTCCTGGCCGTGCGTCTCTTCGCCAACATGTTCGCCGGGCACATCGCCCTGCTGGTGTTCCTCAGCCTCGGCTTCGTCATCTATGCCTCCTCGCCCGGCTCCGACGGCATGGCCGGCGGCATCGGGCTGCTTGGCTGGCTGGTCGCCGTGCCGCTCTACGCCCTCGAACTGCTGGTCTGCTTCCTGCAGGCCTACATCTTCACCCTGCTCAGCGCCGTGTTCATCGGCCTGTGCATCCACCAAGAACACTGACCCCTCTCTCCCCGGAGTTCCCATGACCGATTTCGCGCTCATCGCCCAGACCATCGCCCAGGCCGCCGTCGCCGCCGAGCCCGCCGCCGAGGCCGCTTCCGCCGCCTTCGCGCCGATCGGCAAGGGCCTCGTGTACGGCCTCGCCGCTGCCGGTTGCGGCGTCGGTATCGGCCTGGTCGCCGCCGCCACGCTGAACGGCATCGCCCGCCAGCCCGAGCAGAAGGCCACCCTGCAGACCCTGATGTTCCTCGGCATCGGCTTCATCGAAGCCCTCGCCCTGTTCGGCTTCGCCCTGGTGTTCGTCATCAAGTGATGCCGGCGACGGCCACTGACCGCTGAACCCCGCGCGGGACGATCATGGAACCCTTCTTCACCTCATTTCTGGCGAACTTCTTCTGGGGCCTTGCGGCCTTCGTGGTGTTCGTGCTCATCCTCCTCAAGCTCGGGATCGGCAGCGTCCTGAAGGCGATCGACGCGCGTGACGCGAAGATCGCCAAGGACCTGGGCGATGCCGAGGCGGCCAACCGCAAGGCTCAGGAGCTGAAGGTCGAGCTCGACCGCAAGATCCGCGAGACCGAGGACAAGGTCGGCGCCCTGCTGGCGCAGGCCCGCCGCGAGGCCGACGAGGCGCGCGACGCGCTGCTCAAGAAGGGCACCGCCGAGGTCGAGCAGATCCGCCTGCGCGCCCAGCAGGACATCGAGGCGGCGCGCCACGCGGCGATCGTCTCGATCCGCACCGAGGTGGCCGACATCGCCGCCACGATCGCGGCCAAGATCGTCACCGAGAAGCTCGACTCCAGCCGCCAGTTCCAACTGGTCGGCGAGGCGATCGACGCCTACGAGAAGGCCAAGCGCTAAGCCATGGCCACGCCCGCCACCGTCACTGGCGTCTACGCCGCCGCGCTGCTCGCCGTCGCCCGCGACCAGGGCGTGCGTCCGGCCGTGGTCGAGGCCTGCCGCGAACTGGCGCCGACCCTCGCGTCCGGCGCCCTGGCCGCCCTCGACGATCCCCGCCTGGGCAAGGCCAAGGCCAAGCTGGCCGTGGCCGGCGTCCTCGCCGGGAAGCCCAAGCCGCTGATCGACTTGCTGCAGCTGCTCATCGACCGCAACCGCCTGCCCGAGGCGGGCGGCATCCTGGCCGACGCCGTGCGCCAGGCCGAAGCCGAGGACGGCGTGGTCGAGGTGCACGTGACCACCGCCCTGCCGCTGTCCGAGACCAACGCCCAGCGCGTGGTCAACGCCACCGGGGCCAACGCCCGCCTGGTCGCCACCGTCGATCCGGCGCTGGTCGGCGGCGTCACCATCCGCGTCGGCGACCGCCTCGTCGATGCCAGCGTCCGCCGCCATCTGCGCGAGATGCATGCCCGTATGCTTACCGCACCCCTCAGCGATGCGCTGTGGGACCGCTGAACAACCTCCAGAAGACCATCTAGGACCGCAATCATGAAGATCCGTGCCGATGAGATGACCAGCGTGATCAAGGCGCAGCTCGCCAACTACGGCGCGCAGCCTGTGGTCGACGAGGTCGGCAGCGTCGTCCAGGTCGGCGACGGCATCGCCCGCGTCACCGGCCTCTCCGGCGTCATGGCCGGCGAAATGGTCGAGTTCGAGAACGGGGCCTTCGGCCTCGCGCTGAACCTCGAGGAAGGCGTCGTCGGCCTCGTGGTGCTCGGCGACTACATCACCCTGAAAGAGGGGATGACCGCGCGCCGCACCAAGCGCGTGCTCGAGGTGCCGGTCGGCCAGGCGATGCTCGGCCGCGTGGTCGATCCGCTCGGCCGCCCGCTCGACGGCAAGGGCCCGGTCAAGGCCGAGGCCACCCGCCGCGTCGAGAGCCCGGCCCCCGGCCTTGCCGACCGCCGCTCGGTGCACGAGCCGCTGCAGACCGGCCTCAAGTGCATCGACGCGATGATCCCGGTGGGCCGCGGCCAGCGCGAGCTGATCATCGGCGACCGCAAGACCGGCAAGACCGCGATCTGCATCGATACGATCCTGAACCAGAAGGGCAAGGGCGTCATCTGCGTCTACGTCGCGATCGGCCAGAAGCAGTCGACCGTCGCCGCGATCGTCAAGCAGCTTGAGGCTGCCGGCGCGATGAACTACACCATCGTGGTCAGCGCCTCGGCCTCCGATCCGGCGCCGATGCAGTACCTCGCCCCGTACTCCGGTGCGGCGATGGCCGAGTACTTCATGTACAACACCTGGGTCTATGACGGCGCCCAGCCCAAGCTGGTTGACGGCAAGTACGTGCAGTGTCCGGTCAAGGACGGCGGCCGTGGCATCGCGACCTTCTGCGCCTACGACGACCTCACCAAGCAGGCCGCGGCCTACCGCGAGATGTCGCTGCTGCTGCGCCGCCCGCCGGGCCGCGAAGCCTACCCCGGCGACGTGTTCTACCTGCACTCGCGCCTGCTCGAGCGCGCCGCGAAGCTCAACGATGTGCTCGGTGGCGGTTCGCTGACCGCGTTCCCGGTCATCGAGACGCAGGAAGGCGAGGTTTCCGCCTACATCCCGACCAACGTGATCTCGATCACCGACGGCCAGATCTACCTGCAGCCCGACCTGTTCAACGCCGGCATCCGTCCGGCCGTCGATGTCGGCATCTCGGTGTCGCGCGTTGGTGGCGCGGCGCAGATCAAGGCGATGAAGAAGGTCGCCGGCACCCTGCGTCTCGACCTCGCCTCGTACCGTGAACTGGAAGCCTTCTCTCAGCTCGGCACCGAGCTCGATCCGGCGACCCAGAAGCAGCTCGACCGCGGCGCGCGCATGGTCGAACTGCTCAAGCAGGGCCAGGCCGCCCCGCTCGACGTCGTCGATCAGGTGCTGCTCATCAAGGGCGCCGGCGAAGGCATGCTCGATGGCGTGCCGGTCGCGCAGGTCGGTCAGTTCGAAGGCGAGTTCCTGAAGTTCATGCACACCGAGCACGCCACACTGCTCGCCGATCTGGGCAAGGCGCGCGAGTTCACCGCCGAGACCGAGCCGCGCTTCAAGGAGGCGGTCAAGCGCTTCGCGACCCTGTACAAGGAAAAGCACGGAGCGAAGGCCTAAGGGCACGCCATGGCGAACCTCCGCGACATCCGCAAGCGCCGCAAGGGCGCCGCCAACACGCGCAAGATCACGCGCACGATGGAGCTGGTCTCCAGCGCCAAGCTCAAGAAGGCGCAGGATGCGGCCAACGCCTCCTACCCCTTCGCGCGCACCGTGTACCAGCTGATCCACGCCCTCTCCGAGGCGATCAGCTCGGGCGATCGCCACCCGCTGATGAAGGAACGCCCGGTCAAGCGGGTCGCCATCTATCTGATGGCCAGCGACCGCGGCCTGTGCGGCTCGTTCAACGCCAACCTGGTGGGCAAGGCGATCGAGCGCGCCAAGCATCACCGCGCCCTCGGGCGCGAGGTCCGCTTCATCGCCCTGGGCAAGAAGGGCGCTGGCAACCTCGTCTTCATGGGCGAGACCGTGCACGCCACCCACACCGGCATCGTCGGCAACGCGCAGTGCTACGAGGCGGTGGACAAGCTGGCCGAGGAGTCGATCTCCGGCTTCCTGTCCGGCGACATCGACCTGGTCGAGGTGGTCTTCGCCCGCTTCCTCTCGGCCGGCCGGCAGGAGCAGCGCGCCGTCACCATCCTTCCCGCCGGCAGCGGCGAGGGGCATGCCGAGGCGGCCAAGGGCCCCAAGCCCGACTACATCTTCAACGAGGAACCCGAGGTCCTCTTCTCGGTGCTGGTCCCGCGCGCGGTCAAGGCGGAGTTCTACGCCTACGCCCTGCAGACCACCGCCGCCGAGCACGCCGCGCGCCGCGTGGCGATGAAGAACGCCAGCGACGCCGCCGCCGACATGGTGAAGTCGCTCAACCTCGTCTACAACCGTGGCCGCCAGGGCAAGATCACCCAGGAGATCGCTGAGATCACCGGGGCGGTCGAGGCGATGGCATGATCAGCTTCGAGCTTTCAGCTTTGAGCTTCGAGCCCGCAATGGAGGCATCCGCGCATCGCTGCGGGCTCCAAGCTCCAAGCTCCAAGCTCCAAGCTCCCCCAACGAACGAATCCAGGAATCCACGATGAGCAACACCGGCACCGTCGTCCAGGTCATCGGCAGCACGCTTGACGCCGAGTTCGAGACCCTGCCCGCGATCTACAACGCCATCGAGATGGACATCACCGATCCATCCACCGGCCAGAGCACCCGCCTGGTCGCCGAGGTCCAGCAGCACCTTGGGCGCAACCGCGTCCGCGCCGTCGCCATGGCGACAACCGACGGCCTGGTGCGCGGCCAGACGGTCACCGATACCGGCGCGGCGATCGCGATGCCGGTCGGCGAGGAGACCCTCGGCCGCATCTTCAACGTGCTCGGCAAGGTGATCGACAACGGCAAGGAGGTCACTGCGGCCTGCCCGCGCCGCCCGATCCACGCCAAGGCCCCGGAGTTCGCCGAGTTGAACCCCGAGACCGAGATCTTCACCACCGGCATCAAGGTGGTCGACATGCTCGCCCCGTACGTGAAGGGCGGCAAGATCGGCCTCTTCGGCGGCGCCGGCGTCGGCAAGACCGTCATCCTGATGGAGCTGATCAACAACGTGGCCAAGGCGCACGGTGGCTTCTCGGTGTTCGCCGGCGTCGGCGAGCGTACCCGCGAAGGCAACGACCTGTGGAACGAGATGATCGAGGCCG
>JFJP01012120.1_pt1 | contig 56236 bp, 52 predicted proteins | sample 431651 | NCBI WGS metagenome assembly JFJP01 (sample SAMN02602958, study PRJNA72255) | Microbial mat metagenome, whole genome shotgun sequencing project. | biome: fresh water; feature: sink hole; material: water; isolation source: purple microbial (photo- and chemosynthetic) mats found in... | reverse complement strand
TCAGACTGGGGGATCTCGTGCAACACCTTTGACCCATCCGGTAAAAGATATAGAAAATGGCTTCATGAAAATTATCGCGGCGCGAGGCGGTTTCGATGAAACTTACATCCCATCCCATGACCCTTAATTTACGCACCACTTTCCGCGTTTCGCATGGTGCGAGTGACCAGCGGCATAATGTGCTGGCGCAGATCGAACACGATGGACTGGTGGGGTACGGAGAAGCGGCGGCTGTTTTTTATTATGGTGACACACAGGAAAGCCTGATGGCCTATTTGAATGGGCTTCCGGATCTTGGTGATGACCCCTTCCTGCTGGAGGATATACTTAATTCTCTGCCGTCTGGTCCTCCGGCTGCCCGCGCGGCTGTGGATATTGCCCTGTATGACCTGTGGGGTAAGATGATCGGTCAGCCCCTCTATCGGTTATTTGGCTTGACACTTGCCCCCCTGCCTCCAACCTCATTTACGATCGGCATTGATACGCCTGATGTCATGGCGGCGCGTGTCAGGGAATTAAACTATCCCATCATTAAGGTCAAGCTGGACGCGGATGATCCTGAGTCAGCCGTGGCGGCCATCCGTAAATCCACGGATGCCCGCTTGCGGGTGGATGCCAATGCCGCCTGGACTCCCGAACAGGCTTTGGAGTTGATCACCCGCCTTTCGCAATATGACCTGGAACTGGTGGAACAACCGCTTGCTCCTGGTGACCCGAAGCCGTACGTCTGGCTGCATGACCAATTGCGCGCGCGCGGTGTGATGACTCCCATCTTTGCCGATGAAAGCATAAAGACTTCGCGTGATGTCGCCGCCCATGCCGGCGCGGTGGATGGGGTGGTGGTCAAGTTGATGAAAACCGGTGGTTTACGCGAAGCATTACGCACTATTCATACAGCTCGCGCGCATGGAATGAAAATCATGCTATCGTGTATGATCGAAAGTTCGGTAGGCGTGACCGCTGCTGCTCACCTTGCCCCGCTTTGTGATCATTTGGATTTGGATGGTCCCCTGTTGATCGCAAATGATCCTTTTCGCGGGCTTTGTTATGAGGGCGCAGAGTTGTCAATTCCCACTGCGCCTGGCCTTGGTGTTTCCCTGCTGGATCCTCGTTAACTTTTACAGCAATGATAAGGTATTTGTTCGTGGTTCGTACATCCCAATGCGGGTGAAGTCACTATTATGAAATACACAACAAGCGAGCCGCCCGTAAAGGCGGCTTGCTTGTATAATCAGTAGATCGTGATTTTAGAGTCTGCCTGTCTGCCGGCAGGTGTAAAACCAGAGATTTATTGCAGTACTGATAAAGGTATATGCTTTTCGTAAAAAGGAATTTGTCATGAACCCATTCAAAAGATCTGTCAATTTGTTGGCTTTTATTTTTGTACTCTCCCTGCTCATTATTGCCTGCGGTCTTCCCTCTGTACAGCCGGAATCGGCGACAGCCACCCCGCCGGTGACACCCGCCCCCATTGCGACAGAGACTGCCATACCCAGTGCCCTAACGGTCTGTCTTGGTCAGGAGCCGAATACCCTTTATCAATTCGGCGGACCGAACGCCGCAGCGCGCAGTGTGCTGGCTTCGATCAATGATGGTCCGATCGACATGATCGGGTACGAATACCAGCCTGTTATCCTTGCGCAATTGCCTTCCATTGAAAACGGTGATGCGCAAATTGCCAGGATCGCAATTCAGGAGGGGAATCAGATCGTGGATGCGGATGGAAATGTTGTTCTGCTTAAACAAGGCAGCCGCGTTCGTCCTGCCGGCTGCCGTACCGATGACTGCGTCATCACCTATGACGGGGCAACTGCGTTGGAGATGGATCAAATGATCGTAAATTTTCGGATGCGCCCTGACCTGACCTGGGCAGACGGCACACCGCTTACGGCTGACGACTCGGTTTATGCCTTTACCCTTGCCGGTGATGCAAGTTCGATCGCAGATACATATTTGATCGATCGGACGCAGACATACGAAGCCACCGATGCACAGAACGTGCAATGGTGGGGCATGCCGGGTTATATTGACCCCTCCTACTTCACCAACTTCTGGACACCTGCGCCGAAGCATTTGTGGAATGAATTCTCAGCCGAGCAGTTATTGATGACTGATATTTCCGCGCGCTCCCCCGTCGGTTGGGGAGCGTATATGGTGCAGGAATGGGCGGCGGGAGATCACATTACATTGATCAAAAACCCCTATTATTTCCGCGCCGCGGATGGATATCCCAAATTTGATACTCTTACGTTTCGTTTCATTACAGACCCAGATGTGGCGCTGAGTGAATTGGTCGCCAAACGCTGTGATATTTTGGACCCCGGCATTCGTCTGGATAATCATGCCAGTCTGTTGCGGGAAATGCAGGCAGGTGAACAGGCGCAGGTCTTCTTCACCCCTGGTATGACCATTGAATGGCTCGGGATCGGTACAACTCCTGCCACGTATGATGACGGTTATGAGACCATTTATCAAAAAGACCGCCAGGATATTTTTGCCGATGCGCATACCCGTCAGGGCATTGCATACTGCCTTGATCGTCAGTCGGTTGTAAAAAACATTCTGCTGGACCGCACCACCGTCCCGACGACCTACCTGCCTGTTGATCATCCATTATATGACCCCAATATTGAAGCCATCCCGTTCGATCCCGCTGTTGGCAGATCTCTGTTGGAACAGGCGGGTTGGAAGGATACCGATGGTGACCCGGCTACGCCCCTTGCGGCGGTCACGGTCAAAAATGTTGCTGCAGGGACGCCGCTCTTGTTGAACTACTACACCACCACCGCCACCCAGCGCCGCCAGGTGACAGACATTTTGACTCAATCGCTCGCCCAATGCGGCATCGGCATCAATGCGCAATACTTTTCGCAAAACGATCTTTACGCTTCGGGTCCGAGCGGTTTGCTTTTTGGCCGGCGCTTTGACCTGATCGAATATGCAATGGGCGTCAACGGCATTGAGCCTCCGTGCGGCTGGTTTACCAGCGCTGAGATCCCCTCTGCTTCCAATTCGTGGATCGGCACGAATGTGACGGGTTATAAGAACGAGCAATACGATGCAGCCTGCCGCGCCGCCCAGCTTGCCCTGCCAGGTGAGCAGGCCTATGCCGACTCCTACCGCCAGACCCAGGTACTTTTTTCCAGTGAACTGCCCGCCATACCACTTTATTACCGCGTGCGGATTGCTGCCACTCGCCCTGACCTTTGCCATTTTGACCTGGACCCAACCGCCAACCCACTATGGAACATCGAAGCGATCGATGTGGGTGAGGCGTGTCAAAATTAATGGGACGTTCCTTTCGCCTGGGTTTGTTTTTGACACTGCTGATCGCTTCCTGCGTACCCTTAAAAATCGATCAAGTTGCGGTGCCAACAAGCATATCCCTCCCGATAGATCCTCTGGCGCCAGCGCACGCGCCAGAGATCCGATTTGCATTGATCGGTGCACCAGGACAAGTTAACATCTGGCAGTTGTTCGATCGATCAGGCTCGACCTATGCCAACCATGCCGTGCGCAGCGAAACCTTCCCGAGTCTGTATCAGCTTGAGCCCCAGGATTCTTCGTTCCAACCGCTTGCCGCCGAAGGTATGCCCTCCGAAGTAATGCAGGACGGCGGTGAGTATTCAGCTGTTGTAAAACTCCGCCCAGATCTGAAATGGACAGATGGTTCCCCATTCACTGCCGGGGATGTGGTGTTCACTGCCGATACCGTGCTTGCTTTTGAATTCGATCATGACTGGGGCGCTTATTATCCGCGAGAGATCCTTGACCATGCCGAAACCATTGACCCGGTCACGGTGAAATTTGTCTTCAAGCAAAAACCGAATGTGGGTGACTGGCAATATGGTGTGCTTCAAGCTCCAATTGTGCAGAAAGCCTTTTGGGAATCCACGGTGCAGGCTGCTTTCGCTTATTTGCCTGATGATGCTTTGCGGGCAGAGATCGCCAAAATACGCTCCAGCCTGGAGGTGGTGCAGCCTGTTCTGGCAGATTTGACCGCACAGGTCACTTCGCTGAGGGTTAATGGAAAGCAAAATCGAAAGATCGAAGGCGACTACACACGGATGCAGGGTGAAGTGGTCTATCTTCAAGCCACATTGGATAACCTTCTTGAAGATTACGCCGCTCAGGTGAAGTTGGCACAAGGTTCCCTGTATACCCTGGACGATGAGAAAGAGCCAACTCTTGGCGTATGGCTGCCTGTTGTGAAGGAGGATGGTGTCTGGCAAAAAAAAGCCAACCCGGACCTTCCATTTGGTGCGCCAAATTTTGACCGTGCTTCCTACCATTTCTTTGAGAATGAAAAATCGGCTGTTACCGCCTTCCAAAATGACGAAGTGGATTTCATCCTTTCGCCAGTTGATGCCCCCCCTGCCGACGGGATTACACTCAAATACAATTCAAGTTATAACGCGCGCTTCCTTGTGTTCAACCCATTGAATATCTACCTTGCCGACCCCGCGTTTCGATCTGCACTTGCCTGTATGATCGATCGAGACGTGCTTGCAGCCGATATTTTGCAACATAAAGCCGCGCCGCTTGATTCTTTTGTGCTTTCCGTTCAGTGGCATGACGCGAATCTCAAAGGTGCCTGCGCCGGCATGGATCAGCCTGCCCGAGTGGTGTATGCCGTGCAACTCTTGAAGGATGCCGGGTATTCGTGGGAGCGGGAGCCGGGCGCCGAAAATGCGGGGCAAAAAATATCCATGTCCAATGGCGGGGCTTTTCCAAAAGTCACACTGCTTGCCCCAAAAAAAGAAGAGGACGCCCTGCGTTTTAGCGCAGCAAAATATATCGCCGAGCAAGCCCAGTATTTGGGTATCCCATTTACCGTGCAGGAGGCGGGGTTGAACGATGTCATTTATGCGGTGTATAGTTCACAGAAATATGATATTGCCTTGCTGGGCTGGCAATTGAGCGAATACCCCGCGTATTTGTGCGAATGGTTTGGGGGAGAGAATTTGCATTTATATAACAGTAACAGATTGGGGGTAGTGTGCGAGGCGCTCAGGGCTGAATCAAACCTCGAAGTGGCACGGCAGGCTGTCATACAGATCGAGTCAGCATTGATGTCAGAATTGCCGCTCATTCCCCTGTTTACCATGACACAGGTGGATGTGTATCGCAATGTTACATACCCCGGACCTGCGGCGAATATTTTGAATGGCTGGACTGGTTTTTATGGAGCGCCATCCCATGCCATCTCCATGCCATGACTTTTTTTCAAAATTCCCCTATAATGTACCGAAATTGTTATCAGAGGAAGTATAATAAGAAAATTCTTATTTCAGGAGTCGGATGTGGCAAAGACCGATCAGAAGCCCTTGTTGGAAGTTCGCAATCTGAAGACCTATTTTTATACCGAAGATGGCGTTGTCAGCGCCGTGGATGGCGTGAGTTTTGAGGTCTATCCTGGTGAGGTGCTGGGCATCGTGGGCGAATCAGGCTGTGGGAAAAGTGTAACGTCGCTTTCGATCATGCGTTTGATCGCGCCACCCGGAAAAATTACAGAAGGGGAGATATTGCTGGATGGGAAAAACCTCCTTACCCTTTCTGAAAATGAAATGACCAAAGTTCGCGGCGATAGAATTTCCATGATCTTTCAACAGCCGCAAACTGCATTGAACCCTGTATTTAAAGTGGATAACCAGATCGCAGAAGTATTGAATATCCACAAGAATCTTGGAAATGAAGCGGGTAAAGCACGCGCCATTGAGTTGTTAAAGATGGTGGGCATTCCCGACGCAGAACGCCGCGCCGAGGCATATCCGCATGAACTTTCGGGCGGCATGGCGCAGCGCGTGATGATCGCGATGGCGCTGGCTTGCACTCCCGAGTTGTTGATCGCAGACGAACCCACCACTGCCTTGGATGTGACCATTCAGGCGCAGATCCTGGATCTAATGCGTGATCTGCGCTCGAAGATGGGTACTTCTGTTATATTGATCACCCATGATCTCGGGGTGGTGGCTGAAATGGCTGAACGGGTGGCTGTGATGTATGCAGGCGAGATCGTCGAACAAGCCAATGTGAATCCACTTTTTGAACAACCTTTGCATCCCTATACCCAGGGCTTGATCGGTTCCATTCCCGTTTTGGGCCAGCTCAAGGAGCGTTTGGATGTGATCCCCGGTTCGGTTCCAAACCTGGTCAACCTGCCTCCAGGCTGCCGTTTTGCGCCGCGCTGCACAGCCCGTGAAAAATTTGGCTTGACGATCTGTACAGACTCAAAGCCAGCCCTCGCTGAAGTTGGTGAAGGACATTTGGTGCGCTGCTGGTTGTATCAAAATGGCGCAGGGCATGAGGCCCCATTGAAGGCGTAGTAATTCCTGCCATTAAATTACGTGGGATGGGCAGCCCAAATTAGCATAAAAAATAATCGATTGCCTCGGAGCAAATACACATGAGTCAAATAACAGAGCCGCATAAAGCAGAAGACCTGGTTGAAGTAAAGCATTTGGTTAAATATTTCCCGGTACGTGCAGGGTTAATGCAGCGCGTGGTGAATTGGGTCAAGGCGGTGGACGACGTTACATTTACTGTGAAGAAGGGCGAGACCCTCGGCATGGTCGGCGAATCAGGTTGTGGTAAGACCACCATTGGCCGTTCCATGCTCAGGCTGGTTGAGCCGACTTCAGGCTCTGTCCATTATGATAATAAGGATGTCCTAAAACTTCGCGGTAGTGAGTTGAAGGATGTGCGCCGTCACATGCAGATCATCTTCCAGGATCCGTATGCCTCGCTTGACCCGCGTGTTCCGATCGGTGAGTCTGTCATGGAAGGCTTACACATCCATAATATTGGTACGCGCCAGGAGCGTTATGACCTGATGCTTGAAACCCTTAAGAAGGTGGGGCTTGAGGATTATCACGCGCGCCGTTATCCGCACGAATTCTCGGGCGGGCAACGCCAGCGTATTGGTATAGCACGCGCGCTTGCCCTGCGTCCAAATTTTATTGTCTGTGATGAGCCAGTCTCGGCATTGGATGTTTCCATTCAATCTCAGGTGCTTAATATTTTAAAGGACCTGCAAAAGGAATTCGGTCTCACATATCTTTTTATTGCGCATAACCTGAGCGTGGTCGAACACATCTCAGACCGCGTAGCGGTCATGTATCTCGGTAAAATGGTTGAGTTAACCACACGTGAGGACCTCTTTAGGGAGCCTTTGCATCCTTATACAAAGGCGCTTATGTCAGCCATTCCCGTTCCCGATCCAAGACTAAAACGCAGCCGCGAGGTGCTTAAAGGTGATGTCCCCAGCCCGCTCAATCCCCCCAAGGGCTGCCGTTTTCATCCGCGCTGCCCCATCGCCGAAAAGATCTGCTCCGAGCAGGAGCCTGAGTTTCGCGAGGCCAGACCCAGTCATTTTGTGGCATGCTGGATGGTAAAGTAGGATTGACCATGGATCGTCATGTTTTGCTCGTGGATGACCAGCGCGATATTTTACGCCTTTTACACTCCACCCTGGATACGTTAAAGAGACCGGAACTCAAAATATTTGAATCCCCTTCGGGTGAAGAGGCTTTGCTTCATTCTGCGCGATATAAGGTTGATCTGCTCGTTTCGGATTATAAGCTGCCTGGCATGAGTGGAATTGAACTTATGCACAAAGTCCGTATGCGCCATCCGGATGCAAAAGTGGTGCTTATCACTGGTATTACTGACCGCAAAGTGCGGGAGGAGATGCTCAATGCCGGGGCGCTTGCTGTATTTGATAAACCGATCCCTTTAGCGGATTTTTTGGACGTAGTGGAACGCGGCCTTGGGCTTGTGCAGACCATTTTCCCCATTGGGAAACAGGATGGAAAAACTGAAGAACGTCATGCCAGGGTCTCGGATCTGCTTGCCAATTTTCGACAGGACATCAAGGCTGATGCAGTGTTCCTGCTCAATGACCGGGGACTTGTTCAGGCGCGCACCGGTAAATTACGTGATGACAGCATGGAAGTTTCGCTCATTTCCTCACTGATGGCTGTCCATACTGCAAGCCTGAAGGTGGCGCGTCACAACCACCAGGAAACATTCGACTCCTATCATGTTTTTAGCGGGGGTGACCACGATTTGTTGTTTATTCCCGTTACCCCGCTTTATGCGCTGCTTGTTGCAGGGAATGGGCTGGTCAATGAGGAGCGCATCCTGGAAACCATAAATTCCCTGATGGCTTTGCGGGCACAGATCGAAAGGTCCTTAAAATCAATGGGCGTAACGGGCGAATTGAATTTGACTCCCAGGAAGGATGTGCGCGTTTCCAATGACGCCCCTCCCAAAGTTTTAAAAAAACAGGCAGAGAAAGCTGCCGACGGGCCCATATCTCTTGAAATGGAGGCATTGCTGAAGGAAGCCGAAAACAAGAAAGCAAAAATCAACGATATGGATGACTTCTGGAATCAAGCCGCTGAAAAACATGGCAACGCACCCGCCAACCCGGATGTGATCTCCCTAGAGGAAGCCCGCAAACTTGGGCTGGTCCCCGGAGATGGAAAATAATCTTGCCCGCACTGGGGCATGGTGCAATGGCAGCACACCAGCCTTTGGAGCTGTGGATCTTGGTTCGAATCCAGGTGCCCCAGCCTGACATCCCCCGCTAACGCGGGGTTTCTTTTCTAAGCAGGATTTGTGCGGCACCCCGCATAAATCCTGCTTGTAGTTTAATATCATTGGAGCGTATAAGTCTTGTGTACACCTTTCGCTCCGCATAATTGAGGTGACAACCATGAGAATAACCGCAGTCCTCCTTGCCGCCGGGCAGGGAACACGCATGAAGTCAAACCTGCCCAAGGTCTTACATCCTGTGGCAGGCAAGCCGATGATCTGGCACGCTTTGCAAGCCATCAGCCAATCCACAACAGAAAAACCGATCGTGGTGGTGGGGCATGGCGCGGAGGATGTGACAAAATATCTGGGTGATTCCGCCCAGATCGTATTGCAGGAACCGCAGTTGGGCACAGGTCATGCTGTAATGCAAGCTGAATCCCTGCTAAAAGGGAAAACAGATCTGGTTGTTGTCTGTTACAGTGACATGCCCCTGCTGCGTGGAGAGACCCTGCAAAAATTAGTCGAAACACAAAAAAATAACAAGGGTCCCTTTTCGATGCTGACTGTCTTTGCAGATGACCCGCATGGATTTGGGCGCATTATCCGTAAGGCAGATGGGACGGTGGAAGCCATCGTTGAGGAATATGTTGCCACGCCCGCACAATTAAAGATCAAAGAATTAAATGTGGGGGGATACTGCTTTGATTCAAATTGGTTGTGGGACGCCCTGCATCGCATCCCCAAGAATCCACAAAAAGGTGAATATTATCTGACTGACACAGTTGAACTTGCATCCAACGATGGGCTGCCTGTTCAAGCCACCCGGATGGATGATGTGGAGGAAACCATCGGCATCAATACCCGTGTGCATCTTGCGGAAGTGGAGACTGCCATGCGTCACCGAATTAACGAACAGCACATGGTGAACGGTGTGACGATGATCGATCCCGCTTCAACCTACATCGAAGCCAGCGTACGCATAGGCCGGGATACGGTCATCATGCCGAATACCTACCTGCACGGTAAAACCGAGATCGGCGAAGGGAATATTATTGGACCGAATTCCATTATCCGTGACACGAAAATCGGGAATTATTGCAAGGTGCTTGCCTCGGTGACAGAAGGCGCAGTACTCGATGATCATGTGGACATGGGTCCCTTTGCCCGATTGCGGAAGGGAGCGCATTTGGGAAGTCACGTCCACATGGGGAACTTTGGCGAGGTTAAGGATTCGCACCTGGCAGAAGGCGTGAAGATGGGACACTTTTCCTACATTGGCAATGCACAGATCGGTGCGAACACCAACATTGGGGCGGGGACGATCACCTGCAATTATGATGGCGAGAAGAAACATGCCACCGAGATCGGTGAGGATGTATTCATTGGTTCGGATACCATGCTGGTTGCGCCGTTGACCATTGGCGCAGGCTCACGCACGGGTGCAGGTTCTGTGGTGACAAAGAATGTCCCAGAGGATACCCTTGTCGTGGGCGTGCCTGCCCGCGCAATCAAAAAACTGGAACGAAAAGCGAAGAAGTAGACAAGTGGACAGGATAAAGATGAGCCTAACAAACGAAGAACGACAGATGTTGATAGACCTTGCCAATGAAGCAAGGCGGCGAGCATATGCGCCTTATTCAAATTATCCCGTCGGCGCGGCGCTGCGGACAAAGACCGGTCGTATTTATACCGGCGTAAATATTGAGAATGCTGTGTATCCAAATACAATATGCGCTGAGCGCGTGGCGATCTTTAAAGCGGTTTCAGAAGGTGAGACCGAATTTGAAGTGATTGCCGTTGCGACCAATAATGGCGGTTCTCCCTGCGGGGGATGCAGGCAGGTAATGGCAGAATTCGGCTTGGATACGATTGTTTTAATTGCCGACGGAGACGGGAAGTTACGCAAAGAATTGACGGTCTCCGATTTGCTGCCCGAGGCATTTACCCCCGCCCATTTGTTGTGAGAGCGGGTCATTTTGTAGACAGGTTAACCCACTCAATCTGCTCCATATACCTCTTCCCTTCACGATGACCGACTTCCGCTCCTTCCGCGCTTCAGGTGTTGTTATCCGTCATGGTGATTGGGGTGAAGCAGACCGTTTACTGACTTTGTACACTCGTGAGCAGGGAATGGTGCGTGCGCTGGCGAAGGGAGCGCGGAAAATCACCTCACGCAAGGCGGGACATCTGCAGCCATTTACACATGTCTCCGTGCAGTTTGCAAAAGGGCGTGACCTGTTGATCATAACCCAGGCAGAAACCATCAACGCGTTTCTGCCATTGCATGACAGTCTGACGAAGACCAGTCACGCGGCATACGTTATTGAATTGTTATATCGTTTCTCTTATGAGAACGAAGGCGGGAATCCCACCCTATTCAAATTGTTGGTGGATACGTTGGATCGGATTGAAAAGGAAGAGGATGCGTGGCTTCCGATCCGTTATTACGAGATGAGGCTGTTGGATTCTGTTGGTTTTCGTCCGCAGTTGTTTGAGTGTGCGAATTGTGGACGTGAGATTTTGGCTGAAGACCAGTTTTTCTCATTTACTGCGGGAGGGGTGATCTGTCCCCGCTGCGGAATTGGACTGCCCAATCTGGCAAAAATCTCACTGGAAGCGTTGAAGTATCTGCGCCATTTCCAAAGGTCAAGTTATAGAGATGCTTCTCGTGCACGTCCCGGTTTTGAGATCCAGAAGGAAACAGAAGTTCTCATGCAGGGATATTTCACTTATTTGCTGGAACGGGAGTTGAACACGCCGGGATTCATCAAACGGGTTAAGGTGTGAGATACAAATAAGAGATGGTAAAGACGCCATCTCTTATTTGTATCTTATGTATCAAGAACTGCATCATCTTTTGTTTGTTCAGGGGGCTTCGCTCTTCAAGCAGATCTGAGTATGGCAGTCCCTGTTGTTTTGGGAGAATTTTTACTCTGTGTCCAATTCAGGAGGGCGAAACGCGAAATATCCTATCCTTTAAATTGGTGATCGGTTTTTCGAGCAGATAAAAACTGAGGGTGGCGATCAAAAGCGTGGCGCCAAATGAAACAACGAACATCTGCGGCGAGCGCAGGGAATAGTCCAGGTCGTATTTACGAAAGAGTGCCACCATGACGGCAATGATGCCGTAGTGATAAACGTACAGGCCATAGGATATTTTCCCCAAATAGCGCAGGGGTGCAATTTCCAGAAAGCCGGTTAAAAAGTTTGTGTGCGCCACAGAATAAACCAGCACGGCGAATAGATAATTTAACAGGGTGTAGCCCCAAACCTCTTTGTAAAAACCGGTCATCGGCAGGTCGTAGCCGAGGGCCAGGGTGAGCGTGCCTTTTTTGATGAGGTCAGTCAGTAATCCAATTGCAGGCACTGCAATGGCAAGTGCAACCAACTGCAAGCGCGGACGTGGAATCTCGAAGCGTGAAATGTATGCGCCAAAGGCAAAGGCGTCAAGATGTGAAAAAGGCAAAACGTTCACTGCCTGCTGCGGGTCGCTTAATAAAAATGGGAAGAATTGGGCGCGATAGGTGAGGGTGATCGCGAGGCGGAAGATAAATCCCAACCCGATGGCGGTGAAACATAATTGTTTGAAATTTTTGCTGGGGGTTAAAAAGATAAGCAGGGGCCAAAGCAAATAAAATTGCTCCTCCACCGAAAGTGACCAGAGATGAGTGAAGAAGCGGCTGCGCTCAAAAAAAGAGCTTGCATGAAAAAAGTCATACATATAAAAAAGCGACACCCAGACCTGGTTCAGGAAGCCTTTGTTGAGCTCAGGTTTAATGCCTTTCAGGTCGATCTGGGGCAGGAGAAAAATCAGTGCGGTGAGCAGGGCAAGGTAAAAATAATAGAGTGGAAAGATGCGTAAGAAACGCCGCCCGTAAAACTTCACAAAAAAATCACGGCGCGGAAGTTTATCCTTCATTTTGAGCAAAATATCTGTGATGAGAAAACCCGAAAGAACAAAAAACAACTGGACACCCATCCAGCCAAACGGCAGGTTGCGTGTGTGAAAAAAGAAGACGATCAAAAAGGCAATTGCCCGTATTCCGTCCAGACCAGGGATCATTTAACTCTTTTGCTCCAATTTAAAATGAAGATCCATGCCGCGAGCAAAACAACGGGATGCATGATCCGCCATAGCAGAATATGAAACCATCTCCACTTGATGGAGTAGATGATGCGGGCGACGACCCAGCGCATAAGAAGGGTTTGCCCCAAGCCGCTGCGTGCAACCCGCTTCCAGTAGCTGGGAAATGAAAATTCGTCGCGCTGAAAGGCGGCAGCGATCTCCTGCGCGGCAATGGCTCCGTAGCCCAGCGCCATGCTAATCCCCTCACCAAAGAGCGGGTCTGCGCCTGCGGCATCGCCCACCAAAAGCACACGCGGCACCGATATTTGATTCTGCGGTGTATACCAGCGGATGGGATGACTTTTGATCTCGCAGTCATCGAGAGCGAAGCCGTGATTTGACATTTCCTTTGTAAGCAGGTCTTTCAAGGCAGGGCGCTTTTGCGCAGGCAGCAGGTTGCTGTCGTAGATCCCCCAACAGCGGATGGGAACGCTGTTGACCTGTGTGGGAAAATCCCAAACATAGCCGGCAATATTTTCAGGTACGGGGAAGAAGTCAAAATGAGCGTCCAGACTTTTATGGGAAGTGGAATTTCCAACCTGACCTGCGGCGGTTAACACTTCCAGCGTACGGGCCGTATGCAGCGGATCTTCAGGCAGGATGCTTTTACGGGTTACGCTGTTGGAGCCATCTGCGCCGACTGCGATCTTTGCGCGGAAGATCCCCTGACTGGTTTCCACGGTCACGCCTTCTTTGTCAGGACGTATATTCGTTAATGTGACGCCTTGCCTTATTTCGATCCCCCTATCTTCCGTCTGCTTTGCAAGCCATGCGTCAAATTCATCACGGCGGATGACTCGCAAGGTCTGTTTGTGTGGGACACGGACTTTCAGCCCTCTGCCGGCAAAGTCAAAATGAGCTGTTTCCACATTCACATGCGGCACTTCGCACACATCAAGACCGAGGTTCTCCAAAATCACTTCTGCATCTGCGACCAGCCCGCCCGCGCAAAGTTTGAAGCGCGGATAATGCTCTTTTTCCAGAATCAAGATGCGCGGTGCAAGATGCGGCGCAATCTGTACAAGGTGCAGCGCAGTGGAGAGTCCACCTGGTCCGCCACCGAGGATGAGAATATCATGTGTAGAATCCATGGGTTGAAGGTCGCTGAAGGAAAGCTTGGGGATTCAAATAACTGCAGGAGTAAAAAAGTGAGAGACAGCCAAAATTCCAATGCCCCAATCAGGGAGTGTGAAGGCAATAAGCAGGCGCGGGCGTGGATCTGGTCGCGACCGCACCTGCAGGTCATGTTTGAAACGGGACTATTTCAAAACCTCTGCAAACGCTTCCAGTGTTTTTTTCACGCCAGCATCATCCACCCAGTAATGTGTTACTAAACGAAAACGACGTGGACCTGCCCAATCCACCAGCACACCCTGCTTCTTCATTCCATCGGCGATCTGTTTGACGCTTAATCGGACTTCATCCAGAATATCGAAATACACCATATTGGATGAAGGACTGGCATCCAACTTAAGACCCCGAACCTGTTTGAGTCCTTCAAACAGGACTTTCGCCCGGGCATGATCCTGTCCGAGTCGGTTTGTCATCTTTTCCAAAGAGATCATCCCTGCTGCTGCAAGCACGCCCACCTGACGCATCCCACCGCCCAACATCTTGCGGAGATGACGCGCACGGTTGATAAACTTTTTTGAGCCGACCAGCATCGAACCGACAGGCGCAACCAATCCTTTGCTCAAGCAAAACATAATCGAGTCAGCAGGGGCGACCAGTTCTCTCACATCCACATTCAGCGCCGATGCCGCGTTGAAAATACGCGCGCCGTCAATATGGAGGGATAGATCATTCTCACGCGCAATCTTGCCAACCTGTTGAGTATATTCGGCTGACAGCATGACTCCGCCGCAAATATTCTGGGTATTTTCCAAACAGATCAACCGGGTGATGGTGTGATGCACATCCTCAGTTTGAATGGCGGCGCGGATTTCATCCAGGGCGAGGGTACCGTCCGCCTGATTTTTGACAGGCCGTGGATGAATTCCACCCAACGCAGACATGCCGCCCGCTTCGTTTACATAAATATGAGCATTATCCCCGACGATCACCTCATGCCCGCGTTGACAGTGAACCAGCAAAGCCAGCAAGTTACCCATTGTGCCTGAAGGAACAAAAAGAGAATCTTCCTTGCCAAGCATTTCTGCGGCTTTTTCCTGTAATTGATTGACCGTGGGGTCATCCATATAAACATCGTCGCCCACCTCGGCTGCTGCCATCGCCTCGCGCATTTCGGGCGTAGGCCTGGTAACTGTATCAGAACGAAGGTCTATGTATTCCATGTTTGTAGTCTCCTAAAAAAGTGAAAGGTGAAAAGCCTGAAGCGGGCGGTGGGGTGATCTGATTGGTGCTTGAGATGTTTGGCGGTGAATTACTCTGACAAATGGCAACAATTGAAATAATCTGTGATGAACGTTCAGCTTTCATAAACCTTAACCCTTGTCCGCGCTACCCCCTCACCTCATCCAGCACCTTCTTCAACTCATCTGGTAATTCCGCCTCGAACACACGCGGAGTGGTTTCATTTGGCAGGATGATCTTCAATCTTGCGGCATGCAGGAAATGACGGTTGATCTCTGCTGTGATACGTTTTTTGCCGTAAATTGAATCGCCGACGATCGGGCAGCCCAAAAACTGACAATGCAGCCTGATCTGATGCGTGCGCCCTGTGAACGGGTGGAACTGTAAAAGCGTATGATCTTTGAAAGACTCAAGTGTTTTATATTCGCTGACCGATTCGCGCCCTTTGCCTGTCGGCACAATTGCCATTTTTTTTCTGTGACTGGGGTCACGCCCAATGGATGCTTCCACCCGCCCTGTTGGCGTGGGCGGTTTTCCATCCACCAACGCGAGATAGGTTTTCTCGACAGTCCGCAGGCGGAATTGATCCTGCAGCCATCTATGTGCGCGTTCATTCTTTGCCAGTACGATCAGGCCGGAGGTTTCCTTATCCAGTCGATGAACCAGGCCCGGACGTTCCTCACCGCCAATGCCTTCCATATCGGGGTCGTATCCCAGTACGGCATGAACCAGCGTTCCAGAGTCATGTCCTGCGGCGGGATGAACCACCATGCCCGCAGGTTTGTTGACGATGATCAGGTCATCATTTTCAAAAATAATATCAAGTGGAATATTCTCGCCAATCAAACCGCTCGGCACAGGCGGCGGGATGCGAACTTCAATCTCTGCGCCAGATTCAATTGCCTGTCCTGATTTTTTTGCAGGGACGCCATTGATCAAAACAAAACCATCCTCAATTAATCCCTGCAAGCGAGCGCGTGAAAATTCGGGCAGACAGGTTACCAGAAATTTATCAAGGCGGCCTGCCTTTTCCCCTTCATAACAAAACTTCTCAATGCGATCACTCACGATTGCTCACTATTCACTTTCGATTGCTCGCCGTTCATTGATGTTGTCTCTCTGGGAGGCAACGGTTCACCGGCAGCCGCCAGTTGTGCTGCTGCTTTTCGGTCCTGCTGTTCCTTAATCCAAACGCCAAGCAGCAAAACGATCACGCCAACTGTAATGGAAGAATCCGCCACGTTGAATACGGGGAAGGAACCCACAGAAATAAAATCCGTCACCTTGCCCATGATCAGGCGGTCAATCAAGTTTCCTGCTGCGCCTGCAAGCTGCAAGCCCATCGCGAGTTTCAAGGTCCAATCTTCTGCTTCCACTTGTGGGTAGTAATAAATGATCGCGCCGATGACAAGGAAGGCAAGCGTGGTAAAAACCAAATTCCCATTCTGGAACATGCCAAATGCCGCACCACTGTTATACCAATGCACGATCCGCGCGTACGGGCTGAGCCATATTAACCAATCAGGAAGCCATTGCGCACCAAATTCGATATTTTCACGCACCAGCCATTTTGTCCATTGATCGAGGCAGATCACAAGCCCAGATACTCCGGCCAAAATTAAATAATCCTTTACTTTTTGATTCAAAATTCACCTCTTCAAAATATTCGGGTGGTGGTCACTTGCAAAGGGACTTACCACCCCAATTGTCTGTTTATTGTACCTCACCCAGAAAAACCCTTGGTACGCGAGCGCTGATGTTGGTCATTACCTCGTATTCATTCGTGCCTGCCCAATCTGCCAGCTCTTCGGGAGAAATGCCATCCCCCATGATCGTGACTGCATCGCCAACCTTCACTTCATCTTTACCGGCGTTGACCATAAACTGATCCATGCAGATGCGTCCCACCTGTGGATATGATTTCCCGTTGATGATGACCCGGGTTTGATTGGTCATGCGGCGAAAATAGCCGTCGGCATATCCGCATGGGACGGTGGCGATGCGCGTCTCTGCCTCGGCCTGCCACAACGACCCATAGCTGACTGAACGACCAAGCCGGGTGACCTTGCTAAATATTACCCTGGATCTCCATGTCAGCGCGGGTTTGACTTCAATTGTTCTTTCAATATCGCGCGCAGGATAGACACCATAGAATAATACACCAGGGCGTACCATGTCGAAATAACTTTCCGGCATAAGCAGGGTTGCACCGGAGTTTGCCGTGTGTCTGAGCGCAGGATGCGGTTCACTGCGTTTTTCATAAAGGGATAAGACTTCCTGAAAGCGTTCCAGTTGGAGGGAAGCCTCAACCAAATCGTTGCGGGGGCGGGTTTCAGGAGATTGCTCACTTCCTGGCAGGGACATGACTTCGGAGTTTGCAAAGTGAGTAAAGATGCCCTCGATCTCTACAAATTGACTGCACACCAAAGATCTCTCGATCAATGCTTCAGCTTCGTATTCGCGGACACCAACCCGTTCCATGCCGGTGTCTATCTTAAGGTGGGTTTTGATCCGCTTGCGGGTGGACTCTGCCAATTGGTCGGCAGCAGTCAACAGGTCGAGCGAAGAGGCAGCAAGAGTCAGGTCATATTCGAAAAAGTCAGGCAGCTGCTCGCGTAGAGTCCCACCCATTACAAGGATCGGGGTTTTAATCCCCATTTTTCGGAGGTGAATCCCCTCCTCTACAATTGCCACACCAATGTAATCAGCAAATGGAGCGATAAAGGGCGCAACGCCATCCACGCCGTGACCATACGCATTGGCTTTTAGTACGACGAGGACTTTGGCAGGTGCAACGTGGGCACGAATGTTTTCAAGGTTTTGTTTCAGTTGGGGAAGATTGACTTCGAGATGTGTGGGGCGCATGGTTTATTCATACCTTTGACTGTGTTCAGGGCAAATGGTATCGCCAGTGATATTCCACGTCGGGTTCAGATTCAGGCTCAGGGCTGACGCCATATTTTTCAACAACAAAGCCATGTTTTTCAAAAAATGAACGCGCCATTTTATTTGCGGTGTGAGTATATAACCAGATATGCTTTGGTAAAAGTTGACGCGCCTTCATTAGTAAAGCCAGCCCAATTCCCTGACGATGATAGGCAGGATCGACATACAGGCGATCCAGGAATTCGCCCTGGATCGCAAAAAAGCCGAGCGGAACGCCATCCCGTTCATACACCCAGACCTGACATTCGGCTACAACGGCTCTCTGGAAATATTCACGCGCGTCTTCGAGCGTATGCCCCATGCGTGCCATGAGTTTGGGCATGGCGACAGTTTCCGCCTCAAACCACAGGCGGGTAATATCATTAAAATCTTCGGGCTTATATCGTCGAATAAATGGCTGCATGGGTCGAGTATACCCGACTCGCCATGAGAGAGTGCATCACGCCTGTGGACGTGTTTTGTGTGATCTCTTAGATGAACCAGACATTAAGGAGAATTTTCCCGTCAGATATGGCGGGCTTGATAATAAAAAGAACCCCAGGATTTTTTAGATCCCGGGGTTCTGGTCTGAAGCTTATTTGGCAGGTTAACGCCATGCGTCAAGGATCGCGCCGAATAATAAAAAATTAACCAGGTGATTTCCAATTTCAATTGCCCAAATCTTCAAGCCATGACCTGCGAAGAGCTTGTTTACTAAATAGGTGGGTGCGATAAAGCCGAGCCAGAGCATGAAGCCGGTCAATACGCCAGGAGTACCCATGACATTGACCATAAAAGCCATGGCAACCGCCTGAACAAAAGATGAGAGGATCGTCAATCCCCAGGTCATCCCCATATTTTCCATGCCAGGTTGTTCACGTCCTGCGCCAACGACCTTCCACCAGGCAGGGAAGAACGTCTTTGGGTTGTACCAGAGGGAACCGCTAATCATACTAACCACAACGCAGACGATCACAGCCAACCAGTTGATAGAACCAAAATCCATTTCAGCCTCCAATTGATAAAGTTGATCGGCGCATGCCAATCTGTATCCATATTATAACTTGAAAATTTGTTCTAATTTAGCCAGCAGATCCGCGCTATGTTCGGCAGGACGGACATTCCCAAATACATCTTTGATAAATCCGTCTTTGCCGATCAGGAATGTTGTGCGAAGCACGCCTTCGTATTCCTTGCCCATGAATTTCTTGGGACCCCACACGCCATATAGGTTACAGACCTTGTGACCTTCGTCTGCCAGCAGGGGAAAGGGCAGTTGGAATTTCTGCCTGAATTTTCCATGGGATTTTACCGAGTCAGGACTTACCCCGAGAATCTCCACATCCGCTTTACGATAGGCAGAATAATCATCACGAAAATTGCAGGCTTCCTTCGTGCAGCCCGGTGTGTCGTCCTTGGGATAAAAATATAGCACAACGTTCCTGCCGCGATAATCAGATAATTTGTGCAGAGTGTTGATGTCGTCCAACAGTTCAAAATCGGGCGCGGGGATTCCAGCTGAAAGAGGCATAAGATGATCTCCTTGTTGTTAAACGGGGTATTTAACCAGATCCATATATTTCGGTACGACGCAATGGGAATTCAGCTCTTCCTTTTGGAAGGCGCAGTGACCAGTTACTTCTTAAACAAGGTGGGCTGAGTTAAATTCTCAGGGCGCAAAACCTCATCCAATTGTTCCCTGGTCAGCAAACCGCGTGCCAGCACAATTTCCGCGACGCCCTTCCCGGTGGCGTGCGCTTCTTTTGCAACGGCAGTGGCATGCTCATATCCGATCAGCGGATTCAGCGCAGTGACAATTCCAATGGATTGATTTAGCAAGGCTGTCAGATGATCGCGGTTGGCGGTAATGCCCCTTACGCAGCGTTCCGCCAGGGTTACACATCCCTGGCGCAGATAAACGAGGCTATCAAACAGGCTGCGCGCGATGATAGGTTCAAAGGCGTTCAACTGCAACTGCCCGGCTTCTGCTGCGAAGGATACGGTCACATCATTACCGATCACCATAAAAGCGATTTGGTTGACCACTTCAGGTATAACAGGATTTACCTTCCCGGGCATGATGCTTGATCCAGCCTGAACTGCGGGCAGGTTGATCTCGCCCAACCCCGTCCGAGGTCCAGAGGAAAGCAGGCGCAGGTCGTTGCAGACCTTTGAGAGCTTGACTGCCACACGTTTTAACACGCCAGAGAGCTGCACAAATGCGCCAGCATCCTGCGTGGCTTCCACTAAATTTCCTGCGGTGATATACGATATGCCTGTGACCTCGCTTAAGTGTTTGCATGCCATGGCAGCGTAATCGGGGTGGGCGTTGATCCCCGTTCCAATGGCGGTTGCGCCGAGATTCATTTCCTGGATCAATAAAGCAGCTTCGCGCAGTCTTTGCTGATCCTCCTCGAGCATCACGGCATAGGTACTAAACTCCTGACCAAGCGTCATCGGCACGGCGTCCTGCAACTGTGTTCGTCCCATTTTCAAGACGTCCTTGAATTCCTCGGCTTTTTCTGCGAAGGCCAACCGCAGCACTTCCATTCCCGCAATGAGTTCGTCAATTTTGAAGCGTAACGCCACCTTGACCGCTGTTGGATAGACATCATTTGTACTTTGACTCATGTTAACGTCTTCGAGTGGATGCAGTTTCCTATAATCACCGCGTTCATGGCCGAGTAATTCCAAGGCGCGATTGGCGATCACTTCATTGGCATTCATATTCGTTGAAGTTCCCGCACCACCCTGAATCACATCTACAACGAACTGGTCGTTCATTTTTCCGTCAATGATCTCTTTGCAGGCAGTTACGATGGCATTTGTTTTCGGATCATCCAGTAATCCCAATTCGTGATTTGCCAGTGCACAAGCCTGCTTCACACACGCCAGCGCCTTGATCAAGTTTGAGTACGTGCTAATCGGTATTCTGCTGATCGGGAAGTTTTCCAGCGCCCGCAAAGTGTGCACACCGTAATATGCATCCGCAGGCACTTCACGTTCGCCCAGCAGGTCATGTTCCATTCTTGTATTCATGTTTGCTCCGTATTTCTTTTAGGTTGTATAAGGTTATATGCTATGATTAGCGGGTAATTCAGACAGGTTGACAGGTAATAAAACACGTGGACAAGCCGGACAATCCCTGGTAATTGTATCATTTTGAGATTCATCTTCATGCTTTATTTCCCACCCTTCATTGCTTGTCTTCGGAGTTTTAATGCGCCTTAAAGCAGATCTAACTCTTCTCATCGTTACCATCATCTGGGGCTCCGCATTTGTGGCACAGCGAGTCGCAGGTCAAATGGGGAGCGTATACCTTTTCAACGCCGCGCGTTACCTGCTCGCCGCTCTTGCGGTTCTTCCGCTCGCCCTGCGTGTTGGTAAGATCCCTGCTTCCTCGCCCAAGATCCCTTTGGACCAATACAAATGGATGTTGATCGCAGGCTTCCTTCTTTTTATGGGGAGCGCGCTTCAACAGGTGGGTGTGGTCTACACTACGGCAGGGAATGCAGGTTTTATCACCGGGTTGTACGCAGTGTTGGTTCCAATTGCCTTGTTTGTTGTCTGGCGTGAGAAGCCGCATTGGGTATCCATTGTGGCAGTTGGGTTGGCCGGGGTGGGAGCATTCCTCCTGTCGACCGGCGGCAGGTTTGAGGTCAGGGCAGGAGACATACTAGTATTGATCAGTACATTATTCTGGACATTTCACGTCATTGTGCTGGGCAAGTACGCATCCCGGTTTGAAGCCATGACTTTTTCTGTGGGACAACTTTTCATTTGCGGCATCTTGAATTTTGTACTGGGTATATTTGTCGAACCTTTTCCGCCGTTTGACTGGGCACTGATCGGTGCGATTGCCTACACCGCATTTTTCTCACTGGCTCTGGCGTACACTTTACAGATCTGGGCGCAGCGGCATACCCCACCTACCGACGCCGCCCTGCTTTTAAGCCTCGAATCTGTTTTTGCGGTCTTGTCTGGCTGGTTCTTTCTGGATGAAAGGCTTGCCCTAATTCAAGTCGCCGGATGTGTGTTGATTTTCATTGCGGTCTTACTCTCCCAATTCAAGGAATGGACTTCGGGAAGGATGGACCACGATCATCTTGTGGAGGGACGATAATTTTATGGGAATAGAATCGAGTTTGATCGAAGACCTGGATTTGTCTTTTCATCCACTGACGCAAAAACTCTGGCGCGACTTTGAACTGCTTTTTGGAAGGAATGGCGCGTGTGGTGGCTGCTGGTGCATGTATTGGAAATTACGCGGAAAGGATTTCAGCGAGAATACAGGCAATACCACGCGCCAAATGCAAAAAGCCATTGTTGATTCGAAAGTTATCCCTGGTCTGTTGGCATATTCAAACGGTTACCCTGTTGGATGGGTTGCTGTTGAGCCGCGCAGTGTTTATCCCAAACTGGCACATTCGCGCAACCTTAAGCCGGTTGACAACCAGGAAGTATGGTCAATTACCTGTTTCTTTGTAGAAAAGAAACATCGCCACAAAGGTATTACCGTTGAATTGTTAAAAGCAGCCGTGGATCATGTAAAGGCTCAGGGTGGAAAAATTGTGGAAGGATATCCCGTGGAAACGAAAAAGAGTCAACCTGACCCGTTTATGTACACTGGTACGGCTTCCGCATTTAAGCGGGCGGGCTTTAAGGAGGTTGCCCGTTATTCGCCCACACGTCCCATTTTTCGTTTTGTTGTACCTTCTTTTCCCCAGACAGGATCGGAAGACGTGTTGGACTTGTCGAAGTGTGAGGCTGTGTGACTTTTCGCCCTCCGTCAAAATCACTTACCCCTCGCGATTATCAATTCATCGCGCTGGTTACCCTTGTTTTTCTTGCGGTCTGTGCCGCGCTCATTTATGCCAATCTCACACTGAAAGGCGGCGGCGATTTTTTTGTTCACTGGGTCGGTGCTCGCGCATTTCTGTTTGACAAGATTGATCCCTATAGCGGAGAAGTCGCGGCTCGTGTGCAACAACTTGTATACCCCGACCTGGCTGTGGCAGGGGATGAACCCTATATTTTAGACACACCCTTTCAGATCCTTCCGTTCTACTATCCCTTCTCACTTTTTTCTGATCCGATCGCTGCCCGTGCCATATTTACGTTGATCCTTGAACTGTCATTGTTTGCACTTGCCGTTCTCAGCCTGCTCCTGACAGAGTGGGAATCCCCGCGAATTTTTGCCATCCTTTTTATTTTCCTTGCCATATTCAATTTTTATACATTTCAGGCAATTCACGAAGCCAATCCGGTTTTGATTCTGGGTTTCTTATACATCGGCATTCTTTATGCTTATCGTGCCGAAATGGATGAACTTGCGGGGGCATTAATGGCATTTTCTTTTTGCTGTTGGGAAGTGGGTGTGCCGTTCTTGTTTCTTGTTTTTTGGCGCGTTTACCATGAAAAACGGACACGCATCTTTTCAGGTTTTTTCATGGTAAGTTTTGTCCTGTTCTTCGTTTCGTTCCTTTCCTATCCGAACTGGCTCATCCCATTTATGCGTGCCACGGTTAACAACCTGCGGGCGGATTTTGGATTTAACATCCATACCATTCTTATTGATTTCTTTCCCATACAAGGCAAAGCCCTTGGTTGGATTCTAACCTTCGGGCTCGTGGCAGCCTTGGGCTACGAGTGGAATGCTGTTCGTAACGGAGACTTCCGCCGCTTTTACTGGACTTCCTGCCTCTCGCTTGCGGTTGCACCCTTACTTGGTTTCCGCACAGAGATGGAACATCTTGCCGTGCTGATCATTCCACTTGCCCTTATCTTTGCCATTGCCCACGACCGCTGGAAAAGACCTGGCAACGGACTGACCATTCTGCTCATGCTGGTCATTTTCATCCCCCCCTGGATACTTTATCTATTTGCCGCCAATCGCTTTGGAATAATTGCTTACGAGTTGATCTTTCTTTTCCTTCCCCTTTCGACCCTCATTGGCTTATACTGGATTCGCTGGTGGGCAATCCGCCCCCCGCGCATACTAAGCGACTTTGCTCCCCGTCCTTAATCTCTATGCTGAGTGGAATTACTTGAGCTCTGCGGAGAAGTCGCAGGACATCCCTGTTTCTTCATACTTAAATCCCTCCTCCCCATGCCCTTCCGCACCCATCTTTACCTATTTCTCTTTGGCCTTGCCGTTACTGTTTTTATCGCGCAATTTCAGTCCATTCCAGGCTATCTGGACTCGGATTATTACTTTGGGGGTGGAATTCAACTGGCAACAGGTAAAGGCTTTACTGAACCATACCTCTGGAATTACCTGGATAATACAACATCGCTCCCACATCCATCCCACAGCTATTGGATGCCGCTTGCTTCCATTGTTTCTGCATTAGGCATGTGGCTTACAGGTTCGGCTACCTATGGGGCAGCAAGATTATTTTTTCTCCTGATCGCAGCCCTCATCCCCCCGTTAACCGCAGCATTAGCTTACACGTTTTCCCAAAGACGCGATCTTGCCATTGCCTCAGGGCTGCTGGCCATCTTCTCGGTCTACCATGCGCCCTTTGTAGGCGTGACAGACAACTTCAGCCTTTTCATGCTATTGGGCGGGCTATATTTTATTTTTGCCACCCAACTCATTCAGGATCCGACGCGTACCCGCAACTGGTTATTTCTTGGCTTGCTTGCCGGCTTAATGACCCTCTCCAGGAGTGACGGACTTCTCTGGCTGGCTCTCACATTTCTCTTTGCTGCCCGCTCCATGGTCCACATCCCACGCTCCATGCCGCAGGCACTTGCCACCCTTAATCCTTCAGCTATCATGCTTGCACTTCTCGGTTTCCTCCTGGTCATGTCTCCGTGGTATGCACGTAATTTGAGTGTTTATGGGTCTCTAATGGCTCCTGGAGGAAGTCGTGCACTCTGGCTCGCAAACTACGACCAGATATTTATTTACCCTCCTACAGAACTTACAAAAGAATCATTTCTTGCTCTTGGCTGGGATCATATCATTGCCGACAGAATGTGGGCTTTAAGTAATAACCTTCAAAGCGGATTCGCGGCACATGGTGGAATTATATTATTTCCTTTTATTGTCGCGGGAATCATATATTATTGGAAGGATGAGCGTGTCAAACTTGTCAGTCTTGCATGGCTGATCCTTTTCTTTGTAATGACCTTTATCTTTCCTTTTGCAGGCGCACGCGGCGCATTCTTCCATGCAGGTGCAGCACTGCAGCCGATGTGGTGGTCACTTGCGCCGTTGGGACTTGAGTCTATTTTGATATCCCTGCGAAAACGAGGAATTGGTAATGATAACAATCGGGTGGTATTTCGCAGTGCCCTCATTATGGTTGCCATGATCCTTACGGTCTATGTTGTCCACCTCCGATTGTTCACACTGGGATGGGGCGAAGGTGAGGACGTGGATTATCCTGTCATTGAGCAAGTCTTGATTAAGAATGGGATCGAAGACGGAGATATTGTCATTGTCCGCAACGCGCCTGGATATTATCTTGCAACGGGACGCTCTGCAATTTCAATTCCATATGGCGGCGAGCAAGCCATACTTAAGGCCGCTGAGCAATTCAATGCAGATTATCTTGTGCTTGAAGCTGAAGCCGTGCTTGATCCAATCAAGGATTTGTTTGAAAATCCTGAAAATAGCAATATATTTATATATTTGGGTGAACTTGATGGCACGCGAATCTACAAACTTGAGCTCGAGTAAACTTCCGCTCCGTGACCTTTTTATTCTCGCCGCGGCAGTCATTGTGATCGCAGCGATTTATTTGATCGCGAGTAAGGTGACCTATGGCATTGGCTTTCCCCTGGATGATTCGTGGATACACCAAACCTATGCCCGCAACCTGGCTTTGCATGGGGAGTGGGCATTTCGTCCTGGTATTCCCTCTGCAGGTTCCACCGCGCCGCTCTGGTCTGCGTTGCTCGCCTTTGGCTTTCTCTTCCGCCTGTCGCCATATATCTGGACATATTTAGTCGGCATGATCACGCTTTTTACATTGGCAATCCTCTGTGAATGGGCAGTCCGCAAACTCGTTGATTCTTATCGTCCGTACTTTCCCTGGGTTGGAATTTTTATTGCCTTTGAATGGCACTTTGCATGGGCGGCGATGTCGGGCATGGAGACTTTGCTTCACGGATTGATCGTAACAACTGTTCTTGTTTTGTTGATGACGAATTCGCAACGCTACGCGACCCTCGGTTTGTTGACCGGACTGGCGGTTTGGGTGCGTCCCGACGGTTTAACTTTGCTCGCTCCTGTTCTGATGACGATCCTGCTCAACGGACGGGATGTACGCTCTCGCCTAACCCAGGTTTTACGCTATCTCATTGGCTTCGGCTCTCTTTTTTTCTTTTACTTGTTGTTCAACCTTGCCATCGGCGGTACGCCCATGCCGAATACTTTTTATGCCAAGCAGGCAGAATATGCCTCGTGGCAAACTATTCCCCTCTTCACGCGTCTGGGACAAATGTTTTTACAATTGCTGGTGGGTCCCAGTCTTGTATTAATTCCAGGCGTCCTTGGCTGGTTGGTGAAATCGATTACCCGGAAAATGTGGGGCAGTTTCGCTGCCTTTTGTTGGAGTGCAGGATATTTTATCCTCTATGTTTCCCGCCTGCCTGTTTATCAACACGGACGTTACATCATGCCTGCCATGCCCATCTTCTTTTTGCTTGGTGTGCTGGCTTTTGCTGATTTCGACAAAGGGAAAATGTTTGGGCGTTATCATTGGGTCGGCCAAACGATGTGGCGGGCAAGCATTGTCATGCTGACCCTTGCCTTTATCTTCCTTGGAGCCCGCTCCTATGTAAAAGATGTGGCTGTCATCGAAAGCGAAATGGTCGTCACTGCCAAATGGGCGGCGGTCAACCTTCCACCGGGAGCCTTGATCGGCGCTCATGATATTGGAGCATTAGGTTACTTTGACGATCATAAATTGATCGATCTCGCAGGCTTGATCTCACCTGAAGTTATTCCATTTATTCGGGACGAGGCGCAGCTTGCAGATTTCCTTGATCGCAGTGGTGCAGATTACCTGATTGCCTTCCCTGATTTTTATCCGTTGTTGACTGAAAATCCCGAGATCGTATTTGAGACAGAGAGCGCCATCACTCAGACATTTGATCAGGAAAACATGGTTGTCTATCTGTGGGAAACCCCATAATGGGTTAAAATACAACTATTGAGAACCAACCGACCAAAGAGAGAATAGGCTTGGGATGAACCAGATTACCCTAGTAATAGTTGATGATCATCCATTATTTCGTCAGGGGGTAGTGGATGCCTTATCATTGGAACCTGATATGCGTATTATTGCCCAATGTGCAGATGGGGATGATGCACTTGAGGTGATTCGTGCCCAAAAGCCGACCATCGCGGTGCTGGATGTAAACCTCCCGGGCATGAACGGCCAGCAGATCACTCATCAAGTAACTCAAGACAGATTGCCCACGCGAATTATCCTGATGACGGGCTATGACGATGTGGAACAGGCTATTCATGCGGCACTCGCCGGCGCGTATGGATATTGTTCAAAGGATATTGAGCCGCAAAATCTTTCCCGGATTATTCGCGAAGTTGCCGAAGGCAAATACGTTTTTGATCATAATGTTTTTACACAGCGCGAACTTGAACTTTGGGTCGAAGACAGGATCGAGGGTGCACGCCGTTCATACAGCGAACCAGGCACTCCATTCCATCCATTATCTGAACGTGAAATGGAAGTGCTTTCCTGTGTCGTGCGTGGCATGAGTAACAAGGAAATTGCCACCCTGCTGGGTATAAGCCACCAGACTGTTAAGAATCATGTCACTGCCATATTACGTAAATTTGGTGTGGAAGATCGAACTCAGGCAGTGGTTTATGCCTTGAAGCGCGGGTGGGTGACGCTAAAAGATGCTGATATTCACCCTCAGGAGTGATGATATGACTGACAACGAAATCATGGATTATCAAACTGAGTTGGAGGAGACACAACGCGCGTTACATGAAGTGACGTTGATGATCGAACAAAGCCAGGGAGAACTTGGCAAGATTACACAGCGAAGCACTGCGATCACCTCACATCTCCAGCAGACACAAAAACAAGGTACAACGGTTGAAGACCTCAAGATGTCCTATGAATCCGCTTTGGAAGTTCAACAGCGGCTTTTTGTGATGCGTGGTCAACTGGAAAAACTCCAAAACGACAAGGATCATCTTTATAAATATCAGGGGATTTTGGAGAAAATAATATCCGGTAGCGTGGATGGAGCTGCGGCGAATGCTTCTGCTGCCGCTACAAACGTTAAAAGTCAAATGGCAGGGATTGAGATGATCGTAAACGCACAGGAAGCAGAGCGTCAACGGTTGTCACGCCAGATGCATGACGGCCCTGCCCAGGCATTATCAAATTTTATTCTGCAAACCGAAATCGCCATGCGTCTCTTGGATGTGGACCCGGTCCAGGCAAAGGATGAGTTGGGGAATTTGAAGGCATCTGCACTGGTCACTTTCCAAAAGGTTCGTAATTTTATTTTTGACCTGCGCCCCATGATGCTGGATGATCTCGGGCTGGTCCCGACAATGCGGAAGTATGTTGAATTATTTAAAGAACAGTCAGGATTGGATGTGAATGTGACGATCACAGGATCAGAACGCCGACTTGAGCCATATTTGGAAGTTATGATTTTCCGTGCTGTACAGGAATTGCTGGGAAATGCTTCACGTCACGGACAGGCAAGCTTGGTCAAGGTTCAAGTTGATCTTGGTAATGACCTTATTCGTGTAAATGTTGATGATAATGGAAAGGGATTTGCTCCTGAAACGCTAAAAGATTCCTCCAATTTGGGTTTAAAACTTATCCGTGAGCGTGTTGAAATATTGGGTGGAAAATTTGATATTGACAGCTCCGCTGGTTCTGGAGCGCGAATTTCCTTTTCTGTTCCTTCAAAAATGTAGTCTTATTCTTCCTGCAAGGGTATAGTTTCAGCCGCCTAACAATATTGTAGGCGGCCGGATTTTTTAATACTTGTTTTATATGGTTGGATAAATGTATAATTGGTGTGTAGTTTTGTGTGTCATTGAATAATTGTTTTCCATTTTTTACCCGAAAGGAGGTGAAATTGATGATATTTTCGCAAAAGGGTCAGGGGTTGGTGGAGTATGCTTTAATTTTGGTTTTGGTTGCTATCGTTGTTATTGTTGCTCTGCTGATGCTTGGCCCGGTGATCGGTAATACGTTTAGTTTGATTAATTCAAGTGTGTCTAGTCTTTGATTCGTGAAGGCATAAATGAGACCATATTGATTGCAATAGGTCTCATTTATGTTATTATCCTGTACTGTACGGCTCTGCGTTGTGTGTTAGTACTTGTTGCAAGCCACGCCCCCATTTTTTTTCAGCCATGGGAATCTTCTCTGGTGAGGTTTCCAAATTCTCCTTCACCCCTTCCCTCTGCCAATATCCGCCGAATAGGTACTGGTGCTCCGGCATGACCTTTGCTTCAAGTCCGGCACATTTGTAAATCACTTCTTACGTAGTTTCACCTTATCTGGGAGGCCGCCTGGTTTTTCTTTTCCTTATAGCTTCACCAGAAACAAGCAAGGCGAATAATTGTCCGAGCATCCTGCTCCTCCCTTGTTTGCGTCGATCTGTAGGTTCATGAGGGTGGCTGAATAAGCTGTTCAGATTAATGATTTTTCCTGTTCTGCCCTCTTTTTTACATTTGTTATGAACTTTATGTATGTTGTGAAAAAACAATCGGAAAAGTCTTTTTTCTTACCAGTTCTACTTTCGAGGAAGCCCTGCTATCGCCTTTGATTGCTGATTATGTTTTTGTCATTTTTCTTGTATAATGAATGTGTTATAAAAACTCTATTTCCAGAGTGTGAAAAGAGGAGAGTCTTATGCGTCGTGGTCGAATCCTAATCTTTGTTATCCTGATCATCATTATTGCTGCGGTGGTCGCGTTTGTAGCTTATAACACGTATATGAAACCGGCAGAAGTGGTTACGCCGGCTTATGTTGAGGTGTATATTGCAGGGCAACCGATTCCGCAGGGGGGAACGATTACAGCAGACCTGCTTGCGACCATACAAATCGTCCAGGGACAAAACCTTGATGTAATGTATACCATTGATGAGCAGCCTTTGCTGGTGGGGAAGGTCGCAAAACTCCCGCTTGAGCAGGGCGTTGTAATTACACAGGCAATGATCGGCGATACCACATCATCGGTTACGATCCCGGGACCGACATGGGCTGCTTTGATCCCACCTGGTATGACAGCCATGTCCATTCCTGCCAACCGTTTTTCCTTATCTGGTTATGCAATTACAGATGGTGCGCATGTAAATCTCAATGCTTGTTTCCTTTTTGTCGATGTGGATCCAACATTCCAGACCATGCTTCCCAATTTAACCGCATCTTTGACCGGGACAGGCTTTCTCCCTGAAAGCACCATACCAGTTCTTTCGCTTGGTGTTGGCGCGCAGGGCAGCCCGCAAGGAAGGTTGGAGTTGGACCCATCTCTCCAACAGCCATATTTATTACTGCCCTCAGAAGCACAGCGGCCGCGTATGGTTTGTCAGACAATGCTGCAGGATGTGGTTGTTATGAAACTGGGTAATTTCTCGCGCGATAAAGGAGCGACGGTAGACACGCCTTCCGTTCCCCCCACAGACGCAGAGGGGAATCCAGTACCAGCCGCAGCACCGGATATTGTTACCCTGGTGGTTACTCCACAGGATTCGATCACATTGACATACCTGCTCAATATACAACAATTGGATGCAGCCGGCACCGTTGCCAATAACAGGACGCAGACCCGGCTTTCCATGACGTTGCGCAATCCAAATGATCAGGCTCGCCAGGCAACGGAGTCTGCTACTTTGCAATTCCTGCTTAGTCAATACAATATTCCTGTTCCCGCAAAACTTCCTTACGCATTGCAACCGGCGCTTCCATATTTATTACCCCCCAGTGAGACCATTGTGACGCCGTAGTAATGGTTTGTTTCGGTTGTCCGGTTTAAAAAAAGAGCGCCTTCGGGACCCTGCCAAATGATGTGCTGCATGGCAAGGAACATTAGACTTACATTTTCAGAATAACGGAAGCACTTATATGGCTGTAGAAAAAGTTCGCATACTCGTCGTGGATGATATTGCTGAAACACGGGAGAACATTCGCAAATTACTACAATTTGAATCCGATGTTGATGTTGTTGGCACGGCACGTTCCGGCAAGGAAGGCATCCAGCTTGCACAGGAGCTTGACCCTGATGTTGTGCTGATGGACATCAACATGCCGGATATTGACGGTATTACAGCCACGGATGTAATTCGAAAAAAATCCCCCTATATTCAGGTGGTGATTTTATCTGTGCAGAGCGACCAGAATTACATGCGAAAGGCAATGCTTGCGGGTGCGCGAGACTTTTTGACCAAGCCGCCCCTGGGTGATGAGTTAATATCAGCGATTCGACGTGCCGGGGAAATGGCGCATGCCGAGCGAGCCAAGGGAGCGCAACAACATCTTGCAGCCGTTTCCGCAGCGGGCTCATCAAATGCGGCGGCAAATTTTGCCGTCACAAAAGGTAAAGTGATAACCATCTATAGCCCGAAAGGGGGGACAGGATGTACGACGCTCGCGGTGAATCTGGCGATTGCATTAAATAATGAAGACACTCGTACCGCGCTCGTGGATGCTAATTTACAGTTTGGCGATGTGGCGATTTTTGTCAACGAGCAGGGCAAGAATACAATCCTTGAACTGGCTCCGCGTGTTGATGAACTTGAACCGGATGTGGTTGAAGAGATATTAATTAATCATACCGCCTCTGGTTTGCGAATTCTTGCTGCACCGCAACGCCCTGAGATGGCAGACAAGATCTCAACGGACCAATTTACCAAAGTGGTGCAATATTTGCAAAAGATGTATGCATATATTGTAGTTGACACTTCGCATATTCTTTCGGATATGGTTTTGTCCATGTTTGATATAAGCGATGTGATCGTGCTGGCTACCACACAGGAAATTCCGTCCATTAAGAATGCACGATTATTCCTTGATCTTCTGCAAACCATGGGTGTTGCCAAAGACCGGGTTGTCTTTGTAATGAATCGTTATGATAAGCGTATTGGTATTACGCCGGAGAGAGTAAGTGAAAGCCTCAAACATGAAATATCTGTTACGATACCGCTCGACGAGAAGGTTGTGATCACGTCTGTTAATCGTGGCGTGCCTTTTATGTTGGATAACAAAGCACAACCTGTGGGAAGGGGAATCCTTTCATTGGCTGAGGCGGTCCGGGCGCGCTTGACTACTTTGGAATCTGAAAGTCAGGTATCTGGTAAGCGCTAAGGAGATTTATTATGTCATTGCTTCGACGTATTGAACAGAGTCAAGGTGGAGGTCAACAGGAGGGCACCGCGTCTTCCTCCCCTTCCTCAAAGCAACTGGGTGGTGCAGGTTCATCTGGTTCAGGAGGCGACAGCTCCCGACTTTCGTCATTGCAAGCCAGGCGGGTCAGCGCTCCGATCACATCTCCGCAAGCCGGTTCCTATTTTGATTTAAAGACCAGGGTTCAGAATAAACTGCTTGCTGAAATTGATCCATCCATGGATGCCACTAAAACGGATGAAGTTCGCCGCACGATCCAGGATTTATTTGAACAAATTCTTACGGAAGAGAATATTGTTCTTTCCAGACCTGAACGCGCGCGCTTGTTTGAACAGATCGCCGCAGAAATTCTGGGTTTGGGACCGTTGCAGGCGCTATTGGAAGATGATACGATCACTGAAATCATGGTGAACGGCCCGAAGAATATCTATATCGAACGCAAAGGCAAGCTGCACCGTGTCCCGATTACTTTTGAAAGTAATGACCATGTGATGCGTATTATTGATCGCATTGTTGCTCCACTGGGGCGCCGTATTGACGAGTCCAGCCCGTACGTGGACGCCCGTTTGCAGGATGGTTCCCGTGTAAATGCGGTCATTCCCCCCATTTCACTGGTCGGTCCGATTTTGACCATTCGTAAATTTTCAAAGAATCCAATTTCAATTGAGCAAATGATCCAGTTTGGCTCAATTACAAATGAGGCAGTGCAATTCCTGAAGGCATGTGTGGAAGCCCGCTTGAATATTGTCATCTCTGGTGGTACTGGTTCAGGAAAGACCACCCTTTTAAATGTGCTCTCTGGTTTCATTCCTGATGATGAGCGAATTATTACAATAGAAAATGCCGCTGAATTGCAGTTGCGTCAGGAACATGTGGTTACGCTCGAATCCCGCCCGCCAAATATTGAAGGACGCGGCGAAGTTTCCATTCGTGACCTGGTCATGAATTCACTGCGTATGCGCCCTGAACGCATCATTGTAGGGGAGTGCCGCGGCGGCGAAACTCTTGACATGTTGCAGGCGATGAATACAGGTCATGATGGGTCGATGACCACGGCACATGCCAATTCTCCGCGCGATGCAATCTCGCGTATTGAGACCATGTGTCTGATGGCGGGCATGGACCTGCCAGTCAGAGCTATTCGTGAGCAGATTGCAGGCGCAGTGGATGTGATCTGCCAACAGGCGCGCATGCGTGACGGCAGCCGTAAAGTTACCACCATCACAGAAATTAGCGGCATGGAAGGCGACGTGATCACGATGACCGATATTTTTGTGTTTGAGCAAACCGGCACGGAAAACGGCAGGATCATTGGACGTACGCGTCCCACCGGACTGCGTCCGAAGTTCATGGAGAAGATCGAAATGGCAGGAATTCAATTGCCGCCCTCCATCTTTGGCATTGGCGAACGCCGGCGTTATTAAGGTTATATCCTTATTTTGGAAAATTAGACATGATGACCACGATTATTATCATTGGCGGTATTTTATTGATCATTTTATTGATCATTGGTGTTGTTGTCTCATCGAACAGTGAGCGTGTCCTTGTTGAAAAACGCCTTTCTCAATACCTTGATGAAGATGACAAACACAGCGCCACCCGCCAGGCTCAAAACTCTCTAATTGTGGATTGGGTGTCCAAGCGGGTGGAAAAGACATCCTTTGGCGACCGAATCGCGCGCAGCCTTGCCCGTGCAGACATGAAATTTAAGGTGGGAGAGTATTTTGTTTTAATCGCGGTCACTGTCCTGGTCGGCGGTCTTATTGCATGGTTTCTGGGAAACCAGCATCCGATCTCCGCCTCCATCGGGGCAATTGCGGGCGCATTTGCGCCCGGGATGTATGTCAAGTCACAACAAAAGAAACGCCTTCAAAAATTCAATGATCAATTGTCTGATATGTTGAACCTGATGGTTAATGGTTTGCGCGCAGGGTATTCGACAATGCAGGCGATGGAGGCGATCAGCAAGGAATTGCCATCACCGATCTGTGACGAATTCCGACGTGTGATTCAGGAAATGCAGATTGGTATTTCAATGGAAACTGCGCTGGATAATCTGCTTCGTCGCATTCCAAGCGAAGACCTTGACTTTGTCATCACTGCCATTAACGTTCAACGCGAGGTCGGCGGCAATCTTTCAGAGATTTTAGATAACATCTCATTTACCATCCGTGAGCGCGTTCGCATCAAGGGCGAGGTGCGTGTGTTGACATCGCAGGTGCGCACATCTGGAAGCGTACTTTCCATGATCCCATTTTTCCTTGTTCTTGTTTTGTGGTTCCTTAATCAAGATTACTTAATGTCTATTACGGAAGGTGGACCGATCATTACTGCCGCGATTATTTGTGTGGTTCTTGGCCTGATCTTTACAAGTTACTTTATCATGATGAAGATAGCGGATATTGAGGTGTAGCATGGAAGGAAGCACTATTATTGGGATTATAGTTGGTGTATTGATCGTGGGCGGTCTTGTGGCGCTTGTTGCTTTAGGCTTCCGTTATTCCCGTTTGAAACAGGAGGAGGATATTGATCCTGTTATGGCTCGTCTGGCTGAAGCGACTCAGCGTGGAGAGGCAGTTTCTCTTGAACAAATGGAACTGCAACAGCCTTTTGCAGAACGGGTGCTCATTCCGATCATAGAAAAGGTCGGCGAAATATCAACACGATTTACACCCCAAAAACTTCTGCAGGAGACCACACTGAAGCTGGAGTTGGCTGGAAACCCCGGTCGCATTGACGCTGCCACCTTTTTGGCAACTCGTTTTGTGGGTGCGGCTGTTTTTGGCGGCGGCTTACTGTTGATCTCCCTTCTGTCCGCCACAAAATGGCCGCTTGGAAGGACCGTATTTATTGTAGGATTGTTTACCGTCATTGGCTTTTTCTTTCCGCAATTATGGCTGCAGAGCCGGATCAACAGCCGCCAAAATGAGGTGCGTAAAGCGCTGCCTGATGCACTTGACCTATTGACCATTTGCGTTGAGGCGGGATTGGGTTTTGATGCGGCAATGTCGAAAGTAGCTGAAAAATGGGAAAATGAACTCTCTGTCATGTTTGGGCGTACCATCCGTGAAGTTCAGTTGGGGAAAACGCAGCGTGAAGCATTGCGTGATATGGCTGACCGGCTTGGTTTGCCTGAATTGACAAGTTTTGTTGCTGCTGTGATCCAAAGCCAGATATTGGGGGTGAGTTTGGCGAAGGTGCTTCGGATCCAATCTGATCAACTGCGTATGAAGCGACGTCAATTTGCGGAGGAGCTGGCCCATAAAGCACCCGTGAAGATGATCATTCCCATGGCTTTGTTGACCTTCCCTTCCATTATGATTATTCTCATGGCGCCTGCTGCATTCCAGATTGCGGGCGCTTTTGGTCCCCTGCTTGGAGGTTAGTTACACAAAGAAAAAACGACTACCGCTTGTATGATATGAGAGAGGCGGAATTGAAAAAAATTTCATACGAATTATCCCGTTCGCTTCGGTGCATGCTTGATTTGCTTTTCCCGCCTGTTTGCGGAGGCTGTGGAAAGGTCGGTTTCCACTGGTGTGCAGATTGCCAGAAGCGTGTGCAGATTTTGAACGGTACTGTGTGCGAAGTATGCGGTCTTCCGCAGGATGTAAATGGGATTTGTGATGCCTGCATCCTGGATAGACCGCATTTTCGTGCTTTGCGTGCCTGGGCAGTTTATGAAGGCCCTGTCAAGCGGGCATTGCACAATTTGAAGTATTACCGCAACTTTTCCATGGGAGAGGCTCTCGCAGCTCATATGACTGATTTTGCGAAAGGCTTAAATTGGCCCCTGGACTTGGTGATTCCAATTCCGTTAGGACGGCAAAGAATGAAGGAACGGGGATATAATCAGGCTGGAATGATTGCAGAGCCGCTTGCAATGGCGTTGGATATTGAATTCGCACCAAAAGCTCTGATGCGTTGTAAAGAGACGCGTTCACAAGTGGGATTGTCAAAACAGGAACGCCAGAAAAATGTCTGCGAGGCGTTTCAGGCGGCCGGGGTGAGTGGGAAAACCATCCTTGTGTTGGATGATGTCTCGACAACCGGGTCAACCTTATCTTCCAGCGCTGAAGCACTGCTTTCAGCTGGAGCAAAAGATGTATATGCGTTAACAGCCGCGCGCGCGTTGCCTCATCATGGTTTGAAGCAAGTGTGAGCGTTTTGTGTCCATATTTTTTCATCCCCAAAAGGAGGACGTATGTCCAACAAAGTGGAAGTTCAGACACGCAACATTCGTTTGACCGAAAAGATCGAAGACTATGTTAATAAAAAAGCAGGTAATCTCGACCATTACCTGCCAGCAGTGGAAGAAGCACGAGTGGAACTGGCGCACTATAAAGCTGCGCGCAGCACCACAGATCGTAATGTTGTTCAAATTACAGTATATGGCAAGGGATTTACACTTCGCACAGAAGAACGCGCAGAAGAGGCCCTGGCCGCATTTGATCTTGCACTTGACAACATGCAGCGTCAGATCGAACGATACAAGGGCAAGCACCAGCATGGGCGCGGTGACGGGCGCTCTGCTGCCGAAGCCGCCGAACCGATTTTTGACGATGAGACGGGTGAACTTTCCCCGCTTGTGGCGCGTAAAAAGAAATTTGTCCTATATCCGATGGATGAAGAGGAGGCTGTGATACAAATGCGGAATCTGGGACACGATAACTTCTTTATATTTTATAATGCGAAGACCAGCAAAATTAATGTGTTATACCGTCGTCGCAATGGAAGTTATGGGTTGATCGAGCCTGAACTCGGTTAATCGGCTAAGACACTTACTGACCTGACGGCTCTGCTGTCAGGTCAGTTTTATTTTTTGGAGCGAATATGGAATTTGATGATGAGAATGAAAAAGATGTAAAAGACGACAACATTGACGATGCCGCAATTGAAGAGGCTATTTTTCGCATTTTAAAAGGGGTTGGCGAAGACCCACAGCGCGAAGGTTTGCAGTTTACACCTCGCCGCGTGGCGCGTATGTATCACGAATTATTGGGCGGGTACACCATGGACCCGACTGCCGTTATCAACGGCGCTCTTTTTGATGTGAAATATGATGAAATGGTAATTGTGCGCGATATTGAGTTTTACAGCATGTGTGAACATCACATGCTGCCATTCATTGGCCGGGCGCATGTGGCATATATTCCAAATGGCAAGGTGCTGGGTCTTTCCAAGATCCCGCGCATTGTGGATATGTATGCGCGCCGCTTGCAGGTGCAAGAGCGTATGACACGTCAGATCGCTGATTTTTTGCGAGACCTGCTCAAGCCGCAGGGTGTGGCAGTTGTGGTTGAAGCGATGCACCTGTGTTCGATGATGCGTGGTGTGAAAAAGCATGATGCGCGTATGACCACCTCTGCCATGCATGGCGCATTCCGCGCGAATCTGGCTTCACGCCAGGAATTTCTGGCGAATATATCACGTGGCGCGGCTCCTCTCCAAATTTAGCCACAGATCGTTATCCCCGTGTTCGTTCGACTTCAACAGCCACTGAATCGGATTCTGGAACAGCTCCTGGCTTATCCACCCGCAGTATCACTTTAATCACCTTCGGCTCTTGCAGGCAGATTGCTGCAAGGTCGTTTGCCAATGATTCCACCGTCATCCGTGCCGCGCTTTCTGCGTGGGCGCGGAGTTTTTTTGCCATGTCGCTGTAATTGACGCAATCGGAGATGTCGTCGCTTTGTGCGACGGAATGTGTGTCGGTGAACATTATCGCATTGATGACGATCTCACGCGGGGTATTTCGCTCCCAATCGTGGATTCCGAGGATGCCGCGCACACGCAAGTTTGTGATGAAGATCTTATCCATCATTCTTCTTTCAACCGGTATTCGAATAAAACAAAAATTATCGCCAACGTAGCCCAGGCAATGATCTGCCCCTGCCGCAGACCATTGATTATCAATGTGCTGTCACCACGGAAAGCCTGGGTGAAGAGTTGCGCGGCGGCTGTCAGCCCGGCGTAGGTCAGGAAGAGAATACCCGGGCGTGGATTCTGTTTCTGAAACCAGACCCATCCGAAAATGAGCAGCGAAGCGGCAGTCTCATAGATTTGGGTCGGATGGCGGGTTGCATTCCACAGATCGATCCCCCAAATGACATTGGTTTCCATCCCAAAAGCGGTTCCAGCAGCGAGGTGACTTAATCCGATCCCGATGGAGAGAATTGAAAAATAGAGTGTGAGTGCATCGAGTGTATTCCAGAGAAGAAGTCCGTGCCTTTGGCCGTAGATCACGATGGTAATGATGGCTGCTGCCACTGCTCCGAACGGGTCGAAGATGTCGGGGTTGATGGAGAGGATGCCGGGAGGGTTCTTTATAAAGGCGGGGAGGTTTTGCAAAACGAACGATACCCGTCCGCCAATGACGAAGGCAATCAAGCCGTAGTAGGTGACGTTGTTAAGGTCATCCTTGCCTACCCCGTGACGTTCGGTGTGTTTTTCAGCAATGGTGAGCCCGATCCATGTGGCGAGCAAAAGCAGGATCATGTGGCGGGGCGGAGAGAACAGGTTGCGGAAGAGTGTGAGCATGTTATTGGAGGATTTGTTCGATCCGTGTGCGAAGCAGGGCTTCGGACATGGGGCCGCCGATGACAACTTCCTGAATGATGCCGGCGCGATTAATGAAATAAGTCGATGGCAATGACCGTAGTTGATATGCGGTGCCTACATTGCCAGTCTCTTCAAGCAGGACGGGGAAGGTGAGTCCATATTCTTGTATGAAGGGAGAGACATTGGCGGGGTCATCCTGATAGGTCATATTGACAGCGAGGACGACCAGACCCTGGTCTTTGTATTCCTGGTACATCTTTTCGATGGCGGGCATTTCGGCGCGGCAAGGCGGGCACCAGGTTGCCCAAAGATTTACAAGTACAGCATTGCCCTTGAGTTCTGATAGCCTGTACCCTTCGCCATCGGGAGTTTTGAGTGTGAAGTCTGGTGCGGTAAATCCTGCTTGAGGCGCGGAGGTGCCCGCCGTGGCGTTTGTAGTGTCTGCACTGATCGTGATCCATGCTGCGCCTGCAATCAGGATGAGGATATAAAAAATGATCCGTTGGTTTTTTTGCATGGGGCACAGTATACACGGAGACAGGTTAAAAGGGAGAAGGTTTGGCTGGTGGTAAACCAGGGATCATAAAAGATTCGGCGATTATGCATGGATGAAGGTAAAATATAGTTAGTTCAAATTAATCATTGATAATTGGTCCTTTCCCAACCCCATGCTTCTTACTGATTTAGCTTTTATTGGCATTACCCGTATTTCCGGACACAAGTCTTTCACTTATGCTGCTTTGGACCGTGATTTAAATCTTACAGCACTTGCTGATGGTGAATTGGATGATGTAATCGCTTTTATTGCCGGTCATGGTTCTGCGACGGTGGCGGTTGATGCGCCCATAGGAGTCAATCGCGGCTTGGTGCTTGAGATGACCAAAAGCAAGATGCTCACGCCACAAAAAAATCGTCGAACTGACTTGCGGTTGGTGGAATATGAATTGCGTGAACGCGGTATTGCGACAACGAAAACACCCGCAAGCGTGGAGCAATGTCCTGAATGGATGCAGGCGGGATTTGAGCTGTATCGCAGATTGGGGAAAATGGGCTTTCGGAAATATCCCGAAAAGGATTCCCCATACCTGGTTTTGGAAACCAATTCCCATGCATGTCATTGTGTGATGGCGGGACAGGTTCCCCTGGGGAGGCTTTCTTTGGAGGGACGCTTGCAAAGGCAGATCGTTTTATATGAGCATGGTCTCAACATCAAAGACCCGATGGATTTTTTTGAAGAGATCACACGCTATAAAATTTCCAAGGGTATTTTGCCGATGGAATTGTTATACCGGCCTGGTCAACTCGATGCTCTGGCTGTGGCATATACGGCATGGCTGGCGGTGAAAAAACAGGAGGGTGTTTTTGTGATCGGTGATATGAAAGAGGGAATGGTGGTTTTACCTGAAAGGGAATTAAAGAATAAGTATTTGTAATTAAACATCCGAAGTCGTTGGGACTTCGGATGTTTTTAGACCGCTGTTTGGTAAAATAGAACAATTCTTTTCCAATGAGGACAACTTATGTCAACTGACTTGCAAACCCGTTCGATCAATGCGCTTCGCTTTCTTTCTGCTGATGGCGTGCAAAAAGCCAATTCGGGACACCCCGGCCTGCCAATGGGGGCTGCTGCCATGGCTTACACCATTTGGACCCGCCACCTGCGGCATAATCCGCGTAACCCCAAATGGGCGGGGCGCGACCGCTTCATCCTTTCGGGTGGACATGGTTCGATGCTCCTGTATTCCCTTTTGCATCTGACAGGGTACGACCTGCCGCTTGATGAATTGAAAAATTTCCGCCAGTGGGGCAGCCTCACTCCGGGTCATCCCGAATATGGATTGACCCCTGGTGTGGAAATGACCACTGGTCCGCTTGGGCAAGGCTTTGCAACAGGCGTGGGTATGGCAATTGCTGCCTCACATCTTGCTGCGATTTTCAACCAGCCCGGACATGAGATCATTGATCCGTTCATTTATGCCATAGTTACTGACGGCGACCTGATGGAAGGGGTTACCTCTGAAGCCGCTTCATTGGCGGGGCACCTATCATTGGGACGTTTGATCTACCTCTACGATGACAACCGTATTTCGATTGATGGTTCAACCGATCTGGCATTCACTGAAGACCGCGCCGAACGCTTCCGCTCTTATGGCTGGCAAGTCCTGCTTGTGGACGATGGCAACGATGTGGAGGCAATGGACAAGATGATTCAGGAGGCGAAGTCTGACCCACGCCCCACCATTATCATGTGCCGAACCACCATTGGCTTTGGCGCGCCGAATCGACAGGGAACATCCAAAGCACATGGTGAACCACTGGGGGATGAGGAATTGAATGCCGCAAAGGATAATCTCGGCTGGCAGAAAGAGCCGCGTTTCTTCATTCCCGAAGATGTGTTGGAGTTTTATCGCAAAGCCGTTGATCACGGACGTGAACTTGAATACGATTGGAAAATGCGCTTTGATGCCTACAAACGAATCCATCCCGAATTGGGTGTGGACTTGCAGCGCCGCTTGAATGGTGAACTCCCCGAAGATTGGGCATCTGCTTTGCCTGTTTTCCCTGAAGATGCAAAAGGGATGGGAACCCGTGTGGCATCAGGTAAAGTGATCAATGCCCTGGCGCCCATACTACCAGAGTTGATCGGCGGCTCTGCGGACTTGGCTCCCTCGAACAATACAAAAATTGACGGCGTGCCTGCTTTCCAAAAGGATTCGTACCAGGGGCGCAATTTCCATTTTGGCGTACGTGAACATGCAATGGGTTCGGCGTTGAACGGCATGGCTGTTTTTGGCGGGGTGATCCCCTATGGCGCGACATTCCTTGTCTTTGCAGATTATGTCCGTCCTGCTGTGCGTCTTGCCGCGTTATCGCATATTCCGACCATTTTCATTTTTACCCATGATAGCGTTGGGCTTGGTGAAGACGGTCCTACGCACCAGCCGATTGAGCATTTGCTTTCCTTGCGTATCATTCCAAACCTGGTGGTCATTCGTCCTGCGGATGCAAACGAGACCGTGCAAGCCTGGAAGGTGGCTATTGAACGCCGTGATGGTCCTACTGTGCTGGCTCTATCCCGTCAAAACCTGCCGACACTGGCTATGACTGCCCAGGTTGAAAAAGGTGCCTACGTTGTCAAGGACTTTGGTCAGCCTGAAATGATTTTGATGGCTTCAGGTTCGGAAGTCAGCCTTATCCTCGAAGCCGCGAAAAAACTTGCGGAAGATGGCAAAGGCGTGCGTGTGGTCTCCTTCCCAAGCTGGGAATTGTTTGAGAAACAGGATGCTGGCTATCGCGAATCGGTTTTGCCGAAGAATATCCAGAAGCGGCTTGCCGTCGAAGCTGGATCAGGCATTGGCTGGGAGCGTTACGCAAAGTCTGTCATTGGCATTGACCACTTTGGCGCTTCGGCACCTGCGAAGGTTATTTTTGAGAAATTTGGTTTCACAGTTGAAAATGTAGTCGCGAAAGCGAAAGAACTGTAATTTCGCAGCCCCTAAAGGTATTCTGTGTCAACCCTGATGCAGGTTGATAAGTGGAACCTTTAGGGGCTGTTATTGGAGTGATATGAAAATAGCAGTTGGTTGTGATCATGCCGGATTTCCACTGAAAGATGCAGTGATTGAGGCTGTAAAGGCCGCTGGCCACGAGGTTATTGACGTTGGCACATACGACTCAGGGAGTGTGGATTTCCCTGACTTTGCAAAAAAAGTAGGCGAGAAAATCCAAAGCAGTGAAGCAGAGCGCGGGATCTTGATCTGCGGTTCAGGTATTGGCGCGGCAATTGCTGCAAATAAGATGAAGGGGGTTTATGCCTCCATCTGTCATGATACCTACTCCGCTGCGCAGGGCGTCCAGCATGATGCGATGAATGTTCTCTGCATGGGAGGGCGCGTGATTGGTCCCGAATTGGTCAAAGTTCTTGTACCTGCCTTTTTGAATGCTCGTTACCAGGGAAATGATCAAGGCGAAGAAAGGCTTGCAAGGCGGGTGGGCAAGATCAAGAATATGGAAGAAAATTCTTAATTGGCGCAAAACCTGGCACCAACCGTAAGACGAAACAAATCAAGGAGCACTTTTTATTATGTCTGAATCAATTAAAAAATTAACGTCTCTTGGTCAATCCCTCTGGTATGACAACATCCAGAGAAAACTTCTCGAAACCGGTGAGCTCAAGGCAATGATCGATCGCGGCGATATTCGGGGTGTGACTTCAAACCCTACCATTTTTCAAAATGCGATCGCAAAAACCAATGATTACGATGCCGCATTGATCCCGTTGGCATGGTCAGGCTGGGATGCAGAGAAAATCTTCTGGCAGCTTGCCATTGAAGATATTCAGGAAGCATGCGACCTCTTCCGCCCGCTGTATGATGAAACCAAAGGCGGCGATGGCTATGTCAGCCTCGAAGTCAGTCCGTATCTTGCCAAAGATACTGAAGGTACTATCTGGCAGGCGAAGGAACTTTGGACACGTGTCAATCGCCCAAACCTGATGGTGAAAATCCCTGCCACCAAAGAGGGCATTCCCGCCATTCGTCAGGCAATTGCGGCGGGGATCAACGTCAACGTCACACTTATTTTTGCGCTTGAACGCTACGCTGCCGTGATGGATTCTTACCTGGCTGGGCTTGAAGACCGCGCTGCCAGGAATGAACCCATCAATATGGTCGCATCTGTCGCTTCGTTCTTTGTTTCGAGAGTTGATACTAAAATTGATCCGCGCCTGCCAGAAGTTTCAGCTTTGCGCGGCAAGGCTGCGATCGCCAATGCAAAATTAGCCTATGGGGCTTATGAGGCTATTTTTACCTCACCGCGTTTTGTGACCCTCAAGGATCGGTTCCACGCCCGCGTCCAGCGTCCGTTATGGGCATCCACAGGCACAAAGAATCCGGCCTACTCTGACACCATTTATGTTGATACCCTGATCGGCCCCGACACAGTCAACACCGTTCCGCCTGCCACGCTTGACGCCTTCCGCGATCATGGCAATGCCAGTCTCACCATCAAAAGTGGAGTTGAGGAAGCGAAAACGGTTTTCGCCGAACTCGAAGCCGCAGGCATTTCAATGCAGCAGGTCACTCAGGAATTGGAAGACGAAGGCGTGAAATCTTTTGCAGAAGCGTTCAAGACTCTGCTGGATGCAATCGAATCACGGCGGAAAACTGCTGTAGATTCAATCAAGCCTCTGGCTGATGCCGTGTCCAGTCGTTTGGATGCGCTTGACGCGGATTCTGTTGCCACCCGGATCTGGATGCATGACCCGACGCTTTGGGTAAGAGATCCCGTTGAGCAAGCTGAAGTACAAAACAGACTTGGCTGGCTTCATTCCATTGCAGATGCCCGCACACGCCTTGCAGGCTACCTTTCCTTCGCCAAACAAATCCATGAAGAAGGTATTGACCGTGTCCTTGTCATCGGTATGGGCGGCTCATCACTGACTGCAGAGGTATTCAGTTCCATGCTTGCTGCTGTAAATATCGAAGCCAAACTTAGTCTTGCAATCCTCGATTCTACCGACCCGCAGCAGGTTGCTGAAGCAGCAAAGGATTTTCCACCCGAAAAATCATTGTACATCGTCGCCAGTAAATCAGGCGGCACCGCTGAACTTCTCGCTGCCTTCAACTACTTCTGGGAACTCAGTAAGGGTGACGGCTCACGCTTTGTGGTCACTACCGATGCGGGTTCTTCGCTCGAATCACTTGGAAGGGAACGCGGCTTTCGCAAGATTTTCAATGCAGACCCCACCGTAGGGGGACGCTTCTCCGCATTGACAGACTTTGGTCTTGTTCCAGCTGCGCTGCTTGGCATGGATATCGAAAAATTGCTGGCTTCTGCTGAAAAGATCAAGAAAGTCTCAACTGAAAACCGCAGTGCAGGCTATGCATTAGGCGCGCTGCTTGCTGAATCTGCGCTGGCTGGCAGGGATAAGCTGACCATACTTAGTGATGCGCCAGTTGCTGCCTTTGCAGGCTGGATCGAGCAGGTCGTCGCTGAATCCAGTGGCAAGTATGGTAAGGGCATTCTTCCCGTTCCGCTCGAGCCGCTTGCAGCGCCCGAAATGTACGGGAATGATCGCTTGTTCGTCTATCTGCGCCAGACCGGTGAACTCGACTCCGGGGTGACCGCATTAAAAAATTCAGGCTTCCCTGTCATTGAATTTCCCTTCAACAGTCCTTATGACATGGGCGCAGAATTTTTCCGCTGGGAAATTGCGATCTCGGTGGCTTGCCATATTTTGGGGATCAATACCTTTGACCAGCCCGATGTGCAGGATAGCAAACTTCGCACGATCGCCAAGATCAAGGATTATCAGGCGACTGGCAAGTTGGCGGATGTGGATTTGATGGATATCAAGGATGCGAAACCTGCATTGGATAAATTTTTAGCAGGTGCTCAGTCAGGAGATTTCTTTACGATCAATGCCTACCTGCCGCGTAATAAGGACACCGAAACTGCCCTGCAAGCCTTACGTGTTGCCATCCGTGAAAAGACAAAATGTGCTGTCTCGGCCGGTTTTGGTCCACGCTTCCAACATTCGACAGGACAATTTCACAAGGGTGGTCCCAACAAGGGATTTTTCATTCAGGTAGTTTACGATGCAAAATCTGACATGGAAATTCCAACCCAGAGTATGTCCTTCGGCACCCTGATCCGTGCCCAGGCGCTCGGCGATTACGAAGCATTGGTCGCGGCCGGCAGACGTGTGGTGCGCGTGAAATTGGAAAAGGTTGAAGATCTAAAGAAACTATGATCAATCTTGCGGCTGGACAATGTACAGCTTGCCGCGGCGACGAGCCGGCTTTACCCGACGCGGAAATCGAAGATCTGCTGTTCCATGTAATTGGCTGGCAGGTCCTGGATGTGGATGGTGTTAAACGATTGAAACGTGTCTTTGAATTCAAGAACTTCATGGATGCGATGGCGTTCACAAATAAAATTGCGGCACTCGCTGAAGAACAGGAGCATCACCCGCTGATTATCAGTGAGTGGGGCAGGGTCTGCGTTCAATGGTGGACTCATAAGATCAAAGGTTTGCATCGCAATGATTTCATCATGGCGGCAAAGACAGAGGAGATCTTCAGCAGCTTGTGAACAGTTGAAAAAGGTTGACTTGGATTGGAACGAACAGGTATTGAAAATACAGCCTGTTCGTTCCTTTTTTGATGAAATTCCATACTATACTTATCCAAAGGAAGGATGGCGAACATGCAATCATTCAAACCAATCATACGCTGGTGGTCACTAGTGAATCCCAGGGTTATCGCACACTTTTCAGAAACATTGGATATTTATGAGGATCGGTTGATGTATCGCAAAGGGATATTCAACAGGAGTGAGGTTGTCGTTCCCTTCTCGCGGGTGACCAACTATGCTGCAGAGCAGAGCCTGTTTGACCGAATTTTCAGGATCGGTAATTTCAGGATCGAAACTGCTGGTTCCGTTGCTCCCGAGTTGACGCTCATTGGATACTCCTACAAACTCAGGGATATTCTCTCCAGCGCTTTGAGAGCTAACTGATCGCGTGTCCTTACGACTGAATAAATTCGTCCCCAGTATTTTAGCTGGACGCGAATTTATTCAACCAAACCAATAGTGTTTATACTGTTTTACAATCCAAATCTTCTTTTCCTTAACTTCTTATCATCCAATAATTTAAAAATTTTCAACACGAGATGCCTGTCTCCCATCCAACTCAGGAATGCCGCCCATAAAGCGAGTAAACCTGTTTTTGTGCCTGGTAGTGAAGTTGCGGGTGTAAAATCCACTGCGCGATGATCAAGACGGAAGGTGTATCTGCCTGTCTGCTCCACATTAGGCGTGATAACCAGAAACGAGCGAAGCTCATTTAACTCATTCTTTGTCAACCATTGCGGCAGGTCGGAGGTCGCTTTGAAGTTGCAAATATAGGCAAGGTCTTGCAATAGTTTTTTTTCTTCCGGCGTTAGTGTGTTTTTTGTCGATTCAAAATACGATACGTCGGGGTCAATGTGAAGCAATGGTTTTAGCCATAGTCTGTGCAATGTTGTCCGGATGGCATTCTTTGTATCGGGGGTGGATGGGTTGTAAAATAATTGTGTGTTGCGATAATTTTCCCATTCGTCTGAAACATCCGGCCCAACCCGTATTGCATCACATAACCCAATTGCCGGCAGAATGGGTGTGCCGCAGGTCAGGAAGAAAGCGTCTGCGCCCATTGCTTTGCGCAGGGTTTGCAGACATTCGCGGTAGGCAGATTCACGCGGCATGTCGTTCATTCTCTTTCCCTTTAACGCGCCGCCGTACAAAAAGTCCAGTTTCAGGTAGTCAAAGCCCCAACCTCGCACCTGCCTCATAAGAGCAATCAGCCATGAGGTGGCATCAGGGTGGGTGGTATCCAGCGCGAAGAGCTGTTTTCCCCAATTGAATCCAGCTGAAACAAATTTTCCGGTTTCGTCGTGTAAAAACCAATCAGAATGTTCCCTGAAAAGTTTTGATGATTTCGTCGCGATCAACGGCGCGAGCCATAAGCCAGCTCTGCGTCCGGTGGATTTGATTTTTTGAGACAGCATATTCATGCCTGATGGAAATTTATTGTTTGCCTCCCAATCGCCAATATCCATCTGCCAGCCGTCATCCACCTGCAAAACATCAAAAGGCAGGTCCCCGAGTTGGTCGAATGTTTTATACAAGACTTTTTCATCAATGGTGTGATACAGGCTGTACCAGGAACACCAGACGCGCGGTGCCCGATTCTTTTTTATTTGTCCAAGATGGCTGCCCAGCTGTCCGCCATATTCTGCAAAGATCGCATTTTCCTGACCGAAGGCAATGAACCAGTCACAGTCATCCGTTTTACTCGTGCCTGATAGTTGATTCTGAACGAGGGACACATGCGCATCCATGGCAAGCGCACCGAGCAGGAGAATGTTCCCATCTTCAAATTCCACCGCACCAAGCCACGATCCATTTGGGTTTGGGTCGTACACATGTTCTGCGTCCACCTGCAGTGGATGAAAGATAGCAGGCTTTTGAACAGGCATTTGATTTAAATCAGTCCATGCGGCAAGCGACCATGATTGCCAGCCGTGCCGATAATATCTGACCGGTTTTGATGGAAGTTCGACATGTATTTCTTTTGCAGTAAAAATTTTTGATTTCTGCTGAATGTCTGAAAAGGGAATTGGGGTCATGTTCATCTCGTTTTTTACACTTCGCATCGAGCGCGCCCAGGATGTGTTTTTATAAATTAGATCTTCTCTTCCGCAGCCTTCCAAGGTTTAAAATCTTATACATTCGCAGGATTAAGTACCTGTCTCCAAGCCAGCCAACGAATCTGCCCCACAATGCGATCAACCCTTCCGGCACCCTGGGCAGGGAAGTTGCGACAGAAAAATCCACCGTACGGTCATCAATGTGAAAGGTGTAGCGGTCAGTCTGGTTTATCTTTGGTTTTGCATTCAGGAAGGAACTTAATTGTTCAAGCTCGTCTTTTGCCAGCCATTGTGGCAGGTCTGAGGTTGCTTTGAATTCACAGATCTGTGCCAGGTCTTGCAGGAGAGTCCTCTGCCCTTGTGTCAGTTGATTTTCCCTTGATTCGAAGTAGACAACATCAGGGTCGATATGAAACAACGGTTTTAGCCATAGACGATGGATAACCGTGCGGATGGCATTCTTTGTTCCCGGGATGGTGGGGTTGTATAGTAGATATGCATCACGATATTTTTCCCAAAAATACGACACATCGGGGCCGATGCGGACCGCGTCACATACCCCTATGGCGGGAAGAATGGGTGTTCCGCAAGCCAGGAAGAATGCATCCGCTCCCATTGCTTTGCGCATCAGACAGAGTGCCGCACGATACGCGGCTTCACGCGGCATCTCGTTGTGTCGTTTTCCTTTTAACGCACCGCCGTATAAAAAGTCGAGTTTGAGGTAGTCAAATCCCCAATCGCGGACCTGTTTTATAAGCGCAAATAACCATGAGGTCACATCAGGGTTTGTTGTGTCTAGCGCGTATAACTGCTCTCCCCAATTGAATCCAGCGGAAACGAAATGCCCCATATCATTGCGTAAGAACCAATCAGAATGGCTGCGGAAAAGCTTTGACGATCGGGTGGCGATTAACGGCGCGAGCCATAACCCCGCCCGGCGCCCTGTTGATTTGATCTTTTCTGCCAGCGCCTTCATTCCTGATGGAAATTTTTTATTTGCTTCCCAGTCACCAATGTCCACCTGCCAACCGTCATCCACTTGTAAAACATCAAAAGGCAGATCGCCAAGTTCATTGAAAATTTTGTGCAGGATGGGTTCATCGATCGCATAATACATGCTGTACCACGAACACCAGACGCGCGGCGCAATGTTCTTCTTTGCTTTTCCAAGGCGATTTCCCAGGTGCCTGGTATATTCTTCAAAGAGTGCAGTCTCCTGCCCGAAACCAATGAACCACTCGATTTCATCGGCCTCGCTCTGCCCTGATAGTTGATTTTGGAGGAGGGATACATTTGAATCTGTGGAAAGTGCGCCAAGCAAAAGGACGTTTCCATCCGCAAACTCCACTGCGCCCAACCATGAGCCGTTCAGGTATTTTTTGTGAACATGCTCTGCATCCAGCTGTAATGGATGGAAGATCGCGGGCTTCTGCACGGGCAGGGGTGTTGGATCCGTCCACGCGGCAAGCGACCATGACTGCCAGCCGTGACGATAGTATCTGATGGGTTGTGACGGAAGTTCAACCTGCAACTCTCTGGCTTTTATGATCTTGGGTTTTGCTTGAATTTCGGAAAATGGAAGATGGACCATGCTGTTACTCCCGCTTTAGAAAATACTGTGCGGCAAAAAATGCGATCCCGCCGCTGATCAAGACGGATAAAAGTAATACGAAATGGGATCCCGCCGCAATGGCAAGTGCGGTTTTGTATGGATAGTTGAACGCTACCAGCACTGAGGTCCAGCCGACTTCGTGAGTGCCGATGTTGGCAAAACCTTGCAGAGGCAGCAGGGTCAATGGGATCATCACCATTGAAATGATGGCGATATGATAGAACGCCACGGGTAGCCCCATGCTTTTTGTCGCAAAGAAAAAATTGGAATAAATGCAAAGCCAGATTCCAGCCGTGAGGAGGGCAACTTTGCCGTGCGCCCCATGCTGCTGTATTTCGCGCAAGCCAGTGATAAATTTATTCCAGACGGTGCGTATTTTTTGGAGTCCAGAAGCCAACTTTTGAGTTTTGGCCGGTTCGCTGTCCGACTCTGGTGTAGAGTTATTAAATCTTAAAAAAGCCAAAATTCCCAGCGTGCCAAGGAAGATCAACGCACAAAAAATGATTGCGGGCAGAAAAATCCATTTTGGGATCTCGTTTTTTGAAAACGGAAGCAAGATCATTAAAAAAACAGTCACAACTGAAAAGTCGTAAAAACGCGCTGCAAACAAGGTCGCCGTCCCCTCAGTGAGTGATAAATCCAACCTGTCTTTAGCAATAAATATATAAGTCACGTCGCCTGTTTTTGCAGGCAGGAGGTACATCAAAATATTGTGCAGCGCAGACACAGGAACAAGTTCAGGCCATTTTACGGGACGCGAGTAGATCAGGTTGGTGAAGCGTATGGCCCGCAAAAGGATGTTGATCAGATACGCCAGCAGGGCAAGTGCCAGCCAACCCCAGCGGATGTCAGAGAAAGCGACATGCAACACGTTCCAATCCAAATTCAAGAGAACGTAGACAAGAAAAAGCACGGACAAGACCGCGCTTAAGATGTAGATAAAAAACTTGCGTTTGCTCATCGCCCCTGCTTTACTTTTGCCAGCCATTCGGGGTCGCTGTTGTAGCCATATTTATTCATACGCTCGCCGCAAAACGAATCCAGGTGTGCGGCTTGTTGCGGCGTCCACTCTCTCCATTCGGGGAAGTCTGTTTTTGCAGACGTATTGGCGGGCTGGAGGAATCGCTCACTGATGTCCGATACACGCGGCAGACCGAGGAAGTCTGTGACTTTGCCGAATACTTCTTCGGGGTTGCCTGTATTGAACAGGTCTTCAAACCGCACACGCAAATAGGGTGTGATGGAGATTTCCAAACCTTCCATCACGCGATTTTTAAAATTCCATATCCAGCAATATTTTTCTAAGCGGGTAAAACCAATAGCCCTCTTCAGCGGCAGTTCGCCAATGAGGAATGGATTGGGCTGCCAGAACGGGACAAAATAATTTGCAATGAAACTCGTCCCTTTTTGACGCGAAAAATTCAGGTGCGAGGTCACGTAGGTGCGCGGGTCGCGGACAATGTGCAGGACTTTAAGATTTGGATATAACTCTGGCGCAAGGGAGGCAATTCCATACAGAAAGCAATTTGCATCAATGTGAAATTGCCTTTCGCAGGATTCTATTTCACCGCTCTTGAATAATTTCCACGCGGCTTTTAATCCACTTTTAGGGAGGATGTGTGAAAAATGCAGGTTGGTAAGAATTTGCAGCGGGCGCGAGTTTCCGCGCTCATGGTAGGATGCGGCAAGCGTTGGGTACAGGTCGGCAAAGAGGCGCGAGAAGAAAATTGTCCCTGTGCGTCCTGTGGAAATAATCAGGATCGGTTGTGTGTTTTCCAATCGTCTTCCTCAATAATCAGTGAATTGGATTTGCTGCGGTCATCGATCACAATAATCTCATGGTTCTCGTCCAGTTTCCCAGCCACGGCATGAATTTGCATAACTTCGTTCCCAATGACAAACTCCTCGTTCAGAGTGGGAATGACAACGGAAATGCGAAGAGTATTTTTATCAGCAGGCATTGAAGACCTCTAAAAAGCATTTTTGGGAACTGGTTTTACGGCTTTTTCCAGAACTTTACCAAAGGATGGGTGGCATTTTCCCCTGTGACATTTGCCCCTCGGTAAAATTCTCTCCGTTTTCCACTTCAAAAGTGCGGAGGAATAATAATCGAAACAAGTATAATTGACCAGTATCTTTGTTTTCAGGAAAACTTATGTCGAAAAATAAACAATATTTTTCCGCCGTTTTCGTCCTTGCCTGGTTTTTTGTCTCCCTGTTTCCATGGCAGATGTGGTTCGAGAGCGCGGAAATCCCGCGCTTTGTATTTGGAACGCTTCTTTACTTTGTGCCAGGTACACTTACTTTTTTATATCTGAGTGACGACAAAAACCTCTCACCACGTGTCGTGCTTGGGGGCTTTGTTCTTTCGATTTTTGTCACTGGGGTGTTGGGGGTGCTGGCACGCCTGTTCCAGTTGAATTTCACATTTATTAATTGGGGCTTCTCACTTTGGGGCGCGGTGGTGATATTCCTCTTTTTTCTGCATGAAATCAAAGTCACTTTTCGCTTTGAAAAAATTACTGCGTGGGAAATCGTTTTACTTTTTTTTGCAGCAGGTGGTGCGATTTATTTTGCCAGTTTCGCCAGGCCCCCCCTGATCCATGACGACGCATTCACCTATAACGCCCTGCTTTATTATTATCAACACGCCAGCGCACTGGTTTTCCAATTTCCTGTCTCACTGGATCGTTTGGAAATACCCCGTTTTTGGATTGCCTACTGGCCCCTGGCAGAAGCGATGATTTCTGATCTGAGCGGCGTGGATGGGTTACTCATTACTGGAGTTTACCTTCCCCCCGCCCTGGCTTGTCTCTCCTTCCTGGGTATTTACTCACTTGGACGGACCCTCAGCCTGCCGCGTGCCGCCGCTGGACTTGCAATCCTCGCCCAGGGATTCAGTCTAATGCGCCTGACAAAATGGAACCAACCTGGAAATCTCTTCTTCCAGCGCCTTACGGAAGATAAAATTGTGGCAGCGTTTGTCATTTCACTTGTACTGATCCTGCTGATGGTGGAGTATCTCGAAAAGCCCTCTGGTCGCAAATTGAACCTCGTGGGCATCACCGCTCTGGCGATGGTTTTCACGCATCCAATTCAATTCGGCATGACATGTATGATCATTGGTGTGTACGGATTACCTTCCCTGCTGGATAAAAATGTCCGCTGGAAGTATGTTGCGTTGATCGGTGTGCTGGCAGTGGTGGTATTGATTCCCTACATCTTCCGTTTTGGCGGGGGAGAGTATTCCCAGACACTGAGCTTTTCGTTGGAAGATGTGGAAGAGAACAATGAGTTCGCGCGCTTTGGTGTCCGCCGAATTGACATCGTTGAAGGAACTGGTTTCTACGGTATTTCTCATTACCTCACACGGGGGCTGCCCTACGAGGTGAGCCTTGTTGCGGTGGCGCTTACTTTCTTCTTCTTTTGGAGGAATAAAGCTGCCCGCTATGTGCTTGCCGCCTTTCTTACACTTGGCGTGAGTATGTTCCCCTACACCGGCTGGATCATTGGCTTGTTCACCACTCCTTTCCAACTTTGGCGGCTGACGTGGCTAATGCCGTTCGGTCTGGCGTTTGCATTTTTAGCCTGGGCTGTTTTTGAACTTGGCCAAAAGATCAAATTGATTGACCAGTGGAAATCATGGTTGCAGCCTGCTTTCTATTCTGCCGCCTATACTGTAATGATCGTTTTGGTAATTTATGTCCGTCCATGGATGGCTGGGAATCTGCCATCCAACAACCTTGATATGGTTGATATTTATTCGAACTATATTCGTGTTGCTGAAAAGATGAATGAGATGGATGTGGATGCTCCCATCATTATTGGCGGGGCGGATGCAACTGTCAATGCCATCATCCCCAGTCTGACGCTCAAGTTTTCGCCACTTGTTTTCCGTGTGCAAGGCGGGGGAGCACAGACGAAAGTATGGAAATCCCTGATAGGGGAGGGTATTTCTCCTGAAGATCGCCTGATGAAACTTCGCGAGAGCAATGCCGAGTATTTGTTGTATCGAGGTGAGCCAGCCTGGCTTCCCGTATTCAAGGATGAGTATCCTGACGTTGTTACCCTTGTTTTCAAAGACCAAAGATTGATCCTTTATAAAATAACACCCTGAGTTTTGATGACCGTCGCTTACGAGGCGATGGTCATTTTTTTGAGAGGGAAATTTATTCCAGCCAGTAGAAATTGGCTCTTGATTTCTCTTGACGAGAAAAATACCGTAAGGTATAGTTGCTACGTCGCTTTCGGAAAAATAATGGACAAATTATGTATAAATTCGACAAAATAGATGTAAAAATTGTCAATTTATTACTTGAAGATGGGCGTATGTCTGCTTCAGAGATGTCTCGCCGCGTGGGGAATACTTCCGAACGGCTGATTCGTTATCGTATTGACCGTATGTTAAATGCTGGTGTTATTCAAATCGGTGCCGTAGTCAACCCTGAGGTGCTTGGTTTTAGTATTCGAGCCGATATCTGGCTGGAAGTGGATGCAGACCAGGTGCTTGAGGTTGCGAAGAAACTCGCCCAATATGACAGTGTAACCTATGTCGCCTGCGGTATTGGACAAAATGATGTCAGTATTCAACTCGTTGCAAAAGATACAGCAGAAATCTATTATTTCGTAACAGAAGTGGTTCGTAAACTGCAGGGGGTACGCAAAACCACCACATCCATTGTGCCAATTGTCCTAAAGGACGTATACCAATGGCGGATCCCGCCCGGGTTGGCAGAGACTGATTCCACAGATCAATAAGTCTTTTCGATGCGAACACCAACTTCGCATAAGCAAATAAAAGGAGATGTTATGAATAATTTTTCAAAAAGCCAGGCATTACAAAAACGGGCACAGGCGGTGGTTCCTTTGGGGGTAAATTCAAACTTCCGTTATTGGGGTGATGGAGTGACACCTTACATGTCGAAGGCAAAGGGCGGATACCTGTGGGACGTGGATGGTAACAAATATATTGATTACCGTCTGGCGTTTGGTCCCATCATTTTGGGTCATTCGTACGATGACGTGAACGCAAAAGTGCGGGAGGAGATCGAACTTGGCACCATGGCAGCCATGACCGGGGAATTGGAGATCGAAGTCGCAGAGAAGATTGTCAAAATGTGTCCCGCAGTTGAGATGGTGCGTTTTGCCTGCTCCGGCACCGAAGCCACCATGCACGCCATCCGTGTGGCGCGTGCCTATACCGGCCGTGAGATCATTATGAAATTTGAGGGGAACTATCACGGCTTCCATGATTACACCCTTTGGTCAACTTACGCTCCTGCCGAAGCTTACGGTAACCGTCGTTCTCCGATCCCTGTACCTGCTTCATCAGGCATTCCCAAAGTCCTGGGTGAGAAATTGATTACCCTGCCATTTAATGATGTTGAAGGGTTTGAGCGTATGATGAAATCTTACGGGCACTTGATCGCGGCGGTCATTACTGAGCCATGTCAAGGAAATTGTGGCGGCATTCTGCCCGAACCAGGATTTTTAGAGCTTATCCGCAAGCGTACCGAGGAATATGGAGTTGTCTTCATTTTGGATGAAGTTAAGACCGGCTTCCGAATTGCCAACGGCGGAGCACAGGAATATTACAATCTAAAACCCGACCTGGCTACTTATGCCAAGGCACTGGGCAATGGGTATCCACTTGCAGCCTTTGGCGGCAAGAAGGAAATCATGAGCATCATCGGACAGGGTGTGGCGCAGGGTGGTACATATAACAATAACAAACCCGGTGTAGCGGCAGCCTGGGCAACTCTCACCATCCTTGAAAAAGAACCTGTCATGAAGACGCTCAACGAGCGGGGAACACGCCTGATGAAAGGCATCTCCAAGGTGTTCAACGAGGAAGGCATTGTCCATTGCATGAACGGCTATCCTGCCATGTTCACCTACGCCATCGGTACGGAGAAGGTCACCTGCCAGCGTGACTGGAACGACACTGAAAAGGATTATTACCTGAAAATTATTGACCTGCTCATTGAGCGGGGAATCATGCCAGATCACGATGCCCGCGAACCCTGGTTCCTGTGCTACGCCCACAGCGACAAGGATATTGACGATACCCTGACTGCATTCCGTGATGCGGTTAAGGCCAGCAGGAAGTAGTTGGCATTACGGCATTTCCTGCCGCATTTGTGAAATTTGACCACTGCCTATCTAAACAGCCTGTTGATGGGCAGTGGTCGGTTATTGACCCAATCCCTGACACGCAAGTTGATTATATGATCATTTATTTTCAAAAGCACAACAGCGTTTTATTTTTTATAAAATTTCTGGCATGGCTGTTCGTCCTGTTGTTGATGCTTGAAGTATTTATCCGCATTTTTGTTATTAAATCCCCATATTTGCATTTTATTTCCGAGCTTGGCATTGTGCCCCTGGATTATTCAGTGGCAGTTTGGGGGGTGGAGGGCTACGGGGTAACACACTACCTTGAGAACGGAGAGATAATCACCCCGCGGGATTCTGGATTATCGGTGGTTGTCCTGGGGGACTCCTACACAGAAGCGTTACAGGTTCATGATGACCAAAAATATGTATCTGTTGCAGAGAATATCCTGCATGAGCGTGGAAATAAAATGCAAATATGGGGATTTA
>JFJP01037152.1_pt1 | contig 56298 bp, 70 predicted proteins | sample 431651 | NCBI WGS metagenome assembly JFJP01 (sample SAMN02602958, study PRJNA72255) | Microbial mat metagenome, whole genome shotgun sequencing project. | biome: fresh water; feature: sink hole; material: water; isolation source: purple microbial (photo- and chemosynthetic) mats found in... | reverse complement strand
AGCCTCATGGTACAGGTACTGACAATAATAATAAGGCTGAAGAGCAGATGGTGTTTGGTAGAAAGACAGTGTACTACAAGCCAGAGATAGGTCATACACAAGGAGTAAGCGCATTGTTGGAATTATGTATGGCTCTAGATGATGATAGTGTACAGGGCGATGTGCTATGTGTAGCAAGTGGTTTAGGGAACTTCTATGGCAGCTGTATACTAAAGAAAGTATAGTTAATGTATAGCCTTAAGCAAGAGTATAGTGGAAAACTTATTCTAAGCAATGTTGGTACAGGAAAGACATATTGTTGTCAATTGTGCGATGATTGTATCATAGATGGGGATACGCTCCTATTAAAGCATCTTAGTAAGTTATTTAGTGAGTACAGCCCTTGTGGCTATACACTACGTACTACATGTGATATACGTAATGCTGTGCAGCTATATACATCCAGAAGGGTTACAAATGCTCCAGGATGGCGAGAGCTGTACAAACAAGCGCATATAGCTAGTATATTTGATGCGCTTAGCTTACAAAAAACTGTGTTATTTGCGAATCCTTCGGTTGAGTTGTTAAATGTTGTAGATTACGTGTTTATAAAAAGAGACTTACAAGCTCTTAGTAAGGCCTTGTCTAGTGCCTTACGTCCAAATAGATGCTTAGATGGTATTAATAAGATTAGTGCACATTTAAGAACATACAGCATGCGTATTCAGCAAGTACATCATACCGAAATAGCGGCGAATAAGTTCTTAGCTGACTACCTTTTAGAAGAGGTTTGCTAATGGTGGCTATATATTACGCAAAGTGTGAGCAGTATGAAGTTACTGAGTGCAGTAGTGGTGATATTGAGGAACACTACAAAGTAGTTGAGAGTATAGTAAGTGACATGTCTACCGAACAGTATAAAGGGTACATGCAAGTAGCTGTAGATCAAAATAGTGCGTACAAAGTAATGAACGCTGGCATATGCCTTGGCTTCTTGTACCTGCGTAAAGAGAAGAATACACACTATGGCGTTAGTATGTATATGGCTGGTAATGTATACGCTGCCTGTATGCTTATGAAAGAAATGTTTGAACATGTCAAAGCAAGGAAAGTACTGTTCTTACCTCACAGTAATCAGCTTCTATATTTGAGATCAATAGTTGATGGAGTAAGTATACGACTATGGCACAATAATGGTGGCTACTTAACAGTTAAGCTTGAAGACGCATCTGATAAGATACGAAGAATTTATGAGATGCTGGAGATACATCAATGAGCGCTGTTGTTGACTTTGTTGAAGATATGGTAGATGCAGTATTAGGAGCAGTAGAAGCAGTTATTGACATAATTACTGAGATAGTGGAAACTATATGGGAAGTGATACTAGAGCCGATACTTGAGTTCGTAGTTGGATTGTTTGGTATAAAAGCTGAAGACATAATTAGTACAGAAGTAACAGTAAAAAGAATAATCGAGGAAGACGAACGATTAGCTGATACAATAGTTAAGGTATGCCTAGAGAGGCAGAAAGATCCTTCGTTAGGTATAATGGAAAGAGTACTTGCGTACGCATCGTTAGCTAGGGCTAGGTATAACACAATGTACCATTATGGTAAAGACCACTACGTACATGGGCTACCAGAGTGTAACTTGAAGGCAATGGTACTTGATAACACTAAGATTAAGCAGTGCATTGATACACAGTACGGAATCAGTAGTACAGTACTTACATCTAAGATAAGTTCTCCTGATAAATATGAGTATATTGGCTATGTACTTCATAATAGCCATGGCTATACACCATCACTGAATACACTAACGTATAATAGTGATACTTATAAAGTAGTTAATATAGACTATAATTATACGTATGATAGATATGATGTGTACATAAGTAGTTATGAGAATAGAACTACAGTAACTACTGATACTACTACAATAACTGTAACTAATATTGACGCAACTACCGATAATGTGAATACTGTAGTCAGTAGGCATGCAGTTGTGACAGGCACTAAGAGTGGGCTAATTAGTGATACTACTACAGAAATCAGTAACACGAACGTAGTAGTACCTAAAGATAGTGTAGTAGGTAGTGTGTCAAGTACTGAGAGCAGCGGCACTGAGCTAGATGTAGTATACGCAAATGCGGTATTGCAAGTAGTGGCATTCCTACCTAAAAGATACTACGTGGTAAAGTATGAGAATGGTGATCCTGGACAATGGTACTGGTGGGTGTATTTAGAAGGCAGTGGTGTATGGACTATACTTGATAGTACAAACTACTATGTTACTGGGCTAGAGATGCTGCCTATTGTAACAATACGTAATAGTGCAGTAAACGTAAATAGTAATAAAACCAGTGAAGAGTACTTACAAGCTAAACAGATGCTTGAGTTTATTAATATGGATATAGATGTACTGACTGATTCATTGATGGAGAACGATCAGATAGCTAATGTGGAAGATGCGTTTGTACACTTCGGACTAAATCCAAAAGATACAAGTAAAGTAGTCTCTAAGACGTTATTTATGATGTTTGACTACTCCTTTAGCGATTTAGGGATAGGTACAGGGAATCAAGGCTACGTGGCTACGTACAGAGAAGGACCATTCAATGCCGCACTTGGATGGAAGACGCAAACTAGAGAGGTAAAAGCTGGAATAATAGGCAGTTTAGGCTCGTACAAACATAGTATAAGCGGCACTACGTTGATACTCCAGAAGCAAGAAGAGCCAGAGTATTATGTGGAAATTGTGCTTGGTAATATGAGCACAATAACATTTGTAGATAGGGAAGGGTTATTTGGGATTAAAGCAATAGACCTAGGTATGGATAGCTTCTTTATACCTATCTCTAACTTCTTTATAGGTAAGTTAAGCCCATTAGAGCAGCAAGAGTTATTCAATAAGACACTGATTATATCAATATACGCAGCGAGTGTACAGCACTTAGAGTGGTACGAGACTGAAGCATTCGGAAAGTTGCTACAGGTAATAGGGATAATAGTGTTTATCTTTACATGGAACCCTGCGTCATTCAGCTTAAGTACAGCACTAATGACGACAGCAGTAATGCTAGGGGCAACAATGCTGCTCAAGATGATAATGGAAGCTACGGACAGCCCGTTTCTGAGAGCATTAGCAGCTGTGGCGTTTGTGGCTATATCTGTGTGGGCTGGTGGTGGTGTAGGGGCCGAAGGTAACTCTTTCTTAAGTGCTATGGATATGACATGGAGCGTAAGTCAGTGGGCTACTGCGGTAGGTGGAGTAGGCACAGCAATAAGTGCAGCTGCGGCGGCAGATATGAGTAAGTTGCAGGGTGAATGGCAGGTATGGGCACAGAAAGTTGAGACAAAGCAAGCTGAAATAGATGAGGTCAAGCAGAGTATGCTTGATGACATAAGCACATTTGAAGTAGCTCAACTAGCGCGAATGCAAGTGAAGCCAGCGTACTTAGAAGGTGTAGACTTGATGATGTATAGAGCGAGGGATATGCAGTATAACTACAATGCTCTGTATGATTATAATAAGCTGACAACTAACTATGTAAGTAACCAACTTAGGTTAGGGATAATTTAAGTTAAGTTATGGTAGAATAGAAAAAATTAACGAGGTGATGATATGGGTGAAGGTCTAGCACAAGCTCTTAGATACCGTACATACGGTAATCAATACACGGCTAAAGCTGAAGTTCCTAATATTAGTTTAAAAGGTACAACAAAAATTCCAGATTTGATACAAGATTCTTTACAAGGTGGTAATGTGGCTGCAGAGGACTACGTAGGAACAGATGTTACTACACCGCTGGCAGCATGGGATAAAATTCGTATGACAGTAGGTGATACTCCTAAAGCCGAAACTGGCTGGTTTGGTAGTGGTGGATACTTGAGTACAGGGGCTGATGTACTAAAAGCAGGGTCTTCACTACTTAATGCGTACACAGGAATGCAGCAGTTAGGATTAGCCAAAGACCAGTTTGCAGCAGAGCAAGCAGCTGCAAGAACTAACCTAGCTAATCAGGCGGACTTGATTAACGAAGGTAGAGCTAACTCAACTAACGTAGGACTAGCACTGGCGGGTGGTACAATGACTGATGATCAGAAAAACGCGGCAAGAGCTGCTACTACTGCCGGTAACGTCAGTCGTACATTCAACTAAGGATACGTAATGGCTGGTAAATTACTACAATGGAATCCGGTGGCACCTAACTATAGTGGTAGTAACCAGATGATGGCTAATGCTACTAGAAGTGTGGCTAGTGCTGCAGATATAGCAGGTGACTTGACTAACAGCTTCTTAGCTAGAGAGAAAGCAGCTGCTGATGAAGCTTACAAAAATGAGCTACTAGGCATGCAGAAGGCCGAGCATCAGATGAGGGTAGATGATAGAACTGCTAAAGACGCAATGGCGCTAGGCCTTATGAAGCCGAAGGAGCTGAGTAATGCGGCTAGCCTAACGGACATCATACCTGCAGCTGACATAGAGAAAATGGCGGTACTACCGACAGATACTCCTGCACAAGTAGCAGAAAAAGAAAAACTACAGGGTGATCTAGGTCGATTCTCTCAAACAATGGCGAGTAATCCTAAGTACCTAGAGACACAAGCGGAGTACTTACAGCGAGTCGGAAGTACAATGGGCGGTAAAGTACCGTTAGAAATGGCAGTAATGATGAACACTGCACGAGATGCAGAGACAGTAGCTAAAGCAGCAGCGCTAGAAAAGAATGAGCAAGCTATGCGAGCTGCGGAGAAAGAGCACTTGCAGTTTGGACTAGATGCTATTAAGACTATGCGAGGTACATCAAGTAGAAGCGGTAGTAAAGATGCTAACGGTGATGGTATTGTAGATAGTACAGAACTAGCAGCTACAAAACAGTTGCTTAAGCTAAGTGAGAACGATGCAACAGCTGCAGCAAAGGCCATGGAAGTAATCAATAAAGAGTTTTCTGATAAGAAGTATGCTGATATTAGTGGTGATAAACTAGCTGCAGCTAAGAGCGCTGTACTTGAGAACTACAACCAAACAGTAGCTAAAGGCGCAGATCCACTAGTTGCAGCAGAAGCATCGCTACTTGGTGTAAAGAAGACTCACAACTCGATAATGCCTGATACTGTGTCAGTAAGTGGCCTTACAGATACGGCAATCGGCGAAACTATTGATCGATCAATAAAGAATAGAGCTGCACAGCGTGCACAAATAGGTAATTTGCTAGGCACAACTGGTACTGTAGCAGACGCCGACATACGTGATCAAGTAAGTAAACTAAGCTCATTGATGGACAAAAGTAAAGCTAGGCTTGAGGAAGAGAAAAAATTAATAGAGATGTCTCCACAAGAGCGTACTCAGTATAGCCTATTGAAAGACTTGCAGGGTAAGGGTATGGTAGAAAAGCCTGAAGTATTGAAAGCACAGCAGGAAAATCAGCAACGTGCAGTAGCGCTACAACAATCACCAGAAGAACTGCAGTTTACTCAGAAGTACGGTGTAAAACCGCCTAGAGGTTACTATGATAAAGTACCGGATAAGTGGAGAACTAAGATTGATGTCAGTGAAAAACAACTGACAGACATCGTAAATCAAATGCCTGCAGATGTGCGTAATCACCCACTAGCTAAAGACATTGCAATAGCCACAGCGGCTGAATCAAGTGGAGATGGGCAATTACTAGGTGATGGTAAGACATCAGCTGGATTACTGCAGTGGAGAAATGAACGACAAGTAGGGGCACTTGACTGGATCAATAGACAGCAAGGTACAGGCAAGAAGTACGATAAACTAGCTGATGTACCTAATGAATGGCAGTACAGATATGCGTTGCACGATATGACTGAAGGCGGTTATAGGGACTTAGGTAAGATGCTAAGTGGAGTAACATCGCCAGCTGAACGTGCACGATTGATTAGTGATCACTATGAAGTGCCTGCGTATGGTTACCATGAAGGTAAAATTCGTGGAGAGGCAGCAGTAAAGTATGACGCTGTACTAGATAAGCTACTAAAGCCGGCTGGTAGTAAAACACCTGAAGTGACAACAGCAGACGTGCCTCCAGTAAAAGGCGTACTGCCGCCTACACCGATAGGAGTAACAGCACCAACACAGTTTAAAGGTACAGTTGTTGATGTAACACCGCCTAAGCTAGATCCTAATAACAAAAAAGATTTAAGAGTACTAGAAACTAACCTAGAAGCTTTATTCGATAAAGACCCTAGAAGTGACCTGCTGCCTTCAATAGCAAATGCGCTAACGTTTAAAGGTAGCACAAGAAGTACAGTTACTGATCGTACGTTGTTACGAGCAAGTAACGAGTTTAAGAGTCTAGGACTAGATACTCCTGAAAAGCTTGAGACATTTATTAATACTACTGATAATGGACCTGCTAAAGAACTCGCACAGAATTATCAGTTTAGCCTGATGACAGCAGATCCTAAGTACAAAGAGGTACTACACGATAAACAGATTAGTGACGCTAAATGGAGTATAGCAGGTAACGCAGCGTCGGCAGTACCGTTAGGTAAAGTAGGGCAGGTACTAGGTAAAACTGTAATGGCACCGGTACAATGGGTAGGTAATAAGATAGGTAAACTACTTCCAGAGACTAAAGTAGCCGAAAAGGTACGTCGTATTCTTCCTGATACTAAAATAGAGTCTTCCGGTCCTACAATAAACTTAGGTAACCAACCATTGCTATCATTAGGTAGGAAAGAAGCTCAAGAAGCAGCGGAAGAACTAGTTAAACTAAGAGATATGGCCCCTACAACACCAGAGGCAGCAGCACAAATTGGGACTCGCATAGTAGAACTTGAAAGACTGTTACAACTACGGAAATAAAGCCTAAATTAATGTATGTTACGCTATAATAGGCGTAACTACATTATAAGGTGAACAATGAATAACTCCGCACTAAACTTAGCTAAGGCAGAACTTGGACTAGGACTAGCATCTGCTGAACCCACCTCAATAGACACTACAGTAACTGATATACTATCATCAAAAGTTGACTCACTAGCTACAACTAAGCAGGCTAAACTAAATCTACTCGGCGGTGGACCTGATTTATCAGGCTACGAAGAAGTAGGAATTGAAGGACTAGTGGACGCTGACTCGCCATTGATGGTTGGTGGACAAGAGATGCGTGAGAGCTCTACACTAGGTAGATACGATGCGGCAGAAGTACAGCATAAGACTAGTGTACTACCTAGTTGGGTATCTGAGAAGTTACCTACATGGATGCCTGGCAGTACGAAAGACGAAAAGTCTGACTACGCGATGGACATGCAACGACTACAAGCAGCTGAGCTGACCGGTAAGCACATTAATGATGTGACACAGAAAGATGTACAAGCAGTAGGTACAATGCAGCAAGTGCAGGCTATGGCAGACCTAGTGCGTAAACCTGAAGACGGTGAACGATGGATAGCACCATTCAATCCGGATGCAGAAGCAATTGACTCAACAAAAGCATTCGAAGGTGCAGGAGTAACTGCACTAGTTAAGAAGAATCCTAAACTAGATCCGTACAATAGACCACTTACAGACGTAATCAATCCGTATACTAAAGAAAATCTAACTGATGCACATGCACTAGATCCGACAATGAATGCATTTGCTGGACGAAGACTGCCTACTCCAACAGGTGTGCTGGAAGGTACGGTAGGATTTGCTGGTGACTTTGCTAAGTCGTTTATGGCGAGTGGTGTGAAGACAGCGATAGTTGATCCACTAGATGCAGTAGCAGAGTTCACTGGGCTGGGTGACTTCGGTACGGCTGAAGAGAAGGCTAAAGCAGTAGATAAGTTCTTTGGAGTAGAGAGAAATGTAGCTGAACAGCAACGTATGCAAGACTTAGGTAAGCGAATAGTAGATCCTAGTAGAACTTTCTGGGAAAAAGCAAAAGACGTAGTTGAAATCACTGGCGATGCTATGACTAGCGGTAATACGATGGGTGATTCATTCGGTACACTCGCTGCATGGCTAGCACCAACGAAAGTACTAAGACTACTGGGACTAGGTGCAAAAGGCGTGGTGGCTGGTGAAGCAGTAGATGCGGCAGTAGCTGCTGGTAAGATGACGAAAGCGCAAGGACTTGTAGAGAAAGCGAAACTACTTGGCACGGCTGATGGACTGATCTCTGCAGGAGTAGGACAAGCTGGGCATGCAAGTGGTGCATTTGGTACAATTAATGACCAGTATGAAGAATTCGTTAAGAACAACAATGGTGTAGAACTAGAAGGCGCAGACAAAGTACAGTGGGGTGTGAAAGCCTTCGTAACACAGATGTTCAACCAGAACCTAGATGCCATAACTGATATAAGCATATTGAAGTCGCCACAACTGCTAAAAGGGTTAAAAGACGCGGTAAAAGCAGTGCCTGAGAAAGAATACATGAAGTTCTTGGGTGCAGTAGGTACGACACTAGGTAGTACAGCATTGAAAGAAATGCCTAAAGAAGCAGCTCAAGAGTACACACAACGAATGATGGAACTAGCTAACGAAAGATACGGCTCTGCGCAGTTTAAAGACAGTGAAGGCTTCGTTAAGTTCGTGACTGATACTAGAAATATGCAAGAAGCAGTAGTTGATGCGGTAGCTGGAGCAGGTGGTGCTGTACAGTTCAAAGCTGCGAGTGTGATTGGTGGTGCACTAGATAAAGGCGCAGGTAAATCACTACAAGTTATACAGAAAGAAATGGAACGACGTAAAGAAGTAGCAATACCTACTGATGAAGGTGAACTAACAGAAGTAGAACGTAAAGTAGTCGGAACTACACTAAGCAGTATCAAAACACAGCTAGAAACTGGTGTGTACGATACCGCTGAACTGACTAAAGCTATACGCGACGTAGAACCACTAGTTAATAGATTGGATAGTAAGAACCCTAAACATGTACAAGCCATGACTGACTTTGAAGGGTTCAAGGCTAAACTGGCTGAAACCGTAGAAGGTATGGACTTAACTAAGCCGATTGTGTTCAGAAATAAGGATGGTGAGATAGACTCTGACGCGGCTGAGGATATGCTAGGGTATGTAATTAGCGGTAAAGTAAATCCAACGCTTGAACCTAAACTGGTTGCAATAGCAAAAGCAAACGGTATCTCTGACGAGCGCTACAGTAGAATACGAGACGCAGCATCAGTAGAATATGACGCGACTGAAGGGCAGCGTGGATACTTGACGTACGCTAGACAGATTAGTAGCATACTTGCGAGTGATAATCCAGACGATAAGGCACTAGCTAGCGTAGTTAATAAGGCACGTAAGTTTAGAGATAGCCAACTAGTAGCGATAAGAGCATTCGAAAATGCGATTGGAGCGGCTAATAAAGTAGTGGCTATGGCGAATGGAACAGATACAACTAAGGGAAGCGGAGTAGTTACAGACCGTAAATTCAAAGTTGATTTACCTAGATCAAGCTGGAACATAATTATCGAAGGCAAGGCTAAAGGTGAGTATAAAGTAAGCGCACGTGACTTAGCACTACTTGAAGTTAAACGAAATAACGCTAAAGCACTTAATGCCACGCTAGCACTAGTTAATGATAAAGTAAAACGCAGTGGAAAGACATATGACTTTGTAGAAAGTGGGTTATTTGAAATACCTGAATTTGCCGGTACAGCTGACAGTAAGATAGCTAAAAATCGTAAAATGGATATAAATAGCTTTAAAAAACACGGTGTAACAAAAGTAGTACTGCCTAGTCAAGCTACGTCAACTGGTAAGCACAAAACTAAGTGGGCTGAGTACGCAGTAAATCCGCAAAATAGTAAACGTATTAATAGCGGTACTTATAGTAGTGACGATGTTGTATACGTAGATTTGCAAGGTACTCAAAGTACTGATATGGAGGCGATTAAATCACAAGTAGAGGCAGCGGTAAAAGCTGGAGCTACGATCGTAATGGCGCAGAGATATACTAAAGAAGGTATAAAAGACGTTAAACAGCATGACGCGATTGCTACAGATTATGAGCTACGTAAGATATTTGCTATAGGCAAAAAGTATATACGAACTATCGATAGTGCTAGCGGAAAAAGTACTAATGTGTTCAAACCTAGATCAGAAGAGCTGAAAGCTAGTAATGCTAAGGCTGCTGCAGAAGCTAAAGTGAAGCGAGAAGCAGAAGCAGTGACTAAAGCTGCAGATGATAAGATGGTACTTGACATAGCAAAAGGTATGGTAGCTAATGAGTCAGAAGAAGCCTTAATTACGCGTGTGAAAGTAGGACATAGTGGGTACGTAGAGGCTAATTATAAGGATAGAGCAGCAACAGATAGTAGAGCGGCTAGTAATAAGTGGGAATTGGCAGTATCGCGCGGACGAAATGCGATAAATAACCAAATTAAGGCTGCGGTAAAAGAACTAAAGAAAGAAAAACTTGCTACGTTGTATGCAGATGGAGAAGCCATAAGTACCTTAATAAAAGAAAAATTAACTGAACTTGGTATAACTAGCGCTGATATTCGAACGTTAGCTATGCAAGAAATAGATGATGCGTATAGAAAAAGTATAGCTAAGGATGATTTACTTAAGACATGGAAAACAGCACTAGAAGATAAAAATGTTAGTGATACTGACCTAGAAACTATACTTAATGCTGATAAATCAGGTGCTGACTTTGCGATTGTAGGGCTACTTAAAAATAACATTGGTAAAGGTAAAAAAGCCGTTACACAGTCAGTAAATGACAAAGGTGAACTACGTACGTCCAAAGAAGAAGGCGATCGCATGCGTGCCTTAGATGTGAATGAAGTAGTTGAAGTACAGGTAGACTATAGAGATACTAGCCCAGTAGCTATATTTGACGTTGGTTACTTAGGTGAGGATATGAATAGGTTAGCGGATGAGGCAGTCGAAAAATTAACTAAGTTGCTCATTATTCCATATACGATTGGTAAAGATGGCACTACTAACATGGACAAAATGTACAAATTAGCTAATAATCCGGCTAGGGCGTTGTTTATACAGGAAGTAGATGGTAAAGAAGTAATTAATAGAAATGCCGCACTAGCAGCTGCACTAGTTATGCGAGACATAGCGTTGAATGATGGATATATGTTGTCTGGTATGCCTAAAAGTAAGGAAGACTTGGCAAAAATGCTAGGTACGGATGAGTTCAATATTTCTAATGAAGCACGAGCAGAACTGAGTACAGTAGGTATGCCTATAAAAGCGTACTCGGACATGGCAGGTAAGTCATTTACGTCGGTAATGGGACTACGGCGTAATAAAAATACTGATGTCGATGCACACGCTTTCGAAGCACTAAGAGCTGGTATAGGTGGAATAGTAGCACTACTACATATGCAAGAAAAAGGTGTAAACTTGACCCGTATAGATACCAAAAGGTACAACAAGTTGCGCGGTGAGAAAGATCCTACTGCTGTAGGTGATGTACTGTTTATAGTGGATAAATCAAGTAAAACTAGCTTTGCAGAGAGTGTTACTTACGAGCTAGGACAAGAGTTTAAAGGCATTAAAGGCACATTACCTAATATTAGTACTAGACGAGTCGAACCTAGAGTAGTACCGCTAAAAGAGGCTGAGCTGAATAAGCGAGCAACTACAATACGTAAAGATAAGTCAATGATGGACGTAGCTCCTAAAGCAGGGCAAGTCATTAGAACACTTAGTAGTATGAGCTGGAGAGCTGACTTGACAGCTATGAGAGGAATAATTGAAAATAGGGCTGCTGTACAGAAGAGTTTAGGCTATAATGATAACGAAGAAGAGCTAGCTAAGATGACGTACAATGCAAGAGACTTGCAAATAGTAACTAATAGAGAGATTACTAAGTCACTTGATGAAATTGAAATGTTTGTGGCGCAGTACGGAGATGATGAGACTGAGGCTACGGTGTATTATGGATGGAGCTATGTAAAGAATGGTCGTTATATGCTAGAAAGCAACACTATCAATCCGCAGACAGATAAGCTACACAGGTTCTTAGTGCAGCCACAGGGACATGCGTTACGGTTTACTAGTAGTGGTGATGTGATTAGTGTAGAGACTAAAGATGGTACACAGAAAGACGTAACACATATGGTCAATCTAGCACTAGCGCAGGCTATGGCGAAGAAGACAGATAAGAATGGAAGAAATACGATAGATAAGTGGGGTAGAGAAATACTCGAGACGTTTGTTAAAGACGGGAAAGTTGACACAGTAGCACTAGCGAAGGCTAAACAAGATGTATATACAGGGAAACTTACGCTGAATATGACCGATAAAGAAGGTAATGTAACTGCGCAGGAAATAGAGGTAGACCACATGAGTCATGCGCTACAAGCACTAGACTTCATAGAGAAACTTGCTAATGGCGGATCATTCACTAGCTCACTTACGATTGAATTCGATGCATTAACTAGTGGATTCGGTAACAAAGTGGCACAGATGGGATGGTTACTTGATGATGCTTATAAAGAGCATATGCTAAAAGTAGGAATTGTGCTAGAAGAGTGGGTAACAGCTGCGAATGACAGTGCCTTTATTGCTAAAGACGGTGATTATAAGTCGAAAGAATATGTAGATTACATTACTGAGACAGTAAAATCAAGGCATCCACTATATGGTATGACAGCAGGTACAATTAACGCCCTTGCACTGTATGCAAAAGACATAAGTGAGAATGGTGACTACTCGATAGGTAACTTGCTGTCGAAGCCGGGATTTTTAGATAGTTATCAGACACTTGCGTCAGAGATGGAAAACGCGTCAAAAGTAACGTATGGTAAACTACTAGGCGCTCTGAATAAGGACATAGAGCATAAAAAGACCTCAGCTGGTGCATTACCTAATACCGAGACGTTACAAAAGCTTTGGGTGGCTATACAAAACGATGATAATTTGCCTAAAGTTAAAGATGGTGTGATTGACTCAGCTATGCGTAACTTGTTTAAGTATCCGTTTATGATCTTTAACTACGCGGCATCAATTAAAACATTGCGTAGAAATATGAATGAAGAACTCATAACGACTATAATAGAAGGACTTGTTAAGAGTGAAGGAAAAGATAGTAATGGGAAAGACACTGCACTATTTACAGCACTTAAAACAGTGTTTGGAAACGACCTACTGAAGCAGCTACGTGAAACGCAACTAGATAAGATTGTTAGTGGCAAGATGAGCTTGCATGAGACGCTATTCAGTATGTTCGAAGGTAGTTATGGACATGAATTTGAAGGTGTAATGACTAAGAAATTTGCGCCATTTATGAAGGTGCAGGACTTAACTAATAGTGCGTTTGAGATTATGTTCGCTGCGTACAATAGTGAGTATACAGCAAGAATCGCTGAGATGCGAAAAGGCAATAAGGCAATTACGTTCAAGCAATACGCTGAATTGGTTAAAGATCTACGTAAAAAGTTCCCGGCGATCAAAGGACCGCTGTCAGAAGAAGAACTAGATTCGCTAGAGGATAACATAGCTATCTATGATGAAGCGTCTGTAGGTATGTCAGGTGATTTGCAAGGACAATACCATAATGTGGTTGAAATTAATGAGACTGCACTAGATGGTAAGATAAAGCAACGATCGTTGAATGTGCAGCATAAAATTAAAACGTTTGCAGCAGCAATCAAGGCTGGATCAGTAGTACCATACCACTTTATTGACGGTGCACACTTAGCTAGCGTAGTAGATAAGTTCTTAAAAGATGAGTACGGTGAAGACTTTGACACGTCAATGATACATGACGCGTTACTAGTTGCATTAAGTACGGGCGATGCACGAGCACTGGCTTATAACGAAGGTATGCTTGATCTACATAGCAGCTATAGTCTACTTAAAGCTATACTTAAGTCGTTGGAGAGTAGTACAGAGAACGTAGATGTGACGTTTGAAAAAGGTAAAGATAAAATAAGCTATGCTGATTATAGAAGAGCTACTGTTGATGGGCTTAAAGCTAATATAGATAAAGTAGAGGCTGGAGTAAAAAAATTCTATGAAAGTGCTGCTGAACATGGTGTTATTGTAGGGCATACTGTAGTGCCTAATGAAGGGACGTTTAGAGGTGAGTATAGAAGTAAGACGAGTAATAAGCCTGCTAAAGAAACGAAATCGAAAGCCTCTAAAGCTCCTACTAAGAGTAAAGAAGATATAATAAGTGAGATTAATACTGCTATCGGTAAGGCACCTGTAGGTCTACGAACACTGCTAAGTGCTGCTTTGGTAGAAGCGGCTAACACCTGTAAAGGAAAATAATGAGTTGTATAATAAGACAGTTTGTAAGTACTGCAGTAGACAAAGTGTATACTGATAAAGAGTATACTAAAACTGTAAAAGACGCCATACGCAAATTCTTAAACGGTGAAATAGCGAAAATAGGTACGTCTGTAGGGGTGGATGTGCCTACACTAGTTAAAACAGAAGAGGGTATGCAAGTAGCTGCGGCTAAAGTACCGTTCTATGATCTACCTAAAGACTATTATAAGCAGCTGAATAGACTAGTTAAGCAGGTGGTAGGACCTAAAGTCACGACTAATCAGTACTTGGCATTCAGTAAAGCTACGTTAGCGCGATTGGTCGTAGTAGGTGGGCAGTATGATAAAGGTGAAATAACACTAAGTAAGAAACCTAACCAAACTGCACTAGAAATGGACGCTAAAGGCATGTTCGAGCAATGGTACGTAGAAGAGTCACCGTATGCAGTGCAGTTCCAAGCGATGAATGAGGAACAAGTAGTAAAAGCACTAGCTACTGATCCGATGTACGCTAGACTAAGTAAAGAGTACACGCCGCAGATAATGGCGGAAATGATGGCTGAGTGGGGTAAAGTAAATGGTATGCACACATTAGCACATGAGATGGTACATGCTGGCAGTAGAGAATTTATGACAGCAAATCCTGAGCATGCGAATACTAAACGAGTTAAAGAGCTGTACAGAGAAGCACTAGCTAATAAAGCGGATATATTAAGTATGATGGGTAAAGGTGCGAACGAGTACTGGACTAGATCAGTTGACGAGTTTGTAGCAGAAGGCCTAAGTAACCCAGACTTGGTGTACGCACTAAAAAACTCGAGAACTAAAGAACGCAGTAGACTGAGTAACGTATTCAAAGACCTAGTTGAGACGTTGCTGAAGATGGTAGGGATAGATAATACAAGCAATGTGTATACGTATTTGATGGATGGGTACATTGCGATGGTAGAATCGACAGCAAAGCCTAAAGCAGCGAATACACTACTTGACAAGCTTAATAGTAAAGCTGAACTCCAAGAAAGTAACTCACTACTTGTGCCTACAAAAGTTAGTTCAGACGTACGTATACCGAAAGGGTTTACAGCAAAAGATGAAACACATCTGACTGTACTCGGGTTTCCTCAAGGTAAAGAACTGACAGCATTATTCGCAAAGTCGCCTGAACTAAAAGCTAAACTAGAAAAGTTAATCGAAAAAGCAGACTTTAGCTATACATTAAAAGATGATGCGTATCGTATAGAAAGAGATCGAGAAGCTTGGGTAGACTGGCAAGATCAGAGTAAAGGAAAAGAAACTATACATGAAGAAGCTGTGATTCAACTAGTTGACGCACCTGGAGTAGAGAAGTTTATAGGTGAAGCTAACAAGCTACTAGGAACAAACTTCCCTGTACCATTCCCGCATATTAGCCTGGCTACAAAAGGCAGTAAACTAGGGATAGGGATAGCTAACAAAGCTGCGTTTGACGCGCTAACTAAAGAACAGTTAGATAGTACAAACACCGCAGAAATGATGACTCCTAACCATAAAATGAAAACAGGATTTAATGAGATAAAAAATGTATTTTCCGCTAAAACAAATGGGCAAGCTTTAGACGCTATAGTTGAATATGTTAAGGATAAAGAAGAGTATAAAGAAGAAATGCAGTTCTTTAGTGCAGTAAAGACTAGCGGTGTTATAGACAACACTCCATTTATAGTTGAATGGGCTAGTAAAGGATTTAAGCATATAGACACTAAACGAGGTGTATTAGGTTCATACAACCGCGCTACAAACCGGATTGCTATGCGAGGTGATTTGCAAACGGATACTTTTGTATCCGCGTACATGCATGAAGTCGTACACGCACTTACATTAGACGGATACTATACAAATAACGAGTTCAGGTCGAAGATCGATTCGCTATATAAGGCTGCTTTGAGAATTAAGGACTATCGAGGGATCCCTGGAACTATGGGAGACTACTATGGGCTTACTGATGCACAAGAGTTTATGGCAGAAGTACTCAGTAATCCGGACTTTATGTACGAACTAGATAAGTACTATGCGCCATTCCATGAGGAGGCCAATAAAAACAGTATTCTAAGTGAGTTTCTTGAAGCAATAAAAACATATATAGTCGAACGATTAACCCGTATGGATAAAAGTATAAAACCTGATCGTTTAGGTACGACAACTATAAATGTAATTAATAACTATATAGACGTACTTAATGCTGTAGACAATAGCCCAGTAACTACTCGTCCTAGTAGTAAGTCTAGAAGCAAGCCTGCAGCTAAATCTAAGCTGAGTAGTGCTATAATAGACGAAATTAACAAGTGCGTAGGATAAATAATGGGAACATGTGTAACACAGCGCGAATGGTTAAGACTAGTAGCAAAAGAACGTGCAGACTTAGCAAGACGTAAAGCAGAAGGTGAAGACATTGACGAAGCACTAGCAGACTTAGAGCTGCTAGTTGAAGCTAGAGAAGAGATGCATAAGGAAAAAGCGCAAGCCGTAGTAAAGAACAGAACTCCGCTAAGTGTTGCTACAATCAATGAATTGAATCGTGGTAAGTTGAAGTACAAAGGTATGGACATTAACATAGTTAATGGTTATAGGACAGATGAAGGCGACATTATGGCGTATGTGCGTAATAGAGCTGGAAAAATGTACAACGTAAATGCATATATGATTGATAGTGATATGCACATAGTTACAGACGAGATACTGTATGGCAATAAAGAGGGTAAAGAGAAAATTGACTGGAAGTCGTACACTCAAGATAAGACGTATATACATGGTAACGTAGACACTATGCTAGCTATGATTGATAAGATGCAGTCAGATGGCAGTAATAAAGAGAGTAACGCGCATCTAGAAGTACTTAGAGACCTAGTTAAGCAGATGAAGCCTGAATTCTTTGAGAAAGTGTCGTTGTTTCTGAAACAAACAGCAAATGATAGTTCTGGAGTAGTGGCAGTAGATGTGAATAAGTATGCACATAAACTAGGTGTGTCGATAAGTGGTGCACCTGCGACGTATGCTAATAGACAGAGTGATGCTGAGATATATGTACATGAGGTTGTACATACAATGATAGCCTTTGCTATGAATAGTGAAGATGTAGAAGCAACTAGACTACGACGTGAACTAAATCATGTAATGCAACGAATGATAGAGAAAACTACATGGAAAGACTTCCTACCAGAAACTAGTATGGATGCAGTAAAGGAAGAAAAAGAAGCTAAGAAGATGTACAACTACATATTCACTAGCGAGAACGCAGAACATGAATTCATGGCGCATGTACTAACTAATCCACTAGTTATGCAGCAAGCTAAGAAAGTGATGATTAGCGACCATAAGAAGGCTCAGACACTGTTCCAGAAAGTGATGAGTATGTTCGCTACACTAGTTGATATAGTACTAGGTAAGTACGAATTTAAACAGGATAAAAGCACAGCGCATGAACAAGTGCTAGGACTAGCCTTGAAACTAGGTGAGATTAATAATAGGTATAAGGCAAAGACTGATAAAGAAAGCCTACTAACTAGAGGACTAGATAAATTCAACGAGCTAGATACACGTACAGGTGAAATACTTGATAATTTCCTAGATAAGTACTTAAGAAGTAATGATGAGATGAAAGCTAAGCCTGATGGTGGACTTGCACTAGCTAAATGGCGAGCTGAAGCACTAGTTAAGATGGCAACTAATCCGAACTACCAGAAATACGGTAAGTTGTTGCTAAGTGCGTTAGGTGCTAAGCCTTGGGGTATGATACAAAATATACTAAGTGACTTTGGAACGCCTGATGAGACTGAGCGAGTAGCTACATGGATGAACCTAGCTGCAGACAGGATAGATGCGGCAAGAATGTCTATGATTGGCGCAGTGAAGAGACATGTGTATAGTAAGTTCAAAGAGTTGAATAAAGAACAAGAAGTAGCACTAACAAGAGTAGTACTAGATACAGATCTAGGTACATTATTAGGTGATAAGTACACACCGGCTAAGATAAAAGAGTTATTGACTGATGACGCAAAGCTACATACAGAGATTGGACGAGCAAAGCATCGACTACGTGAACTAGATAAGGCGAATGGTCATTGGCATGTAAATCAGGCGACTGGACTTGGATACTACATGGCTACACATAAAGCACACGTGGCGCAGAACTTGAACTCATTTAATATAGCAAGAGGATTGATTAGTAACGTGTACAAACAGCCGACTAGAGAGCTAGTAAGAGCGATTGATGAAGTAGCTACACTAGTAGCGCTAGAAAATACCGATACACGACAGAAACGTACAGTAGCGGGGTTGATGGATAGTGACAAAGAAGGTGTACTAGATGTGATGAAGTTGCATGTGCAGTTCGATAAGGATGCGCGTAAGACATTGTTTGAGAATAGCAAGACGCACATGATTAAAGGGTATAGTAGAGAAGTATTCGATGATAGTATGTCAATGGAGATTGCTCCACAAAGTGAAGAAACTGAACTGATGAAGTTGGGATATAAGAAAGTAAAAGACTTTACATCGATTGAGGAAGACGGATATACTGAGCCAATGGCGATGTATATATCAAACAGCTTCAGTACAGGTGAACGACTACGAACAGCAGTAAGATTAACAAAACTAGGGTCGAAAGGTACGTCGCTGTCTGATATAATGTATGCGGGTAATGATGATAATGCGAACACAAAGCGAGACATAGTTAAGTTGAGGTTAGATAAGAAACGTATTAAGCTAGTAAATGATATGTATAAAGGTGAACTCGATCCTAAAACTGTAGAATACGGAATTAGTCCGATAATGGACGAAGATGGTAACATAACTGACTATAGATTTATGATGGATAAAGAGTCGAAAGAAGATTTCCTTAAACAGGATGCTACAGTGTCAGAAGTACTGGCTAGATCATATGGACACAGCCTAGATAAGGCACGAACGATGGAGCATAATGAGAAAGTACTGAAGACTATACTAGATGATATGGAAGTGAATTACGTATCTGGGTCTACGCTAGGTAATAATGGGCTGGAGTATATAGAAGTAGGACCTGATGTACATAATGCAGAGATGAAAGAATTGTATAGGTTGTTACCAGCATCGTTTAAGAAGGCAATTGCTGAACGTAAAGATAAAGTACTTGCAGTAAGAGGAGACTTGTTGCTGACATACTTTGGGTATAAGCATGCGTCGTTGAGTAACATCGCACCTAAGTTTACACCTACTATGATTAGGACAGCAGTACGTATAGCTGAAGCGATGTGGATAGAATTCATTAAGATAGTAAAGACAAACGTACTATTGAAAATACCATCTGTATTTGTGACAAATATACTAAGTAATATGGCGTATGCGCTAGAAACAGGTATGACACCGGTAGAAATAGTTAAAATGTACACTGAAAGCTATAGAGATATATCTGCGTACATAGAGGCATCACGGGAAATAAATAGACTTACACTGAAACTAGGTGTGAGTAAAGATAAACGTGCAGATGAGACAAAGATTAAACTACTAACGAAACAATTAGTAGGTAGTCCGGTGCATGAACTATTCGAACTAGGTTTGTACTCGGCTATTAATGAGGACGTAGATAACGCCGAAGTGAGAAGCACTAATAGATGGAAACGCGCGATTGACGATAAAGTACGAAATGTTCCAGACTTCATTAAGGTACCATTACAATGGGCGTATCTGTCAGAAGAAACAGCATACTACAAGTTTACGCAAGAGATACTACAGAAATCAGACTTAATAGCTAGAGATGTGGCAAATAGAAAGTTAAAACGCGAGCAGGAATTAAAATTGAATGGAAAACTAGCGCTGAATAAAAGTGAAAAAACTATACTCCATACGTTGATGGAAAAAGAAGACTTATTTAGTAAACGACAGCTAGATGAGGCATCAGAAAGAATAACTGAATCTGGGATTAAATTAGCTGATTATCCAAGAGCTATAAGTAAGTTTAGAGAGGAATTCGACTCACTGCTTACAAAAGAGCGTCAATTTGCGTTGGCTGAGATGTTCGTACTGTATAATAAGCCGTCGTCTAATAAAGAAGAATGGCTGAATAGAGTAGGAGCAGTGCTCTTTACTAAGTATCCTAAGCGAATACAAAAAATAATAAGTCAAGGACTAGTTACCCACCCGCTAAAAGCAATGCTGGTATTGGCTGGGCAAGGAATGTTGTTAGATAGTGTCGAGTCGATTCATGGGCAATCGTTGTTTATAAAGGATTGGAGTAATGTGATAGGTAGTCCGTTGAAGCAGCTAGAAACTGGGCTAGGCATGTCCGGGCTTACTTTGATGATGGAAGGTGGGTATCGATAGCAGTGAACGTGTAGTAGATTGAATAGCATACTGCACAAACAAAAATGCCAATAGCGAGTATGTACGAGATGTACATGCTCACTATGCAAAGAGCTACAAACAATAAGCCTGAGAATGTAATACCTATAGATTGTAGGAGTCGCATCGAGGTCCTTTCTTCTTTGACTTAGGCTCTATAAACTTTTCTACATCAGCTTTAAGCGCATCTAGCTTAGGTGGATTGATAAGTAGGAAAATACTAATAAAGGCACTAGCAATAGTGCCTACTACAAGTGCGCCGTATGTGCCACTGAAAACTACTGTAATAAGCACTAGAAGTGCAGCATCCAGAGCCCCATCGGCTGTACGCCCTCGCTCAAATTTGACTTTGATAATCATACAGTTAAAAGCTACTGCTAAGCCGATGAGGAGAAATTCCATACTAGCCTACTGTACGCTCGAGAATTAAGGCAAGTAGGACAAAAGTCATAGCAGCTGCGTCGAAGTTGGTGTACTGGCGAGGTGTACTAAGCCAGGCAATTAGTCTTTGCATACAGAATCCTTGAAGAAGTTAGAATCAACTAGATTTGATAGGACTACTAACATAGCCCCAATTGCAGTAGCAATGTCCTTCGATTCGTGGTAGTCGGATCGATAGTATGAGTTGATTTGAGTGATGACTGATTCGAGCGAGTCCTCGAAGTCGACTAATGCTTGGACAGATTGTGGGTCATTAGTTGTGTCTGTTTGAAGTAAAGTGATAAACTCATCTATAGTTAATTGTCGCATGCTATCTCCTGTGCTCTAAGCATAAGTGCTAATGCATTACAGGCAGAACTAAAGTCGTTAGCTGCTATGGCTTTCTTCCAGGTGACGTAGGCGAGTGTGTTAAAATTAATTTCCATTACTGATCCTTAAAATAGTTTGTACTTACCTAGAATATCGAAGAGCTGGTAAGCCCTAAGATACTCGAGGAAAGAGATGGTGTCTGACATCGCATATAGACTAGAAGTCGATGTCACAGGAGCCTCCACTGCAGGCCTGAGCGCCAGTGGTGTTAATGTCGGTGTACTCTTTTTTAGAGAGTGCGTTGGACCAGTTGACGTCGGTGAGGGAGCCTTGAATACGCCACCACTTGTGGAGATTGTAGACGTCCTTAAGGCAGTTGGCGCATGCGGCTGGTGATTCGAAGTTGTTGGAGAACTTATTGAAGCGCCTGATGAAGTCACGCTTGAGAAGATACTCGTGAGATTCGTCAAGTTGCTCGCCATAGCCGAGAACTGTAGAACAGGCTGTCCAGAGATCTCCGTTGAAGGCATTAAGGCCGGCTTCGATGAGAGCTGATGTGAACATAGCGACTTCGCCGTAGAGGGAGATGATTTGTTCATGGGTTAGGACCTCGGTGAAGGGAGCTTGCGGGTATGCACGATCGCCAGAGGCTGATAATAAGGATACGCCGCATAAGAACTGACGGTTGTCGAAAATGTATTGAGTGACTTCATCCCAGTTGTCCACGGTGATTGTGTTCGAGACATTGTGGCGAAGACGAGGATCGGTGCATAAGTCGATGTTAGTGCCGGCTTCAATCCAGGTTTGTTGAAGGAGCTTGACGTACTCGAGCTGCTTGACGCCAAGTAGGTCAGACTTGTAGATAGATGTGGCGGGTGCAACTACTGGGAAAGCTACGACGATGTCTCGCTCACGGTTCCAAACAGAAGATTCGCACATTTGCGGGTTCTGACGCTGGAAGAGTTGAGCGATTTCTGAATCGCGGCTGAACTGTACGTGACGTAGGTAGAATGGTGAATGCTCGCCATGAATACCTGACGCACAGCCGAGTAAGACGGAGGCGTTACCTGACGGTTTTATAACGGTAGTACGAGCAGCTTGGTTGATGCCGATTAGCTCTGCGGTGTACTTGTTCCAGTACTTGACAATTTCAGCACCTTTGCGTAAGATGTCTGGATTAGTTAAGATCTGTGGGTTGTTCATGATGCCGGTGATGCCTACACCGATGAGTGCCTCACGCTCGACAATTTCCTTAGTAGCGTCAACTAGGTAATGGAAATTTGTGTAGCCTGCTTGGATAGTGCCCATGATAGAGCCTACACGACACTGCTCGTAGAAAATTTCTTCGGTAGTGGATAGTGCGCCATTGAGCTCAGTTAAGTTACAGAGCTGGAAGCCAGAACGACCATCAGCAGTGACTGGAAGCATGCCTACCTCAACACAAGGATTGAGAGTGAAGTCAAGGTTATCTACGAAGATAAAACCTGGCTCGCCTACTTCCTTGACAGACTGCATGATTGACTGGAATTCATCCATAGTTATGTCGTCACGTTGAAGCATGCAGCTGTTGTTCGATCTCCCTCTTTGCGGGCTATCTATGAACCATGAGCCGGTCTTGGCTTTAATCATTTCCTCGTCATCTTTAGAGAACATGCAGATAGTGGCAGAACGTCGAACACCACCTGCGATTACTGCATCTGCTAGGTACATGATGGCGTCGTAAGCTACGATAGGACGAAGGAAGATACGACCTGAAGTGAGCTCGCCTTTGATTAGGTGCTCAATCTGGTCGAGAGCTTTGCGTAGTGGCTCTGGGCCAGGTGCTTTGAAGCCACCCGAGATAAATGAGCCTTTAGGGCGAATTTCTGATAGGTCAAAGTAAATCTTGTGGCCAGAGTACTCAGGGAAGCGAGCGTCGGTGGTGAAGAATGATGACATGAGGACGTCGATAGCCTGAGCCCAGCCTTCGATTGAGTCGGGGACAATGAATGTTTTGGCCGACTTAGAGCGAGTGGCGATCTGGGGGAGGCGATTGATGTGATGCCGCTGAACTGAGAAACCTACGCCTGCACCGCAGAGTAGGAGGTACATGATACCGCCGAATACGTTGGGACGATCACACCAGGTTGATGCGCAGTTGTATAGGCGAGCGTGATGCTTGAGCAGCTGATCACCGCCGAATTGTAGGGCACGTTGAGCACCTAAGAATAGTTGAACGTTGTAAGCGGACTCTACATCTTCTAGGAGAGCGTTGAGTTCAGCGGACATACGCTTGGCGTAAAACTTGCGGTGCATGGCCATGACACGTGAGACTGAGTCTGTCCATTGCTCGTACGAGAGAGTAGAGTCGTTGTAGCGAGAATAGGCCTCGTAATACTTGGCCTTGGACATTAATGAGCGAGTGTTAACTAGGTTCATGCGTTACCGTCCATAAAGGAACGACAGAAGTCGATAGCCTTAGACACTTCTGATTGGCGGTACATGTCCCGAGATTCGAGAGGGGTGGCTAGAATTTCGTTAAGTACGTCCTTGGCGGCGTGATAACGTGCAGTAAAGCCCTCGACTAGGGAGGGCAACTCGTTGGGTGATTTGTTGTAGAGGTATTGAGTAGTTTGCATAGCAATCCTTGAAGTGAAAAGATAGATTATAGCATAAGGATGCTTAAAAATGGCGTAAGCGCGTAACGATACTAGAGTGCCAAACTAGTGCCCGGGGTGGATACTTCGGAATAACCAGATACGCGCAACGAGGCTAAGACTTAGTTGAGAAGATGCGCTCAGCCCACTCTGCTAATGGTGAGCGGAGAACTTTGGTGAGGGTAACTGCATGAAGGCGTAAGTCGGCGTGTACGGTACGGCAGGAATCGAGTACAACTGATAGACCGTTAGTGAACTTAGTGATATAGGCATTGTCGATCTGCTTGTTAGAGCCGATGAGAATGATCTTGCAGTTGCGGCCAAAGCGAGTGAGGACTTTTTGAAGTGAGGACTTAGACATGTTCTGAACTTCGTCGATGATAGCTACAGTGTCGTTGAACGTACGGCCGCGCATGCCTAGGGTGATCATACCAGTGATAGAACAGTCAGAACGAAGCTTCTCGACTTTCTCTGCGATCATCTCCTCGAACTCACGGCCTTTAAGCTTAGAGTCCTTGTGATTAGAGCGAACTATGAATTGAAGAGTGTCCTCGAGTGGGTGGAGGTATACAGCGAATTTCTCTGCGTTGCCTGAGAGAAAGCCGATTTCCTCGGACTTCTCTACGTCGTCGACTGATGCACGAACGTAAGTTATAGACTTGTACTTGCCCTTCTTAACTAGCTGGATGGCATTGGAGATGGCAGTAACAGTCTTTCCTGAGCCGGCTAAAGCTTCGACTACAATTAAGTCGGTGTACGGGTTCTGTATGGCGCGTGACATGAAGAGCTGGCCGCTATTGGCGGGTGGAACGTCCTGTCTGCGTAATTCGGCTTCAGTCTCTTTACCTAGAATGTCAATGAGGCCGTTGCGTAAAGTTGCTAGCTTTACTTGGCCAGTAGAGTCGTCGGTGAAGACGTAGTTGTAGTAGGATGGTTGATAGTCAACGTCGATAGCGGCAATCTGCATATTATGCAGGATAGAGAAGGTGTCGGAATCGACTGTTAAGTGGCGCTCGAAAACTAAGTCTGTGTCGGCGACTAGTTTGTAGTCGGTGGTAGAGAGGCCGAGGGATTCAGCTCGAATGCGACACATGACGTCGTTAGAGCAGAAGACTACGTCGCGATGTGAACGGTGAACTAGCTCAGCTACGTGAAGGATCTTCCTGTCGTTGCGGATATTGAGCTCGTCGTCGTTGAAGGTAGGGTAGCCAGCGAGGGCGTAGATCTGGATGGTGACGCCGTCTAAGCTAAGTTCGGTAATGGTGATGAAGGAAGACTTAGACGAGGTGGATTCGTTGTGAGAGACAGAAAGGCGAGTAGCTTTTGAAAGGAGGCGGGAAAATTGGCGAGCTTGATAAGCGAGCTCTGAATTACCAGACTTTTTCGAGTCAACTTCGTCGAGTACTGTTTCTGGAAGGACAACAGTAGGAACTGACGGCATAGACTTAGCTATGGAAACTAAGTTGTAAGCGTCGAGCAGTAAGATGTTGGTGTCTAGTACGAGATGCATAAGAGGCCTTTCTAAGAACGTGCAGGACGTCCTCGTTTGGGAGTGATAGTGGCTTCAGCGATAACACGTTGTGGACGAATGAACGAACGGCGAGCTGCCCAGCGTTGTAGCACTTCGTCTTTGTCCATCCAGAAGTCTTTGCCGTCGATAATCTGGTCAATTTCGTCATTGGTGAAGAAACCTTCGTGCAATTGACGGAAAGAGGTGTTGAGATTACGGTCAACGAACTCTTGGCGAGCCTTCATTTCATGCGTAATATTCATACTTGGACGCAACTCCAAGTACCGTCCTTATGGCTCATAAGGACTGCTGCATATTTCTATGCAGAGTAGACTATATCAAGATCTCTTAGAGATCCTTACCATTTCCATCACCATTTGCTTGTGATGTACTCCCTTGTGGGATAGTCGTTAGGCTTTTATAATTTCCGTGCATCTCGTGAAATCCAAGTTCAAGTTCTACTTTTCGTCTACAAGCAGCAGCTTCTTCAATAGTGTCAAAAACACCTAAATGACGTTTCTTTCCGTTAATATTGATACGTGCTCTCCAACGCTTACCATGTGCTGTAACACCATGGTAGCCTGTAGGACTATTCTTGTAGATTGTCTGATTCTTGCTGTTTAAAGCATCATCAGCTAAACGTAGATTCGATATGCGATTATCTGTACGATCTCTGTTTATATGGTCAATGCACTTACTAGGGAATTCACCATACATGTACAGCCACGCTAAGCGATGTGCACGATAGGTATGATGATTAAAACGTATGGCGTGATACCCACCATTAGGCAATGTACCAGTAACACAACCAGCAGGTTTGCCTGCAAATGAGCCATTAAGCCAAGTAAAGATTCCTGTTAAAGGATCGTAAGATAAATGAGATTGTAGAACTTGTTGAGTAAGCATAGGCATCCTTAAGTATAATACAAATTATACCATGCCCTTTCTTAAGTAGCACTGAAATTAATTTAGCACGGTGAGTTGTCTTCGCCTCTATGCGGTAAGATATTCTCCGTTTAGGTAAGTTTAGATAGCAGATCGCTCTACTAAATGGCCAATAATAAACCTTTTCCGCTGATTCCGCCTGAGTAGTTGTGAGACATCCAGGTGGTATGGGCAGCAACTTGAATGTCGTCGCAGGCAAGAGTGATGATAGTGCCTGCTGAGGCGACAGTGCCGGTTAGAATAGCGATGACTCTGGCAGCGGAGGTCTCTATAGCGTCGATAAGGTGAAAGGCTGAATCGATGATGCCGCCTGGTGTGTTGATGTGTAAGTAGAAGGTTTCGGCAGGTGAAGCTACGTTAAGGAGGTAACATAGCTCGTTGTAGTCGGAAGGCTCGCTGATTTCGTCGGTGATGTATGCGTCTATACGGTTCTTGTTGACGACAATAGGAACTGCTAGGTCCCAAACGCGAGTCGAGTCTTTAGGTAATTCAAACATTTGTTCAAACATGGTTTTCCTTTGTGAGTTGGCGAATACGTTCCTGGCAAATATGAATGACCTTTTCGTAATCAAGTGCACGTGAGTCGGTGGACTTAGTGCGCAAGATACGCTTAATGATGTCAGCATCCCATGGGTTGAGCTGGTAGTCAAGCCATATGGACCAGGGTTGGATGGTGTGAGTAGAATAGTCAGAGCTACCGACATTATATGATCGCGTGGTTGAGGGGATGATACCTAAGTCAAGTAGGCGCGTGTATAATGGGGTAGGGATGGGAGTATATGGTGAGTAGATGTCCATTAAGCCTCCGATATGGTTATGACACAACGAGGATTGTCGGTGTCTTTGCCAGCTACATGATATGAAGTCCCTAGATGATATAACATGCTGTCATTAGCGATGACCTTAGAGTCTCGTAGAGCATCCAGACTAAACTTTTCAATTGTGTGGACTATGTTACTAGGGTCACTATTTGAGTTCTTATAGTAAATAGCTATGTCCAAGCGGAAGCACTTGAGTAGTGGGATGGGCGGAACTAGTTGAGCTACGATGAGCTGATGATAGTGCTGCTTCATTTGGTTCTTCAGGTGGTAGTGGGCATTACGAAAGACGTTATCCCCCACTAGATAAGTAATGGGGGCTTTGGTCTTAAACTCTTGTATGTAGTAGATTGGTACTTCAACCTTGACTGACGGCATTGCGGAAGTCAGTAAAGGCGCTGAATTTAGGGCGGAACTTACCGTTGAGCTTGCCAGCGGTGGTACCTTGATACTTGGAGAACTTGCCGAAGCCTGGAATAGCGACTTCATCGCCGGCTACAACTTTGTCAGCTAACGTGCCGAAGAAGTCCTCGACGAACTCGGTAACAAACTTCTTTGAACGGCTGGAGAAAGCGTCGTGCAGAAGTAAGTCGTTAACTAGGTCTGCTTTGGTATATCTGGCCATTAAGGTCCTTTAGAGTGGGATATATGCTTACGCATAATAGAGAAGTGCGTACACTGCTCTATATGAATAGCTCTGAATGGTCGTTGAGTAGGACTTCGTAGTAGGAAGGAAAAGTGGCTAGAGTAACTACGGTAGCTTCAGGAGTGACGCTAAGATTAGTGAGCCAACCTTCGTCTTCGTACAGGTTGATGTGAGACGGATTGCGAAAGCCTTTAAGGTCAGAAACTATAGGACTACGCGACTCAGTAGCGGCATCGTATAGCGCATACTGAGTAGTAGTACCTACTGTGATTGAAAGTAGTTGGATCATAGTACACCTAATGTTGGAGGAATTGAACGCCGTTAAGTTGAGCGGACTTCTGCATACAGTATGTGCAGTCGATGCCACAGCGGATGTGTACACCTGGCGCACAAGGGCAGGTATGCACTGATGGTAGAAGCTTAGCAGCAGGACCGTAGTTGAGTGCACCGTGCTGAATGGAGTTGATGATGACTACATTCGGTAAACTAGATAAGGTGGTAAAGTCAAAATGTGCACGGCGCTTAGTAAAGGCGTAGAATGTAATGTGTGGGAGAGCAGTCGCAATCTCTGTCCAGTAGTCGAGATACTCTTGAGAATAGAATTCGCCTGACTCGTGCACTCGAACTGCGACTAGTGGGCGTTTGCAGACTAGGATTTCTGCGATGACTCGTGATGGAAAGGAGGGTAATTGGGAGGCTAGATAATTACGTTCGCGAGATAAAAGTACGGCTTTAAAGCGGACTTGAGCCTTAGCGGCGTAACAGCCAGGACAGACGCGTCCACATATCTGTGGGGTAGCAGGTAAGTTGAAAATTAGTTGATGAGAAAGCTTGGCATTCTCGTATTTGAGTAGCTTCATATGAAAATCTCCGGAAAGAGGGTACGAATAGTGGATTCACGAACATGTGCATTTGCGTGGATGCAGTTAAAGTAGTAGCGCGAGACTGCAAGTGATGTACAAGTGATAGTAATAGTGGACATATCCTCGCGCATAATGACGAGGCAGTAGACAGTAGTAGCTGCGTAGTTATCTATGTAAGTGTGCATAGTAGCGATGTCTTTGTAATCGAGCGTAGTTGTGAGTAGGCTGTAATGGCTGCGATCGTTGCAAGTGATGGCCGGTGAAGTGGATGGAAAGAATGGGAATTCAAGGATCATACTAGTAGCTCCGGATGTTCTTTGTAGAGGAAATGCTCGAAGTCTGTGAGAAGTCGTTCAGAGCCAGGGAATAGGACTAGGACTGCGTCTGGATGAGGCGGATTGTCCTTACGGCCAGCAGCAACTATAATTAAGTGCTGAAGACGGCGGAGCTGGTCATAATCAGGATGATCTGGTATCCAGATGACCTTATAGTGATAGAGTTGCATTAGAGTACGTATTCAGGTAAGTGAGTACGGATAAGTTGCTGGAGCACATCGAGTGGAACGTTGTAAAGGTCATTACAGGCGTATACACTATTCTCTGTACGAGTACGAGTAGCGATGTGGCCATCAGAAGTATAAGTGAGAGTCTCTGTAAAAGATGCCTGTAAACCGTCGTTAAAAGTTCCCATACTATAGTTACGACCAGTAGCAGCTGGGATAGTAATAGGCCCACAACTCAAAATGTCGTAAGTTACACCAGCTGCAGCATGTGAGGCAATAGTCTGTGCAGCATGAGCCATAGCAGTTGTGTCGTAGTTGAAGTGCTTAGACATGACAGTTCCTAAATGAAATATTCAACGTAATGGGAACGAAAGCGGTGGAGACGTGAGTAGGCTGCACAGAAACGCCGCTGTAATTTGCGGCGTTCTTTGCGCGAGGTGGGCTGCTCGTAGTCCCCTACTAAGTAGGAGTACCAGGCAGTGCATTCCCAACGAAAAATTTGCTCATACTCAAGGATGTCCTTTGAGCTGGTCAACAATAGTAGTGATGGCTTCAAGTGAGGCTCCGTTAGGTATGTGAACTAGGTCGGCCCATGAAGTACCTACTTCGCAAGCGGCTTCATTAGGGATAGCTTGGTCGAGCATGAAGTCTTTAGTAAGAATTGGGACGATTACTTCGTTAAGCCAGTGGATGATAGAAGGATCATCACGTACAATGAAATAGATTGAGTCGTAGATAGTGGCAGTAACAAAGATGTCGTTGTGCAGATGCTCGTAGTCGATCAGCTGATGAAGCTTGTTAATAGCGAGGAGAGTTAAGATGGACCAAAACTGGCAAGTGGCGTTAGACAGTGAGCGGATATCACGGTCAGGATCATTAGAGTTGAGGTAACAGCCGAGACCTAAGTGAATACGGCCATTAGTTTTGGTGGTAGGGAGAACGTAGTCTTCGCGGTACTTAGTGATGCCTGGGTAGAGGACTTGATGGTAATTGTTAAAGATGCTAGTAGCAGCTTCGAGCGAGATTTTGAGAGTTTTGGACACTTTTGGAGGGTAAGCGCCGTAACTTATGCCGAAGGTGGCGGGTTTTCCTCGTTGACGGATGTCTTTGAGTGGTTTGTGGCCAGACTCAACTAAGCGGAAGAATTCTTTAACATCGGTGACTAAGTTTCCGGTGATAGACATGTGCTGAGCTACTTCGTCAGGGAAATAGCCATAGGCGTTAAGACAGTGGCCATCTAAGCCGTCTGTGAAAACAGCCATCTTTGATGTGTCACGAGATAATGAAGCGATGACTCTGTCCTCGAGTGCTGATAAGTCGATACCTACAACAAGAAAGCCTGGTGGAGCAGTAAAGCACTGTTTAACAGGCTTGCTGTAGATGGACTTAGTTGAAGGCAAATTAAGTAAATTCATTATGTTCAGACTGGTGCGTTAAACCCGTCCCGGTACGTAACCAGCTGCATATTACTGTGCAGATCAGACTATATCAAACTCCAAGTGGAGTATACCTATTTCGGACCACTTGGTCCTACTTGCTTGCGCAATAGTCGTTAGGCTTTTAAATACTAATGGTGTTTTTAGGTCGATCAGTTAACTGGTAATGATCGATGATCCAGTTGACGTGAAGTGCTGCTTCAAGTTCTGTGTCAAAACGTTTCGAACTTAAGTTCTTGCCGTTAGCACGTATAGCAGCAACCCATTTACAACGAGCTTTATCATAGCTGACGTTATGGTGGTCAGAGTACGTATTCGGTAAATGTTTTTTACCTAGCGAATTCTTTGTATGATAAATTACATCGTATAGACCTAATGCGAGTGCATGTTGCGTGTTCTGAGATGATGAGCACCACTCTAAGTTAGATGCAGCATTATTTGCTTTATTGCCGTCGATATGGTTAACTTCGACAGCACCATCAGGTTTTGCACAAAATGCTTGCGCTACTAATCTGTGAACTAGTACGCTTGTACGCGTTCCATCTTTGACTAGTTTAAGGCAAGCATATCCAGAATTAATCACATACACTTTCATAACTTTGCGGTTATTTCGTATACGTCCATGTGAAGAAACTTCGTAAAGTCCTTCAAATTTAAGTACAGGAAGCCATTGTTCATTAGTATTATTTAGCACGGTAGGTTGTCCTTATATTGGTATGTTGTATAGTATCATAATACTACTTAAACATTCCTTAGGAGTTTCCCCGTTTAAGGTATTTTCGATACATCATTACTGATGTAAAGCCCATTTATTTAGGTTCATTCGATGTTAAGCGAAAAGACTTAGCACCGAATAGCTTCAAGTTGCCGTACAGTCGACCATCGATGGTGTACTTGTAGAAGGCTGGTATGAAAGTAGTAGCAATGATGTCTCCGTACGATAAGTCGATAAGGGCGTTAGCTAGGTCAACTATGTCAGGCTCGACATATTCTTTGCTGATGCGCTCAACTTCGTCGCGAGGCCAAGATGGAAGGCCAGTTTTCTTCGAGACAGCACTCGACTCGAGGCCCATTAAGTCGAATAACTCGCGTAATTGAGTAGCTGAGCCAGGATTAAAAGGTGGTAACTCGAGAGTAGGAGTATCTACCTGGTCGAGATACTTGCGGTTGTAGAGATCAGCTTTGTGTTGAGCTAGTAGTTGAGTAGCTTCAAGGCATATAGAGTGCGTAGATGAAATGGAGCCATCAGCTAGTTTAGCTAGTAGAGGGTATGATGGTATGAGCTTCTTGACGAGGAGAGCAGGCCATTTGGGGACGCCTGTTGGTAGTAGATCGTTAGGCGGGTGGACACCAAATCGTTGAGAAAAGATGTGCATAAAGTAGGAACGATGCATCGGATCTGACGATTTGAAGGGGACTAAGTAAGCTGCAGAGTCCTTACACTTAGACAAGCGATCTTCTTTGTAGGCGGCAATAAGGCGAGCATGCCGTTGAGCCTGGTAAGTAGCGACGTATGGATTAGAAGCGATACGTGCAGTAGCTTCGTCGAGAGTAATTTGAATGGATGACTCGAGCTGTTGGACACGATCTAAGTCGATAGGAAGTCCGTTGGACATAATGCGAACAGTATCTTTGATTAAGTGCTTAGCTACGTGGTCATAGAAGTAGTCTAATGGTGGCGAGACTGTACGCGGTTCAGGAGCTGGCAGAAGCGACCATGGCGAGTAAGTAGATGAAGTGATCATAATAGAGCCTCCGGATAGAGCTGCTCGATACAGTCGTAGAGTGATGGGTACTTATCTACACCTAGAGATTGAAGGAAGTCATCACATCGTTTATAGAACTCGAAGTAGGCGTCAATGCCATCACGAGATTCGTGGGGACGGTGACCTATATGAGAGTAGTTGAACCAAGACTCGCCTAAGTTGTAGTGAAAATGTGAGATAGAGCAACAACTGCGAGGTGACAGTGTGTTCCACTCTACTATTTCAAAGTAGTAGGCTGGTACTTTGGCGTAGCTGCGAGTGAGGCGTAGCGAGAATGAGTAACCGTTAAGGAATGTGTACGCCATTTGTGTAGTCCTTTATAGAGTGCCAAAGCTTGTAGGTGGCACAAGAGTCAGTAGCCGCGTAAAGAAGGACATCAGGTGAGTACATCTGGTCCTTAGTAAAGCTGTCTGGTGAAATGGCCCATTGACCGTACCACTTGCCAGCGAGTTCCTTAAGGCCGACTGTAGCGAGAGTGACATCTACATGGTTGAGGATGCACTTAGCTAAGAGCTGTGAGTCCTCGTAGATCGGTGGGAACTTATGTGTATGGTAGTAGATGTGCTTAAAGTCGAAGGTAGCGTTGTGCCAGATCTGTGTGTGAGTAGTAGAGACTAGAAAGTTGAGAACTAAGTCGTGAATACGCTTGTTGTCGAGGATAAACACGTAGGCCTCGTGGTCAGACCATGCAATCTGTACGTGGGTGATATCTACGTAATATGGGTGAGAGAGGGCTGTAGCCTCGAGTGCTGCGTTAAGTTGGATGCGTCGTGAGCTAGAAATAGGAGTGTCTAATTCTAGACGAAATGCGTCGAGTTGTTCAGTGGTGAACTTGACTGCGGTCTCTGTATCGCAAGCTATTAAGTCAGGAAGAGAGCGCAGCCATTGATTAGCTACGTACGGTGAGGACGTAGATTGGTACGTGACTTGAATAGGTTGATACATGGTGGGTCCTATAGGTGGCGAGCGTTGTTGAGTACCTTAGCTGCGCGGGTACAGGCCACATAGTAAAGATTAATAGTTTCGAGGTCTTTAGTAGAGGGGACTGCACCGCCATCTATACGGTCGAGGGCAACTGCAGTAGTCTCGTGTAAGTCATCTGCAAGAGTTACTTCGTCAAACTCTGCGCCTTTGCAAGAGTGGACTGTGGCTAGAGTGAGTGGATGACGGGCCTTCTCATGCTTGCGAGCTTCCTCGTAAGTGAGAATGATGAGATTCTTCTTGTGAGTGCTAAGGAGGCGAATAGCTTGAGCTAGTTGAACGTCCTCGGGGCACTGATGAGAGATGTACGAGAAGATTGATGGGTAAGTAGAACGAAGATCGTCGGATTCGTACCAGTCATCTACATCTGCTTGGAGGAACTTATAGGCTGGATCTGTGATAAAGCCTTGATACTTGAGGTTGCACAGCATGAGAGGAACCTTAAAAATGTCCTTAGCTGAGCGGTTGAGAGAGTAAGGTACGCCTTGAGCATTGAGTTGAATCATACGCTGGATAAGAGCGGAATTAGTGCGAGTGATATAGGCGCGAGTGTTAATGGCAGGTGATAAAGAATCCGTGCCTTCGAATGACATTTGAGGGTCAAGATACTTGCGGCCGAATGACTCGACTTTGGAGGCAATGGCTTTTGAGACACGGAATGACTTGGTCATAGGTAGGAGAGTGCCCTGACCTTCAAGTATTTTGAAGCAGTTGATAGTGTCGTTGAATTGGTAGATATTCTGGTGCTTATCGCCAACAGCTACTTTGCGGGTGGATGGAAGAAGCTTGAAAATTTCGAGAGTAACTTCGTTGAGATCACCGGCTTCGTCGAGCATGATGAAGTCGAATGGATCATAGGTGAGAGAACCGTTAGCGAGCATCATATGGAATAACTTGAGGTAGAAGTCGTGAGTGCACTCGATAGTGCCTGACTGCATTAGACCGAGGTACTTGTTGACGATGGTAGTGTATAGTGGAGGGAGCTGAAAGGTAGTGGCATAGTCGGCAAATGAAGTGTACTTGGAAAGGCAGAAAGAGCGAATGTGCATAGTAATGGAATACTTCTGATCTTGCTGAAGACGCTCAGTGATATCGCGGTAAGAGAACTCACCTAGGCGAAGCTTGAGGGGCTTGATAGTGGCTGCATATGCCATTGAGTGGGTAGTAACGCAATGAGTTGAACTAGGAAACTTACGTTGAGCTTCGACAGAGACGGACTTATTGTAGCAGAGGTAAATGCCGTTGGTATGAGGAATTGCGTCAGCTATGGCTACTAGGAGAGTAGTCTTGCCGGAGCCGGCACATGCGTCAACTAAAGTAAGGCCAGGGGTAGATACGACGTGTGAAAGAATGTGTTGTTGTTCAGTAGTAAGAGGCATGATCAATCCCAAAGGTGAGGTAAAGTGCGGATATAGGCGCGTAAGAAGCGTTGAAGTAAGAGGTGCTCTTCCTTGAATGACGATGGGCCCTTAGAGTCCCAATAGTTTCGATAGCGAGCGAGCATACGGAGGAGAACCTTAATACGTAAGTGAGTGAAGTCCTTGCCTAGGTAGTGGGACTTACGCCAGTGGTGATCGCAATTCTCTAGCATGCGTTGAATGACGTCGAGTTGGAAAGTGTAGTCCCAACGACGAAAGCGGAAAATTACGCGGAAGAAATAGATGAGAGAGGCGATACCTTGATGGATGTCGTAGCGGAAGAAGTCGTAAACTTGACGTACTTTGTAGGTCATATGACAGCCTTTATATGTCGAAGGATTGTAAAGAGAATGAGCGTGACTCGGCAGGGTAACCTAGTGGGTTACGCATGTGAGTGGTGGAGTTGTGAGTAAAGGAATATGCGGAGTGCATATGCCCGTGAATCCAAATAGGGGCGAAACCTAATGTGGTAGAGTCGAAACAGTAATAGCCAGTGCCTCGATCAAGAACATGAGCACGTTCAATGGCGACAGGGTCAGAGATAGGGCAGAAATGAGTGACCATGACATCAGGTGAGGTGGATAAGGCGGCGAGTAGCTTCGGACGTTCAATGGCGAATAGGTCGAGTGGGTTATTGAGAGTAGGGATGTTGCGAGCATCATTGGTGTAGTTAATCCAGTGAGATAGCATAGTCTCTGAATAGAGGCCTTGCGATAGACGGTAGTAGTAAGAGCAGTCATACCAGCCCATAGCGCCTGCAAATTTGATGGAGTCGATGGTGATAGACGTACCGTCAAGGAAATGGACGTATGGTAGATCTGTTAGTAGAGTGCGTAATTCGTCAAACTTAGAGTAGAGTGAGGTGTACTGAGCACGCTGACCTTTAGATACGTTGTAGAACTCGTGATTGCCAGTGACTATGATGATATGTGCGAAATAACGGTGTACAAACTTGAGAAAGTCACGAATTTGCGTGTTGTAGTGCGAGATGTCGCCAGCGATGATAAGAACTTGACCAGAAGCATCGTTAAAGTACTGTTTATAGAAGTACTTGAAATTAGAGTTGTACGGCTTCATGTAGAAGTCAAGGTGTAGGTCAGAACAGTAGTGGACAGTCATGGTAAGCCTTAAATGAGTAGTTCAGGACAGTGAGTGCAAAAATCTTCGTATGATGAGTAAGAACCTAGACATGTAAATCTATGTTCAGTAAGGTAAAGAGACTGTAATAATGCTCGAATAGTGCGCCCTTCGTAGTATGCTGCAAAAGCTTGTCCGACAGTCGGGTATACGGAAGTTATACAGCCATCTGCAGCGTCTGCACAGACAATAAAATAACTCGTCTTAGGTAAGTCATTCGAGATGTAAACTGTAAGCATAAGCATCCTTAGATGAGTAGTTCTGGAGCAGTAGCGATAACATCATCAGATGAGTCAAAATTGCCTAAGAAAGTAGGCTCTATTAAGTTTGTATCACGTGAGTGCATTGGGCTTAGTAATGCTTTAAAAGCGCCTTTGATTGTATCAGATGAGTAGTAGCAATGATGAATATCACCACGTGTGTGTACAAGGAAATAGAGACGATTTACAAGAAGACCTCTGACAGTGAAACTGTATAAAGAGTACATGACTAGATAAAGATCTCAGGATAGCCAGTATTAAGGACAGTAAGCTTGTCATCAATAATCGCAAATGATGCGACAAAATGCCCACTAGTGCCTGAACCGCGTGTAGTAAACAGTAAAACGACGTCAGTACCTAAAATAGGATCGTAGTGAAGCTTAACTGAGCCTCCGATAGACCAGCCGTTAGCAGTAGCTAGTAGGCCGGAAGACTTGGTGCCACAACGAGTAGCCTGGCCCTTTGAGCCGTCGAGAGTGCCGTAAAAATGAGACATAGTGGATCCTTAAATGAAAAGTTCTGGATACTCGCGAAGGAGCTGGTCGTAAGTGGAGAAGTTGGAGGCTAGGAGAGTAATTGAGGTGCACTGACGTTCACGACGTAAAATAGCGACAGAGAATGCATTGCGGATAGAAGAAGCGGTGCTGTATGGAGTATCGTCATCGCGAACTAGGTAGTACCAGATTCGGGAGTTGTGAGGTACTTTACAGCTGTAAAGTGAGTAAGTGGTCATAGGAAGAGCTACTGAATAAGGTGTGTACATAATAAGCCTTTAAGTAGTATAGAACCCACTGTAAAGTGGGCTCTGACTAGTTAATGTTGTAGATATTGCGAGACACTTCACCTTGTTCAGAATGGTAGGTAATGGACTTCATTGTGCCAGGAGATACACGGTACCCCTTATGGTGCGCCCAATGATTTTGCGGTGGTAAATTACGGTGAGATTCTGCTCGGCAGAGACGACCGTCAATTACTTTGTCTACATGGTTATGACCGAGGTGTGCAAAGCGGTGCTTAGTGGAGGAGAAGATTGCTTGACAGTCATGAGCCATAACCTCGCCAGCATCCTTCATCTTCATACCGTCACCGTGAGCAAACTGTAAGAGAACAGTGCCGTGCTGATGGTACTTGATTGGAGATGGTGAAGTATCTACAATTACTCGTGGATTATCGCGGAAAGCCATACGAATAATCTCTCGAATAGCATGCCCTGTGTTGAGATCGTGATTACCATATATGTTGTAGAAGTATACGACTTCATGTTTAAGTAGCGCTAAGTTAATAGCGTAAATAAGTGATTCGTAGGCAACTTGCAGTACTTTAGGGTAACGAGAGTCAACAGCAAGGATATTTCCGGACTTAGGAGTCATGTTACTTGCGTTGTCAGCTTCCATTAGATCGCCAAGGTCAGTGACAATGCCGATACGTGAGGAAGGCGAACATGAAAATAAGTAGTCGTATGCACTACGCACAGTTGAACTAGCTAAATCGATATTCCAGTCAGCGCCGGATTCCTTGTCCCACATGAGTGCGCCAAAATGTATATCATTAGATATGTATAGAGTGGCGTAGTCTGCGAGAAGTGGAGTGGCAGGAGGAACTAGAATAGGGATAGCAGGGATAGTCGAAGCGAGCTCTGAAATTGCGGTTTCATAGGCGGCTAAGAATTCTGTGCGCGGTACATCAGACTTAATCCACTGCATGCGAACTGCACCAGAGGCGTCGTACAAGGTGGAGGTGGACTTAAGCTGTTCGCCATGGGAGACGAAATTACCGCTGTCGAGGGGGAGAAGACCTTTACGACGATAATTGGCGATGCGTTGCTTAAGAACATCTGAACGGTGACGACGACCGGGGTACAGACCGTCAAGAAGTTTGACGAGGGCTGCAATGTCGAAATCAGCCTCGTAACATAAGTTGACGAATTCGTCGGTCTTAATGTAAGTCATTAAGGTCCTTTGTAATGGGGCTTACGTGGTGAGCTGCCCATGAGGTTACTTGAATAAACTAGTGGATGGTTTAGCGGCTGCTTTAGGCATCGGCTTAGCAGGAGCGGCTTTGTTGGCGGCTTTGTTGGCTTTCCATTGAGCTACTTCCTCTGGAGTCACGTCTTTGTAGGTGATATTAGAGGCGTACTTCTCTTGGACAATAGCAAGGCGCTTACCTATGCTGGTGTTAGAGGCGATCTCTGCAGCGTCAGCATCGTCAGCAGCGCGGTAAAAGGCTTTGATGACTTTGCGTTCTTTGATGTCTTGAGTTTCTGGATTGCGAGAATACTCGAGTTGTAGCCAGACTTTGACAGGCAAGTCGCTGAAGTCAGTGATGACTGTGAACGTTTGCTCTTTCTTGTCTTTGCCTACGGTGTGTGATTCTTCTTCAGTAGTGAATGATTGGCCGTTGCCCATACCTGCGATTACTGCGAGGGAGTTGATTAGCTTAGCGCCAATTTCGTTAGTAGCACCGTCTTTGTTAGTGACGTACGGTCCGTAGAGAGTTACGTCGTTGCCGTTGTAGTCGACATTGAAGTTGACTGATTCAGCACCGCCTTTAGATACGTCTACTGATGCGAATTTGATAGTTACGTCATAGATACCTGAGGCTGCGATAAAGCTAGACTCACCAAAAGTTGATAAAGCTTCCTTAGCGGTGGATACTTTAAAGTTCATGTATGTTCCTTTGTGTATTCAGTTTAACGACATGTTGGTCAGATTAGTAGTTCTGGGTGAGCCTCTAGAAAGGCAGCGCGGGATGGGTAAGAGTAGAGAACCTCTAAGTTGGCCTGATGGTGGGCAACTTCTACAAGTGATTGAGTAGTAGTGCTACGATCGGCGTACTTGTTCGTGAGAAGATCTGCAATAGACGAACGCCAGAAGTAGAGACCACGATCGAATAGCATGTAGTATTTGGTGTCGGGGTCGTAAATAATGGCGAATGTGTCCGAATGGAGATTCATAACTAGAGGACGAACTCGTCTACAGCGTCCTGTACTGAAGCTAGGCGATCTAGGTAAACTTGTAAATCGAAGTCATCGGTGGAGATGCTGTCAGGATCATCGTCGAGGAGAGTACGAGCAGGGAACTTAGTTGAGCGGAAATGGATGATACGCTTGTTGTTCTTAGTCTCTAAGAAGAGGGCGTAATCTACTTCAGCTAGGAAGCCACCACGTTTTTGGAAATCCTAATATTCTTTTAAGGTCGTTACTCTTAAAACGTCCTAAACGGACTGCTGTATGTCTCCATACAGAATAGACTATATCTTACACTATTTAGGAATACTTTTGGCTTAAATAGTGATTCCCCGTTTCGACTCACTTGAGTCTACGTCTTTCGACTAGTCGTTGAACCTTCCCGTAATGGGCTTGGCTGCTGATTGTCACATACATAAAGATTGTTACGCTTTGGTACTTTATGCTTCGAGAGTTTCCAGCAATTAGAGGAATATTGTACATGATTAGTGTACTAACTGCACATCGCTATGCAGCAAGGCGATATTCACCTTTACCTACAAGATTGTACTTGGCGGTCTCTTGGTCCCAGATAGCATGTGAGATGAGAACTACGTTCATATCAGAGGCGATAAGGGTGTTCTGTACGTAGTCAGTGATGTCGTGGATCTCTCGAGAGAGCTCGCTATATATTTTGAAGCCAGTGTGCTTAGCCGAGCAGTTGTCTAGGATAGTATCGAAGATCTTTGAGACGGAGTCGAAAACGATTGTCTTCGGGTAAGCACCAAACTTCTCTTTGTAAGCGAGAATTTTCTGGTTGATTAGATTGATCAGCGCAGTAGATGAGTCGAATGTATCGACCATTACGTGCGGTACTTTGAATGGATACTTCTTGCCGTCGTGTGATACGACAAGCGCGTCTTTGAGTGATTTGGTAAGAGTGGTCTTACCGGCATTAGCTTCAGAGCTAATTAGTAGCTTAACTGACATATGGTTCCTTTGTGTTGAGTTAAATAAAATATTCAGGGTAGCGGGAGCTTAAATTGGTGAGATCTATGTCTATGTTAGGGACATTACGGTTGAGCTTCTCTTGAAGTTGGGTGATGGCTAGAAGATAGTCTTTGCGCATACGTTCAATTAGTAAGCACTTAGCTAAGTAGGCTTCATCGAAAGTGCTGAAGACTAAGCTATAGGAGTGGTGATGGTTAAGATTAGCTAAAGTTGCAACTACAGACTGGTAAAAACAGTTCGTAGTAGTGATCTTCTGTTCTTTCCAAACCTTTCCTTTTTTAGTGTGTTTACTTGTAGCTATAAAATGGCGGTTATTTAGAATACCTTCGTATATCTCAAGCGTTTTGTTGTAAGTTACTTTAAGGCCAGAACTTGCATAAGGCTGCTTAATTAGAAACATGATAGTCCTTAAATGAATAACTCGATTTTATCGAGTTGGGCTGATAGTAGGTTGCACTGGTCGGTGCAGAAGTTTAGAGTGCGGACAGTAGCTTCGGGATGTTGTACATGATAAGGTAAAGGCGAAATACCGTATTTGTACATCGAATCTACGTCCTGTGCGTCCTCCATATGATTACAATCAAAACCTATATACCATAGTGATGGGCATGCGCCTTCGAGGTGTATAGAATCGCAGAAAGTTACACCGCCATGTACATTTATATGATAAAGACTATCAGATGCACGATGTGCGGAAAAATGATTATGAGGTACACCTACATAGCCGCAGCGATGGCCCATGTCGTTAAAGACAACTAAGGCGTGGAAACCTTCAGGTGTAGTAAAGGAAGCCTCAACTATGCGGCGTCTCATAGGAAGCACTCTGGATAAGCAGAAGATAACTTGTCAAATTGGCTAGTATAAGAAGCATGTGAAGCTAGATTCGCTGCAATTTGACGTTGCTGAGTTTGGACATTAGCAAGTTGGCGTGAATAGGAGGAGAACTTAGCTAGTAAGGCTAACTCAGGTGAAGTGAAACGATAGTAGTTCCAATAGTCTTTCATAGGAGGGATTGATGAATGCACAGGATGGCGGCTAATAGGCCTCCAACCGCTAACTTTCTTTGTGCCAGTACCTTTAACTAGTGAGCCGTTCTTTAGCGAATATACAACGCCGGTAAGCTGGTTGTCGTCATCAAGTTCGTAAGTACGGACTGATTTGCCGGTTAATCTACCGGATTGAGTAATTGATAAAGGCTCAATTAAGTAAGAGGGCATAACTAGTCCTTGAATAGTGTAGGGGTGGCCTTAGTAGGTAGCTTAAGGCGATAATCTTGAGCAAGTAAGTAACGATGTTCAGGATGCGACTGCCAGTAGGCTACAGAGTCAGCTATTAGGCGAATACAGCCCTCGATAAGCTCGAGTGATTCGGCAGTGACTTGCTCAGTAAGGATGGTTACAGTAGATGGGTAGTCCTGGAGAGGCTTGCCTGTCTTTTCTGAGACACGACCTACTTCGTTAGTTGTGACGTAGATTAGCTTGAGGTAGTCCACTGGCTTACCTTGTTGTTTGTAGAGCCAGGCGTAAGTCATAAGCTGAAACCAGTAAGCTCGAGGGAACTTAGTAGGCGGAGTCTTTGAGGAAGTAGTTTTAAAGTCGATGATAGAAGCAGAATGCTCATCGTAGGCATCGCATGAGCCACCAACGCCGATACCTGGCAAGATTTCCTGGAAGAGGAAAGATTCAGATTCGGTTATGTGGGCTGTAGAGAGGTACTGATTAACAAGTGCCTCGATCATAGGCTTATGCTGGTCAGCGATAAACTGGCGTTCCTCGCTAGTGAGGGAATCGAGAGAAGAGATGTGTGTGGCGATCTCTGACTTGCTGATGGACTTAGAGTCAATGTACATAGCAGCAGCTGCGTGAACTACAGTGCCTAAGTGGGAATTGACTGAGCCTTCGAAGCCAGCCTCGCCAAGAAGGTGCTCGCGATACCACTGGGAAGTGGAATCGAAGAATTTGCTAAGTTGAGAGGCTGAAATGCGGAAAGCTCCGTTGGTGGTGGAAAGACCTTGATTGTAGGTGAAGTAACTCATGTGTGTCCTTAGATGATTAGTTCAGGGAAGTTAAGTTGAAGTAAAAGTTCTTTAATGTCAGTTGCATCAAGCGAATATGCACCTTTCCATAGTATAGTAAGACCACTTGCACTAAAATCGATGTAGTTTACTACTAGTGTCGCAGGCACGGGCTGTACACCTATAAACGTCTGTCTGACAATAAATACTGCCCTCGTCATATCTGATTTAGTGCTGATATTTTCTAGACGTGCATAGTATATACCAGAGCCCGTTCGAACTATTGCATAACTACCAATCGTTAAATCGCCTAAATTAGTACGCATATTCGTCCTTAGATGGTTAGTTCGGGATAACTTTCTAAAAGCTTATCGCAGTTAGTGATATCTAAACGAAACGCGTAACAGTCAGGGCAGTTAATACTTCTTAAATCCGTTGCGTACTCGCAGTTTGAGCAAGGGCCAAGAAAAGCACATTGAATGGATGGTTGGCGCATAACGTCGATGACGAATGTGCCTTCTTTAACTAGTTGATGGGCTATGTCGAGAGTCATATGAATAGCTCCGGACATAATGGGCGACATTCGTCGAGTAGGGCAATAGCAGACTCTAGCTCAAACTTGAGCTGGCGAATTTCCTCGAGAGTACACTCGCAAGGTTCAATACGGTAACGGTCCAAACTCTTATCGTAGTCGAAATAGAGTGGTCCTAAGCACTCGCGACAAACTAATTCGATGTTAATAGTCATAGGAAATACTCCGGATAATCTGTTAGGATGTCTTCTATACAGACATAGACGCCATGGCATTCTTTGTTTGGTATAGTAGTAGACGACATTATCTCTATTTGAGAGACGAACGTTAGATAAAACATTTGACCAGCAGGCATAACATGAAGAGCATAAAGGCGATCTGAAGCATGTACATAGTAGACACCATCAGGAGTAGGCGGTTGAACTAGTAATGGGGTTAAGTCCTCTAGTGTGATGGGAAGTAAGGACTTAATATGGCGGTAATTGAAAGACATCGGAGTAACGTAGTGAGGACCTTCAGGTAAAGTGAAGAGGATGTCCCCGTTCGTCATAAGAATGTGAGGTACGTTCACGGTATGCCTCCAATTGCATGTAATAGTTGACATCAGACTGACCGCTGTTGTAATGCTGTAACTTAGAGAAAATAGGATAAAACTGCTCAATCTCTGTACGCGTGTAAGTGAGCTTGTGGTAAGTATGCGGAATGTTGAAAACAGGCGCGAACTTGTTGAATAGGTCCGAAGTAACGTACCAATCAGTAAGTAGTAATGAGCGAGTTGTGTACTCGTCGATGAATACTTGATACTTAGATGGACTGATAGGTGGAATGCCGTCGTGTGTTAAGTATGTACTCATATAAGTAGAGTCAATAACAGTAAGATGATTTGCATTGAAGTATGATTGAATAGCTTCGAAAGCAGGCTGAAATGAATCGAGTTGTTGTACGGCGGAAAAGTACTTCTTCTGAACGCCTACTAACCATACACGTTCGCGAGCTTTTACAGGCAAGGCGTAAAATGCAGTGGCTATAGCAAGCGCATCTGCATTAGCTGGTGTATAACCATTAAGTTCGAAATAATAGTAAGTGGCGTCATCGAAGGCCAATGTCCCGCTATCAAACTTGAGAGTATTGTCAGTAAGATTTGCACGACATACATATATGCCAGCTTCGCGTGGAGTAAGTGCTTTAGTCTTTGTACGGTCAGCAACTAATGAGGAAGCTAGAGTGAAAGGTATGCCTAAGTCAGTAAGGATTTCTGAAGCGAGTGGAACTAGTTCAGGGAGTTTAGTGCCTGACTGACGTGAGATGACCATAACTTGCGAACGAGCTGGAAGTGTGGCACGAAATGCATTGACGGCTTCTAGTAGTGGAGCTGTTGTGTTAAGGACTAGGTAATGGCAGGCGGTAAATAGTGATGGACGAACATTACGATCATTACAGTCATAAGACTTAGCCGCGTTAGGCTGAAAATAGCGGAATGATAGTGGAAGACGGATATGGATGTCTGTATGCTCGTTGAGAGTTAAGCTAGGGATAAGACCTGCGGTGTACGAGCCGGATGGAATAGTAACGGAAATAGTACCTCGCATGGCGTACGGTAAAGATTCGGATAGTAGCGAGTAGGCCTTTAAACGGGCGAAGTCAGTAGGTTCTGATGAGATAGAAATATCTGCATAAGTAGCAATCGCAGTATTGGCACGTTTAAATGCGTCGGTTAGATAAGCAATGGTTGAATCAGTAAGAGATAAAGACTCACGGCCTGGATTGATAGAGACTGCTCCGATTGGTGCGGTAATAACTAGACGAGATACTCCGCCATTACTGATGCTAGATGGAATCTGATAAAGAACGTTGCCCATGAGGATGTAGTTGTCGTGGTAGCCACTCAAGTTGCCGTCAAATAGGAACTCGTCAGATATATGGAGGAGCTTAGAGTCATGGAAGATCATATCTATGTTAAATGTCGGACGAGGAGTAAAGTAAAGGAAAATGCGTTGAGCCTTAGTGTAGAAGGAGCTAATGTCAGTAGGTTTAATAGGTAAGGACAGCTTAAGGCCATTAGGTTCGTCAGTGAGTGAGGACGATAAATGAGCTGCAATAGGTATACCATCTTGCATCGAGATGAGATAAGAGTGATGCTCGCCATTGTGATAAGAGTCGACGGTAAAGGAGCTGGAGTAGGCTAGGCCTGAGAGTCGACCTAAGCCGAACTGACCGTTGTATAAGTTGGAGTTGCGCTTGGACGACTCACCTAGGATGGTGAATAGGCCGAGAATGTCGTCAGGTGCTAAACCAGTGCCGTAGTCGCGAACAGAAAAGTGGAGTTCTGCGAGAGTAGGTAAATGGACATGGAACTTGATAGGTAGATCAGCGGCAAGACATGCGTCAACTGCATTAGTCGACCATTCACGAATCGGTGCACTAATTAAGTCGGTATATACTCGCTGAGTTAAGACAGCGAACATAGCAGCATCAGCCTTGATGGTGAACTCGTTAATAGAAAGGCCGCTAGTGTCTAAGATGTTAGATTGAGAATCGGTGATAATTGCCATAGTGGTCCTTAGATAAGTAATTCGGGATGTGTACTAGATAAACTAGTGAACATATGTGCTACAGACGGTGACTCTTTGCCGCAGAAATCGCGAAAGCGACAGTTAGCGCAAAACCCTAAGGAAACACAACCACTAGGCTGTCCAGCGAGATTAAAAACAATAGCTGCAGTAGTAGGATAGCCACGAACGGCTTCTCGCCAGGCTACGAGAATAGCTACATCATTAGAGTGTTTATGCATGCGTTGAGAAGCTATAATCATAGTAGTCCTTAGAACATACGGCGGATTTGCTGGCGAATGGCCTCAGAGCGGGTGGGCTCGAAAGGAAGCTCCCAGTAGTCTTGGATGTCGTCGTAGAGTGATAAGGCTTCGGCTAAAGTGCCGCCGAGTTCCTTGAGGTAGTACATAGCGCGGATAACACTGCGAGAACCTGCGCCAAATGGAGCATTGAAAGCGAAGGCAAAAGTAGTCATGCTATCTGCTAGAAGGAGCTTCTTCTGTGCAGTAGTGAGAGGGGTGATAGTAGGTGAGTTGGTAACACGGTCTTTGGCAGTCATGACAAATGGACGTACCTCGAGTGGAGTAGCGTCGGTGACTGACATAAGAGGGCGACCTGCATATGAGAAGAAGATCTGTGATTGGGGAAGTAAGTCGACTTCTAAAGCGAGATGCTCAGCTACGAGACGGTAGAAATGACGCCAGGTGAGATTGTCAAGGTCAACTACGGAATCTAGCTCAAGTAGGACACGGAACTTATAGTCGTTGGAGACGTTAGTAGATAGGGCAATATGGTGATTGAGATCGGAAAGCATGAAATGAGCTTCGGATGCACTGATGTGTGAGTGATCAATGTCGAAGACTAACCACTTGGTACCGCCGAGGATGTTGTCCTTGCCACGTACGCCATTTTTAAAGCGGAAAGGTGAATAGGCGTATGAGGACGATAAGAGATGAGCTAAGTCGGCGAATGAGGTCTCTCCGGATTCGAAGCCGTAAACTGCTGAAGTAGCTAAGTCACGCTTAGCGTTGGCAATAGCGTCGGCGTCATTAGCGATAATGGCCGATTCTAGGTGAGATATGTTGATGGGCTTATATGAGACGTTGATAACATCGGTTTTTACGATCGGTTCATAGAGAATAGCTGTGCCATCGTTAACTAGTGAGTAGACGCCTGACTTATCATAGCCGGATGCTAAGGCGATGAGTTCTTTAAGCTTGGTATGCGAAACAGCGGTGATGAAGTTGTGCTTCTTTAAGTCGTGAAGGCTGATAGTAGCTTTACCATCGAGTAGGACTTGTGTGCGGATATAATCGGCGAATCGTTCGTGATCGGACTTAGATAAGTCGTATTCGAATAAGGCCATATCGTTGGAGAGTAGTTCACAAAAGCGGATAGCGTCTATGTAGTTAGTGGCGGTGATAGAGGAGGATTTGTCAAAGATGGTAAATGCACCTGCTAATTTGATGGCCTTCCATTGAAGATGGCGGCGAATAAGGACACTGGTAGAGGATTGATTAGGAAAGGAATCAGCTAGTTCAGAGTTGTAACGTTTGTAGGTCTTAAATAGGCGGAATACTTCTTCAGGGACTGAGATCTCTGTGCCGGCAGTAGATAAGCCGTACTCAGTGACGGACTTGATGTGTTGGGACATAGCATTGCGAGCGGATAAGGCGTCGAGCTCTAACTTGGTTTCGTACTCGAGCATAGAGTCGACTGAGTCGAAAGTAGGTTCAGGGATATTCTCTGGAGAATAGCAGAACCATGATCGACGAGCTAATTTGGACATGAACGCTACGTGGAACTTCTTCTTGGTAGCTTCGTCATAGAGAATATGGCCTGGTGAGCCGACCATGAGAGCTGAGACGGCTTGACCATTAATGGCTTTAGAGCGGAACTCTGTGCCTTTGGTATACTTGACTTCTTTGTCGCCGGTATCATAGACTTCTGAAAGGATCTTGATGCACTCCATCATGTCTTGGTTATAAGCTAGTTCGTCAGAGAACTCACCTGAGTAGACGAATGAGGCGCTGAGGGATAAATCACCGACGTCGTTGATATGCTGAATGAGGCCTGGGCCTGTAGTAGGCATAATGTCGATAGGTGGAAGTGGGCGCATGTACTTCTTGTAGACTTCGTACTCGAGAGTGGACTCTTCGCCAGCATTAGCAGCAGCGACTTGAGCAGCACGTACTTCGATAGACTTGCGAGTGTTAAGGAGTAAGTCGTAGCCAGGTGCAAAACATTTGCGAGCAGCCTTAACTGATGAGTCCTTGCCTGCGCCTGAGCCTAAGATGGCGAATGAGATGGTATTGATTGGGACTAGGGTGTCGTCCCATAGGCGTACATTGCGGCGAAACTGTGAGGCAAAGACGGTAAGTTGAGTAACAGCTATCATAGCCTTGACACGAGGCTCGATAGTTTGGAAAGGAATAGCATTAGTAACGCGCTGAATGTTAGAGTTAAGCTTCAAGTTAAATGCGTCGTATTTATCTAGTTCAGCTTTAGTTAGTTGAAGCATAGTCATGTGAATCCTTAGATGAATAATTCAGGGTATAGTAATAGAAAATCGTCTATGTTAGACGCGGTGTAATGGGCTAATAGTTGTGTATATCCATTAGCAGCTATGATGGTATGTATGTAGTCTTCAAGTGAATTGACTCGAGTAATTGGCGTATTTGATCTAGTAAATATTTTGAGGGAATGTGCAGCGGTGGCGTAGTTGCCACCAGAACTATTAGTGACATCGTCGTAAGTACAGTAGGAGGTTGGTGTAAATTGGAGTAAATGAATCATAACTGTGTTTCTGGGTAAGTAGAACGGTTATCGGCTAACTGTGCATCTGCAACCATAATCTGAGTTGGACGACGGCGCATTAGAGCAGGCTCACGGTAAGAAATCCATTGGCCGTTCTCTCTACGCCAACGATGAGCAGAAAGCTCTACTGTGCAAGTAAGACGGTTGACCTTAATGATAGTTGCGACAGTGTCGAGGCGGATTGAATTATAGCCAGGTACTACTACTGAGTCACCTACTTTGATAGGTCGTCTGAGAATATCGAGCATCATAAGAAGGCCTCCGGTATAGTAGAGTAGATTTGTAGTGGAATAGTAGAGTAGTAGGAGCGCTGTAGAGTCGTGGCAAAGAAGAATTGCTGCGATAATGACATTGATTCCAGTGGTACAAAATGCTCGTTATACTGAAAAATCTTAGATAGTATGATGAGCTGTTCAGTAGAAGGATGAGTAGAAAGCCACTCGAGGAATGGAGTAAAGCCGATGTATGATGGGACAATAGTGCGAAACTCGCGATAGTCGTATGGTACAGGAACGTTGTTGTGCTGGTAATACTCATCGAGGACTGTGTCTAGACTAGCATAAGCAATTGCGTACATTTGCTTGATGCTGTCTGAAGTAGTTGTGCAACGCTTGCGAACGGCATACTTCCAAAAACGACTCATAGTTGAGTTACGAAAGCCGGCTGGACGTATGCAAAGGGGTAAAGTAAAGTCAGGACTGTAGTAGTGCTTGCCATGAGAGTCGATGGCATATGCAGACTTATTGAGGTCAAAATCGGCTAGGATTTGTAGTGGAGTGCCGAAGTGACGCTTGATTAATTGGACTTCAGGAGCAGGGTAGTCAAAGGAATATGTGTCTGCGTTGAGTGTACAACGAGGTGGTCTGTCTTTGGACATTACAGCAGTAGCTACAATGAAGTCCTCTTCAGTAGGGAAGAATACATCGACGTCTGTATAATCAGCATACATACAACCACCAGCAATAAACCAATCACAAGCATTACCTAATAATTTGGTTACTAAGTCGTGTGGATTAGTTAGTTGTAGTGGTGCGCAGAAGTTAGATGGGCCACTTGACGGATATGCGCTAGGAATAAACATAAGTGTCCTTATGAAAGTTTAGTAGTAACTCGCTTGAAGAGGCCTTTGTCGTTGAGGGCTTTGTCGAATTCAGCTAAACGCATGTATGATTGAACGTCGCTGTCCTTCTTGTTTTTGAGGAAACCATTGAGGATCTCTAAGTCGAGACCATAGAGGAAGGCGATAAGTGGTGCAGCAGTAGCGGCGTCAGGTGACTTGATGTACTTAGAGTAGAAGTTCTCTGCAAGCTCTGTCTTTTGTAAGGCCTCTTGCTTCTCGATAAGCTTAGAGACAGCTGCACCGATAGTTTCGACGGTAGAGTTCTTCTTCTTGGCTTGAGTAGTAATGAGCTTCTCTATATCCTCCATCTTAACTACGTGGACATAGTTGTTATAGTAGGAGTAGAATTGAGAGCCTACCTCTGCGCCAATACAGCCCTTGATTACTTGAAAATGGATTTCTGGTGGGACTTTGTCGAAGTTGGCAACTAGGTCAGATAGAGCTGCCCATGAGCGTGGAGTAGCACCGATGTCTGAATTGGCTGATGTGTAGTGAATACGCTTTGGGTGCTCAGCTATGAAGTCACGAATGACAGGAGCTACGTTCTTAGGGCGAGCGTAGTTTTCAAGCCAGGCTGATGCGTCAGGCTCTACAACAGCATGTACAAAACGGTCGAGAAGAGCTGGATCGAAGGTGTTGACAGTGTAGTTGGCGTCGGATGGGTTGATAGCGGCAACTACGAATGTTGGGAGACCGTTGACAGTAGGTAACATGTGCGAGTGAAGGCGCTTGTCGAGTACTAACTGTAAGCTGGCATTGAGGATGTCTACAGGTGCGCGGTTAAACTCATCCAAAAATACAACTGAACGTCGTCCTTTAGTGTAAGTAACTAAGTTTTGTGTAAGGAGTAAAAGCTGGTCGTTGTACTGGCCGGTGTACTCGCAGTAGAGGGCGTTAAGTTCAGCACGCTCAACTGAACTAGAGAGACGAGGTAGCGCAAAGTCAGCGAATAGTGGATCGTTGAACTTGAGATGGTCTCTAGACATAGTGGTGGGATATGCGGCATTAACTACACGCTGAAACCAGTCAGGACTAGCCCAAGTGGTGGTGAGAGTGCCTCCAACTTCGATAGTGCGTGGAAGACCGATTAAGTCACCTACGTCCATAAGGGAGAGGATGAGAGTCTCACAGTGCATGTTGTGTTCAGCGGCATATTGGCGAATGATTTCTGATTTACCTAGACCATGTACGCCTTGGATAAGTGGAGACTTGTTGGCTAAGTCGCAAGCTGTTAAGAAGTGAACTGATTCGTTGATGGTCATAGGATCTCCTAGTTAAATTAGTAATTCAGGGTGGTAAAATGAAATGTCGACAGCATGAGGAGCTGCGTCATAGCGAGGTATAAGATGGTCTACATAAGCTTGAAAGCGAGCTGGGACTTTGAGTACTTCATAGTACCAATGGCCATGTTCAGAGCTGTAGCAAAAAAGAGCAGGCACATGCTTGTGTGCGCTGAATGGTACAGCAGTAGACTTAAGTGTGCTGTTAATAGCGGCAATATCTGCCGGATTTGAGCATTTAAAGTCAATCATATAAGTAGCTCTGGATGCGTAAGAGGCAGATTATCGAGGACTGGCTGACAGCGAGCCTTAAATAGGCGGCGTAACTCTTGCATGTAGAGCTGACGCTGTTGAATAATGGCACGTTCCTTGGCGTAAAGATCAGCGATGTACTGATGTTCGTACGGCTGGATGTACGATTCAAGTAAAGGAATGGTTACACCTGGCGCAATAGTAGAGGATAAATAGTCGGCTTTGTGGGTAGTAGAAGCTGAACTAGAGACTACTAAACGTGGGATAGAGCCGCTATACGAATTGATGGTTAAGCCGTAGTTGTGCATAGTAGTCCTTAGATAAGTAGTTCAGGGAACTTTTCTTTGAGTAGAGCACCGAGAGTTTCAGTACGGTTGATGCCTTTCTTGCAGTCAGTAGTAAAAATGCATACTTCACAAGGGATGTCATAGCAAGCAGTACGTAAGAAAGTGGCGTTATCGCGATGTTCAGTGCGAATAACGTAAGAGAACGGCTCTGGAAAGAAGTCAGGATCTGCTGCAAGATCATAGACGTAAAGGGGAAATTGATAATCATTGCATACAGTCATCGCTATATCCTTAGTTCTAAGTGGTCTTTGAAGATTGTAGCAATAGCTAATCTAAATCGCGTATCGTAACAAGTGCCACAATACTTATAGGCTGGACAGGCGTCGCAGTAATGATCTATATTACAAGAAATACCCTGTACGTCGTCATACCCATAGGCAAACCCTTGAACAATAGCTTCATAAGCGACTTTCTTAATACTGCGATACTTCATAGTAATACCTCAGGGTGATTTGCAAGTACGTACTCGACAATAGTGGGATTGTAGGTGCCTTCTTTACAGTGGTGCAAATAAGGGCAGGCACTACAATTAGTATCTCTGCATTCGAACATATAGCCTAAGTCAGGATCATAGTAGATCTCTACATAGTTACCTAAGACAGCAAGTAGGAATGCGTCTAGTACTCGCTTAGGCGGTTCCATAGTTAGACCTTTAATTCAGGAAAATAGGTAAGAACTTCTGAAATAAGTCGATCAGTTTGCGGTTGCTTAATGTAGTGGGAGCATAACTCATCGAATGGACAGGTTGAGCATGGATGAGAGTCGCTAGCGCAATTATAGTAGTGAAGATGGCTATAGTCGAGACGTAAGCGTGTGATATGACCACTAGATAGAGCAGAGACGAATGTCTGCAAGTCTTCGTGTGGAATGGCTGGATGAGCTACGACTTCAACTTGCATGCGATCATTCGCCCAGACTTCATAGCAGGCATTATTGTGCCCGTTTTTTCGATAAGCCATATGACCCTCTTGTTGGTGTTAAGGAAAGCTTCGACATCGCGTTCTGATAGCTCGCCGTCAGTAGTAACAATGATAGCGTCGTAGTTGAGACGGTGCTCAGCAGCCATTTGTAGGGCAGGTGATAAGAATGTACCGCCACAAGCCTTACGCTCTAACTTGCGAGTTTGTGCAGTGAGCTTCTCTGGTGAACTAGGCTCAGTATCTACCTGGATTAGATTAACTGGTGTGTTGTAAAGGCGACAAATCTGCTGGACTTCTGACATAGTGCGCAAGAAGGCCTCGTCGTCGACAGAGCCAGATACGTCGGCTATAACTAGGAGGTCGAACTGACGGTCTTTAGTACGGCCCTTGATCCATTCGAAGTTAGGTAAGCGACGGTCTTGGCGTTGAATAGTCCTGCGAGTATTGATGCGCTTGTTGCCGACGATATTGCGTAGGACTTGACGCCAATCTACTTCGCGTTTGATAGTGTTGAGCTCGAGCCAGTCACTAAAAGCTGATGGGGTGTTACCGCGAGACTTAGCAGTGGCGTTGCCTGCTTTCTCGATCATGTCTTTAGTTAGGTCCTTGCGTAGTTCCTCATCGCCGACAGACTCGTCCCATTTAGTATGGTCATCGAGTAACTCGCCTTTGCCTTTATTGCTGCTAGAGCCTTTACCGCCTAGAAACTTAGGAGACTTCTTAGCTTGTTGGTAGATAAGCTCGTAGTATTGTTCGGCAGTGAGCTTCTCCGGTACTGTACCAGTAGGGAGTAGATTGTCTGGAAAGATACATTTGTCAGGTAAATGGTGGCGATCAATAAACTGGTTGATGGCGCAGTCAGTAGCGTAGTTGAATAAGGTGTGATCGCGATCCTCTTTACGGGCGATATGACCGTTAAGTATGTGTAGCATCTCGTGCTTAAGGATACCGAGTCGTTGCTCAAGTGGTAAGTCGTCGAAGCCTGGCATGTGGATAGGCTTGCCGTTCTCGTCTACAGCTGGTTGGCCTTGTTCGTCGAGGATGTCGATGCCAGTTAAGTTGATGTATAGGTTGTAGTGATCATGAGTAAAGTTGATTGCAGCAGGTGCTTGCATGGCGTTGTCAAAGTGAACATGGCACATACCGATTAAGTGAGCATAGAATAGGTAGGAATTAGCATAGATAGGGCTACTGTACATGTTAGCAATAGCTTGGTCGAACGAATGACGGTTAATTGACATGAGTAGTCCTTATATGAAGTATTCTGGATAGACGGAAGCTAAAGACTTACGTGATAAATCAGGAATTTGAGTTACTACTAAGTCAGGGACTTTAGCTAGATCTGATGGACATTGGATTAGGTAGTTACGACAATTAACAGTCGGTATACGTAGTGATTTAGTAGCGGTAAGTAGCCAAGTTTCAGTAAAGTTGATAAGGTCATTCGTTTCTTTGAAGCCGACTAAACGGCTGTCAATATCAAACTTAAACATGTAGAACATAGAAGAGTTAGGTAGTTGGTAGCGAGCTAGGTAGTAAGTGGGCATAAAGACTCCTTAAAGGGGCGAACCCCTTATGCTAGAACGGATGATTGGCGATACGGAGTGCTGGTCGTTCTTTCTCAGCTGAACGGAGAAGTGACCATTTGTTGCGTCCGACTGATAAGCCCTGGCGTAAAACTTTGCCAGCTTTGTCTTTGTACTGAGCTACTGACTGGTAGACAGCGATCTCTTTAGTGACTGATGGGATGTCTTGAACAGTGAAGTACTGATAGTAGTCTTGAGACTTGAGGCGAACACCTCGTTCAGCTAGGACTGCATTTGCTTTAGCTTGTAGAGAGACTAAGTTAAGACCGTCTTTGATAGAGATGCTAGTTGTGTTGATGGTAGTTAAAGGGAGTAGCCAGCCGAATAGTTGAACTAAGCGAGCTGCAGTCATGGTGTGACCGGCCTTGAAGTTGTAAGGATTGCGACTGATGGTAGAACAGATGCGATCAACTGTGGCGAATGTACATGGTGCAGAAAAGCGAGTAAATGAGCGATTAGACTTTGCCATTAGAATCCTTTAAGTAGGTTTTGATGAGGGTGTGTGTATCGTTAAGTGCACGTTCGATATCAGCTAGAGTGACGGACGATGCAGGGAATGATGGTGATGGGAAAATATGGTGAGTTTCACAGTGAACGCAACGTTCGTTAAGTAGAACATTGTGTTCACACTTACCGATTGGTGGGATAGTACGCATAGTTAAGCCTTGTCGGTAGAGCCGAAACCGTCTTTACGAGAAGTAGCAGTAACTTCGACTGGGTCGAGAGCATCTACTATGTCTAGATAGACAGGTGGGCGATAAACTAGTGAGCCTTGAGCGCAGGCAGTATCTAGTGGGATGTTAAATGGTACGGCTGAACGTAGGATGACTATGACTTCATTGCGATAGTCAGAGTCGATGATGCCTGTGGAGTTGGCTAAAGTAGCAAGGTACTTACGTCCGTGACCTGAGCGTGAGTTGATGTCGAAGGTCCACTCATAAGGGCACTGTACAGCGAAACCTAGTGGGATTTCTAGTGAGTAGCCTACCTTGATGTCCTCTGAGAAGTCGTGATAACGGTCTTGACAAACTAATGTAGGAGACCAGTCGTCTCGAGTGTAAGCGCGAGGTGCAAAGATGTCGAAGCAGCCTGCACCATCTGTTGCGTAGCGAGGGAAGATGAAATTTTCGTTGAGAGGTTGAATGCGTAGTGTCATTTGCATATCCATAAGATGAGATCACGAAGTACAGTGACAAAGCCTATACCTGCAAAGAATACAACTGCAAAAGCCGCTGCCTCATAGGTCTTGTCTGAAACTAGCCAATACTTCATAGTAAGGAATAGTGTACTGAATATAATAAAACCGATGAGTGTGATAATCCAGTCATGAGTGAGAATAAAATTAGCCATGATAATCCTTAAGGTATTTACGTACGAATGACGTACGGTGAGGTACTAGACAATGTGTGCAGTCGCACTGAGAAACGTTATTAGCAGTGAAGATGTCAGCGAACTTAGAGCCAATGCTGCAACTGCTAAAGTGATCACTACCTCGTAAAGTATATAGAGGAATATTGTCACTAGCAGTAAAGAAAGGACAAGCGCAGAAATAGCAGTTGAAAGCAGGGTCTTGGGTGTCATGGCATTTTCCTGGGTAAAGTGGACAGTAGTTGGGTTGAGCTACAATCATATTGGAATGCTGGAAGTAGGCTACTGGGTCTGTATCTGGTGGTAAATTGGATAAGATAGTGGACATAGCCTCTGTGTGGGCTGTACGCCATTCAAGGAAGGTCATTAGAATATACGCAGTGTCGAACTAGTGATTGAGCATCAGGTGGTAATTCCTCGTAGATAAGACGAGCAAGATGCTGAATTTCTGGTAAAGCTTTAGGTGAGGTGCGCAGTGAGAGGAAGTTCTGTAAAGAGCGTAGATTAATTGACCAGGTAAGCTGAGTACGATACGCTTCAGGTAGTGCGTACTTGCACAGATCGTTCGAGATGCCTTCGTTAAGTAAGTCACGTAGGTTATCAAGTGCTAAGATAGACATGCGATTGACTTTAGGGTTTGATGTAAGTACGAGGTACTTAGCTGCACGTTCATAACCATTAGGGTAGTACTCTTGATCGTCCATGTCTGTATACGCTGTGAATGGTTCTTCTGACTTGAGTTCTTTGAGGGTATAGCGAGTAGATTTGACTGATAGTGAAGCGATACGATGACGAGCTAATTCCTGAAGGCAGGCACGTGAAATACCGTCAATGAAGAAATTGAATGAAATGTGCTCGAGAATTGAGGCGTGGTGGTACTGATTACCTACGCGGTCGATGAGAGCTAGGTCTTTAGGACCAATTTCTACGTTTAGTGAGGGCTCTATTCCCCATTTAATGGCAAACTCATTATCCGACATCTGATCATGCATCCAATGAAATAAGTCATGTACACAATCAGAAGTATCAGATTTGTCTTGTGAAGCCCAACAAGTACGAGCACCATCGGCCGCAATGTGTAGTGGTGTATGATGAAGTAAGGTTACTTTAATGCTGTTCATCAGCGTTATCTGTAGTCATTTGAGCTAATAGTACGACTTTAATAGTCTGTTCTATTGATGGGAATGCTGACTCCAGCACTTCAACTAACTGTGATGCAGAATTAAAGCTATCTGATTGAAATGCGTCATGTCCGATAAGGCTACGGATGAAAATTGCAGTAATTGCGGTTTGTTCAGTAGCAAAGAAGAAACATAAAGCACGGATTTGTTCAGGTGCTAATGACTGTACAGGACGTAACTT
>JFJP01037416.1_pt1 | contig 56309 bp, 41 predicted proteins | sample 431651 | NCBI WGS metagenome assembly JFJP01 (sample SAMN02602958, study PRJNA72255) | Microbial mat metagenome, whole genome shotgun sequencing project. | biome: fresh water; feature: sink hole; material: water; isolation source: purple microbial (photo- and chemosynthetic) mats found in... | reverse complement strand
TTATCAAGCCACTATTATCTTTTCCTGTTTTAATACCCAATTCTTCTGCAATAGCAATTGATACAGACGTATCATATTGAATCACAACCTTAAGCTGCTTATTATTAAGCACTTCGAGTAATAATTCAAGATTAGTTTTTTCGTAAAGAGCCGCTGTAGGACAAACCAATATACATTGTCCACAATGAATACAATTTGATAGGTTTATATTTTTATTCATTGATGTAGCAATCGAAGATTTATTGCCACGATTAGCAAATTCGAAGGTAGAAACAGACTGTACCTCATCACAAATACGAACACAGCGTCCACATAGAATACATTTTGATGAGTCATAAACTATTCCGGGACTTGACTGATCAAGAATGCCTTTTGATTTATCACTCTGAAATCGTCGTTCTCTAACATTTAATTCTATGGCTAAATCCTGCAACTCACACTTACCATTTCGAATACAATACAAACAATCGTCCGGATGATTTGATAACAGTAGTTCAGCAAGCATTTTACGGGAACGTATAACACGAGGTGAATGTGTTTTAATTTTGATAGGTTCTTCTATTATTGAGGAACAAGATGGAACCAAACCTAACTTGCCTTCTACCTCAACAACGCACATCCGGCAATGTCCGGTAGGTTTATATCCATTAATATGGCAAAGGGTTGGAACTTTTATACCATTTCGTTTTAAGGCATCTAGAATTGTCTCGCCTTTTTTTGCCTGTATTTGTTGATTATTAACTTCAATGGTTATCATGTCAGATATTTCCCTCACTTTATTTGCTGATAATTGCATTAAATACACACGTTTCAAAACAAATACCACATCCAATGCATTTGTCCTGAACAATAAAATGTGCGTTTTTAGGTGTTCCAATAATTGCAGCAGTTGGACATTTTTTAGCACACAATGTACAGCCGGTGCATTCTTCGATATTAATTTCAAATGTTTTCAGCTCCTGACAAACTCCTGCACTGCAATTTCGATTAAAAATATGATCCTCGTATTCCTGACGGAACCATTTTAATGAAGTTAAAACAGGAATTGCTGCTTTTATGCCAAAACCACACATTGATGTATCTTTAATCACCTCAGCAAGATTTTCGAGCTGCATAACTCCTTTAAATCGCTGTAGCGAAGAATTTCCAAGATCATCTTTTGGTCGCTTACTAATATTTTCGAGTATATCAAACATTCTTCGGGTTCCTTCCCTGCATGGGATACATATTCCACAACTTTCTCGCTGAAGGAAGTTCATAAAATACTTTACCGTATCGATAATACAACTATCTTCATCGAGCACAACCATTCCTGAAGATCCCAGAGATGTTCCCGTAAGCATAATAGAATCATAATCGATAATAGAATCTAGATGATCTTCGCCTACCATTCCACCCAAGGGTCCACCAATATGTATTGCTTTTAGTTTTTTGTTGTTGGGAATACCACCTGCAACGCGAAAAATAATATCGCGAATTTTGGTTCCCATTTCAATTTCGACTAATCCAATAATCTCTACTTTTCCACTAACTGAAAAAACCTTTGTTCCTTTACTGTCAGCAGCACCAATTGAATTAAACCATTGTGCACCTTTCTCAATAATTGTTGGAATATTTACAAGAGTTTCGACATTATTAACTACAGTAGGATAACCAAATAAACCATATGTTGCAGGATAAGGGGGTTTTGAATGCGGAATCCCTCTTTTCCCTTCGATACATGCAATTAATGCTGTTTCTTCGCCACAAATGCTTGCTCCTGCTCCTTTTTTTACTACTACTTCCAGAGAATATCCGCTATTAAAAATATCATTTCCTAGAATTCCGTATTCTTTAGCTTTCTGAATAGCATTTGTAAGTCGCTGAATAGCTAAATCATAATCACCCTCAATATAAATAAAAGCTTTTCTTGCTCCTATTGCATATGAAGCAATTGCAATACCTTCGATCACTTTATGAGGATCACTTTCGATAAGAAGCCGCTCCATAAATGCCCCGGGATCAGTTTCCCCGGCATTACAAATTAAATATTTCTGATCACCTTGAGTATTCAACGTAATTTTCCATTTTTTTCCTGTATAAAACCCTTCTCCTCCGCGTCCTCTAAGCATACTTTCTTCAACAATATTACAGACATCCTGATGAGTATAATGCTTCAACGATTTAATAAAAGCCTTATACCCTCCAAATGCTATATATTCATCTATTGAATTTGGATCAATAATTCCGCAATTCTTTAATACAATTCGCTGTTGATTATTAAAATAAGCTATTTCATCGATAAAAGCAGTATTTTCATACGGTTCATGGATTTTGTTACGAAATTGACCAAAAACATGATCGGTAACTATGTAATTATTGAAATGACCATCGAGAATTGCTATAATATTCTCTTCTTTAACCTTCTTATATAAAAGTTTGGTTTTGCCAGGCAATTGAATAGATATGAAGGTTTCGAGTGAACATATACCATTACTGCCAACCTCCAGCACTGTTGCCTTAATATTTCTTTCTATAAGATAGTTTCTCACTATTTCGGGCAACCGATTTGTGCCAGTTATTATCGATCCCGAATTCTGGGATATTGTAATCAAAGGAAAAGATGCCTTTTCTCTTCGAATGATACTTAGTTTATCGATAACTGGCTTTGAATATGAATCTGTATCACTAAGCAGAATCTCATGAACAATAAAATCTTTATTTGCTGAAATTTCTGTTGTCATTAGGTATCAATTTGCATATAAAAATGAATAATCTCATGAACTTTGTCGATGTTAAGATTTAAATATGTCTTATCATTAACAACCATAACTGGTCCAGCATCGCAACCACACAAGCACCCAGTTCTTTCGATACTAAATAAACCATTTTTTGTTACCTCACCATCCTGTATTCCAAGCATTTTATAAAGCTCTTTTAAAACTATGGTATTTAAGTTTATATGACATGAAGTTCCATTACATATTCTTATATGATATTTGCCTTTGGCTTGAAACCTGAATTTACCATAAAATGTAGCTAATCCATAGATTTTACTGGTAGGAATTTTAAAATAATCACCTACTTTCTTAATAGCTTCAGTCGAAAGGAAACCAAAACTATCCTGTATTTCAGTTAAAATGGGTATTATGTTCTCTTGATGAATAAAAGGGTACTTTTGAAGGATCGATTCAATATCGGGCATGGTGCAGATTGTTTAATTAATCGTTTAAATCCCTTATCACCACAAATATACAAATATTATTGTTACAAATTAAACATTGTTATATTATTCACAATTAATACTATATTTACATCATTAGTTGATCAAATTACTGATATACAGGCTTAATAGACAACTGTTTTTTTGAGTATTTTATTAATATGCAAATAATTACATTTATTGTTGTTTTGATATTTACTTTTGTATTCAGATTAATTACTAAATTTGAATTTTAGAGGATTTTTGAAATGGTATATATGAAGAAAGAGATTGTTATATGTTTGGGTAGTTCTTGCTTTTCTAGAGGAAATAAACAAACAGTTCATATTATTAAAAATTATATTAAGGAACATAATTTGGATGACTTTGTATATTTTCATGGAAGCCATTGTTTTGGAAACTGTGAAAATGGTCCGATGCTTAGAGTAGATGAGAAGATTTATCAGAATGTTACTCCTGAAAATATCGTTTACTTGTTAGAGAATATTTTTGAGAAAGCATAAAATGATTTTTTAATGACCTAAATAGTCAAATCAAAGAATGGCTTAAAGTTCTTTTTACAATTTAAATAAAATTAGACCTTAAGATAAAACAGACTATTAAAACTATGCAATTAGTTGAAATCATAAAAGAAAAATGCGACTTAAGCTACTCTTGTGTTAGAGTTTGCCCTGTTAACGCAATTGAGGTTAAGATAAATAAAGATTACGCCCGTATCATTCCCGAACGATGTATTGGTTGTGGAAGCTGTACTTCTGTATGCCCACAGGATGCCATTCGTTTCCTTGATTCAAAAGAACAAACGAAAAAACTACTAAAGGAGAAAAGCAAAAAAGTTGCTGTTGTAGCACCAAGTATATCAGGCGAATTTCATGATATTACCGATTATAGAAAATTCGTACAAATGTTCAAACAACTAGGATTCGATCACATTAACGAAGTATCTTTTGGTGCCGACATCATATCACTTAAATATGCTGAGCTTTATAAAAATTTTAAAGGAAAGTATTATATATCAACCGCTTGCCCTGTAGTTGTTTCATATGTTCAGAAATTTCAACCTGAACTTCTTGAAAATCTTGCACCTATTGTATCGCCCATGATTGCTACCGCCAAAATTGTTCGTAAAATATACGGTAATGATACTAAGGTAATCTATGTTGGCCCTTGCATCGAAAACAAAAATGAAGCAATGGATTTTTCAGATGATGGAAGAATTGATGCGGTTCTCACTTTTATAGAGCTCAGAGAATTATTTAATGAATTTAACATAAAAGAAAGTACTCTCGAATATTCAGAATTTGATACTCCAATAGGTTACAAAGGTTCATTATTCCCGATATCTAACGGAATATTGCAAGCAGCATCAATTAGTGAAGATCTACTTACGGGTGTCGTTATAAACGCAGAAGGCAAATCAAATATGCTAACAGCAGTAAAACAATTTTTCGAAGATACAGAAACTATAAAAAAACACTTTAATCTTTATTATTGCGAAGGTTGTTTAATGGGTCCGGGGACTTCGCGTAACGGGAAAAAATTTATACGACGAACCAGGGTAACCGATTATGCCAATAAACGATTAAAAAAATTTGATATTGAAACCTGGAAAAAAGAAATCGAGAAGTACTGGGATCTGGATTATTCAAGAACTTTTGTAAATGATGATCAGCGTATAGAAACACCTTCGGAAGAAAAAATAAATGAAGTACTTAAATCTATTGGTAAGGATACAGGAAATCCGGATTTAGGATGCAATGCCTGTGGTTACGACTCGTGTCGAGACTTTGCAATTGCTGTTTCGAAAGGTCTGGCTAAAACTGAGATGTGCCTTACTTATACCTTAAAAAATAGACACGAATACATTAAATCCCTACGATCGACAAACGAAAAACTTGCTCAAACACAAAAAGCACTGCAAGATTCGGAACAAATTGCACTCAAAGAAAAAGATGCAGCTCAAGAAGCATCTGATATTATCAATAATATGCTGCATAAATTAAACGCAGGAATAGTAATTATTGATAAAAACCTAAAAATTGTTCAATCGAATACTAGCTTTATTAATATGTTGGGCGACGAAGCCAAATCAATTAACGAAGTAATTCCGCAATTGGTTGGTGCTGATTTAAAAACGCTGATACCTTTCAATATTTACAATTTGTTTACGAATGTTTTCTCGACCAATGAAAATATACTGAACCGAGATATTTATATAGAGGACCGATTTTTGAATTTATCCATTTTTGTTATCCGAAAAGATAAAATTGTGGGTGCTGTATTCCGTGATATGAGCTCGCCAGAAGTTCGTAAAGAAGAAGTAATTAAGCGTGTCAATGATGTTATTGATAAGAATCTTGAAATGGTTCAGAAAATCGGATTTCTACTTGGTGAGGGAGCTTCGGAAACTGAACAAATGTTAAACTCCATAGTTGAACTTTATAAAACCTTTAAGAAAGAGCAATAGCTATGGAAAACAAGTTCTATATTGAGGTCGACTGTCAACAAAAAAACCACGAAGGAGAGCGAATCTGCGGTGATGTTTTTCTTTCGGAAAGAATTAAAAATGAAAGTAGGACAATTGTCGTTTTGTCTGATGGAATGGGCCATGGCATAAAAGCAAATATGTTGGCTACACTAACAGCCACAATGGCTCTGAGCTTTACTAAAGAACATAAGGATGTAAACCGCATTGCCGAAATCATTATGAACACGTTGCCTGTATGCAGTCAGCGAAGAATTAGTTACTCTACTTTTACAATTATCGATATTGAAACCACCGGGAAAACAACAATTCTTGAATACGACAATCCAAATACATTAATTTTCAGAGATAATAAAAAGTTTGACCCTGAATGGAAATGCATAATTCTGCAAAGCGAAAAAAATGCAGGTAAAGAACTTCGAAGCTGCACATTCCAGGCTCAGATTGAAGATCGTTTGATATTCTGTTCTGACGGAATTACCCAATCTGGTCTGGGATCAGATAAATATCCATTTGGCTGGGGACTTGATAATCTGGAAAACTTTACCAAGAGATTAATAACAAATGATCCAAAAATATCAGCTTATAAACTATCGGGTAAGGTTGTAAATAGTGCATATCAGAATGATGGTTACCACGCTAAAGATGATTCAAGTTGCGGCTTAATATATTTCCGCGAACCACGCAAATTATTAATCTGTACCGGGCCACCTTACGAAGAAGATCGCGATAAACAATTAGCTGATGCAGTTCGTAATTTCGATGGTCGAAAAATTCTTTGTGGAGCAACTACGGGAGATATCATCGCCCGAGAACTGGATTTAAAAATTACCGATAGTTTCGAGTTCGACGATCCCGACCTACCTCCTATTTCTTATATGCCCGGAATAGATCTGGTAACCGAAGGAATCTTAACATTGAGTAAGGTTTCTGAAATTCTAAAAATATATAACAACAACTACCAATTAGGCAAAGGCCCGGCCGATCAGATTGTAAAATTGATAAAAGACAGCGATGAAATTAACTTTATTATAGGAACCCGAATAAACATTGCACATCAGGACCCAAACCTACCAGTTGAACTAGAGATTCGAAGAACCGTAGTAAAACGAATTGCCAAAACACTGGAGCAAAAGTTTCTGAAAGAAGTGAGTTTGAAGTTTATTTAAACAAAAAGCACCCCAAAGGATGCTTTCTTTTGAATAACTATTACAATTACTCTAATTAACTCTAAAATTATAATTTAGTATTGAGATATTAGATTTGAGACTTTAGACTAAAAAATAGTTTTAACTAAAATCTTGTGTCTAACAATCTTGATTCTATCCAACTATTTATCGTTGTATTCAGCAAGAATATCTTTAACTCCTTCGGGCGAAACCCTACCATACGTTTTATCACCAACTAATACGACAGGAGCCAAACCGCAAGCACCAACACAACGGAGGCAGCTTAATGAGAATTTGCCATCCGGAGTTGTTTCTCCAACCTCAATATTTAACTGTCTTTTAAATTCTCCTAATACATTTTCGGCGCCACGCACATAACATGCTGTTCCAGTACATATAGAAATTGGGAATTTGCCTTTTGGTTTCATGGTAAAGAATGAGTAGAATGTAACTACACCATATACTTTAGCAACTGACATTTCCAATTCTTTGGCAACTACTTCCTGAATCTCGGCAGGTAAATAACCAAAATGTTCCTGAGTTTTGTGTAACACATTTATCAACTCACCTTGTTCGTTATTAAATGACTTACAAATTTCCTTAATGATATTTAAGTCTTTTTCTTTTATTTTAACTTTTATTCTTGACATTGATTTTTTCCTCCAAATTTAATTTCAAACTAGCTGATTTCAATTTTTCCGCTTTTGTCGAAATAATGTGTATGCAACAAATGATGAGCTTTTTCGCTCATTGGTTTACCTAAGAACTCTTCATACAATTTAATAATGTATGGGTTTTCGTGTGATTTACGAAGAACTTTACCTTCATCCTCGGCATAAATTGCTTTTGTACGAGCTTTAAGAATACTTGAGTCGCTATGGTGCAATGGCTGACCACCGCCACCTATACAACCTCCTGGACAAGCCATTATTTCTATTGCATGGAATTCAGACTTACCTGCTTTTATTTCATCAAGGAGTTTACGTGCATTTCCTAATCCATGTGCAATACCAATATTTATAGGAGTCCCATTAAAATCGATTGTTGCTTTTCGGATAAATTCCATTCCGCGCAATTGCTCAAATTCAACTTTAGCTAGTTTTTTACCTGTATGTAATTCATATGCAGTTCGGGTAGCAGCTTCGATAACACCACCGGTAACACCAAAAATTACTGCAGCACCGGTAGATTCACCAAGTGGTTTGTCAAAATCTTCATCAGGTAATGTTTTTAGATCGAGATTAGCTTGTTTAATTAAATGAGCAAGCTCACGTGTCGAAAGAGAAAAATCCACATCCGGATTTCCATCAACTTTAAACTCATCGCGTTGTGCTTCGTATTTCTTTGCCAGACATGGCATGATAGAAACTACCACCAAATCTTCACGCTTAACTTTTATTTTATCAGCAAAATATGTTTTGGCAATAGCACCAAACATCTGTTGTGGAGAACGAGCTGTTGATGGAATATCTTTCATTTCGGGGAAATTATGCTCGAAGAAATTAACCCAAGCAGGACAGCAAGATGTAAGTATTGGTAACTTAACCTCTTTATCACCGCCAAGAAATTTGGTTAATCGTCCTAATAGTTCTGTACCTTCTTCCATAATGGTTAAGTCGGCAGCAAAATCAGTATCGAACACATAGTTAAATCCCAAACGACGCAATGCAGTAACCATTTTACCCGTAACCAATGTTCCAGGTTTTAGGCCAAACTCTTCTCCAAGAGCAGCACGAACTGCAGGAGCAGTTTGAACAATAACCGTTTTAGTAGGATCAGAAAGTGCATTAATAACATCGCGGGTGTGGTCCTTTTCGGTTAATGCTCCAGTTGGGCAAACTGCAACACACTGTCCACAATATGTACATGTTGAATCCTCAATATCCATTTCAAAAGCAGGACCAACTGCTGACTGAAATCCTCGGTTAAAAGCTGATAATGCACCTACTGTTTGAAATTCATTACACATCATTTCACAACGACGGCACATGATGCATTTATCAAGATCGCGGATTATAGATGGTGAAAAATCCATTTTGTATGTTGACATGGCAGCATATTCCTGACCAGGAATTTCTCTAATACCCAATTTTACAGCCATATCCTGCAATTCACAATTACCCGATTTTGCACATGTTAAGCAATCTTTTGGATGATCTGAAAGGATAAATTCCATAACTGTTCTTCGGGCATTTATAACTCGCATAGTGTGAGTATGAACTACCATTCCCTCTGTACAATCTGTTGAGCATGATGGAGCCAGATTCCTTCTTCCTTCTACTTCGACAACACAAATTCGGCAACCACCTGGTTTATTTTCAATACCAAGTCCTTCGAGATTCATGTAACAAAGCACAGGGATATCGATTCCTAATTGTTTAGCAGCTTTGTAAATAGTAGTCCCTTTTTCTACTTCTACAAGCTTGTTATCTATTGATAATTTTACTTTTTCCATTGTACAACTTATTATTATTTAATAATGATTGCGTCAAATTTACATCTCTCCATACAAGCACCGCATTTAATACAGATTTCAGAATTGATAAAATGAGGTTCTTTCTTTTCGCCAGTAATTGCTCCAACCGGACAAACACGGGCACAAGCTGTACAACCAACACAATTTTCAGCAATAATGAAATACTTCATTAAATCTTTGCATTGGCCAGCAGGGCATTTATGATCCTTAATGTGAGCTACATATTCATCATAAAAATTATCGAGGGTTGACAATACCGGATTTGGAGATGTTTGTCCTAATCCGCATAGAGATGTATCTTTAATCACATTACTCATATTTCGTAATCGCTGCAAATCATCCATTACGCCCTGTCCTTTTGTAATTCTTTCGAGTAATTCGTAGAGTCTTTTATTACCAATACGGCAAGGAGAACATTTTCCACATGATTCTTCGACAGTAAAATCGAGATAAAATTTGGCTACAGAAACCATACAGTTATCTTCGTCCATAACAATCATACCACCAGAGCCCATCATAGAACCTGCTGCAATAAGATTATCAAAATCTATTGGAGTATCGAGGTGTTTTTCGGTTAAGCAACCACCCGATGGACCACCAGTTTGAACAGCTTTAAATTTTTTACCATTTTGAATTCCACCGCCGATCTCAAAAATCACCTCACGTAAGGTCGTGCCCATTGGAACTTCGATTAGTCCAACGTTGTTAACCTTTCCTGCTAATGCAAATACTTTTGTTCCTTTCGATTTTTCAGTACCAATTTTGTTAAACCAGCTTGCTCCTTTTCTGATAATTATAGGAACACAAGCAAAGGTTTCTACATTATTCACATTTGTGGGTTTTCCTAGATAACCTTTTTCTGCAGGGAATGGTGGTTTTATTGTTGGTTCACCACGTAATCCTTCCATGGAATGAATTAATGATGTTTCCTCACCGCAAACAAATGCACCAGCACCATATCGTAATTCAATGTTAAAGTCGAATTTGCTTCCAAAGATATTATTACCTAAAAGTCCATATTCAAGAGCTTGATCAATTGCAATTTTGAGACGTTTGATTGCCATTGGATATTCCGCACGGATATAAATCAATCCTTTTGTTGCACCAATTGCATATCCGCAAATTGCCATAGCTTCCAAAACAGCGTGTGGATCGCCTTCAAGTACCGATCTGTCCATAAATGCACCCGGATCGCCTTCGTCGGCATTACAAACTACATATTTTTGATCGGCATGGTTTTTTGATGCAATCTCCCATTTTAAGCCAGTTGGGAAACCACCTCCGCCACGACCTCTTAATCCAGATTCTTTAATTTCTTTAATAACATCTTGTGGAGTCATTTCGGTAATACATTTACCTAAAGCCATATAACTATCCCGAGCAATGCTTTCTTCAATATTTTCAGGATCTATAACTCCGCAATTATTAAGTACTATTCTTATTTGTTTATATTTTGTCATATTTATTTCCTCCAAATTTTTTAATTATCAATAGTATGATAATTAACTGGTATAACACCTTCAACCAGTTCGTCACGTTTAATGTATTTTTCAATTATCTCATCAGCTTTTTGAACATTAACATAGCCGAAAATAATAGGAGATTTGCCTGGTTTTTTTACAGAAATAGTAGGTTCTGCATAGCTATAACCCATATCACCAGTTTGAGATACGATTGCTTCAATATTTCTTTTTTCCAAGGCTTCAATTAAAAAATCCATAACATCTTTGGCTCCCGAAGCAATTCCGCTGGTACCCATACCAATTTTAATCTGAATAATACTTTCAGCATTATCAGCACTATCAGCAAGGGCTTGTTTCGATTGCAGTTCGTCTCGCAATTTTACAAGATCTGCAATTGTTTTGATTTTTGTCATATCTTATCGTAATTATTAATTGATTTGTCTTTTATTTTAAGTGCAAAATTACCGCATCGTATCAATTTATTCGCGTAATAAATGATGTTTAAAAACCTTAATGCTTAAGAACACAAAATCATAAATTACGGATTATTAAATGAAAATTCAATAGTATATTTAATAACCAAGAACATTTTTTTTCAGCACAAAGATAAAAATATTTTTGTTACGATTTTCACACTGTTATTGTTTTCACACTTGATAAAAAGAAAGATGCGTCTTTATTTGATCTATCTTATTGAATTTCTTTGTTTTGTAATTCTGGATTTTATAATATGTTTAATAACTCTATTCTTAAACATAAATTTTTAGTGAGGCCTACCCCCGTTACTTAAAAAAACTAAAACTTATTTAGATTCATATTTTCGGCACTTGTATGAAGCAAAAGCAGATAATGAAATCAGCAGAAATAAAGTAATATACACAAAATTAGGAATCGGAACTGGATCTCCACTAGCATACGAATGTAACCCTGATAAATAATAGTTCACCCCAAAATAGGTCATTAAAACCGATGAAAAGGCAATCATCGATATCAGATTAAAAACAAAGATATCTTTAAAGGTTTCGATCATGCGTGAATGAATAACAAAACTGTAAACAATTATAGTTATTAACGACCAGGTTTCTTTTGGATCCCATCCCCAATAGCGCCCCCACGATTCGTTTGCCCAGATAGCTCCTAAAAAGGTTCCTATTGTGAGAAGATAAAGGCCTACAATTAATGTTTTATAATTAATAATGGTTAATTCATCAATTGTCTTTAATATTTCGTATTTATTTTTATTATTTAAAATAGAATACAATATCATACAAATTATCCCTAAAATAGCACCCAAACCTAAAAATGCATAACTGCTAGTAATTACTGAAACGTGAAGTGTTAACCAATACGACTGCAAAACAGGAACTAGGTTTGTAATTTCCGGATCCATAAAACTCAAATGTGCAACTAATAAAGTTAGCGATGCTAATAATGCAGTAGCTGACAGTACAAGAGGTGATTTCTTTCGAAAAATAAATCCTGCCAGAATGGTTACCCAGGAAATAAAAATCATAGTTTCATATCCATTGCTCATTGGCACATGTTCAGAAATATACCATCTGAGTATCAATCCAAAAGTATGTACAACAAAACCAGCAAGCAGAATCCAGCTTACAATAGTAATTACAAAATCCAACCTGTTCCCTCTGGATATAATCTGATAAATTAAAAAGATGAATAAAAAAAGACCTAGTAAAGAATAGATTGGAAACAACTGCTCAAATATTGCCGACTTATAATAAAATATCTCTGCTTTAATTTTTAATTCAGACGGCAGTTTATAACTGGCATTCTCCTGCTGATATTGTTTTATCGATGACAAGCATATCTGGGCATTTTCTGAATTTCCACTTTTTATTTCAGCATAATACATATTTAAAATACCAGACAGGTATAACGAATCCTGATCAGATTTTGCAAGAATAATTGCATCTTTAGGCGAATACCAAGCTTTAGTTGAGTCATCTATTGGAAATATCCTTAGAAAATCACCTCGATAAATCATAAAACAGATATTTAATCTTTCATCAATCTTTATAGCTTCTTTTTCCAACTTATTGCGAACTCCTGCTGGTTTTGAGTAAGCAATATCGAGTATATTACTCAATTTATATGTGTTGTCTTTTAGGTCAATAAAATCAGTAAAGGCAGCATAATCAGTCTTCACACCAATATTTTTCGCAATTTCTTGATTCGAAATCTTTATAACCGGAACATCTTTCCATTGCTCGAAATCAAAATAAAAACCCATAAATACCTGCATTGAGGATAATCCATCGAAAGATGGTTTCTTCGAAATCTTTCTTATTATGTCATGACTTAAGGTATATAATGGCTTTGTTCTACCTTTCTGATCCTGCACAAGTAACTCCCCAAATTCGTCAGCTTGTGCCTTGGGGATAACTATTTTTTCTTTTTCAATCCCATAGCTTAATCCTGTAATTAATAGAAATAAAGCTACCAATAAACCGGATTTGGGCGTTTTATGTTTCCAAAGATTTTGAGTTACATTTCTGAAAAAAGAGTATTTATTTACTAATGAAAGTATAAAAAATACGATCATCATAAAATATCCGGTGTATGTTACAAAAATACCAATCCTGTCTTTGTTTACCGACAAAACTGTACCTTTTTCATCCTGATCGTACGATGACTGAAAAAACCGGAATCCTCTATATTTTAGAATATGGTTCATATAGATAGAGTATGCTTTTTCAGTTTGCTTTTCATTATCAATAACCAGTACATCACTTTTAAATGATGATGGGCTATTTGATCCGGGATATCTTTCTATATTAAACTTCTTAAGTTTTATAAAAAAAGGAATTTCTATAATTTGTTCGCCGTTCTTCTTTTTCTCGTATTTCGAGTTATTTACAATTTTTACTTTATTACTGCTCTCCCCCTCCCTTATATGCATTGTTCCCTCTATTCCGCAATATCTGGTTATAGCTGCCCCTATAATTATTAAAGCGAATGAAAAGTGAAAAAGGAATATGGTAAGTTTCTTTTTTTTGTAAAGTTTTAACACAATTATCTGACCTAGAAGATTAATTAGAACCAAAAGGAAAATCATTTCAAACCACCATGTGTTATAAATAAAATATCTCGAGACCTCAGCACCATAGTCATTTTCGATATAGGTTGCAAAGGCCATTACTATTGCAAGCACTAAAAATAGTAAACCCATAAACCATGGAGAAAACAAGAAGTTTTTTCTACGAATTGGCATATTTTAATTAATTGTTCACTTGTGTGAAAATACAACTATTCAGATAAAAAATAAAGGATAGCAGGCTGCTATCCTTTATAAATTTTTATTGAGTATTAAGAAGTTTGATATCCTAGAATGTAAGTTTAGCTGATAAATTGATAATACCTGCTGTGAATCGATCGGTATGTGCTATATCGCCATTTGTTTCGAGCGAATTAATCTTGTTTGTTGTAATATACTGATATTCTAGTGCTACAGAAAATCCATGTTTTATTGGGAAGATAAGGTCACCATAGACAACTCTATTTCTTGCAAGTTCACCAACAGCATATTTATCGCTAGTATTTCTGTCGCAACCATAACCAACAACAACCTGTAACCAGGGATTAATTGTAGATGTTGCATTTAACCAAAAACCCATGCTTTTTCTATTATTATCGACAACTTTCTTTGTAACATCATCAATTACATATCCATAATTACCTGCAATGTTAAACAGGTTTGCATTATTTAAGTTTTTTCCAGAATTAAACTCACCAACTAATGAAAAATATTTATGAATTGGCAAGTTAACATCAACGCCAAAACCGCTTGTTTTATAGGTACGGTCTGATTTCAACGTATCTTTTAATGTACCTGTTGCTTCGATAGTGTTTTTAGCCTCAAGATAGCTTGCATTAACATAAGATAAACCAATAGTATATTTATCCATTATTTTGCCAGATACTCTTGCCTGAAACATTGGCATACCTGATAAATTATCTTTACCTAATCCAGCCTCATCTCTTGTAGCTTCAGCTAATGAAATCTGAAACATTGGAGCAAAACTCTTATTATTAATTTGATAACTTAACTGAATTTGTCCTCTGCGGAAACCTCTGTTGCCAGCAAACCACATATTACCATTTGTATTGTTTGTATTTGCATTGTTTGGAGAAAAAATATCCCATTGCTGACCCATTCTTGCTTCAAAACCACCGCTAATAATAGAAGCATAAGCTAATCGGATACGTGGTTTAACATTTGCATCAAACGAACCTCCAAAGAAATCCATTTCGATAACACCACCAGCTTTGATTTTATCACCAACACTACCTTTTAGTCCAAAACGTGTATGCTGTGCTGTAAAACCAACTGCTTCCTGATCTTTACCAGTTGCAATTTGAGCTGCTCCAAGGTTAAAAGCACTAAATGAAGTAACCTCTCCACTTGAATAAACCATATCACCTTTTATAAATCCATAAGGTTTAAGTTCAATCTTTTTATTTTCTTCTTTTTTCTCTGTATCCTGAGCAAATGAAACCTGAGTGAAAATAATCAGGCTTAATGCCATCAATAAAACATTCTTTTTTAACATAATTTAAAATGATTAGATTTAATATTAATTGATTTATATAACTACTATTTATTATTTCAGATTGCAAATAAAATAAATGATTTCCAATTAAATAAAGATTTATATCATGAAATCAATACAATTTTCTATTTCGCTAAATTGGTATTTTAACTATAAATTTACTTCCAACATCAGGGGTACTCTCCAATTCAATTGTTCCATTATACAACTCAACCATTTTTTTAGTAATTGATAATCCAAGCCCGCTTCCTGTTGTATTCATTGTTTTGGCGTTTTTAATTCGTACAAAATCCTGAAACAACAATACCTGATCTTCCTTTCGTATACCAATGCCTGTATCTTCGACAGTTATCTTAATTAGCCCTTTTTGTTTATCAATGGTAATAAATACTTTCCCTCCTTCTCTGTTATATTTAACTGCATTCGATACCAGATTATTAAATATAATTTCCATTTCATTCCTATCTGCATTAATGAAGGTATTTTCTTCCCCATCCAGGTAAATTTTTACATTTCTCTGAATTGCAAGCGGTTCAACAGTATCTATAACAATTTTGGCGATTTCGTGAAGATCAACATTTACCAACTTTCGTTGTTTATTATCGGTTTCCATTTTGGTTAAGTCGAGTAGGTCGAGAATAAGTGTGCGCATTCCTTTAAGACGTTCAATGGATCTGTTAATCATTAGCATATAATCATCAACTTGTTCACCCGCTTGTTTTTCCTGAATTATTTTAAGATATCCCTCAATTGCATTAATAGGTGATTTTAATTCGTGTGATAATACAGACAAAAACTGAAATCGGACTTGTTTGCTTTCCTCATTCATTTTTTTTGTCATTCGCTTTAAGTACAAGTTCTTAGTTATCCCTTCGAGTGCTGTTTTTATTTCCTGCGGAGTAAAAGGTTTAGGAATAAAACTGTAAGCGCCGAAGTTAGTAGCTTTAACTGCCAGTTCAAGCGATGCATAGGATGTTATCATACTAACAGAAATATCATAGTTTTTGCTCTTAATATAATTGAGCACTTCAATACCATCCATTCCGGGTAATTTATTATCCAATAAAACAATATCAACACCCTCCGATTCAATTATTTCTAAAGCTTTTTCTCCGGTTTCAGCCTCCAATACATCAAAGGTAAAATCATCATCCATAAAAGGATAACTCACCGAAAAATTCATTAATACCCGCTTTATACCAAATCTGATTCCTTGCTCATCATCAACAATTAACAGTTTTAATTTGCTCATAATGTCTGTTTTAAGATTGAATTAAAGTATAAAGTATTGAAAATAATTTAATATTCTGATTAATCTTTTTTTCTAAAATACCCGTGGCAATGTTAAAATAAATGTTGTACCTGTTTTTCCGGCAGCACTATCGGCATTAGAGTTAACATCAATTTTGCCTCTATGCATTTTAATTATTCCATATACCAAAGGCAAACCCAAACCTGTTCCCTTACCAATTTCTTTTGTAGTAAAAAAGGGTGTAAATAACTTATCCAAATTTTCTTCGGCAATCCCTATACCTGTATCTGAGATTTTAATAACCATATTTTTATCATCCCCATTAACCTCAATTATAAGTTCACCACCTTGAGGCATTGCTTCACAAGCATTTTTCTCAAGGTTTGTAAATACTTGCATCATCTGATCCCTGTCAATCATAATAATTAAATCATGAGTATGAATAACAACCTGTGTATTAATATTCAAAGGTATAACAACTGATTCGAGACTACGCTGAATAAATTCTTTAATATTAACTTCCTGTGGTTTAACTTTGTTTTTTCGGGCAAAATTTAATAATCCACTAACTATTCCCTTGCATCGGTCTGCTTGTTCTACAATAAGCTTTACATCTTTTATATGAGGATCATCTTCCTTAAGCTCATCAAGTATTATGTTGCTATACATTGTTATTACACCAAGAGGATTATTAAGTTCATGAGCAATGCCTGCTGAAATTTGCCCCATGGTAGCTAGTTTTTCAGATTGCTTTAGAGCGAGTTCTGCATCGGCTAATTTTTTATTTGACACTTGCAGCATTTTAATAAATTTATATATGCGCTCTGTAGTAAAATAATATATAAAACCGAGAAGAAAAAGAATTGCGATCAATCCCACCACACTTGCACCAATAATTGCATCATTGATTAACTCTTTGTTCTCTATTTTACTTATGATTGATGCACCAATATATAGCTCAAATTTTTCAAAATAGGTAAACGCAATAGTTTTATCTCTATCATCAAGTTGGTAATAGAATATGCCTTGGTTTGCTTTTCGTATTGGGTTAAGAAATGAACTATCAGACCAGGTTTCACCTTCATGTGTAGGATGAATAAGCTGATATCCGGTTTTATCAAAAATAAATGGATAACCACTTTTACCAATCTTTAGCGTATAAAGAATCTTCTTTAGTTCGGCTAGGTCTTTTTCCTTGTCACCCACATATACAATTCCGACAATATCATTATCAACAACAATTGGCTCATAGGCAGTTGTGTACCATTCGTTTACAACAATTGCTCTACCATAATAGGTTTGCCCTTTTATGATTGACTCAACAACTGGCGAATTATTTGGGATATATGTACCAACTGCTCTTGATCCATCTGCTTTTTTAACATTTGTAGCTACTCTTACAAATCCACTATCAATTTTCTGAAAAACTGAAATTGTACCTCCGATTAATTCTTGTGTTTTATCAACAAAATAAGTACTTCCATAAAGATCCGAGTTATTATGTTTCCACCTTTTAATTGATGCTTTATGTTTTTGTCCTGTTTTTTGATTCTCAACATCAATTATTATATTCTGGTTTAGTATTTCAAGAGGATAATCATAAAAAAGTTGATTTGCAACTTTAAGATTTGTTTGTACATTTTTAAGTTTTAAAATACTCTCACGTTCGAACATCTTAGATATTGTCCTTACTTCAAGCTCAAGGTTTTTCTCCATCTGAGCATTAAAGGTTTTAATGGATGTATAAATAAACCATGAAGTTATAATTGAAATAACTGCAATAATAATAAAACCAACCGGCAATAATAATCTTAGTTTTATGGGTACAATTTTTTTATTAAACATGAAGGTTTATTAAAATTTATTTATTGACTAATAAATAGTTATTACACTTATAACCTTATAATTGGAAATAGAAATAAACGTAATTACTAAATGAGACTAAAAAATATAAAAACAAAAATCAGTTATTCCGGTTAGTTTAACTAAATATCAGTAAACCGGATTCCTTTATTTTGTATTACTTCTTTTCTATGAGCAAATTATCTAATATGCTTTTCAATCTCAGGTAAAAGTTTCTGAGCATCAACTGGTTTTCTAATAAATCCTTTTACCGGAAACCAATACGATTTTCCATTTTCAGATTTATAATCAATACCGGCTGTACCATCTGTAATATTCTTAAATAATAATACCTGTAAATCTTTAAAATCTGGATTTTCTCTATATTCTCTGGCCATCTGCTGTACACTAGCCTTTGAGGTTACCAAAATTTCTATTGATGATTGAATAAGAAATGGAATATCTTTAAATTCGGGACTATGAAGAATTTCCTGTGCTAATTCAAATCCTTCAAACTGTGTGGTCATCATAACATCTAATATAGCAAGGTTTGGTTTTACGGAACGAAGCATCTCGATACCTTCCTCTTTACTCATTGCAGAAAAAACTTCATAACCTGCTTTAGTAAGAATAGTTTTAATTACGGTTATAACATCAATATCATCATCAACGATTAAAATTCTTTTTTTTGTTTCCATGATCATTACGTTTAATTAGTTTATTTCTAGCTATCAAGATAAATTATTTACTTTAAATTACTTGTATAATGTACAATATGATTGATTAACTTTTATATTTCAAATTTAGGGTTTTCTATCGAAAAAGAAATTCTGTTTCAAATAAAAAAAAACTGTTATATACCATACAAATTTTATGGTTTTTTAGGGCTGTCATTTCTTTGACAATTTCGATATTCGACTTTTTTAATGAATCCATAATAATCTTCTTTCCTGTTCAGATTCTGATACCAATTTTCAGCATCAAACTCTACTAATCTTACCTTAACCTTTTTAAGCAATTCGATTATTTTTCGTCCATTATTTTGCAGAATTAACTCTGTATCTTTAATTACACTCTTCTTATAAATTGCAAATAAGGGTTCATGTTTATCCTGTTCCTTTATTGGCATTACAATGTCGACATCTGCCGAAAGGTTAATCATATTCTGGATCAGTTTAATATTCATAATAGGTATATCGCAGGCAGTAATAAAATTTATTTCATTTGATGATGCCTTAACACACGACAAAATACCCATTAACGGACCTTTCTCTTTTTCAATATCAGGGATAATAATACGGTTTAAAAAACGATATTTATCATTATCATTTGCTCCGATAATTATCTCATCAAAGTAATCTTCTAATTGGTTAATTATATTTAAAATCATCGGTTTACCATCAACAGGCAAAAGACTTTTATCCTCGCCCCCCATACGAGAGCTCTTTCCTCCAGCCAAAATTATAGCAGTTGCTTTTTCTTTAATAATCCAGGTATTATTTTTAACCAATATTCTATCGGGAGAAAAATCCCAACTCATATTATCAAATTCGATTATTTTATTTGCAAAACCGATAACCTGAGAACACCCTTCTTTTATCGTTTGGTCATTTTTATTTTTAATTACAATAAAAAGACCTGGTTCTATTACCGTTCTTAATGAATTTGACTCAGCAACTATCAATGCATCCATAGGTAATTGTTCAATTAAAGCTTTTATTCCCTTTTCTATATAATTTTTATCAACCTTGAGCCAATATACTTTATGAGCACCAGCATTAAGCATTCTTGATGTATCTTTACCTGTATTATTTTCCGTTTCCTCAATTATATCATATTCATTTTTTAATGATGCACAAACTCCACAACTTTCCGGCCCTCTGGGGCAAAAACCTTCGTCACGATCAATGCTTGTTACCTTTATACCGATAACCTTTGATGTTTTGGAAAAGCGATTTATAAGCCTGCATGCAAATTCTGTCTTACCTGTATTTCTACCGGTCGATCCAAGAATTATAAATTCAGACTTTTTAATCATAGATTAATATTTTTATAAAAATGCAAATACCTTCAATATTCGAAGGTATTTGCAAATTTAGTCAATAATCAAATATGTATATAATTATTCTTTACCATGAGTAATAGACTTGTTAGTCAATGTTAATGCAATAACAAATCCAATAGTCAACATAATTGCACCAGCAATAAATGTTTTTGTAGCAGCTGTTTCAACAAAGTTATCTTTAATATAAGCTGCAATCTGTGGACCAACGATACCTGCTACAGACCAAGCAGTTAAAATAACACCATACACTACAGGCATTAATTTTGCTGTAAAAATATCACCAACAAATGATGGCATTGTACCGAATCCACCACCGTAGCATAATAGAACGTAGCAAACCATAATTCCAAATAACCAAGGATTTCCAACCCAAACAAGCATTGCGAAAACAAGAATTTGAGATCCTAAGATTAAACGGAAAGCCTGGATACGGCCAATCTTATCTGATAAACCACCCCAGAAGAATCGACCAACTCCATTAAACAATGAGCTAATAGCAATTAGTGTAGCACCTGCTGCTGCAAGACCTGCTGTATCAAGAGTGCTTCCTGTGTTTTTAAGAAGATCTTGTAACATTGGCGATTGTAAACCAATAAACATAATACCGGCAGCGATATTTAGAAAGAATATAAGCCACATTCCTAAAAACTTTCTTGATAAAATACAAGCTTTAGCTGTTAAGCTATCTTCATGACCTTGGCTTGCAGCACTTTTTACTGGAGGAGTATAACCTTCAGGAACAAAACCTGCTGGAGGGTTTTTCATAATAAGACCTGCAGTAATACCTAAAACGAGAAGAGATATACCTGTAAATGTGAATACCTGTACTAAATTACCATCAAACATATTCATGAAGGTTGGAGCAATAACCTTAGACATTAATAATGCACCAAGGCCAAATCCCATAACTACCATACCTGTAATGAAACCTTTTTTATCAGGAAACCATTTTGCTGCAGTTGCAACTGGAGTTACATAGCCTAATCCTAAACCAAGACCACCGATAACACCATAACCAATATAAAGCAATACTAAACTATTCATAGACATTGCCAAAGCTCCAATTAACCAACCCAAACCCCACATAATAGCACCAGTAGTTGCTAATTTTTTTGGACCATATTTTGGCAAGATCATACCACCAATTGCAGCTCCAATACCAAGGAAGCAAATTGCCAAACTGAAAATCCACATTACTTGCACATTTGTCCAACCAAATGCAGCCATAATTGGTTTTTGAAAAAAGCTCCATGCATAAACTGTACCTAGAGCCAACTGAAGAACTGTTCCCATGATAGCAATTAGCCATCGATTGTGTTTTTTTGTTTCCATTTTTAGATTTTTGTTAATAAATATTAATTAGTAATCAATTTCTCAAATTCCGGTCTGAATTTATTTATCATTGCCTTAATAGGTGATGAATAAGCTTCACCTGTTGGACAAAGTGTATTGCCTTTTATATTGTCACAAAACCATAATACTTTGTCAATATCTCCTTTTTCACCTTTGCCAGAAACAATTTTATTCAGTAAGCTAACCATCATACCAGATCCCTGGCGACAAGGAGTACACTGACCACATGATTCATGGTTATAGAATTGAATAGTACGGGCAGCAATTTCAGGAATTGAAAACTCATCTGTAATAACCATGATACCTCCAGAACCTAATGAAGTACCGTACTCGATACAAGATTCATAATCCATTTTTAATCCGGCACCTTTTTTCAATTCCTCAGTAGTTAAAATTGGAACTGATAAACCACCAACGATAACCCCAATCATTTTACCTTTAACTCCTCCAGCAAGTTCAATAAGTTCTTTAAAAGTGATTCCCATTGGGCATTCATAAACACCAGGCTTATTTACTGCTCCGGAAACACCAAAAAGTTTAAATCCATATCCGCCTTCAGAACCCCATTTTTTAAAAGCATCAGCACCATTCTCAACAATATATGGTATACTAGCTAAAGTCTCAACGTTATTTACAATTGTTGGACAATTATACAAACCAGAAACAGCAGGAAATGGTGGTTTCATTCTTGGCAATCCTCTTTTGCCTTCTATTGATTCAATAAGAGCAGTCTCTTCACCACAGATATATGAGCCGGCCCCAAGATGAACGATAATATTGAGATCTTTTAATTGACCATCTTTTTTAGCTTCTTCAATCGCTTTTTCAAGAATTTGGGCAATCCAGTTAAACTCACCACGTATATATATAAATGCCAACTTACAACCTAATGCATGCGCCGAAATAGCCATTCCTTCGATAAGTAAATGTGGATCATAAGCTAAAATCTGACGATCCTTAAATGTTCCAGGTTCGCCTTCATCAGCATTGCAAATTAAATATACTGGTTTTCCTGTATTTTTAGGAAGAAAACTCCACTTAACTCCGGTAGGAAAACCTGCACCACCACGACCACGCAACTGAGAGTTTTTAACTTCACTTATTATATCTTCAGGTTTCATTTTCAACGCTTTTGCCAAAACCTGATATCCACCTGTCTTTTTATATACACTTATAGAAGTAGCATTTTTTTCACCTCTTCTTTTCAATAGAACATTGCATTGGGATTCCCAGTTATATTCTACAGGTAATTCAGGCATTACACCTTTTCGAAGTGAATCAATGAGCATATCAACCTTTTCGGGAGTCATAAGTTCATAATACACATCATTTACCTGTATTACAGGGCAAGTACCACAAGAAGCAAGACATTCAACTTTCGACAGTGTAAATAATCCATCAGAGGTTGTTTCTCCGTGTTTAATACCAAGCTTATCACTAATATATTTATATAGTTTAAGTGCACCCATAAGAGTAGCTGGTACATTTGTATCAACCTGAATGTGGTATTTTCCAACGTTTTTATTCACATTAAACATTGAATAATAAGTAGCAACACCATAAGCTCTTGAAGGAGTAACCCCAATTATTTCAGCAACCTCAGCAACTAGTTCTTTGGTTAAATTATTGTCATTAGCCTTTTGAACAAGAGTTAAAGCAGGCATTAAGGCAGATTCCTTTTTAGGATATTTAGCCATAATCTGCTGAATACTATTTATTAATTTATCATTCATCAATTAAAACTTTTTAATGGTTAACAACAATCTGCTATTTTTTCAATTTTAACAGCACACACTTTGTACTCAGGTATTTTAGCTATTGGATCCAAAGCATCATTGGTTAATTGATTTGCAGCAGCCTCAACAAAGTGGAAAGGAATAAATACTATTCCTTCTTGTATTTTCTTAGTCACCTCTGCATGAATCTCAATAGAACCTCTTCTTGAAGAGACTTTTACTTTTTCTCCATCTTTTATTTTAAGCTTCTTAGCATCTACAACATTTATTTCCACTTTAGCATAAGGCACTAAGCCGTTAAGAACTTTCGATCTTCTGGTCATTGATCCGGTATGATAATGCTGCAATAATCTTCCAGTAGTAAGCCAGATTGGATATTCTTTGCTTATAACTTCTTCAGGTGCTCTATATTCTATTGGAACAAGTAATCCTTTGCCTCTTGAGAATTTTCCAACATGTAGAATAGGAGTTCCAGGATGATCTTCGGTAGGACATGGCCACCTTAATCCACATTCTTTCTCTAATCTTTCGTATGTCATTCCTTTATACGAAGGAGTTAGTTGTCTCATCTCTTCAAATAAGGTTTCTGGTGTTTCAGGAAATGTATCACATCCCATACGTTTAGCTAACTCTACAATAATTCCAAAATCATTTTTAGCAATACCAGGTTGATTTAATGCTTTATTAGAAATTTGTACACGTCTTTCAGTATTTACGAAAGTACCTGTTTTTTCAGCAAAAGCACATGCAGGAAGAACTACATCAGCAATCTGTGCTGTTTCAGTCATAAAAATATCCTGAACAACAAGAAAATCAAGTTTCTTGAATTGCTCTTCAGCATGATGTAAATTAGGATCCGACATCATAGGATTCTCACCCATAATATAAATTGCTTTTATAGAATCACCAGCATTATTCACCATGGTTGTAACCGTTTGTCCAACCTTGTCGTCCATATTTTCAACCTTCACACCCCAGGCATCAGCAAATTTCTTGCGGTTTTCTTCAACCGTAACAGGCTGATAACCTGTAAATACATTAGGAAGAGCACCCATGTCGCAAGCTCCCTGAACATTATTCTGTCCACGCAGTGGGTTTACACCAGTACCTTCAAGACCAAAGTTTCCAAGTATCATTTGCAGATTAGAGCAAGCTTTAACATTATCAACACCATGTGTATGCTGAGTAATCCCCATTGCATAATAAAGAGCTCCTCTGCCAGAAGTAGCATATAATTTTGCAGCATCAATAAGTAGCTGTTTAGAAATACCACTTAACTCTTCAACCTTTTCAGGAGTATAGAACTCAAGACTTTTAACATAATCATCCCAACCTTCAGTTCTCTCGTCAACAAATGCTTTATTATACCAATTTTCTTTAACAATTATATGCTGTAATCCCATAAGTACAGCTGAATCAGATCCTGGTCTTTGTTTTAAATGAAGATTTGCACATTTTGCCAAATCGATATCACGAGGATCAACAACGATAAGCTTAACACCTTTTCGTTTTACTGCTTTCTTGACCATTCCGCCAAAAACAGGGTGATTCCAGGTAGTATTTGTACCAATAACAAAGATTATATCAGATTTCTCGGTTTCTTGTAAGCTATTAGTCATAGCTCCTGAACCTAACGTGGCTGCCAGTCCCGCAACCGTAGAGCTATGTCAAAGCCGCGCACAATGGTCGACATTGTTCGTGCCGATCACCCCTCGTGCAAAACGCATCATTGCATAGTTATCTTCATTTGATGTTCTGGCTGATGTAAAAAACCCAATAGAGCCAGCACCATATTTTGCTTTTGTTTCACCTAATTTACTGGAAACAAGATTTAGAGCCTCATCCCAGCTTGCTTCTACAAATTTTCCGTTTTTCTTAATTAAAGGAGTTGTTAATCTATCTTCACGATCAAGGAAATCCATACCAAATCGACCTTTCACACAAAGCATTCCTTTATTTGTCTGTTTTTCCCAATTCTCTTCGGTTCCCATTGAATAAACCCACTTGTTATCTTTCACATACATATCAATGGAACAACCAACACCACAATAAGTACAAATAGTTTTTTTCTTTTCAAGTTCCCAATAAGGACCTTTGCCTTTTGCATTTTTGAAAGTCAACGCACCAACTGGACAAACCTGAACACATTCGCCACACTGAACACATGACGATTCACCCATTGGCAAATCATTATCGCAAATTACTTTTGTATGTCCTGAACGCCATCCAAAATCAAGTACTTCGTGCATTACATTATTATTACATGCTGTAACACATCTTCCGCATTCGATACATTTATTATGGTCTCTGATAATACCTTCAGCTGAGTCATCTAATGGAATTGTTTCGTGATACTCAGGAAAACCTGGACGCTCAATACCACAATGGTATGCCATATCCTGAAGTTCACAATGTCCGTTTTTTTCACAAGCAATGCAGTTATGCTCACCATTTGACAGATGGAGCTCAACGATCATTTTACGAACTTGTTTTATTTGTTCAGTATCCGTTTTAATAATCATACCATCTTTAGCTTCGAGCGCACAACTTTCTTTTAAGCCACGAAATCCTTCAATTTCTACCAAACAAGCTCTGCATTTACCAGCCTTACCTGTTCGTGGGTGATAGCATAACGTTGGTATGTAAACGTTGTTCGCACGAGCAATATCTAAAACCGTTTTTCCGGGAGAAGAATCGTAAACCTTCCCATTAATCGTAATCTTTAACGTATTTTCCATAGTTAACCAATTAATAATATATTATTTTTGATTTGTATTGTCAAGTTTGTCATATAACAGTTGCAATGCATCATTTATATCTTCGAAAACCACATAATGATTTGTGCACCCCTTACGTGAACAAATGTTAACTTTTCCTCCAACGTTGATATTTAAACCTACTACAGGTGCATTGCAGATTTTGCAAGGAATTTCACGAAGCAATGATTGATTGCAATGAGGACAATAAAACTTTACAAGTTCATTTTCTTTTAAGGTTATATTGCAATCATGTTTAAAGCAGTCGTAAATAGGACATAACCACAAAACTCCACGCTCTCGATCATTTTCAACATTAAGTTTAATACCGGGATGTCCGTTAACTTTATGAGATTCATCCATTAAAGATGTACCACAGTGAGGACATTTTACTGATAATACGATTAATCTTTCCATAATTGATTTTAGTTTTGGTTTAAATTAATACATTAAAACACATTAAAAATACCAGCTAAAGTACCTTCATCTAATGAATTACAGAGCAGTCTGCAATTTTCATATTTCTATTGTTATTATTTTAACACTGTTATTTTTTTAACAACAGAATTAAGAATAAGTACCCTTCTCACAGTTCTAAATATAGAACTAGCCAATATGCAAGAACATGACATTTATTACTTAAATACATGATAAAAGTCATCTTTTTGATCTGATATATCTTTATATGATTATATACTACTGTATACAAATATACAAATTCCTTGTTTTAAGAAGCTGCCAGATTAGTATTTATAATTAATCTAAAAACAGATAAGACAATTCTATATATTGTATTACTGAATTCTTATTAATCAATTAAAAAGATGGTCAAGTACTTTGTTTTTGGTTATGGTGTTCTTTTTTTAGGTTTTAAGAATTCAAAATTCTATTTTTGTCCAATAAAATTGAAGAATGTTTTATTAGAAAGGACGGAACTGGTGTTCCACCTGGTCTTCAAAACCAGTAGCAGACGGATAAAACCGGCTGTGGCAGGTTCGATTCCTGCCCTTTCTGCAAATAATTTTTTATGAAAAACCGCAATTACAGAATATGAAATCAAAAAAGGAGGATTTTAAAAGCCTTCCAGCCGTTGATAAACTTCTGTCGTCACCTGAAGTTAAATTGCTTATTTCCAGCCATGGGAAAGAGTTAGTCATCTATTCTATTCGTAGTACCTTAGATTTTTTCAGAACTAAAATTAGCAGAGGAGATTTACCGCCTACTTCAGAAGAAATAGTTGGGAAAATCAATTCATTAATAAACCTATTCGGAGGACGAAGTCTTAAAAAAGTTTATAATGCTACAGGTGTAATAATTCATACAAATCTGGGAAGAGCTCCCTATGGTTCAGATTTAATTACTGATTCTATTGAAATCCTAAAGGGTTATAATAATCTTGAATTTGACTTAGCAAAAGCTACCAGAGGAAACAGAAACAATCATGCGTCAGAATTAATCAAGTTTCTTACAGGAGCCGAGGATGTACTTATTGTTAACAATAATGCTGCTGCTGTAATGCTTACATTAAGAACTTTTGCTAAAGGGAAAGAAGTAATTGTTTCGAGAGGCGAATTAATAGAGATCGGAGGTTCGTTCAGAATACCAGAAATAATGGCCGCCTCGGATTGCAAAATGGTAGAGGTGGGTGCTACAAACAAAACAAAACCTGATGATTACAGAAAAGCAATTAGCAAAAAAACGGCTATTCTTTTTAAGGCACACAAATCGAATTATGTAATATCGGGATTTACTAAAGAGGTTGGGCTAGATGAATTGTCGGCAATAGGAAAACAATATAAAATACCAGTATTGTACGATCTGGGTTCGGGGTTATTAAGAAAAATTAACCATTCAGCATTCGAAAATGAACCAACAGTAAGAGAATCAATTGAAAAAGGAGCCGATTTGGTTTGCTTTAGTGGAGATAAATTGCTGGGTGGTCCGCAAGCAGGAATTATTGCAGGAAAGAAACTTCTAATCGATAAACTAAAAAAAGAACCTATGATGCGGGCGCTCAGAGTTTGTAAAACAACATTTGCTTTGCTCGAAACTGCTTGTATCTATTATCTAAATGACGAAGAACTTTACAAAAAAAATATCATTTTCAAAACATTCAACCGAAAACCTGAGGAGCTTAAAAATACGGCATCTTTTATTGCAAATTACCTGAATAAGAATGGGATAAAAACTGAGATTATATCAACAAAGGGACAGTGTGGCGGAGGAACATTACCTGACAAAGAAATCGACAGTTTTGCTGTATTGATAAAAAATGAATCATCAAATAAAATTCGTTCTGAATATGCCGAGAATATGTATCAATCATTATTGATGCATCATAAACCTATATTGGGAGTATTGAGTAAAGGAAATATCTACTTTGATGTGTTAACCATTTTCGAAAATGAGCAGGAAGAAATTGCACAGATTATTTGTGAAATTCACAATGGCAAAACATCCCTGATAAAAATGTTAACAAATATTGATTGTGATACCCACAAAGAAGAAAAAAAACGCGGAATTACAATTAATCTTGGTTTCTCTTATTTAAATCTGCCCAATGGAGAATCAATAGGTATTATTGATGTTCCCGGTCATAAGGATTTTATAAATACAATGGTTAGTGGTGCTTGCGGAATTGATTTTGTTTTGCTTGTTATTGCTGCCGATAGCGGAATTATGCCGCAAACCATTGAACATATTAATATTATATCGGCATTAGGAATAAAAAAAGGTATTGTTGCACTTACGAAAATCGATTTGGTAGAAGATGAGTTGACTGAAATGGCAAAATCGGAGATTACAGAATATCTCAAAAAAACATCAATAATGGATGCACCCATTATTGGCGTTTCGGCAATAACAGAAGCAGGCAAGAATGATTTAATTCAAGCAATTGAAAAAATCATAACAGAAGTTGATGAAAAAGAAAACAGCAGCCTGTTTAGAATGTATATCGATCGAATCTTCAGTGTTAAAGGATTTGGCAGTGTGTTAACCGGATCGGTTCTTGGTGGATCGATACAAACAAAAGATGAGGTTTTCCTGCTTCCCGAAAATAACGAAAAATTAAGAATTCGCTCCATTGAACGACATAGTAAACCAGTAGAATTGGTAGTTGCGGGTGACAGAGCTGCAATTAATCTTATTGGACTAAATAATGAGGATTTTGAGAGAGGTATGATCATCTCCAATAAACCATTGGACTCAACAAGAATGATTGATGCACAGGTTTCGCTTTTCGATATCAAAAAGGCGCTTCCGCTTTGGTCGAATATTACATTCCATACCGGCACCTTCGAATGCCCCGCCAGAATGCATTTGATAAATAAGAGCACCCTTCAACCCAAAGAGGAGGCTATTGTACAAATTCACCTGAAAAAACCGGGTGTATTGGTAAATAAAGATAAGTTTATAATCCGAAACTCATCCGGTGATTTAACACTGGGTGGCGGATTTGTAATGGATGCGGCACCATTGCATCATAGAAGAAGAACATCAAAATTAATCGATGGCTTAACGCAGCTCTCCTCGAATATTATGAGTTCGCAAAGCATTAAAGAAATGATAAATGCTGAGTTGAAAAAAGAATTCAAACCTTTTGGTATTGAGGAAATAAGCAATAAGTTGAATATCCCTGTTAATGAATTGCAAACCGAAATAAGCACAGGCTGTTGTGGCTTTGTCGTGTACAAAACATCTGAATCCCTTATTTTAATTAGTACAAGTAATGACAATTCGTTTCAGGAAAAGCTGCTGAATATTTTGAAAGAACATCATGAAAAAAATAAAATATTCCCTAACGGACTTGAGGCGAATGAAATAACTGGCAAGTTCGGATTTTCGAAATCAAAAATAGAAAAACTTTACATAGAGTTACTGCTGCAAAAAATGCAGACAAACAAGTTGGTTGAAAAATACAAAACTAGCTGGATAATTACAGGCCATAAGCCAGTACTTGATAACCAGACAAAGAAAGAAATTGATTGGCTTGAGAATGAGATTAAAAGGTACGATACCGAAAAGCCTGTGCTTACTGAAATTGAAGAAAAAGCTGTAAATAATAAGATTCCTAAGAATAAGATTAAAATGTATCTTTCATATCTGGCCAGTGTTGATAAAATACAGTTTTTCCAGAATGACTTTGTTCATGCAGGTATTCTCAGCAAGTTAAGGATCGAGTTATTAAAAAAACTCTCTACAAGAAATGATGGATTTACATTTGATGAATTTAAGGATACAATCGGAGGGACAAAGAAGTTCAGAGCACTATTAACAGATATGTTTGAGAACGAGAAAATAATTACCGTTCAGCGCGGAGCAGGTGTTGATACTACGAAATTTTTTATAACACAAACAGGAAAAAAACGAATAGGTGAACATCTATCTTGATAATTCAGCAACATCGTGGCCAAAGCCACCAAATGTAATTGAAGCAATTACAAGCTACATGACCGACTTTGGAGCCAGTCCGGGCAGGTCGGGTCATCATTTTTCTGTAAAAGCAGCCAAGGAAGTATTTGAAACACGAGAATTATTAGCCTCATTATTTAATGCGCCTTCTTCTGACAGAGTTATCTTCACTGCTAATGCAACACAGGCTATAAATACTGCACTTTTCGGGTTATTAAAAAAGGGCGACCATGTTATTATCAGTCACATGGAGCATAATTCTGTTATAAGACCTTTGCGACATCTGGAACAGAATGGAATCATTGAATTGTCAATTATTGATTGTGACAGAGAAGGATATATAAATCCAGAAACTCTAAAAAACAGTTTCAAATCAAATACAAAGCTAGTAGTAACAATACATGGATCGAATGTTACAGGAACCATTCAGCCTATCAAGCAGATTGGAGAAATCTGCAAATCAAAGAACATATTGTACATGGTGGATGCTTCGCAAAGTGCAGGAATTCTCCCGATTGATCTGCAGAATGATAATATTGATATACTTGCATTTACAGGGCATAAAGAACTATATGGGCCAACTGGAATTGGAGGTTTGTGCATTAAAAATGATATTCAAATCGAATCCCTTTTACATGGAGGCACAGGAAGCAAATCAGAAATAGAAACCCATCCCCTATTTTACCCCGACAGTCTAGAAGCTGGAACATTAAATACAGCAGGAATTATCGGACTAAAAGCTGGAGTACAATATATTCTAGATCAAGGAATGGATAACATCCTAAAAAAACAAATCCAGTTAACTGATTATTTTTTAAGTAAACTAAAGGAAATTGATAACATTATACTTTACGGTCCTGATTTAGGAGAAGTAAGAATTCCAATAATATCATTAAATATTAAAAACAGCATGCCGAGTGATGTTGCGTTTATTCTTGATAAAGAATATGGTATTATGACAAGAGCCGGTTTGCATTGCTCACCATTAGCACATAAAACGATTGGGACATTTCCGCACGGAGCGGTTCGTTTTAGTTTGAGTTGCTTTACTACGGAAGAAGAAATTAATTATACTATTGATAAGATAAAAAAGATACGATGAAAACTATTGATGCCAAAGGCAAATTATGCCCTGTTCCTTTAATCATGACAAAAAAAGCATTGGGCGAATTAAAAGAAAATGAATCATTAGAAGTATTGATGGATAATGAAACATCGGTAAAAAATGTGATTCGTTATATAGAAGAGATGGGAATGAAACCATCAACAGAAAAGAAAGATTCCATCTATCATGTTTTTGTAAATAAAACAGGAGAAGTGTTAGAAAATGTAAATGTCGAAGACTTTTGCACAATTGATTCTGAAAAATTGTCAGATTACGTAGTTTCTTTTCAAAAAAATAAACTGGGCGAAGGATCAGACGAGCTAGGAACAATTCTGGCAAAAGCGTTTATTAATTAAAAGATTCGCCGGTAATTGATACATTAAAGAAACTTGAACAGATGGGAATTGAAATACTGGTATGTGGTACCTGTCTGGATTATTATAAAAAGAAAGAAGAATTAGGTGTAGGAATAGTTTCAAATATGTACGTTATTCTTGAAACGTTGAGCAAAGCATCAAAAGTAATCTATTCATAAGAGAGGGCTAAAGCCCTAAAAGATTATGTAGTTAATAACCCCAGCCTTAAGGCTCGGGTTAAAGAATAAGCCATAATTGGACTTTAGTCCATTAACAAAATTGAATCATTTTATATTATGAAATATTTTATCCTGATTTTTGAATCGACACATCATGCATTGAAGTCAGAAAAACTACTTACCGGGTTGGGTATAAAATTCGATATTATTCCAACTCCAAAGGAAATATCATCCGATTGTGGAATGTCTATCAGGATAAATCCAGCTTTATTTGATGAACAGATTGTATCATCAATACTAAATAAGAACAACATCACATTTTATTTACACGAAAAAGTTTACAAATGAAACCATACGATCTTTTAAGCACAGTTGAATATGGAGGATGTTCAGCTAAACTTTCTGCCAACGATCTTAGTGCTGCTTTAGCCGAATTGCCAAAAACTCCCCATAAGAATTTACTTGTTGATATAGAAACGCACGATGATGCGGGTGTTTATAAAATCAATGATGAATATGCCTTAATACAGACTACAGACTTTTTCCCACCAGTATGTTCTGATCCATATGAGTTTGGCCAGATTGCAGCAGCCAATGCCTTGAGCGATGTGTATGCAATGGGTGGTGAAGTATTGACAGCTTTGAATATTGTCGCTTTTCCAGCCAAAGTTCCTCTTGATGTTTTAAAGGAAATTTTAAGAGGGGGAATAGAAAAAGTAATAGAAGCAGGCGGAATTATGATGGGCGGCCATACCATCGTTGACGATATTCCAAAATATGGATTAGCAGTAACAGGTTGGATTCATCCGGATAAAATAATAACAAATGCCGCAGCAAAACCGGGAGACATTCTTGTGCTTACAAAACCAATTGGTGCTGGCATAATAATGGCTGGAAAAAGAATTGGTGAAATTGGTGCAGACAAGTACCAGCCGATATTGGAAGGCATGAAACAGCTTAACAAAGAAGGTGGAAGAATAATGCAAAAATATGGGATAAAATGTGCAACAGACATTACCGGATTTGGATTATTGGGACATGCTCTTAAATTGGCGATGGGAAGTAATGCTACATTGAAAATAAATTCAACACATGTTCCTGCTTTTAATGGTTCGTTGGAACTAATTGAGCTCGGTTGTATTCCTGGTGCTTGCTTCCGAAACCTTGAGTATGTAGAGAATGATTGCACTTTTGAAAAATCGTTAAGCCACAATCATAAAATGCTTTTACTCGATGCTCAAACTTCTGGAGGATTACTAATCTGCTGCGCTGAAAATAATGTTAAGGATATGATCAGAGAACTTTCTGAATCAGGTTATGGTAGTACTTCTGTTATTGGTAGTGTTTGCGAAAAGGGGAATAAATACTTAGCAATCTATTAAACTATTATAATTGTTACTGCGAACGCAGTGAAGCAATCTATAAAGATTGCTTCACTGCGTTCGCCATGACTTAAACCATCCTATTTAACAATTACCATCTCATCCACAAGATGTTTTGCTCCGGCATATTTATCGATAATAAAAAGTACATAGCGAATATCCAATGTAACATTGCGGCTAAAATCCGGATCGTACATCATGTCGCTGGCAATGCCCTCCCATGCTCTGTCGAAGTTTAATCCAATTAAATTACCATAGGCATCCAGCACTGGACTTCCTGAATTTCCACCTGTGGTATGGTTTGTAGCAATAAAACACAAAGGTACAGAACCATCCTTTGCATAAACACCATAATCCTTTTGCTTATAAATCTCCCTAAGTCTATTAGGAATGTCATAATCGTAAATTGCTGGATTATCTTTTTCAATAACACCATCAAGCGTTGTATAATGCAAATATTTTACTCCATCCTTCGGATAATACCCTTTTACTTTACCATAGGCAACACGCATAGTAAAATTAGCATCAGGATAGAATTTCTTTTGCGGCTGCATCTCGCGCAAAGCATTCATGTAAATATTATAAAGGCTATCATTTTTAGCTGATATCGCAAAGTATTTTTCTGAAACTTTGTCTTTGTAAACATCTAAAAACGAATTATAAAGAACATAAATTGGATCGTTTTTCAGCTCTCCCACTCTATTTGCAGAATAATTACTTAACAGTTTTTCAAGTTTTTCAGGTTTATTAAAAATTGTTTCCTCAAATACCTGTTCAACATATTTATCAAAATCTCCATTATATTTGGATTGAATTTTTGAATAAATGGATGGGTAAAACTCTTCGTTTACACCTGCAAAATACATTGGCAATAAGGCTTTAAAAATATCCTTATCAACCCTTAAATCATAATCTTTAAAAAAGTTTGAAGAAACTTTAAGAAGTCTGGTTGACTCGGCCAGTGCCAATGAAGAATCTGTTCCTTTTGAAATTTCGATCAATTTTTCAAAACCAGAAGCATAAGCGATAACTTCAATTCCATATACTGCTTCGCGCCAATAATCATAAGCTAATGCATAGGATTCAATATCGGTATAGTTTTTATTAAACTCTTTTAATAAACCATTATAATTGGGTTTATTTGCAGCCCAGTTTGTGAATTCATTCTCAAAAGCAATCTTTTTATTTACTGCATCAAGTCTTTTAAGTCCATTAATCTCGCCAATCCATCTTTTCCATGAGTTACTTACACCGGCATTTTTACTAGCATATTTTATTCGTATCGTATCATTTACATTGGCATAAGCATTCATTACCTCGAGCCGTTTGTCTCGCAATTTTATTTTATGAGGATTTCGAACCTCTGATACCAGTTTAATTGCATCCGAGGTAAGATATTGTTCAGTACCACCAGGATATCCTATAACCCATGTAAAATCTCCTTCATTTACTCCTTTCATGGAAACATTTAAGAACTTTTTGGGTTTGTATGGCACATTATCAGGAGAATAATCAGCAGGTTGATTTTCTTTATTTGCATAAATACGGAATACCGAAAAATCACCTGTATGGCGAGGCCACATCCAGTTATCGGTATCGCCACCAAATTTGCCAATTGATGATGGAGGAGCTCCAACTAAACGAACATCCTTAAACTCTTCATAAACAAACATATAATACTCATTACCATAATAAAAAGATCGTACGGAAGCAGTATGATTTGTTCCGGCAATAGCTTTGCTCTCAATTTCACGATTATTATCGGCTATTTTTTTGTACTTTTCGGTTTGCGACATGGAACTGCTAACACCCTCAAGAGCTTGCTTAGTAACATCTTCGATTCGCACAAGGAAGGTAACTGATAGTCCAGGATTTGGAAGTTCTTCAGCTTTCGACATTGCCCAAAAACCATTGGTAAGATAATCTTTTTCAATGCTGCTATGACGCTGTATCTGTCCATAACCACAATGATGATTGGTCAACAATAATCCCTGGTCAGATACCAGTTCGCCTGTACAACCTCGGCCAAATATTACAATTGCATCTTTAGTGCTTGCTTGGTTAATATTATAAATATCATCTGCAGTAAGCTTAAATCCATTCTTCTGCATATCGGCTATTGTATGATTCTTTAGCAGTAAAGGAATCCACATTCCTTCATCGGCAAATAATTGGGAAACGCTAATTAATGAGCAGATTACATATAAAAGTAGTTTCTTCATGATAAGATAGTTTAGTTATTTATAAATTTATTTAGCTCTACATATAATTTCTGAATAGGAAGTCCCATTACATTGTAAAATGATCCGTTTATTTTTTCAATACCAATATATCCAATCCATTCCTGTATGCCATAAGCACCGGCTTTATCGTATGGTTTATAGGTACTGATATAATAATTTATTTCTTCTGAAGTAAGTTTTCTGAAATACACATCAGATGAAGCATAAAACACAAATCTCTTTTTCTTTGAACTTAAACAAACGCCGGTATAAACCTGATGGCAATTCCCACTTATTTTTTCAAGCATTAAAACTGCATCATTAAAATCAATTGGTTTATTAATTACCTGGTTATTAAGCCACACAATTGTATCGGCAGTAATAATGATTTCGTCTTCTTTTAAATCATCATCAAAATACGACGCTTTATATTCTGCCAAATAAAGTGCAATTTGTTCGCGAGTTAAACCTTCCGGAAAATTCTCATCACCAAATGACTTTTTGACAACTGTAAAATCAATTCCAATTTCTTTCAACAGATGCTGTCTTCGAGGGGATTGGGAAGCAAGAATAATTTTATATTTATCAATATTGGGAATAAACATCAACTATAAGAGGTTCTGATTAATAATAAAATTGGCCACTAAAGCGTATAATATTCCAGCAAGCATAATCAATTTTGATAACCGGCTGGCTGAATGGTATTCGTTTTTTGTTTCAGCAATAATTAATTTATACAATAAAAGTATAAGCGGAATAATTAGAAAAACAATAAAGTAGATTAGTGTAATAAAATCTGTTAAAAACCGAAAGTATGCATATAGCAATGAGAATATTGCAAATAGTATGAACGAAACCACAATAACCTTCGTATTTAAAACACCTAATACTATTGGCATAGTTTGGCGTCCATATTCATTATCTCCTTCATAATCTTCAATATCCTTAATAATTTCCCTTATAAGTGTTAAAAGAAATGCATAAAAAGCAAATGATAAAACCCATACAATTATCAGGTTAAAATTGGCTCTCATCTGAATCAACACATATCCATAGGTTTTATTTAATAAAGGAATTTCAAATAATAGTACAATTAAAGGAACCAATCCTGTTAAGAAAGCAACGATAAGATTTCCTATTAAAAACTGTCGTTTATATGTAGTAGAATAAAACCATAATATTCCGGTAATAAGAATAAAAACAAGCGATAATATTGGAAACCCAATATAAAAAGACACATAAATACCCATCAATATGCCTAATGAGCTTAAAATACCATGAATGAGTATGGCGCTTCTGCGATTAATAATTTTACCCACAAGAACCGTTTGAGGTCGGTTTACTAAATCAGTTTTGGTATCGAAATAGTCATTAATTACATATCCTGCGGCAGTTATAAATACAGTTGACATGACTAAGAAAAGAAAGTTAATCTCGGAAAACTGAAGATCAAAGTCGTATACATTTAAAATAGGTTTAATAATACTCCAGCGCATCAGATACTGAGTTAATATAATGATTAACAAATTTTTGTATCGTATCAATCGCAGGAAGTTCATCATAATCTTTAGGTTTAGATATTTAATAGTTAAACCATTTACCTTGTAATTTTAACACTTGTTCAATTACATCGCGAACACACCCATTACCCCCGGAATAATTTGAAATATATTCAGCTATTGATTTAATTTCGACAACCGCATCGGCAGGGCAAGTAGCTAATCCGGCCATTTTCATTACTTCATAATCCGGAATATCATCTCCCATATATAGTATTTCTTCAGGTTTTAAACCATATTTGAAATAAAAATCTTCAAAATCTGATTTTTTATCTTTCGAATTCATATAGATATCAGTAATCTTAAGAAATTGAAAACGTTTTCGAACAGCCTCTGAATTTCCTCCTGAAATGATGCCGATAATAAAACCTTGTTTAATGGCATGATGAATAGCATATCCATCTTTCATATCTACTGATCGAACAAATTCACCACCTGGTTCGAGATAAATTTTACCATCGGTAAATACACCATCAACATCAAATACAAAGGCTTTAATCTGATTCAGTTTTTCTTTAAAATTTGCCATAAACTTTTTTACTTTTTGCGTTGTGATGAATAAATGCTATCGCTCACAAATCTATATATTTTTTCAAATTCAGGATATTCTGAAAGCAATTTAAGATGATTTTCCATTACTTTCTTATCATTACGCAAGGCCGGGCCTGTTTGAGCATTTTCGGGTTGCATATCTATTGCTTTATTGACAGTTTCTATTACCAAAGGTTTAAGCAAATCGAATGAGCTTTCAGAATTCTTCATTAATTGGGAACCAATGGTATACATGTGATTTACAAAGTTGCAAGAAAATACTGCCGCTAAATGAATCATTTTTCTTTTTTCAGAATTTATCTCAAATACATTCATTGTAATATGATGGGCAAGTTGAAATAACTTATTCTTTGTAATTTCATTATTTGCTTCAACCAGTATGGGAACTTCGCTTAAATCGACAGATCTTTTTTTAGTAAAGGTTTGCAAGGGGTAAAAAACTCCAAAATTTTTGCAATTCTTCAACACATCTAAAGAAATTCCACCAGCAGTATGTATTACAATTCCATTAGTTTTTTTGAGACTATTGGCGACTTCTTCAATTGCATCATCTTTTACCGAGATAATATATAGATCAGCATCTACAGGAACCTTGGTAAAATCATCTGAATAATCTGCATTAAGTTTTAAGGCAAGTTCTTTGCCAGAATTAATTGTTCTATTAAAAACAAACCTGATTCTATAATTTGATTTAAAAAGTGCTAATGCCAAATGAGTAGCAACATTTCCTGCTCCCAGAATCACGATACCATTATCGAAAGCATTGTTTTTACTCATACTGGATTTATTTAAGACCAGTAAATTTAATTGAAAAATAATTGCGATCAAAATCAAAAAAACACGAATAATCCGAAACAAGCATGGTTATCTCAAAAAACTTAAAAAGTCATTGCGAGTGATCCCGTCCCGAAAGCTTTCGGGATCGGAAGAACGAAGCAATCTATAAATATTCAGCAACTTAAGATTGCTTCACTTCGTTCGCAATGACCTAAAAAAATATTTTGAAAAAGGTGCTTGTTTTCTTAATAAAAAACCCCAGTCTGAAGGCTGGGGTAATTAATAAGAATGAATTATTGGACTTTAGTCCAATTTATATTTTACTAAAAACAATATTTATTTTCAGCTATTAATTTATTTGCAATTCTTCTTCGTGCATCTTTTGTATTTACACCTGGAAGTTTTGTATAAATTTCGATGCCTTTAATTAATTTATTGGTCATTTTTTCATCATCAATTGAATAAATGGCATCCATAGCATGTTTATAAATCAATAATGCTGACTCGAAGGTATAAACATCAAGCATATCGCGGTACAAACTCATACAATCAGGAGTTTGTATTGATTCCAATTTCTGAACACGCAACAATGTTGATTCAGCAACATAGGTATTCATTAATATATCGGCTAAACTATTCATTACCTCTTGTTCGTTAACTAAACCACGTTCAAACTTAATAACCGCAGCTTCCATTAACATAAGGCATATATTTTTGAAATTTTCTACAAAGAATGCTTTATCTTCAAAATATCCTTTTGGTGAATAATTATCCTTTAAATTATCTAAGCCAGCAATAATTTCTTTAGCTTTTTCGAATAATTTGATCTCACCTTTTTGTCCACGTTTAATAATCGTATCGGTAACAAGTAAACGGTTAATCTCGTTTGTACCTTCGAAAATACGATTAATACGAGAATCTCTGTACGATCTGTCAGCTGGCATTTCAGCCGAATATCCCATACCACCCATCACCTGAACACCTTCGTCAACAATATAATCCAATGCTTCAGATCCAAACACTTTCATTATGGCAGCTTCTGAACCATACTGACCAAATGCATCCATAATAGCTCTGCCATAATCGCAACCTTCCATTGCTTTGTACATATCAATAGCAATGTCAATATCCTTACTAACACGATAAACAGCAGATTCGGTTGTAAATGTTTTGATCGCCTGTTCAGCTAATTTATGTTTTATTGATCCAAAGTTCGATATTAATGTACCAAACTGTTTACGCTCATTTGAATAATTTACCGATTGAGAAATAGCACGTTTTGCAGCACCAAGAACGTTTCCACCTAATTTAATACGTCCCATGTGAAGAATATTTAATGCGATTCTGAATCCTTCACCACGCTTACCTAGCAAATTTTCAACAGGAACTTTTACGTCGTTATAGAAAATCTGACGGGTTGATGATCCTTTAATACCCATTTTCTTTTCTTCAGGATTCAAGGTAATTCCTTCCCATGCTCTTTCAACAATAAAGGCACTATAAACACGGTCGTTATCTATTTTTGCAAAAACAGTCTGAATATCAGCAAAACCACCATTGGTGATCCACATTTTTTGTCCGTTTAAAATATAATGTTTACCATCAGCTGACAAAACTGCTTTTGTTTTACCAGAGTTTGCATCCGATCCAGCTCCGGGTTCAGTCAAACAATACGCTCCGGTATATTCGCCAGTAGCCAGTTTGGTTAAATATTTCATTTTTTGTTCGTGCGTTCCATAGTAAGCAATTGGAAGCGAACCAATACCTGTATGTGCAGAATAAGCTACTGCAAAAGAATGACCAGCACCCATTTTTTCACTTGCAAGCATTGATGTTACAAATGATTGGCCAAAGCCTTGGTATTCTTCTTGGATAGAAACTCCTAATAATCCAAGTTCGCCCGCCTTTTTAACAATGCTCATCATTAATCCTTCTTCCTGATGATCGATTCTTTCGAGATTAGGAAAAACTTCCGTTTCAAGAAAGTCTTCACAGGTTTGAGCAATCATCTTTTGCTCTTCGTTAAACTCTTCAGGGATAAAAATTTCGTTTGCTTTGGTTTGTTTCAAAAGAAATTCGCCACCCTTAATGCTTAATTGTTTTTCCATTGTATAATTAGATTTTAGTTATAGTTCTAATGTTTGCTCAATTAATTCGGCAATATCATAATTTTTTATCTGATCTTCTTTGTTCTTGTACTTAAGCCCATCAGTCATCATCACCATGCAATATGGACAAGCAGTAACAATAATATCAGCTCCTGTTTCCAGCACATCTTCGGTACGTTCCATAAAAACTTCCTTATCCCCTTTTTCGGCTTCCTTAAACATTTGTCCGCCACCAGCACCACAGCATAAAGCCTGGCTTTTATTACGTTTCATTTCCTTTAGGGTTGATGGAATTGCTCCCAGCACTTCTCTTGGTGCATTGTATTCACCATTTGCTCTTCCCAGGTAGCATGGATCGTGATAGGTTAATGTTTTATCTTTTAATAGATTACTGTCGATTTTGAGTTTACCTTCAGCAATCATTTTCTGTAAAAACTGAGTATGATGAATTACTTCAAAGTTTCCTCCAAAATCAGGATATTCGTTTTTAAATGTATTATAGACATGTGGATCACACGTAATAATCTTTTTCACCTCGTACATTTTTAAAATATCAATATTTGTAAGTGTTTGCATTTGGTAAAGCATCTCATTTCCAGCTCTGCGAGCTACATCACCGCTTGATGATTCTTCGGTACCTAAAACAGCATAATCCACTTTCAGGTGAGTGAGTATTTTAACAAATGCCCTGATTACCTTTTTATATCTGTCGTCGAAAGCTCCGGCACTACCAACCCAAAGTAGATATTCTGGTTTTTGACCTTTTGCAAAAACATCGGCCATAACAGGAACTTCGATTTTACGTTTTTCAGTCATACTATTTTGATTTAAAAACTTATTACCAATTTATTTTTCGTTTATATAAAGCTCATTAGCCCATAATAAACGGTCTTGTTGAGAAAATTGCCATGGAGCTCCATTATTTTCAATATTGCTGAAAATGGCATTTAATTCACCCGGAGCGGCTGCTTTTTCCATTACAAGATAGCGACGCATTTCGATGATCAATGAAACCTGATCAATATTAACGGGACATTCGTTGGTACAAGCATTACATGTTGTACAAGCCCAAAGTTCTTCTGCAGAGATGAAATCAAAAAGTGATTTATCATCAGTAAAATCCTTTCCTTTTTTATCAATATTTTTTCCAACAATTTCAAGTCTATCACGGGCATCCATCATAACTTTTCGTGGAGATAACTTTTTTCCTGTGATATTTGCAGGGCAAACTCTTGTACAACGTCCACACTCAGTACAGGAATAAGCATCCATAAGTCCTTTCCAAGTTAAATCTTTAACATCTTTAGCTCCAAAAGATAAAGCTGCCATATCTGTAGTTTCTTCAGGTTCAACTGGCTTCCCTAGCATACTTTTAATTTCTCTTGTTATCGATGGCATATTTGCAATCTTACCAGCTGGATCGAGTTTCGAGAAATATACGTTTGGAAATGATACAAATACATGGAAGTGTTTTGAGTAAGGTATATAGTTCAAAAATAACATTATACCCACAATATGTAACCACCAGCAAGCTCGATCAATAAAAACAAGCGAATCTGAAGGTAGATTTTGAATTAACGGAACAAAGAATGAACTTAAGAAGAATGAACCCACTTGCTCATAATGCCCATATTCCCTTGTTTGTAATATATAATCTGATGCATTCAAGAAGAAAACAGATGTCATTAAAACAACTTCGGTTATTAGAATGATATTAGCATCCAGTCTTGGCCATGATGTCATCTCTGGTTTCCAGAAACGTGGCAAACGAATTACATTTCTTCTGAAAAGAAATACTACACAGCCAATAATTACAAGTAATGCAAAGAATTCAGTTGCACTTATTATGATTGGATAAAATTTCCCCAGAAACGAAAATGCACGATGTGTTCCGGCAAGTCCATCAACCATCACTTCAATCATCTCGATATTTACCAAAATAAAACCTGCATAAACGAAGAGATGAAGAATCCCAGCAATGGGTAATCCAAGCATTTTTGATTGGAAAATAGCAACCTTAAAAACCAGCAACCATCTTTTAACTGGATTATCTTTTCGGTCAATATCTTTACCCAATTTAATGTTTCTGGTTATTTTTCTAACATTGTAGGTAAAGAGTCCAATAGCCGAAGCTAATAAAAGTGCAAAAACGATAGTACTAATCATTGATTTCCTTTTTTAATAGTAATAATCTTTTTGAATTTAAGTGCCAAAAATAAAAATTAATCCATATAAAACACAACTTCTTTGGACTTAATTCTGTGTATAGAATGAACAAAGACAAAAGATACTGTTAATAACCTTTTGTCTTTGAGTCATATATAGAAAAAAATAGGTATTACCTTTCTTTAACAGCTTGAATAAATGCTGGTAAAACTTTAGCTGCATCGCCTATAATACCATAATTTGCTGCCTCAAAAATTGGAGCATCTTTATCGGTATTAATAGCAACAATACATTTCGATGAGCTGATACCAGCAAGGTGTTGAATTGCACCTGAAATACCTACAGCGATATAAAGATTAGGGGCTACAATTTTACCAGTTTGACCAGTATGTTCCTCATGAGGTCTCCAACCTTCGTCAGATACAGGACGAGAACAAGCTGTTGCTGCACCAAGAACTTTTGCGAGTTCTTCAATAGGACCCCAGTTATCAGGTGATTTCATACCACGACCACCTGAAACAACTATTTCAGCATCGGTAAGAATTAATTTGCCTGTTTGTTTCTGAACATCTGTAACATTTGTTTTTATAGCATCCAATACTGGCTCAAAAGTTTCCATTGAAGCTGTTTTTGGATTTTCACTAAATTCGTAAGAATTCTGCGATAAAGTAATAATCTTAATATCTGACTTTATAACCACGTTTGCAAAAGCCTTGCCTGATAATGCTTTTTTATAGATTGTAAATGGCTCAACGCTTGTGGGCAATTTTGATACTGCTGATCCTAATCCTGCCTTAAGTCTTACTGATAATCTTGGGGCAAGAGCTTTACCTGTATTATTGTTTGCAATAATTACCACTTTAGCACCATGTTTTTCAGCAACCTGAGCTATAACTGAAGTATAAGCCTGATTATCCAGATTTTTAAGGTTATCATTGTTAACCTTAATAATTTTATCAGCCGAATAGGTAGCTAATTTTTTTAATTCATCTTCCTGTACATTTCCTATTGAAAGGGCTACAGTTTGGGTGTTTAACATTCCGGCAACTTTACTTGCATACGAAACCAATTCAAACGATTGTTTTTTGAATTTACCATCCCAGTTTTCTGTAAATACTAATACTGACATATTTCTAATTTATTAAATTCGAATTTTGGTTAATTAATTGATTGATTACTAAATTACTTTAGCCTCGTTTTGTAGAAGATTAACAAGTTCTTTTACGTTTTCAGAATCAATCATTTTACATGCTGGTTTTGGTTTTGGCAACTCAAAACTCACAATCTCTGTTAATGCATCAATTGCTTGAGGAGCAACAACAGCAAGAGGTTTAGTTTTTGCCATCATAATACCACGCATAGCTGCAATCATAGGCTCTTTTGCAATACCTTTTTGAACAACTAATAAAACAGGGATTTGTGATTTTACAACTTCCTTACCGCCATCAATCTCTCTTGTAATCTTTACTTCACCATTCGCAACTTCTAATGATGAAACCGCAGAAACTGAAGGAATATTTAAAAATTCTGCTACCATTCCGCCAACTGCAGAACCATTATAATCACTTGATTCAATACCATTAACAATGATGTCGTAAGGATTTGTTTTAACATATTCGGCAATCTGAGCAGCTACAAAATATGCATCTTTAGGTTCAGCATCAATACGAACAGCATCATCTGCACCAATTGCAAGTGCTTTGCGAATAGTAGGTTCTGCATCAGCTTTACCTACCGTAATTACTGTTACTTTTTGAATTCCATTGGCTGCATTCGCTTTAAGTTCTAAAGCACGGGTTAATGCAAGTTCATCCCATGGGTTTATAATCCATTGTACTCCGGCAGTATCAAAAGCTTTATTGTCATTTACAAATTTCGCTTTTGTAGTAGTGTCCGGAACATTGCTTAAGCAAATCAAAATTCTCATTTACTCTTTATTTAAGTTAATAATTAAATTATTCTTTTTTTAATGATTCTAAAATTTATAATCGTTTTTGATATTACATTAATCTGTTTTTATAGATTTTAATACAAATATTAAAATATATCTAAAAGCGATTCGAAAAAAACTAGAATCGATATGGTTGGCAAATATAAAAATAAGTGCTAAACAAAACAAATATCTTCGAAATATCAATATTTTAGGCAAATCAATGATGAACAAAAGCGTCAATAATCAAATTAAACTGTTCATTTCAGGTTTAAAACAAATCTTCCTCATTCTATTAACGATGCCATCAAATTACTAAATTTGGATTTTAAAATTCCGAATATGAATACAAGAAATCTCCTTCGTTCTTTAGGCCCAGGTTTGCTATGGGCTGGAGCAGCCATCGGTGTATCACACCTTGTTCAATCAACACGTGCTGGAGCAATTTATGGATTTCAATTAGTACTAATCATACTATTAGTCAATCTTTTCAAATATCCTTTTTTTGAATTTGGGCCCCGGTATGCGGTAGCCACTGGTGAGAGTTTACTCGATGGATATAAACGACTTGGCAAATGGGCTTTAATTGTTTATATTTTATTAACTCTAGCAACCATGTTTACTCTGCAAGCAGCAATTACAGTAGTAACTGCAGGGATTTTTTCTTTTGTTTTTAGTGATATTATGTCAACATTCAATTGGGCACTAACTATATTAGCTATTGGTTCAGCTATTGTTGCAATTGGCAAGTATTCTTTGTTAGATAAACTGATGAAGTTTATCGTTATACTTTTGGCTACATCAACAATAATTGCTGTCTGCTTTGCCGCCTCTAAAGGATTTCACCCAAATCCAGAATTTACCAAGGAGTTTAATTGGAAATTTACAGATATCGCACTACTTATTGCAATTGCAGGATGGATGCCATCTGCTATAGATATTTCCGTATGGCATTCGTTTTGGTCACTTGCAAAAAGTAAGGAAGGAAAACATGTACCAACTATTAAGGAGTCTCTTTTTGATTTTAATATAGGTTACATCGGAACTGCAGTTCTTTCAATTGGATTTGTTGCATTAGGGGCACTTGTAATGTACGGAACTGGTGAAACATTCTCTGAAAATGGAACTGTTTTTTCTGGCCAGCTAATTAATCTTTTTACATCCACAATGGGTAATTGGGCATACTTTTTAATTGCAATTGCAGCATTAACTACCATGTCGAGTACTGCTCTAACATGCCTCGATGCTTATCCGAGAGTTATGAAACCTGCTACCGAATTAGTTTTTCCAAAACTTAAAAGGACCGATTCTGAAAAATGGAATTGGCTTTCTTGGTTATGGCTTGGTCTATTATTATCAGGGACGCTTATAATCATTGCTTTCTTTTTAAAAGGAATGAGTTTCTTAGTTGATTTGGCAACGACCTTATCCTTTCTTACTGCTCCTGTTTTAGGATATATGAACTACAAAGTAATTACAGGAGAGAATGTTCCTAAAGAACATCAGCCAAAGTTATGGCTACGGATTTTATCCTGGGTAGGATTAATCGTATTAACCGGATTTTGTATTTATTATGTAATCTGGAAATTATTTCTCGTCTAGAATTATAAGAGTAAGCCCTGCGAGAGTTTAAAACCCTCACAGGGCTTACAATAAAAAAAGGGCGAATCTGTGATTCGCCCTTTTTAATTAAATTATATGTCTTAGGCTTGAGCTGTTGGTCCGCCAAAGTTCATAGGTATCATAGAACCTCCATCATCAGTTTTCTTAATTGGTCCATGTACACTTTCAAATTTGGAAATGTTGTCTTTTAAGGCATTCATAAATCGCTTTGCATGTTCTGGAGTTAAAATAATCCTTGATTTTACTTCCGCTTTAGGAACTCCAGGCATTACTCTAACAAAATCAAGAACAAATTCAGCACTTGAATGAGTTATTATCGCAAGGTTTGAATAAATACCTTGTGCAATATCTTCCTTTAAATCAATATTTATCTGACCTTTTGGCCTTTTATCGTCTTCCATGCTCTATATTTTCTAAACAAACTAATCACGTTTTTTTGATGATACCAGATTATCGTATTCTTCAAGAGAGCCTACAATAATCTTTTCATATTCACGAAGACCTGTACCTGCAGGTATTTTATGACCAACAATCACGTTTTCTTTCAAACCTTCAAGGTAATCAATCTTTCCATGAATAGCAGCTTCATTAAGAACTTTCGTAGTTTCCTGAAACGAAGCAGCCGACATAAAGCTCTTAGTTTGCAATGCAGCTCTAGTAATACCTTGTAACACCTGACTTGATGTTGCAGGAACGGCATCACGTGCTTCAACCAATTTAAGATCTTTACGTTTTAACATAGAGTTTTCGTCTCTGAGTTTACGTGAAGTAACAATCATACCCGCTTTGAATATCTGAGAGTCACCTGGTTCTACAATCACTTTTTTATCATAAATCCAGTCGTTTTCATCCATAAACTCCCATTTATCAACAACTTGTTTTTCAAGAAATTTAGTGTCTCCCTGGTCTTCGATTTCAACCTTACGCATCATCTGTCTTACAATAACTTCAAAATGCTTATCGTTGATTTTCACACCCTGCAAACGATATACTTCCTGAACCTCATCAACAATATATTCCTGAACTTTTGTAGGACCTTTAATTGCCAAAATATCAGAAGGAGTAGTAGCTCCATCAGATAATGAAATACCAGCTCTTACATAGTCGTTTTCCTGAACAAGAATTTGTTTTGATAGAGGAACGAGATATTTTTTAACCTCACCTGCTTTTGATGTAACGAGAATCTCTCTGTTACCACGTTTAATTTTTCCAAACGTAACTTCACCGTCAATTTCAGAAACAACTGCTGGATTTGATGGATTTCTCGCTTCAAAAAGCTCAGTAACCCTTGGTAAACCACCGGTGATATCACCCGATTTACCAATTGCACGAGGAATCTTAGCTAAAATCTCACCTGCTTTAACAGTTTGTCCATCTTCGATGTTCATATGAGCACCAACAGGCAAGTTATAAATTTTTATCTCTTCTCCATTCTTATTTAATAATCGTAATCCAGGATTCTTTTTCTTATCACGAGATTCAATGATAACTTTTTCTCTGAAACCAGTTTGCTCGTCAGATTCTTCTTTAAATGTGATCCCTTCGATAACACTGTCAAACTCTAATTTCCCGGTAGCTTCAGATATAATAACTGCATTATATGGATCCCATTCACATATCAATGTATCCTTTTTAACTTCACTACCGTTCTTAATAAATAATTTCGAACCATATGGAATGGTATGAGTAGATAAAACAATACTTGTGTTTTTATCAACTATCCTCATCTCAGCCAATCGGCCAATTACAATATTTACTTTTACACCAGTTTCATCTACTTTCTCAACAGTACGTAATTCTTCAATCTCAGCTATACCATCATATTTTGCACGTATTGTAGAGTCTGCAGCAATATTAGATGCAGTACCCCCAACGTGGAAAGTACGTAATGTAAGCTGTGTACCAGGTTCACCTATTGACTGGGCTGCAATAACACCAACAGCCTCGCCTCTCTGAACCATTTTACCAGTGGATAGATTACGTCCATAACATTTTGCACAAACTCCGTTTTTAGATTCGCAAGTTAACACTGAACGAATCTCAACTTGTTCGATTGGAGAATTTGTAATTTTATTAGCAATTTCCTCTGTTATTTCTTCTCCGTTTCCAATAACCAATTCTCCGGTTAATGGATGATAAACATTATGTACAGTAGTTCTACCAAGAATTCTTTCATATAAAGTTTCAACAATTTCCTCATTTTTCTTGATTGCTGTAGCAGTTAGTCCGCGTAATGTTCCACAATCTTCTTCATTAATAATAACATCTTGCGAAACGTCAACCAAACGTCGTGTTAAGTAACCAGCATCTGCTGTTTTTAACGCTGTATCAGCCAAACCTTTACGAGCACCGTGGGTGGAGATAAAATACTCAAGTACCGAAAGTCCTTCTTTAAAGTTAGAAAGAATTGGGTTTTCGATAATCTCAGAACCAGAGCTACCAGATTTTTGTGGTTTTGCCATAAGACCTCTCATACCAGAAAGCTGACGAATTTGTTCTTTAGAACCTCTAGCTCCAGAGTCCAACATCATATAAACTGAGTTGAATCCCTGATTATCTGTCGAGAGTTTCTTCATTAATGTTTGTGTAAGCTTAGCATTAATGTGTGTCCAAATATCAATAATCTGGTTATACCTTTCGTTATTGGTAATAAAACCCATATTATAGTTATTCAACACCTCATCAACCTGCTCATATCCATTAGCTACAAGTTCATCTTTTTCTTTTGGTATAATAACATCGTCAAGGTTAAATGAAAGTCCCCCTTTAAAAGCCATCATATATCCAAGATCTTTGATATCATCAAGGAACCTTGCTGTAGAATCAGTTCCGGTTTTCTTTAATACATTACTGATTATATCTCTTAATGATTTTTTTGTTAATAATTCATTGATATAACCAACTGCTTTAGGTACAAATTGATTAAATAAAACACGTCCTACTGAAGTTTCGATCATTCTACGTACAGGTTTTCCATCGACAATATCGTCAACTTTAACCTTAATAATTGCATGAAGAGCAACAGCACCTTCATTATACGCAATTATAACTTCCTGGGGTGAATAAAACTTTAATCCTTCACCTTTTGCTTTTGGACGTTGCTTTGTAATATAATACAAACCAAGAACCATGTCCTGCGAAGGAACAGTAATTGGGGCTCCATTAGCAGGATTAAGAATATTATGTGAAGCAAGCATCAACATCTGAGCTTCAAGCACAGCTGGATTACCTAGTGGTAAGTGCACCGCCATCTGGTCACCATCAAAGTCAGCATTAAATGCAGTACAAACCAATGGGTGTAATTGAATTGCTTTACCTTCTATTAATTTAGGTTGGAAAGCCTGAATACCTAAACGGTGCAATGTTGGAGCACGGTTTAACAAAACAGGATGTCCTTTAAGTACATTTTCTAATATATCCCAAACAACAGGATCTTTACGATCAACAATTTTCTTAGCAGATTTAACTGTTTTTACAATACCTCTTTCGATCAGTTTTCTGATAACAAATGGTTTGTAAAGTTCAGCAGCCATATCTTTTGGCAATCCGCATTCGTGTAATTTTAACTCAGGACCAACAACAATAACTGAACGAGCTGAATAGTCAACACGTTTACCCAACAAATTCTGACGGAAACGACCTTGTTTACCCTTCAAACTATCACTTAATGATTTAAGGGCTCTGTTTGAATCAGTTTTAACAGCATTTGATTTTCTAGAGTTATCGAATAATGAGTCAACAGCTTCCTGTAACATACGTTTTTCATTACGTAGAATTACTTCTGGAGCTTTTATTTCGATTAGTCTTTTCAGACGATTATTTCGTATAATAACTCTTCGGTATAAATCATTCAAATCAGAAGTAGCAAAACGTCCACCATCTAAAGGAACTAATGGTCTTAATTCTGGTGGAATAACAGGAACAACTTTAACAACCATCCATTCAGGACGGTTAATTCCTTTTGAGGCACGAAATGCTTCCACAACGTTTAATCGCTTCAATGCTTCATTTTTACGTTGCTGAGAAGTTTCTGTATTTGCTTTATGTCTTAACGAATAAGATAATTCATCAAGTTCAATACGTGCTAATAACTTATAAAGAGCTTCAGCACCCATATCAGCAATGAACTTATTTGGATCAGAATCATCAAGATATTGATTTTCTTTTGGTAATGATTCAAGGATATCAAGGTATTCTTCTTCCGTTAAGAAATCCAGATAATTTACTCCATCAGCTGCTTTAATCCCAGGATTAATAACAACATACCTTTCGTAATAAATAATTGAATCGAGTTTTTTGGTAGGCAATCCTAACAGGTATCCAATCTTGTTAGGTAATGATTTAAAATACCAAATATGTGCTACTGGAACCACTAATGATATGTGTCCCATTCTTTCGCGACGTACCTTTTTCTCGGTAACTTCAACACCACAACGGTCACAAACAATACCTTTATACCTAATTCGCTTATATTTACCACAATGGCATTCATAGTCTTTTACCGGACCAAAAATTCTTTCGCAGAAAAGTCCATCGCGCTCAGGTTTGTATGTTCTGTAGTTTATTGTCTCTGGTTTTAAAACTTCTCCACTAGAACGTTCGAGAACTTCCTCGGGTGAAGCCAAACCAATAGAGATTTTTGTAAAATTTGTCTTTACCTTATTATCTCTTCTGAATGACATATCTTAAATATTAAAAATAGTAAATAATAAAAACAGTAAAGAATGCTGATTTAACAGCATTCAATAGATTTAGTCAAGGTTTACACTTAAACCTAATCCTCTAAGTTCATGTAACAATACATTTAACGACTCGGGGATACCTGCCAGTGGCATTGGTTCACCTTTAACAATAGCTTCATATGCACGAGCTCTACCGTTAACATCGTCAGATTTTACTGTTAGAATCTCCTGAAGAATATTTGATGCACCAAATGCTTCAAGTGCCCATACCTCCATTTCACCAAAACGCTGACCACCAAACTGAGCTTTACCTCCTAGTGGTTGTTGGGTAATTAATGAGTATGGTCCAATTGAACGGGCATGCATCTTATCTTCAACCATGTGACCTAGTTTCAACATATAAATTAATCCTACAGTTGCAGGTTGATCAAAACGATCTCCCGTACCACCATCGTATAAATATGTTTTTCCATATGCTGGTAATCCAGCTTTGGTCGTATATTCGGTAATCTGTTCAAGTGTTGCACCATCAAAAATTGGTGTTGCAAACTTAAGTCCCAGTTTCTTACCAGCCCAAGCCAATACTGACTCATAAATCTGGCCAAGGTTCATACGCGAAGGCACTCCAAGTGGGTTAAGCACTATATCAACAGGTGTTCCGTCTTCCAGGAATGGCATATCTTCAACACGAACAATTTTTGCAACAATACCTTTATTTCCATGTCGACCAGCCATCTTATCTCCAACAGTAACTTTTCTTTTCTTGGCAATATATACTTTTGCCATCTGAATAATACCAGTTGGAAGCTCGTCTCCTATAGTAATATTGTATTTCTTACGTTTTAACTGAGCATCAAGTGTCTTATACTTAACAATGTAGTTGTGAATAAGGCTTCTGATTGTATCATTTTTTTCTTTATCAGTTGTCCATTTATACGGATTTACATTCATAAAATCGATTTCCTGTAAAATCTTCGTAGTAAATTTCACACCTTTTGCAACCACATCAGCATTATAATAATCTTTAACACCTTGCGAGGTTTTACCGTTAACTAATACAAATAACTTATCAATTAGCTTATTGCTTAATTGTTCAACTTTTAGACTAAACTCTTTTTCAACGGTATCAAGTTCGTTTTTATCTGTATTTTTAACTTTCTTATCCTTAATTGCACGTGAGAATAATTTCTTATCTATAACAACACCGGTTAATGATGGAGATGCTTTTAATGATGCATCTTTAACATCACCAGCTTTGTCACCAAAGATAGCTCTAAGGAGTTTTTCTTCAGGAGATGGATCTGATTCTCCTTTTGGAGTAATCTTACCTATTAGAATATCGCCTGGTTTAACATGAGCACCAATTCTAATTAATCCATTTTCATCAAGGTCCTTTGTAGCTTCTTCGCTAACATTTGGTATATCAGCAGTTAATTCTTCAAGACCACGTTTGGTATCACGAACTTCAAGAGTATATTCATCAATATGAATTGATGTAAATACATCATTTTTTACAACATTTTCAGAGATAACGATAGCATCCTCAAAGTTATAACCTTTCCAAGGCATAAATGCAACCTTCAGGTTTCGTCCAAGAGCAAGTTCTCCTTTCTCAGTTCCATATCCATCAGTAAGTACCTGACCATTAGTTACCTTTTGTCCTTTACGTACAATAGGTTTAAGGTTTATGCAGGTATTTTGATTTGTCTTTGAAAACTTTGGCAATTTATATCTTATAGTATCATCATCAAAACTAATAAATCGCTCTTCTTCAGTACGTTCATAACGAATAATTATTTCTTCAGCATCAACGTACTCAACTATACCTTCACCTTCAGCAACAATCTGAATTCGGGCATCGCTAATAACATGTTCTTCTAAACCAGTACCAACAATTGGAGCCTCAGGTACTAATAAAGGCACTGCCTGGCGCATCATGTTTGATCCCATAAGAGCACGGTTTGCATCATCATGTTCCAAAAATGGAATAAGCGATGCAGCAATTGAAGCAATTTGGTTTGGAGCAACATCCATTAAATTCACTTCTTCAGGAGTTGCTAGTGGATAATCAGCGTCTAGTCTTGTTTTTATCCTTGGATTGATAAAATTACCTTCATCGCTAATCTTTGCATTTGCTTGGGCAATTATTAATCCTTCTTCCTCTTCTGCACTCAGGAATATTATACCTTCATTCTTCAAATTTACCGTACCTTCAACAACTTTTCGGTATGGGGTTTCGATAAAACCAAGATCATTGATTTTTGCATAAACGCAAAGTGAAGAAATAAGACCAATATTAGGACCTTCAGGAGTTTCAATCGGACATAAACGACCATAGTGGGTATAATGAACGTCACGAACTTCAAAACCAGCTCTTTCTCTAGACAAACCGCCAGGACCTAATGCCGACATACGACGTTTATGAGTCATCTCACCCAATGGGTTTGTTTGATCCATAAACTGTGATAACTGGTTTGTTCCAAAAAATGAATTTATAACAGATGATAAAGTTTTAGAATTAATCAGATCGATTGGAGTAAATACCTCGTTATCTCGTACATTCATACGTTCACGAATTGTTCTTGCCATGCGGGCTAAACCAACTCCAAACTGATTTGATAATTGTTCGCCCACTGTTCTAACCCTACGATTACTTAAGTGGTCAATATCATCTACATCTGTTTTCGAATTAATTAATTCAATTAAATATTTAATAATTTGGATGATATCAGCATTTGTCAAAACCTTTGTATCTACAGGGGTTTCAAGACCAAGTTTTTTATTCAGTCTATAACGGCCAACATCTCCAAGATCATAACGTTTATCGGAGAAAAATAATTTATCAATTACATCACGAGCTGTAGCTTCATCAGGTGGTTCAGCATTACGCAACTGACGATAGATATGCAAAACAGCTTCTTTTTCTGAGTTACATGGATCTTTTTGAAGTGTATTATAAATAATTGCATAATCAGCGATATTCTGACCTTCCTTGTGAACCAAAACTGTTTTTGTTCCAGAATCAACAATCTGATCTATATGCTCATTTTCAATTACGGTTTCGCGATCGATAATTACTTCATTACGTTCGATAGTAACCACTTCACCAGTATCTTCGTCAACAAAATCTTCAACCCATGATTTTAAAACACGTGCAGCAAGCTTTTGTCCAACATATTTTTTTAATCCTGATTTTGACACCTTAACTTCATCAGCAAGGTTAAAAATCTCAAGGATTTCCTTATCACTTTCGTAACCAATAGCTCTTAAAAGAGTGGTTACAGGTAATTTCTTTTTACGATCGATATATGCATACATCACGTTGTTGATGTCAGTAGCAAATTCGATCCATGATCCTCGGAAGGGAATTATACGTGCTGAATATAATTTTGTACCATTGGCATGCAAGCTTTGTCCAAAGAAAACCCCTGGAGATCTGTGCAATTGCGATACAATTACTCTTTCAGCACCATTAATAACAAATGTACCTCTTTCGGTCATATAAGGAACTGTTCCAAGATATACATCCTGAATTACTGTATCAAAATCCTCATGTTCAGGATCTGTACAATATAACTTAAGCTTCGCTTTTAATGGAATGCTAAATGTTAAACCTCTTTCAATACATTCCTCTATAGAGTATCTTGGAGGATCAATATAATAATCTAAGAATTCCAGTACAAAGTTATTTCTGGTATCTGTAATTGGAAAGTTATCGCTAAAAACCTGATATAAACCTTCTTTCTTTCTATCTTCAGGTGTTGAATTAAGCTGAAAAAATTCTCTGAATGATTTTAATTGCACTTCAAGAAAATCTGGATATTTCAGCTGATTTTTAGTTGATGCGAAACTAATTCGTTTGTTGGTAATTTTTGAAGACATTTACGTAATGAATTAATTGAACTCAAACAAAAATGATAATAAAAAGGCTTAGAATCCTAAATAAAGGACCCTAAACCCTGAAAATTAGTATGTTAGGTTTACCCTATTTAAGTTCAACTTCTGCTCCTGCTTCTTCTAATTGTTGTTTTAATGTTTCAGCTTCTTGTTTTGATACACCTTCTTTAACAGCTTTAGGTGCAGCGTCAACTAATTCTTTAGCTTCTTTCAAACCTAAACCAGTTAATTCTTTAACTAATTTAACGATTTGTAATTTAGCACCACCAGCAGCTTTTAGGACAACATCAAAACTTGTTTTTTCTGCTGCTGCGGCTGGGCCAGCAGCAGGACCAGCAACTGCAACAGCTGCTGCTGCAGGTTCGATACCATACTCATCTTTTAAAATGTTTGCTAACTCATTTACATCTTTTACAGTTAAGTTCACTAACTGTTCTGCAAGCGCTTTTAAATCTGCCATTTTTCTCTATTTTTAAAATTAATTATACTTTTTATTCTTTTCTATCTGATAGTGTTTCCATAACACCAGCCAGGATATTATTTCCTGATTTAAGTTGTGAAATTACAGTTTTCATTGGTGATTGCAACAATGCAATAAGATCACCCAGTAATTCTTCTTTAGATTTCACATTAACTAATACTTCAAGCTGATCATCACCAACATAAACTGATTCTTCAACATATGCCCCTTTTAAAATAGGTTTGGCATTTGCTTTTCTAAATTCTTGAATCAGTTTAGCAGGAGCATTACCAGTTTCAGTAAACATTATTGCAGTTGGACCTTCTAATACTTTATAAAGTTCTTCAACTTTATAATCAGTTTTCTCTAATGCTCTTTTCAGAAGTGTATTTTTTACGACCAACATTTTAATGTTGCTTTCGAAACACTTTCTGCGGAGCAAGCCTGTCATTTCTGCATTAAGTTCACTGGCATCAGCTAAATAAAAATGTGTTGCGTTATTTAATTGATCAACAAGGTTGTTTACAA
>JFJP01037036.1_pt1 | contig 56321 bp, 35 predicted proteins | sample 431651 | NCBI WGS metagenome assembly JFJP01 (sample SAMN02602958, study PRJNA72255) | Microbial mat metagenome, whole genome shotgun sequencing project. | biome: fresh water; feature: sink hole; material: water; isolation source: purple microbial (photo- and chemosynthetic) mats found in... | reverse complement strand
ACATACTAACATGATCTTATAACTAATTATTCATCAACTACTCAATTAAAACATCACTCCTACTAGTTTTAACCATTTAAAATATCTTAAAATGAAAAAACTACTAACTACCTTGATTTTAAGCTCCCTGTTTTTAATCTCCGGCATTTTTGCGCAGGAAATGAATAATGAACTTTACAATTTAACAAAAATTCAAAAAAACTTAAAATCCAAACGAATTGGAAGCTACGATCATTCCGGTGGTAATAACGACCGGTTAGAGGGCATCAAAACAGGTGAAAAAAGGACTATTATGGATGTTAAAGGCGCCGGTGTAATTAATCACATCTGGATAACCATTGCTCCTTCGCCCGACAAATTAAACCGAAACGACATCATCCTCCGCATTTATTGGGACGGAAAGCCTTATCCTTCAGTAGAATCTCCCATTGGTCCATTCTTCGGACAAGGCTGGAACGAAAAATATGCATTCAATTCACTGCCTTTATGCGCATCACCCGTTACCGGCCATGGCCTCGTAAGTTATTTCGCCATGCCTTTTTCCAACGGTGCCAGAATTGAAATAGAAAATCAAACCGGCACCAACATTGACGCTTTTTATTTCAATATCGATTATGTTGAAATGGACAAACTACCAACCAATATGGGTAGGTTTCATGCCTGGTTTAACAGGGAAGTTACTGATGCGAACTCCGATGGGGAAAATGAATGGGGAGTGTTAGGCCCGCAAGGTGAAAATAAAACCGGTGAGAAAAATTATCTGATAGCTGATATCAAAGGCAAAGGTCAATTTGTTGGGGTGAATTATTATGTACAATCTCCTACTCCAATGTGGTATGGCGAAGGCGACGAAATGGTATTTATCGATGGGGAAGCATTGCCTTCTATTGTTGGCACAGGAACCGAAGACTATTTTAATTCGTCGTGGTGTCCCAAAGAAATTTACGGTCATCCTTACTTTGGCTGGGCACGTGTAAATGACGAAACCGGCTGGCTTGGGCGCACCCATGCTTACCGGTTTCATATTGCAGATCCTTTCTATTTCGATAAATCAATGCGCTTCACTATTGAACACGGACATAACAATTGCCTCACACTCGACCTGGCTACCGTTGCATATTGGTATCAAAGCGAAGCTGCATCCCTTACTCCAATTCCTGATAAGGAAGGAAGAAAACTATTGCCACTTATTGGACCATCCGAAATACACAAATGGCGGGATGCCTGGAGAACTGACAAGGGCAAAGGCTCAAAACTTTGGGGTAATGAATAAAAACAATTAAACAATCAATATAAATCCTTATGAGAACAATCTTATTAATTTTTGCAGTATTAATCGCTATGCCGATGAAAGCACAGGATAGTTACAACGAAAAAATGCAGCGAACCCAATGGTTTCGCGATGCCCGCTTTGGAATGTTTATCCATTTTGGGGCGTATGCTATTCCTGCCAAAGGAGAATGGGTAAAGTCGAATGAAAAACTTACTACCGAACAGTATCAAAAGTATGTCGATGCCTTTTATCCTTCGGCATACAATGCGAAGGAATGGGCCAAAGCAGCCAAAAAAGCTGGGATGAAATATGCGGTACTCACAGCAAAACACCACGACGGTTTTTGTTTATTCGACAGCAAACTTACCGACTATAAAGCTAGTGTGCGATTTGATGGCAGGGATATTGTCCGCGAATTTCTGGATGCTTTTCGTGCCGAGGGAATAAAAGTGGGACTATATTACTCCCTAATCGACTGGCATCATCCTGATTACCCCAATGTTGGAAACCATCCTCAGCGCGATGATGCAAATTACGGAAAGCAAAAATTCAATTGGGACAATTACCTGAAATACATGCATGGTCAGGTTGAAGAACTTTCCAAAAACTATGGAAAACTGGATATCATGTGGTTCGATTACTCATTTGACGATTACTCAGGAGAAAAGTGGAAAGCAAAAGAACTGGTAGCAATGTTACATAAATATCAACCCGAAATTATTCTCGACAACCGTCTTGAAGTGAACCATGGCGTTTCGCCAAAAGGTCGCGAAATATCCAACTATGGCGATATTGAAACTCCCGAGCAAGCTATTCCCGACAAAGGCATTCTGCATGTTTCCGGGAAACCAATGCCTTGGGAAACCTGCCTGACACTGAATAATAACTGGGGATATACTGAAAACGACCATAATTGGAAATCGCCCGAACTTATTGTTTCGTCCCTTGTAAACTGTGTTTCGAAAGACGGAAATTTATTGTTGAATGTCGGACCGGATGCTTCCGGACGGATTCCCGCCAAAAGCCTTGAAATTCTGGAAGAAGTTGGCAACTGGATGGCTTTAAATTCGGAAAGTATTTATGGTTGCGGCAGTTCTGCCATCGAAAAACCTGAATGGGGAAGAATCACGCAAAAAGGAAATGTCATTTATGCTCACTGGATGTATCCAATTATTGGACATATAAATATACCGGGAATAGCAGGAAAAGTAAAAAGTGTTACCTTGCTAAGTTCAGGAGCCGAATTACCAACTTCAACCTCCTGGTGGGGCAATGGCAGCGAGGGAAATTTCTTTATCAATGTAAACAGCCCTACCCACGCAACATTCGAGTTGCCAAACAAAATCGATACTGTGATCAAAATTGAATTAAAATAACATGATTCACCAAAAATTTATAGCAATTCTGGTTACATCCCTCTTTTTAACAGTGGGATGTAACCTCCCATCGAACAAAAAAACCGATATGGCCGATACAAATTTCATAAAAGGAACATTGGGATACGATTATAAATTTCTGAAATCGCATCATAATAACCTCGTTTTGCTTCAGGATACAATTACGAAAGCGATGGTCGTTATTTGCCCAAATTACCAGGGAAGGGTAATGACTTCTTCCGCAAATGGTTTGGAGGGACATAGCAATGGCTGGATAAATTATAAATTAATAGAATCGAAAATTCCAACCGAACATATCAACGCATATGGCGGAGAAGAACGATTTTGGCTGGGGCCCGAAGGTGGACAATTCTCGATTTATTTTACCCCGGGAGTTAAACAGGAATTTAAGAACTGGTATGTTCCTGCGATACTGGATACATTGCCCTTTGAACTGACAAATTCATCCAATATCGAAGCTACCTTCAAAGCAAAGGTTGAATTGATAAACTTCAGCAATACAAGATTTGATGCTGAAATTGAAAGAACTATAAAACTTCTATCGCTGAATGAAACAGCTAAAATGTTGGGGATAGAGCTAACCGATGGAATAAAGTCAGTGGCTTATCAATCTCAAAACATACTTGTTAACAAAGGGCAAAAGGAATGGACACCTGAATCCGGAATGCTTTCCATCTGGATGCTTTCAATGCTCAATCCATCTCCCAATGTGGTAATATTTATACCCTTCAAGGAAGGTAGTGAAAAGGAACTGGGACCTATTGTAAACGACGATTATTTTGGTAAAGTTCCTGCTGATAGGTTAAATATCAAAAATGGTATCATCTACTTTCAAGCGGACGGAAAATACCGTAGTAAAATTGGTATAAATCCCCGCAGGGCAAATAATTGGTCGGGCAGTTACGACACCGGACGTAAAGCATTAACATTGCTTTATTGTGAATTGCCCGAAGGCAATACTAAGTATGTAAATTCCAAATGGGAGATCCAAAAAGACCCCTTTTCGGGCGATGCCATTAATGCTTATAACGACGGCCCTGTAGAAGACGGATCTCAAATGGGACCATTTTATGAATTGGAAAGCTCCTCTCCTGCCGCTCAACTTAAGTCGGGCGAAAAACTTACCCATAAGCAAACGATATTCCACCTGGAAGGAGATGAAGCGCAACTTTCAAAAATCACCCAGCTCATTTTCGGAATAGAATTAAATGAAATTAAAACCGCATTTTAACCAAAAAATTATTCAGCAACTCTTTTAACTACATAACCTATGACTGAACCTAAAAAATCGCTGGTACGTTACAACGGCAAAAATTACCTTATCCCCTTCGTTCTTATTACCAGCTTATTCCTTCTCTGGGGATTTGCCCATAGCTTGCTGGATGTTTTAAATAAGCATTTTCAGGATATTCTGCATGTCAATTATACCCAATCGGCATTTGTACAGTTCTCTGTTTATATCGGGTATTTAGCAATGGGTATTCCGGCGGGTTTAATCATGAAAAAGTTCGGGTATAGAAAGGGGATAATCTTCGGTTTACTTCTTTTTGCAACTGGGGCGTTCTTGTTTTATCCCGCAGCACTTTTAGGAACCTTCCTGCCATTTTTAATAGCTTTATTTATTATTGCTTGCGGGTTAGCTTTTCTCGAAACTGCCGCCAATCCTTATGCAACAGTATTAGGCCCACCTGAAAGCGGGGCACAGCGTATAAATTTCTCCCAATCGTTTAATGCAGTTGGATGGATCCTTGGCCCTTTAATTGGAGGGTTACTAATTTTTGGAGCCGAAAAATCAGATGGCGCTGACAAATTCGATTCCCTTATCACCCCCTATATGATTATTGGTTGTGTGGTTTTAGTAGTAGCTATCGGATTTATCTTTACAAAGCTTCCCGAAATAAAGGAAGAAAGTGACCAAAAACACCTGGAAGAAAACCCTCCAATGAAACTATTGCTGAAATATCCTTTTTTTGTAATGGCAGTAATTGCACAATTTTTATATGTAGCAGCACAAACAGGTATAAATTCCTTTTTCATAAATTATGTTACGCTTGAATTACCAAATGTTCAGGAACCTGTAGTGAATATTATGTCACATTTAGGAGGCTTTGGGGAAATTTTCACGCCTAAAAATCCCGAACAGGCAGCTTCGCTAGTACTAGCCTTTGGCGGTATGGGAATGTTCTGGATAGGCCGGTTAAGCGGCTCATACATGATGAAATTCTTTAAAGCACAGCGAATATTAGCTGTATATGGTACCATCTGCACCATTTTGATGCTGTTGGTAACCTTGGGATTAGGATGGCTATCTGTAATTGCATTGTTTAGTACTTACTTTTTTATGTCGATTATGTTCCCTACAATTTTTGCATTGGGTATCCGTAATTTAGGACCATTGACCAAAAAAGCATCTTCCTTTTTAGTAATGGCGGTTGCTGGTGGAGCATTCCTTCCTTTAGCAATGGGAGCAATTAAAGATACCACGGGAAGTATGGCCCTTGGTTTTATTTTACCACTACTCTGCTTTAGTTTTGTGGCTTTTTACGGAATGGTTGGGTTCAGAATAAAGGGGAAAGCACTATAAATTATACCTGTTTTATACCATTGTACAAATACAATTCTAAATCGATCATTATGAAACTAGTATCAATTAACCAGACAGAGTCGAAGCTTAAATCTTAACAAAACGACTGTGAAAGGTTAAATGAACACCTACAAAATGCTTTTGTTATAAGACAAGCAAAAAAGAAAAGAGTTTACCGAAAGTAAATAATTGTAATTTTGTCAGCAAAATTTATGAATGTAGAATTTAATTATGCAGAATTGTCTTAAGCATCCCGTATTTAAAATTATTTCAGAAATTGCCTTACAAGAAGACCTGGAAGTATACGTAATTGGAGGGTTTGTCAGGGATGCCCTTTTAAAAAGAAAATCGAAAGACATTGATATTGTAGTGGTTGGAAATGGAATTGATTTAGCGAATAAAGTAGCCGTTAAAACCGGGAAGGATACATTGGTGACGGTGTTTAAGAATTTTGGCACCGCCATGCTAAAATACAAAGATTACGAAATTGAATTTGTGGGAGCCCGAAAAGAATCCTATCGGCGCGACTCCCGCAAACCAATTGTGGAAAACGGTAGTTTGAAGGATGATCAGGAACGTCGCGATTTCACCATTAACGCGCTGGCTATTAGTTTAGGAAAAGAATTTGGCTCAATCGTTGATCCGTTTGGAGGAACAGCCGATTTAAAATCTAAAATTCTTCGCACACCCATGGATCCGGATAAAACATTTTCGGACGACCCATTGCGAATGATGCGGGGAATTCGGTTTGCCACCCAACTGGGTTTTGAAATCGATGAAAACACCTTTGAATCCATTTGCAGAAACAAAGACCGGATTGGAATAATTTCGAAAGAGAGAATCATTGACGAAATAAATAAAATCCTCCTTTCTCCTACCCCATCTGTAGGTTTCAAGCTTCTTGACCAATCGGGACTATTAGAATTAATTTTTCCGGAATTGGTAAAACTAAAAGGAACAGAGACAATTAATAATAAATCTCATAAAGATAACTTTCTGCATAGCCTGAAAGTCCTCGACAATATTTGTGAAAAAACCGATTCGTTGTGGTTACGTTGGGCGGCACTGCTACATGATATTGCCAAACCACAAACAAAAAAGTACTTTCCGCAACAGGGATGGACATTTCATGGACACGAATTTCTAGGGGCAAAAATGGTTCCCGACATTTTCCGCGCGTTGAAATTGCCCCAGAACGATAAGATGAAATACGTTCAAAAGCTGGTTCTGCTGCACCTTCGCCCTATTGTGCTGTCGCAGGAGGTGGTTACCGATTCGGCCGTGCGCCGTTTACTGTTTGATGCAGGAGATGATATTGACGACCTGATGATGCTTTGCGATGCCGATATTACATCCGGAAACCCGGAAAAGGTAAGACGTTTCTCGCAAAATTTCGAGCTTGTTCGCCAAAAGCTCAAAGAGCTTGAAGAAAAAGATGCCATTCGTAACTTCCAACCTCCTATTAGCGGCGACGAAATTATGCGCATATTCTCCCTTTCGCCGGGGCGCGAAATTGGTATTTTAAAAACCACCCTGAAAGATGCTATTTTGGATGGTATTATTGAGAACAATTATGATCAGGCCTATGCCCTTCTGCTTAAAAAAGCAGAGGAAATGGGATTAAATATTGAGTCTGCTCCGAAAAGTCTTTTACCCCCTCGGAGTGGACTCAATATTACTCAAATAAATCCATAATATTTTCCTTGCCAATAGTTTTAAAAGGATTATTGTTATTAATAAACAAATCGGCAAGTTCCGATTTACGCTCCTGCAAGCGGATAATCTTTTCTTCGACCGTTTCGGCAGAAATGTAACGATATACAAATACCCTTTCGGTTTGGCCTATGCGGTGCGCCCGGCTAATGGCCTGCATCTCGGAAGCCGGATTCCACCAGGGATCCAGAATAAACACATAATCAGCAGCGGTAAGGTTTAACCCTACCCCACCGGCTTTCAACGAAATCAGGAAAAAATGGGTTTCCGGATCGTTCTGAAATTGTTTTATTACTTCTTCCCGATTTCGGGTAGCCCCAATTAACTTAGCATATTTCCGGTTATTTTTAGTAAAATACTGTTCAAATAATTCCAAATGCTTTACAAACGACGAAAATATAAGTACCTTATGGTTTTCGGCAATTATATTCTCAATGCTGCTGATAACCTCTTCGTACTTTCCTGAATCACCATTGTATTCCGCATCTACAAAAACAGGATGATTTGCTATTTGCCGAAGACGGGTTAATGCCTGAAGTACCAGCATTGCAGATTTCTCAACCCCTACATTCGAAATGCTATCGAGAATTTCGTTCCTGACCTTCGATTTTTCGGTTTCGTAATAATTCTTCTGACTATCTGTCATATTACAATAACGAACCTGTTCGTTTAGTTCCGGCAGGTCGGAGGCAACTTCCTGCTTGGTGCGTCGAAGAATAAATGGTTGAATAATGGTCCTTAACCGCTCCTGTTTTTCTATGTCGAATTCCTTTTCAATGGGTGTAATAAAATTTTGCCGGAAAAAGGAAAGCTCTCCCAGCAATCCGGGATTAACAAAATTCATTTGCGCCCATAAATCGGATAAGGAATTTTCAATGGGCGTACCCGTTAGTACCAACTTATACCTCGATTTCAATTCACAAACAGCCTGAAATATCTTCGAATCGGGGTTTTTTACTACCTGGCTTTCGTCCAGTATCGCGTAAAAAAATTCGTACCTGCGAAGTGAGTCTATCTCGTTACGAACAACCCCATAGGTGGTAAGAATAATATTATACTTATCAAATTCCTTGATATCGGTTTCGCGGTTAATACCAATATGCTTTAAGTATTTCAGGTTGGGGGCAAACTTGGTGATTTCGTTTGCCCAGTTATGAACCAGCGAGGATGGCAATACTACCAGTGTGGCTGGCAAATTGATTTTGGGAGTATTCTGTGCAAATAAAGAAAGTTGGGTAACTTTCTTTTCATTTGGAATTATCTGGCCAGAATTTCCACTTGTTTCTTCCAAGGTTTTTGAAAGTACGGCAAGTGTTTGAAGTGTTTTACCCAATCCCATATCGTCGGCCAAACAACCACCCAAATTGTTTTGAAAAAGCAGGTACATCCAATAATATCCTTCCTTTTGATATGGCCGAAGTTCAGCATGAACCGACTCAGGAACTTTTTCCGATTTATGAGCTGACGAGTTCATTAACTCATAAAAGGAGCCAATTTGCCCCTTATCCATTCCTGAAAATGTCTCTTCCAGAACCTTATAATGAAGTTTGCTGATGGCAAGGTTTTCCTGGCCTTTCTGAGCAAAAAGGAATAAATCGGTGTATTTTGAGAACCACTCTTTGGGTAGAATCATTACCTGCCCATTTGGCAATATATATTCCCGGTTATTCTTAAGTATATGATTTCGAAATTTGATAAAAGGAATATCATACCCTCCCAAATGAACAATTGCATGAACATCAAACCAGTCGCCATTTACCTTAATATTCGTTTCGAGTTTGATCGGATTCAAATAATATTTCTTGTCAAAAAATTCCTGTCTGATTTCTACACCCATCTTCTCAAGCCGAGTTCCATGTTCGTTTAACCAATTTACAAGGTCTGCTACTTCCTCTTCGTTTGCATTCCCTTCGACAGTTGGCAGGGAGAAAAATGCTAACTGATCGGGGATTAAACCCATTTTTTTAAGTTCACTTGCTATAGAATCTTCCAGTGTGAGATTTCTAAATACCTTATAAAGTGTATATTGCTCCCCAACATTGGACATTATAACATAAACCTCATCGTTGCTGCCCGGTTGAACCAAAATATTCCGGCCATAATCGAACCGCAAAGCTAACACTGGATGATATGCCAGGTTGGATTCAACTGACAGAATAATGGAAGGCTTGGGTTTCTCCTCAATTATATCAAAACCAGCACTATGAACCTTGAATTTCCGAATGGAGTTAATTATAAATTTCTCAAAATACTCCTTTTCACGTTGTTTAGGAATATGAATGTGTTCATTTTTAAAAAACGGACTTAGTTTTTTTCCGTCAATATCGTTAAACTGCAGCAGTTTGTTATTAATCACCAATCTGCAGGGATCGTTCGACAAGACTATCGCTGCTGTATTTGTCAGCTTCATTTCCTGATTCTTGTGACTAATCGTAAGGAAATAGTTTATCCCTTCCTCGCTGCGATTAAAGTTGAATACTGCTTCTGCCGATTTTTGCTCGATAGATATTAAATCGGTAAAATAGATTTGTTTTTGAGAATCCTTAAAATACAAGGGCAACTTGCCCTGTACAATTAAGTCAATGCATTTTACCAGTCGCTTTTCAATGTATGGGCGTATCTGTTTAACCAATAAATCTTCATTCAGTCCGTTAAAAAAATCCTGAACTGTCATCCTCTTTTTTGAAAAGACTTTGACGAGTTCGTTATCGTTGTATTCATCGATGGTTTTGATTATTTTCTTTTCAGCATCTCCAAAACGTTCCGGTTGAAGACGGAGGTCGGTATTCGTAATTCGCTCTGTAATAGAATAGAATTCATCTCCCGGTCGACCTTCAATAACATAAGGTACCAGAATAAAACCCAACACACGGTGTTCAGCAAGAGCAATGATAAAATTCTTTTCCACGATTAAAAAACGGTAAATTTAGGAAAAGAATATGAGTTTAGACTTTAAACAAAGAAATCATTTCGGTTAGCCGGCCTGTTTGATTGGCTAAACTATGGGCATTTTCGGCAATTTGGTGCGTCGATTCGGCACTTTGGGCAGTTGAACTTGCGAACTCCTGGAGCGACTGGTTTATTTTTTCCGCTTCTTTATGTTGGTCGAAATTAGCATTCGCAATTTCGTTAATTAGCTTTGAAGTTCGCTTAATTTCAGGAACCAACCGTTTCATAAGCATAGTAGCCTCACGGGTATAATCCAGGCTTTCGCGCGATAAACTGTTAATTTCTTCGGCAGATGCTTTGCTCAACTCAGCTAACCGGCGAACTTCGGCAGACACTACAGCAAAACCTTTACCGTGTACCCCTGCCCTAGCAGCCTCTAATGTGGCGTTAAGTGCCAGAATATTTGTTTGTGTGGCAATTGCATTGACTATCTCAATTTTCTCAAAAATCAAATTGAGTGATTCCTGACTACTTTTAGAGGATTTCGCTACAATCTCGAATCCTTCGAGGGCACTTTTGGCAATATCATGGGTTTCTCTCGCATTTACCGCATTTTTATCAATGGCTTTTGCCATTTGATTCATCGAATTAAAAATTTCCTCGCTCGATGTAGCCTGAGTATTAATGTTTCCCCAAACAACCTGAGTATGCGAACTCAATTGATTGCTATCTTTAGCAATTTCATTAATGCCTTGATGTAACTCCGAAAACAATTGCAACAGATATTCGGTGGCCGTTTGCAATTCTTTTGAAACCTGTCCGATTTCGTCTTCCCGAAAACGAGTTAATTGTTGGGTTAAATCACCAAGTGCCAAAGCATTAATCTGTTTTTTAATTATTCTCATCGAACGCCTTATGGATTCGTTGGTTAGAAAGGTAGAAACCATTACTACTAAAATGATGAAGGATAATAACCCGGTTATAGTTCTAAGAAAGTGCCTGGAAAGTTTTTCACTGGCGGCTTCCAGCTGAGAGATAGTCAAAGCCTGATATTTTCCGGTTTCCGGTTTAATAAGCTTATCAATTAGTTTTAAAATAATTCCCCTCTGCCAGACTTTAACAGGTGCAGTGTTATCAATTTTTAGCTGATAAGCCTGTACAATTTGGTGGTATCTGTCGAATGTAAAATAAATGACAAAAATGGAAATTATTAAACAGCCCGTTAATGTAGCTGAGAGAAAGAACATTCTGGCTTTAATCGTTTTGAAAATAATCATAAAACATTAATTGATTGCCTTAATAAAGAAATAAGCTGGTTTCATTAGAATATTAAAATGCTTATTAAATTTAATGTTATTTATGGAGAATTTATACATATACAGGCACAAACTTTTTACTTATCTCAAAATAGTACTGAACATTATGCAATAACTATGACCAAAGAGTTTATGTTTTCAATTGCTAAATACAGTAATTTGGGTTTGAAAATTCAATTTAGGAAGCTGCACTATTAGCCTAAAAACACATCCACCAGATCTAACGATTAATTTATAAGCAATTTACCGGCTACAATAAATAACAAATAACTAGCATGTTAAATTTTGGAGATATAAAATGTTTTTAAATTATGATGATCTTTTAATTATGTTTGTTACCTTGTTAAAAGAACTTTAATAATTATTTAATAATTTCAAAAATAGATGCCTTAAATTAAAAATTCTGCATTTTTTTAATCAATTGTTAATTAACTATTACCCCAATAAACTAACTATAAAAAAGTAAAAACTATGGCATCGAAAACATTACCAACTTTAAAAATAGGTGAGTTGGAAATTAATCCCCCAATCATTCAGGGAGGGATGGGAGTAAGAGTATCCCGGTCAGGTCTGGCATCGGCAGTTGCCAATGAAGGTTGTGCAGGAGTTATTGCCAGTGTAGGATTAGGGGCTTACGAAAATACTACTGCCTCAAAATTTGTTGAAATAAACAACGACGCTTTAAGAGCAGAAATAAGGAAAGCCCGGTCGCACTCAAAAGGAGTTATTGGTGTAAATGTGATGGTTGTGTTGTCGAATTACGAAGAACTGGTTCATGTTTGTGTCGAAGAAAAGGTCGATCTTATTATCTGTGGGTCAGGTCTGCCACTAGATCTACCAAAGCTTACAGCAGGATCAAACATAAAACTAATCCCCATTGTATCGTCTGCCCGGGCCTTTAATATTATATACCGTAAGTGGAAGCAAAATTTCAATAAAGTCCCTGATGCAGTAATACTCGAAGGACCAATGGCTGGTGGTCACCTGGGTTTCTCACACGATGATATTGTAAATGGCACAACGCCTCCCCTTGAGCAACTGGTAAAAGAATTAGTCGACTTTGTAGCTACACTTGAAGAAAAAATTCCGGTTATTGCTGCCGGTGGTGTTTTTGACGGGAACGATATTGCTAAGTTTTTAAAGATTGGAGCATCGGGTGTTCAAATGGCAACCCGTTTTGTTTGTACCACCGAATGCGATGTGCATGAGGATTTTAAACAAGCTTTTATTTCGGCAAAAAAAGAAGATATAGCCATTATCAATAGCCCGGTGGGATTGCCAGGAAGGGTTATCCGAAACGATTTTACCCGGAGGGTAATGCAAGGAGAAACAATACCCTTTAAATGCCCCCACCATTGTTTAAGGTCGTGCAATCCTCGAACAGCACCGTATTGCATCGCCAGGGTATTAGGGGAGGCATCCAAAGGAATGCTTGACAACTCTTTTGTTTTTGCTGGCGCGAATGCCTACCGTTGCACCGAAATAGTATCGGTAAAAACTCTCATCAATCAGTTAAAAGAGGAATTAAGCAGCGCTTTAGATTAGCCAATAATGCTTCGTTTTTCTTCAAAGGTGATCTGGAAAATAAATCCATTGTTAGAATAACAAAAGCCGCTTAAATATATGTATTTAGGCGGCTTTTTCATTGATAATTCAACAATACAGCAGGCAGTAGGCCAAGTTAATACATCAACTTCGATAAATGCTAACAAGATATCCTAACATCATGGAAAAAATTATAAAACTCAATAAAGACACGCTAACTAAAGAGCATATTTGCTGTGCATTTTCCGATAAAAAGTGTCAGGAAGGGTATGCATTAAAAAAAGATTGGCTTAGAAAAGAGTTTGACAATGATTATATTTTTCGAAGAATTGATGCCCGGGCCAAAGTGTTTATCGAATATGGACCGGCTGAAAAAGGATGGATTCCTATTAATGCGCCCAATTATATGTTGATAAATTGTTTTTGGGTCTCGGGACAATATAAAGGACAAGGATATGGCAAAGCATTACTGCAACTTGCTATTGACGATGCAATAGCACAAGGAAAAGATGGATTAGTTACTGTTGTCGGTACATCCAAGTTTCATTTTATGAGCGATACCAAGTGGCTTTTATGTCAGGGATTTGAGACCTGTGAGAAAATACAGTCAGGTTTCAGTCTTTTAGTAAAAAAGATAAACTCAACAGCTATCAGTCCTAAATTTAAGGACACGGTATTGAGTGGAGAATGTCCCGATAAAAATGGACTGGTTGTATATTATTCGAATCGTTGCCCTTTCTCCGAGTACCATGTAAAGACATCGTTAACCGAAACGGCCAAAAAGAGAGGATTGCCCTTAAAAATAATAAAACTTGATACGGTGGCGCAAGCCCAGTTAGCACCCACTCCTGCAACAATTTTCAGTTTGTTCCTGAATGGTAAATTTGTAACAACCGATCTCAGCGTATGTTTGGATAGTAGATTTGATAAGGTGATGGGAAAGAGGTAAATACAAAACACAACTGCTTAACAATTAGCATAAAGCAGGTAGTTTTAAATCCCCTTCTAAACCTGAACAATATTTCCACATTAGCTGTTTAACAATTAATATGAAGCTACCTAACCAAATGATTAATCAAACTGTTAATTGATATTTTAAACCAATAAAATATGCAACTAAAAGCAGACACTCCCGAAAATTACATAGCCCAAATGACCGATGACCGAAAAATGGCAATCAGCAACTTGAGGAAAACGATTCTTGAAAATCTGCCAAAAGGCTTTGAAGAGACAATTAGTTACGGAATGATAGGTTATGTTGTACCTCACACACTTTATCCAAGTGGTTATCATTGCGACCCAAAATTACCATTGCCATTTTTAAGTATTGCGTCTCAAAAAAATTTTATAGCGGTTTATCACATGGGAATTTATGCGAATAAAAAAATATTGGATTGGTTTGTAGAGGAATACCCAAAACATTGCAAAAAAAAATTAGATATGGGGAAAAGCTGTATCCGTTTTAAGAACTCAGATCATATCCCCTATGAACTTATTGGTGAACTCTCGCGCAAAATAACCCTGGAGGAATGGATTAAAACTTACGAAACTCATATAAAGCGATAGGCAATCCATTATTGCTTTATTTATAAAACACAAAAAGGATATTTATATCCGAGAAACAGTTTACTGTGCTATTGGTGCTTTTTAAAAGCCCTCCCTAACTTAATTTATTTAATACCCATAATTCGCTAATCATGAAAATATTTAACGGTACTTTTTTCCTTCGCCTGGCAGTTTCGGTTATACTTCTTGCTCACAGCATACCGGGAATGTTTAACAATGGAATTAGTGATTTTGGAAATTTGTATTTAAACCAAATTGGATTTGCTCCTTTTGGAGAATTCCTTGCCTGGACAATCAAATTATCGCACTTGCTTGCAGCTATCTGCTTACTCATTGAAAAATATGTGAAACTGGCTTCCATTATAACCATTTTTATACTTGTTGCCGGAATTGTTTTGATTCATTATAAAGAGGGGTGGTTTGTAGTTGGAGGTGGCCGAAATGGTGCAGAATTTAATTTCTTGCTGATTTTTGCACTGCTGACTATTATGTTTCCAAATGGACTGAGAAAGAAATAAATAACGAAAAATTATCCAAATAAAAATACCCTATTTATTTGCCATTCAAACTAACTATTTGTAGAAAAAATTTAATTAACAACAATACATTTAAAAAATAGTTGCTGATAATTAAAATAAATCAATACATTTGCACCGCAAAATTTCTCCCAGTTTTATTAAATAATCAGGAGGACAACCAATGCTAGAATATAATCTTCATATCAAATCCGCCGGTATCGATATTCACTGGTAACCGCTAGCCAACTTCAGGCTACGGATTTAAATCATTTTATTTTTTTTATTCACTGAAATTACCGGGTATTGCTCGTGCTATTTATTTTTTGGCATGAGAAAAATTTTGTTCGGTCATTTCGGTTTCACTGCCGGTATTCTATATGAATTATGGCTATTACTAAATTTTTTATGGGAAATAATAAAATTAAGGTAAACGACCTTAAAAAAATCAATTATAAAAACAATCAATCGCGAAGTTTGGCTATTAATATCATGACCAGACAATTTAAGCATATGTCGAAGGAAGAAAAGCTCCGGTTACTGCAGGATGTACAAAACAACCCGGAATCTTATTGTTCGCACGAGCTACTTAGCCCATTGGCAGAAAGCTTTTGCGAAAAAATAGAAGTACGTGACTTTGAAGAATTCCAACTTTTAAAAGATTTTGGAATGCTACAGGTTTTTGGACAAAACCAAATCGAGAACAGTGCTATCCGGCAAATGGAATTAGCTATGAAGCTGCCGATAAGCATTAAAGGGGCTTTGATGCCCGATGCTCATCACGGTTACGGCTTGCCAATTGGAGGTGTGCTGGCTGTCAAAAATGCGGTAATTCCTTATGGAGTTGGCCTCGACATTGGTTGCCGTATGGCATTAACCATTTGCAATCTTGGCCCGGATTACCTGAAACGATATGGATACCAGGTAAAAAACGCACTTCACGATTACACCCATTTTGGAATAGAGGGTGCACTGGGGTTTGCTCAGGAACACGAGGTACTCGACAGAGTTGAGTTCCACGAAACCGACTTGCTCCGGAAACTTCATCCAAAGGCGGTAAGACAATTAGGAAGTTCGGGCACAGGAAATCATTTTGTAGAATTCGGACTGGTAGAAATGTTGGACGGAAATGCATTTAAGCTGCCGGTTGGCACCTATGTGGGCATACTTTCGCACTCAGGTTCCCGTGGTATGGGAGCCACCATTGCGCAATATTACACCCAAAAGGCTATGGATAAATGTAAGCTGCCTAAACATGCCCAACAATTGGCATGGCTTGATTTAGATTCTGAACCCGGGCAGGAATATTGGCGAGCCATGAATCTGGCTGGTAGTTATGCTAAAGCTTGTCATGACAGAATTCGCATCAACCTTTCGAAGGCGCTTGGTTTAGAGATTTTAACCGTCATCGAGAATCATCACAATTTTGCCTGGAAAGAAGTTACTGCCGAAGGTGAAACCTTAATTGTTCACCGCAAAGGAGCAACTCCTGCCGCGAATGGCGAACCCGGGATTATACCGGGTAACATGATTGATCCTGGCTATATCGTAACGGGGAAAGGGAATGAAGCTTCTCTTTGTTCAGCCTCACATGGAGCAGGAAGAAAAATGTCGCGGTCAAAAGCACGCGAAAGCATTACCAATAGCAGTCTGAAAAAGATGTTGCAAGGCAAAGGAGTTGCACTAATTGGCGGAAGTCCCGAAGAATCACCCCTTGCTTACAAAAACATTGATGAGGTGATGAACCATCAGAAGATGCTGGTAAATGTGGAGGGTAAATTTTATCCTAAAATTGTACGAATGCATAAAGAATAAAACAATGAACAACGAAATAATTATTCAAATTACCTCTGGTCGCGGACCCTCAGAATGTTGCTGGGTTGTATCGCAGGTATTCAAAAGAATGCTAGACGCGGCCACTGATAAAAACATTCCTGCGAAAGTCGTTCAGCAAAATATGGCTTCCGAATCGGAAACAATGGTTTCGGCTCTTATTAAATTTGAAGGCCCGAATGCAGAGGCATTTGCTGCGGATTGGGTTGGAACCATTCAATGGGTTGGGCAAAGTCCTTACCGGAAATTCCATAAACGGCAAAACTGGTATGTTGGAGTTAACCGTATCGATCAGCGTAACCTGCCTCCATGGAATGAGAACGAAATCACTTTTCAAACACTACGTTCCTCGGGGCCTGGCGGTCAGCATGTCAATAAAACGGAAACGGCGGTAAGAGCAATTCACCTCCCCACGGGCACAAAAGTAACAGCTAGCGATAACCGGTCACAGTTCCAAAATAAGAAGATTGCACTGGAACGATTGCAAAATAAAATTGCACAACAGCAAATGGACGAATTGTTAAATGGAGAGCAGGGGCAATGGCACCTGCACAATATTCTCCAACGCGGAAATCCTGTGAAGGTTTTTCGCGGGAAGGATTTTGTTTCCAAAACTGCAATTATTGTTTGCCTTATAGCATTAATAGTATAAAAGAAGAAAAATGATACACCAGGAAAAATATAGTACGATCCTTGATAAAAAGGAATTTTTAAAAAACATAATCGCTCAGCTTAAAGCTGAATTTATTGGTTTAAACTCAATTATCGATGAAATACAAGCATTGCTTTCTCCCTGGTATTTCTTTCCTGAAGCGCAGGTAAGCCCCACAATTATAAATCTATGGGGGCTTACCGGAACCGGAAAAACTGCTCTGGTAAAGCGATTGGTTGAATTGTTGAATATGAAAGACTGCTTTTTGCACCTTGATATGGGGGAATATGCCGGAGAAGGAGGTTCTTGGATTAAATCGATGTTTACCGACGACTTGGAGCATTTTCATGAAATACCTTCTATATTCTGCTTTGACGAATTTCAGTTTGCCAGAACCATCGATAATAATGAGAACGAATTGAACCGCGATAAAATGCGGGTAATTTGGGAGCTGATCGATTCAGGTAAAATTTACTATGAACCAAACGGATCAAACTACTTCATCAAACGCGCAGAAGCTGCTATTCAAATGATTGGAAAATGCATCCGTAAAGATGCGATACTTCATGAAGGACAGATTATTGGTAACGAAAAGGAGTTCTTATCTATTTTTAGTGGATACTATTTCGATTGTTCTGATCGATACGGTCAGGATATCTCTTCTGAATATTTTCTTTCAAAGGATTTTACAGAAGGAATCAAAGAGTTGTTTGAATATAGCAGTTATTCGGATGTTGAAATACAGGATATTGTAAAAGGTTGCTCCTTAACTGAGCTGGCCGATTGGATTTTCAAGGGAATTAAGAAGCAACTTACTATAAAGCAACTAGACTTATCGAAAGCCTTAATTTTTGTCCTTGGAAATCTCGATGAGGCATTTTACATGAGCGACGAATTGAGTCCTGATATTAGCGCCGACGAGTTTTATGAAGAAACGGCCAAGATTCATATTGCTGATATAAAAAGTGCATTAAAAAAGAGATTTAGAAATGAGCAAATCGCCCGTCTTGGAAATAACCATTTGATTTATCCTTGTTTTAACAGCGAGGGATACAGCTTACTAATCCAACGAAACTTACAACGTATTTCAGCCTATATTGACAATACATTTGGAATTAAAGTAACCTTCCACGAATCAGTTCTCAAAGTGGTTTATAACGAAGGGGTATTCCCGGCACAAGGGGCTCGTCCCGTTTTAACTACCATTAAGCAAATGGTAGAGTCATATGTTGGAACTGTAATGTGCTATATCATGGAGAAAAAATTGCAGGTAACATCAGTCGATTGGAGGTTTCAGGTCTTAAGTTATCTGATAAGCTTTAAGGATGAGAAAGGCTCTATTTTGGACGAACTAAAACTGACTCCGAAATTAAGGCTAAATGACCTAAGCAAGCCCGATAGTGACGATGTCCAATTGCATACAGCCATCCATGAGTCGGGCCATGCTATAGTTGCCGCTTTGACTTTACGAATAATACCCTCGATGGTAATTACCAAAACGGTTTCGAACAAGTGCGCTGGTTTTTGTCAAATCAATCTACCAGAGAAACTATCCACCAAAGGAATTATTCGGAAACAAATTATGATAGCTCTGGCTGGACATCTTGCAGAAAAATTGATCCTGGGAGACGAAAATATCTCAACAGGTGTTTGTTTTGATATTGATCGTGCTACCGAATTGGCAAACAGGGCAATTAAAGAATATGCTATGGGTAATGATCCTGTAAGGATACATGTGGAGTCTTCTGATAACAACGACTATTTTTTTAACCAAGAAAAGTATGCAACCGAAGCTATGAATTTGATTAATACTTGTACCTCGGAAACCATTCAATTATTAAACCGCAATAAACTGTTGCTGTTAAAAATGGCCCAATATCTTACCGAGCATTCAGTTATGCGGGAACAAGCAATCGGGGAGATGATTTTGTATTATGGAACTGAGTCCTGGCTTAGAACAGAAGAGTTTATTCGCAAAGAACATTATTTCCGTTTTAAAGAAATGGTACAAAACCAAATTAAGGAATTAGAAAAAATACAGGATGATTTTATTCCTGATTATAAAAATATCTCTGAATATAATCATTCGGAAGTACTTGAAATAGAGTAAAATTCAAACATATAAAACTTTGAGCCATATAATACATTGATAAATTTAAAACCGCAATCCTACCCTACTTTCAATAAGGTCACTCAGGGGCTTTTCTTCAAAATAGAAATAGCTATAACTTTAGCCCGATTAAGCATTCACGCGTCCTGAAACATTAATTCCCATACATAATAACTTATCCTTTACAGTTGATTCCTAATGAATAAATTTTTGGACAATCTGACATAATTCATTCAACGCCTCAGGTGTATTCTCGAGCCGATACGGGTTTTACTTTCCGATTCTGCTTCAATAATGAATTTGTGTAACATTTGTAATCAGCTAATTAAATGACAGTTTATACCAGGGTGTTTTTTTAATTCTCTTCAATACTCCAGTTGTTCATCCTCATCAGGATAGTTTAAAAGAAGAAAAAAGGCAGTAATTATATACTGTTTTACCTTCGAAAATAATTTAAACAGCTACATAATTAATTAATCACCCTTTTCCTTCCTTACAATAAATCTGGTGTTTTTGTCGTTTTTATTTTACTGCGATAATTTTAATAATATCAATCTGTTAGATATCTAATTCAATCCTTATGAAAATACTAATTATACTTCTGCTAGTTCTGGGATCTTGTAACGGCTTTATCTTTTCGCAAGTCGCCCCTAAATTTAACCTCACCAAGGATGGTGTTGCACCGGTGGTTTTAAATTTTGATGCCACGCTTAAGTCCGATCAGATATACATCAAAGTGAAGGAGTGGTATACAAATACTTTCAAAAACCCGCAGTCGGCTATTCGAATTGATACCGAGAACACATTAGTAAAAATTGGAGCATTTAAAAAGCAAGCCTGGAAGATTCGGGACAATAATTTTGACTATTGGTACGATCTGGAATACACCCTTACCATTGAAATTAAAGATGCTAAATGCAGGGTAACTTTCGCAACCCCTGAGGAGCGATACAAAGTTTGGTTTATGAAAGATGGCTCTACCATCAAGAAATTTAAAGATTCGGAAATTTCGTTTGAGACAACTATTAATGAGGTTTTAACATCCCTTTATAAATATATTAAAGAACCTAAAAAAGTGGTAAAGGATGATTGGTAATTTTAAAAGTTCCGCAGCAAATTAAGGCATCTTATCATGCTGGCAGCCTTTTAAAACTCCTTCCATAATTACCTATAAACTACTTATTACACCCGGCTTTCGAAAAGTAAATCTGAATATAGGGCTTGAGTGGGGTTATTTTATTCGCGCAATCGCAAATTTCTTCCCGTTCATCCATGGCAAATTCAGAGGTATTTCTGAATTTATTTACACAAAGCACCAGCGAATTGGGTTCCAGTTTTTTTACAATCAGCCTGAAATAGTATTGCTTAATGGTTATTACAAGCGCATTGCCGTATATATTGTATTTCCCTTCAATCCATTTTTTATTCACGTCGTTTTCAGAGCCATCGCTAAGGTATAACGAAATATTTTTGGCATTATCGAATACCAGCGATTTTGGCAAGGTGTCCTGCATGTTCTCGTCGGTTATTTGGCGGGTTATTTCGAACAAGCCTTCCGAAACGTTTATTTGAATAGAATCCAGCATCCAGTTTTGACTGGTCAGCATCCGGGGGGTAATTGCATTTAAGGTTCCAAAACTGAAGGAATTGTTACGTTTTCGCACTTCCACCGGTATTTCGCCAATAATGGATTTGATACTACTTTTAAAAAAAGCCTTAACAATGTTCGACACATCGGCAGCCACATAATATTCGCCCTTGGTTTCGGAGGCAATAAGCTTCAGCTGTTCTTCCGAAACTTTATCGTTTTGGATATCAAAACCAATGCATTCGCATTGTATCAGCGCATTCCGCTCTTTAATCTCATTCAGGGCTGCAGAAACATTATCGTCGCTTCTACCATCTCCAAGAAGTATAATTGATTGGTTTGTTCCCGGCTTTTTAGGGTGCGATAAAAAACTATAGCAGGCCTTCTTCAATGCTGTCCCGAGCAGCGTTCCGCCTTCGGGTTTTAATTTATCAACAAAGCTTAACAGCTCATATTCATTTGTCGAAAAATCCATTTGAAAGGGAACCGGATTATCTTTATTGCCCGAAAAGCCCATGATCGCAAACTCGGTGTCGCATGGAAGTAGCATTTTGATAATTTGCCTGGCCGCACTTTTTACCGAATCAATCTTGGTGCCATTCATGCTTCCCGAAACATCGATCAACAGCAATATACTATGGGAATGGTTTGGAACCACAGGACTTTCTTCCAAAGCGAATATTTGCACTGATAAAATGCAGGTAATTGCTAAGCAAATATATTTTTTGAAACCATTTATAGAATGCATCATGAAAGTGTTATGAGATATATGAATTTCAAAAATACTGGTTTTTTAATGAATTGAATCTTTCTAAAAAACCGGCAAACTATTTTACCCCGGTGTATCTTTTAAAATAGCCACACTCTTTGATAATTTCCTGATAGTATTTTGTTTTTGTATAGGTATTTACCAGCTCTTTAAAAAAGAGACCACTCCTAACTGGATCCTGGTAATTGAATTCTTCCGATGAGAAATATTGATTCTGTTCACATTTGGCAGCCATAAAACAGCATTTTGCCTTAAACTCTTTGTCGGTAGATGCATTCATAGCTTTTTGATAATATTCCATGGCTTTACTGCAATCGAAATAGGATATATTAATAGGCTCTATATTGTCCCCAAAATCCATATATCCTACCGATAAATTTACAAATGGAGATGCGAAAACATCGTGGGCATTCCCAAAATAAGTCATATTGTATAACCCGTTAGCCAATAAAAAGTAATACCTGGCTGCATTTTTCGGATCTGTAACCGCTTTGCTTTGCAGATCCAGAATCTTTTGCACAAAAGAATATTGAGAATAAGTCTCGTTTTGTTCAGCCAAAAAGTCGCAGTCGTGGCAATCGTTTATATGAATAATAAACGGATCGCCCGGTAAGTTTCCCGATCCGGCATCCGGACAAGCATCCATCATTGCAAGGGCTTCTTTAAACTTATATTGGTATATTAAAAGAATGGCTTTATAAGTGAACAATGCCGACTTAGAATATGGGTGCACTCCAAGAATATATTGATCAAAGTTCGTCTTGGCAGGTTTGTCCATATATGCTATTATGTTGGCCATATTTGTCGGATTGTTGTAAAAGCCATTATTTTGCCTATAATCCAAACACTGCGCTTTCACCGAATCGCCCCACTGGAAATATTTTTCGCTTAATCGACTTAAAGCCCAACTATATATACAATCGCTTCGCAGCGAAGCCTGATGAGAATCCTTTCCAAGCCAAACCAGTTCTTTGGTTAATTCATCTTCGGTTTTAAGGGTTGGTTTTAGGTATTGCTCAATTTTGTTCATGATCCGAAAAGCATGAATTTGTTCAGTTACCAAAATATCCCCTTTTGATCCCGATTCAGCTGCAGAAAGATATTTCTCCGATTGCTTGTAATTCCCTAGTGCCAGATTTAAATAACCTGCTACAAGGTTCCACAAATACGGCTTATTGGTATTACCGGCAGATGCCAGTTTATGCGAAAAATTAAGAAGTTCTGTGTCCACTTCCTTATTTCGGAGCGCATAGCCCGAATCGGGTTTACTCCAATACCCCGAATTTTGAATAAAACTTTCCTCGTTGATATTCACAGCCCTTGCTATCAGTAGGGCCAGTAAATCCGATTTTGGGTTCAGCTTATAAATCTCCTGCATCGCTCTTAACGGATCGGCATATAATCCCAACAAATGCCAAAGCACTTCCTTTTCGCGCGTATTCTGAGCTAACGACAAAGAACCCTGCCAATCTTCTTCCTCCTGGGGATGAAAACTTAAGAAGCTGGTTTTTTTCATGGCCGGGCAATTATCAAATATTACTGCATACAAGTAATTCGCATGGCTGTATCTTTCGAGCTTGTAGTATGAAGCAGCAACATATCCAACCGCTCTATAAAATATGGTATTTCGGGGGTTAAACAACGGCTTATTTTCGGTAAAGAAACTAACACATTCCTCGTAAAACCCTGCCTGAAAAAGCATGCGTGTTACCTGAAAAGCATATCTTTCTTTTATAAAAGGCGACTTGACAGCGGGGATAGCTTTTTTTCCGCCAATTATAAGCTTTCGCATTGAAATGGTATCATTTTTAGGATCGTCGCTGTTGTCATCGCTCCACCATTCCTGAACATAAGTAGCGAAAGGTTCGCAACGCTTTGCAAATCCCTGGTAGAAAAGAAACTCTTTTGTCAGCGATTTGTCTTCATTCAACAGTAATGAATTCTTTTTCAGGTAGCTTTTAATTGGATAAGTATTGCTCTTCAAAAAGAAAATACAGGTATCTATTTCCCCTATTCGGGATTTATAAATGATGTACTCCAAATCGGAGGTTTTTACTTTTCCGGCAAAAAAGGTATTCCAATCGTCCAAATTTGTGGAGTCCATTTCATGCACAGCATTTCCAAAATATTCCCCTCCATAAAAAGTTTGAAAAGAACGGTAAAATGGGGCCGATTCAGTTGCATTACTGGTTTCGGGAGCAAAAAAAGAATTAAAAAAATCGCTAAAATCATCCCCTCCGGCACAGGCAAAGGCTATTCCCGTAATAACAGTGCACGATACGCTAATGATAATAATTAAAAATTTTTTCGAAATTTTGTTTTTCATAGGTAGAAATGATTAATGAATCGAGATGAAAAATAGCCACTGTTCCAACAGCATTAAGCTTACTTTTTAATTGTTCCGCTGCCAGGATTAAATTCGAAGGCGATATTTCTTCTACTTTTACCTGATCGTTTTCCTTAAAATAATACCCACGAAAGAAAACCGAATGCTTAACGGAAAAAACAGAGGAATTATGCTTTTTAAAATTTGGGTTATGTTCGAAATCTGAAGAATTCATATTATTAAGAAGTTCAATAACTTTCCCTTGCCGGATGTGAATACCCCAGGAAAAGGCTGGTAATGCAACATCGAGTGGCAAAGGGTAATTTGGCAACGATGCAATATATTTTGCTGCATCCTTAGGATTATATATAGAATTCTCTTCAGAATTGGCCGAAATTTTACCCATGTTATAATACATTAACATTCCCCTATCGACATCGGGTATACCGGTAAAGTTCCGGTATTTTATCTGGTGAAGCCGGATAGTGGCTGATAGTATTTTCCCTTGCTTAATCAGCGGAGCTTTAATTAATTTAAGTAACTCAAAATATTTATCGCGGGTCTTATCTGTCCAATCGCAATCTATCTGAAGTTCATGAAAAGCAATGCCATTATTCCTCGCAATATCTTCGGTCAACTTAAGAATTTTCGCTGCCAGCGCTGTAATGGCATCAGGAGTTTTATTTAGCAATGCTTTATTGACAATATATACTACAGGGATTATTTCCAACTCGGGTAACACTTTTTCGGCAAAACGAATTTTTGCAATCGGCACGGCTTCGGATATCGATGCTTTCCAATCCAAATCAAAAAACCGGAGATATAGTTTTGATATGTGTAAATCGGAGATATACTGTTTTTCGGAAGACGATAGCTGATAAACTGATTTCCAATAATAAAATGAGCGCTGCGTATCGCGACTGCATGAACCCACAAGCAATATCAAAATTAAAGCAACGCAAATTTGTAACCCGTACTTTTTCATTCTTTCTATTACATGTCTGGAATACTCATCTTCATCTTTGAAGGCTGCAATTTAGAAATTTTTGGAGACTGAAAATTATTTCTGTGAAAGCTAATGTAGATCAAATCCCTTATAAATTCAATTATCATAACTGGGAAGGCTGAGCCTCTTATAAATTTCCGGAAATATTACTGATGCAGAATCTGAAATTTTCCAAACCTTACGCATATGATCGTTTTATCACCGAAAATGCCCTATCTACATCCTTATCTTTCAAAATTATTGACAATTCATTGGTAGTCGAAATCGCTTCGAGCACGCTAATCCCCTCCCACGCAATTTGTTTGAAAATATGATAATATAAGCCTGGTATTTTTATATTATCCTTAGGTAGCCGCAATGTTATGGAAGATATGGAGGTCGATGATGAAATGAGTTGCTCCTCTTTAAAAATCTGTTTCACTTCCGACTCAAAATTGCTGCTTATGACAATAGTAGTTTCAAAAACCCCACTTGAAATGGTGTAAAAAACTTCCTTTTCGGTAGTTAGCTTCTTGATTAAGACACTCTGTTTTTCAATAAGTGTATCGGAATGCTTAAACGTGAAATCGCAAAGGTTTGAACGGACAATAATATCTCCAAAGCTTTTGGTTGCCTTCTCAATCTTACGATGCATGCTCACATCCATATGCTCAACAAACCTTTTCAACGCCATAATAATGGATGCCTCCGTTACTTCTTTCCTGGAGATTTTTTCAATTTCGGGCTTTAACTGACGAGCCAGCGCCGAAATATTAATGAGTCCCTCCACAAGCGCACTTTCTACAAAGGGTTTTTGCTTGATGAGATTTTCGAGTATTTGCGAAATAGTGATCATCCTAGTAAATTATCGATGTAGATGAAATCTTTGCTTTTGCCAATATAATTAGACCATTTCATGCATGGTTAAATAAAAATGATTGGGTTTAGGTGCGATGTAAATTTTGTTAAAATTTTAACACAAAGTTTAAAAAAAGTAAATTATTATAAAAAATTATTACAACAATAAATCCATCAGTAATATTGACCCATATTTTAAAACAACACACCATGAAAATACAAGGAGTTTGGTTACCGGTAATAACACCATTTATCAATGATGAGATTGATCTTGAATCGTTCCGCCACTTAATTGATTTTTATATCCCCAAAGGAATCTCCGGAATTATTGCCAATGGAACTACAGGCGAAAGTCCGGTTTTATCGGAAACCGAATTTGAAGCCCTTGCATATAAAACGGTTGAATATACTAATAACAGGGTTCCTGCATTTTTAGGGGTAGGGGGCAATTATACCAAAGAGGTAGTTCACAAAATAAAAATTGCAGAAAAAGCCGGAATACAGGGAATACTCTCGGTTAGTCCATATTATAACCGACCCGACCAACGAGGTATTTATGAGCATTTCAAAATGATATCCGAAAACACATCGCTGCCAATTATTCTGTACAATATCCCTTACCGGACCGGCAGAAATATGGAAAACGACACCATTTTCAGGCTTTCGGAATTAGAAAATATTGTGGGTATCAAAGATGCAAGCGGAAACATTACTCAGTCTTTGGATTTATTAGCCAATCGACCTGATAATTTTTCCATTCTCACGGGCGAAGACAATCTTTTCCTCACCAGTCTTGCACACGGCGCCGATGGCGGAATTTTAGCTTCGTCGCATATTTACACCGAAAAGTTTATGGAAATATATTACCTTATGCTGGACAACAACCACTTACATGCTTTGCAGATCTGGAACCAGCTTTCGCGAATTATTCCGCTATTATTTAAGGAGCCTAATCCTGCGCCATTGAAGTATATTCTTCAACAACAAGGGTTAATTCAATCGGGCGAACTTCGCTTACCCCTTGTTGAAATATCCACAAACCTCAAGAAGGAAATAAACCAGGCCATGGAATTTCAATTTCAAAACACCCGTTCAGGGGAATTAATTACCTCATCATTCAATTGAAAATTAACGCAATCATGACGAATAAAATTAAAATAGGAATTATCGGGGCCACCGGAATGGTTGGCCAGCGGTTTATACAATTACTCGAAAACCACCCGTGGTTTGAGGTAACTTACCTGGCAGCTTCGGCAGCATCTGCCGGGAAAAAATACAGCGAAGCGGTAAAAAACCGCTGGCATATGTCGTGCGAATTACCCGCGTATGTAGCGGATTTAATGGTAGAAGATGCCAGTGATTATGACAAGGCAAAAGGGAAATGCTCCTTACTCTTTACAGCTGTCAGTATGAATAAGGAAGAAGTAAAAGTGCTCGAAGCAGAATATGCGTCCCGGGGATTTGCTGTAATTTCGGCTAATTCAGCTTACAGGTTAACACCTGACGTTCCTGTGTTGATTCCGGAAATAAATTTTGACCATGTCAATATTATTCCAACGCAACAAAAGAATAATGGCTGGGACAAAGGTTTTATCACTGTAAAACCCAATTGCAGCATACAAAGCTATATGATCCCGATCCATGCCCTTATTGTAAAGGGTTATAAAATCAAGCGATTGTTTGTTACAACCCTGCAAGGATTATCCGGGGCAGGCTATCCGGGGCCTTCGGCATTTGATATGATCGACAATATTGTTCCTTATATTGGTGGCGAAGAAGAAAAAACAGAGCTTGAACCTCAAAAGATTTTCGGTTCAATTTCAAATGGACAAATAGTACACGACACATCTATTCAGATTTCGGCCCATTGCAACCGCGTTCCTGTAATCGATGGCCATACCGCTTGTGTCAGTGTGGAATTTGATGGGAAAAAGCCTACGGAGGCTGAGATATTAGAATGTTGGAGAAATTATTCTTCGGTTCCTCAGGAATTAAAACTCCCTTCAGCACCCGAAAGAGCAATTATTTACAAAGAAGAGGCCAACAGACCTCAACCACGCAAAGACAGGGACCTTGGCAATGGAATGAGTGTGAGTGTTGGTCGCCTGAGGCCATGCAACATTTTCGATTACCGGTTTGTAGGGTTGAGCCATAACACCATTCGGGGAGCCGCTGGTGGAGCAGTATTAATGGCAGAGTTAGTAGTAGCAAAAGGGTTTGTAAAACAATAAATTGAAATTAAATTGATTTAGCGGCTGTGTATAAGGCGGTCAATATAGCATAGTATCCTGACTAGGTTATATTAGCCGACTTTTTACACAGCCGCTTTATTTTTCAAGCAGATTGCTATATGTTCTTCTTAATTATGCGAAGTACGGGGTTTACCAATCCATTTCCGCTCGGCTCTTTGGAATGGCCTTGATTGTCCCGTCCTGTTTGCCGGTTTGCTTTTCACATCTCTATAGGCAGCCTTTTCAGGCATTACCATATGATATGGATGATCTTCAACGACCTTAATGTTTTTTGAAATTAATTTATGAATATCTTTCAGGAAAGCAATTTCTTCATCGTCGCAGAAAGAAAGCGCTACTCCGCTTAAACCTGCCCTGCCGGTGCGACCAATTCGATGCACATATGTTTCGGGAACATTGGGTAGTTCAAAGTTAATTACATGCGATAGTTCTTCAACATCAATTCCTCTGGCTGCTATATCGGTAGCAACTAACACGCGGGTCTCTTTCGATTTGAAATTAGTTAGCGCTCGCTGTCTTGCATTCTGAGACTTATTGCCATGTATAGCTTCGGCTTTAATTCCAGCTTTCAATAAATCCTTCGATACTTTATCGGCACCATGTTTGGTGCGGGTAAAGACCAATGCCGTAACAATCGCCTTATCCTGAAGCAAATGCACTAAAAGTGATTTTTTATCTTTCTTATCTACAAAATAAATCGATTGCTCAATAACATCAACCGTAGATGATACTGGAGTTACAGCCACTTTTTCGGGATTAACCAAAATAGTATCGGCCAATTTGGAAATTTCGGGAGGCATGGTTGCTGAAAAGAACAATGATTGTCTGCGTGTTGGCAGCTTGGATATTACTTTTTTAACATCGTGAATGAAACCCATATCGAGCATGCGGTCAGCCTCATCCAAGACAAAAAGTGATATTTGATGCAAATGAACAAATTTCTGGTTCATCAGGTCGAGCAACCGACCCGGAGTAGCAATAAGAACATCCACCCCCATGCGCAATGCATCGGTTTGTGCCTTTTGAGAAACTCCCCCAAAAATTACGGTATGCCTAATTCCGGTGTGCTTTCCATAAGCGGTAAAACTTTCGCCGATTTGGATTGCAAGTTCGCGCGTTGGTGTAAGAATGAGCGATTTTATTGCCCTGTTTCCCGGTATTTTGTTTTTTTCGTTATATAAAATTTGAAGAATGGGAATGGCAAATGCAGCAGTTTTCCCGGTGCCCGTTTGGGCACAGCCCAATAAATCTTTACGATCGAGTATTATAGGAATTGCCTGCTCCTGAATAGGAGTTGGCTGTGTATAGCCCTCTGTTTTTAAAGCCTTGAGGATGGGCTCAATAAGATTTAATTGTTCGAATAACATTTAATGTGTTTTAAATTAGAATGATTTGAATGAATGATTGAATGATTCTATCTACCTCAACAATCGCGCTTTAAAAAAAGGGGAAACAAAGGATGAAAGGATTTCAATGTGTAATAAATCAGGGGGCAAAGGTAAGGATAATATTTTTAGCATTGCCAATTTATCTCTTTAAACATAATTAACATGCTGGTTTCTTGACAAGCCTTTGTAAAAGAACTAACTTTGCAAAATTTAGATTTTCAGCAAACTCCAGGCTTAATCACTTAGAAATAAATAGGATAAAAAGTCCCTTAAAAGGTAGTTTTCGCTAATAATTATTGTCTTCTAAACTATAGCTTTCTTATTTCTATCTTATCACTAAAAAATCACAATTATGAAATTGAAAGTATTATTACTAATCTTCTACGTGATCGTTTTTTTCAATTGCAAAAAAACATCCGACCCTCAAAAGCCACCACTGGCTGAAGTTAAACAAGTTACCGAAACCTATTTCGGAAAGGAAATCTATGATCCATATCGGTATATGGAAGATACTAAAGATTCCATTGCTTTAAAATGGATCAAAGCTCAATCGGAATATGCCCGAAATATATTAAACAGTATTCCAGGGAGACAAGAGCTAATTGATAAAATGAAAGAATTTGATTCCCGAAAACAGGCGAAATTTTTCGACCTCCAAATTACCGAAAACGACCACTATTTCTATCTGAAGCAAACACCCAATGACGAAACCGGTAAATTATTCCATCGAATCGGTTTTACAGGTAAAGAAGAGCTGCTATTTGATCCTGAAACTTACAGTAAAGACTCATCTCAAAAGTTTACTATTGATAATATAATACCTTCATTAGATGGTACTAATATTAGTTTCGAAGTTGCCCCAAACGGATCAGAAAGTGCTATATTACTTGCTATGGATGTAAATAATAAGAAACTATATCCAGAAAGAATTGACAGGGTTTGGTTCTCAAGCCCTTCCTGGCTTCCTGATGGAAAGTCATTCCTTTATAACCGCCTTAATTCAGGAGATGTACATGATCCTAACCGAGAAATGGATAGCAAAGTTTATCTTCATGTTCTTGGAAACGATCCCTCCAAGGATTTAGAGTTCTTTTCCCGGTCCAAATATCCGGGGTTGGGCATCCTGCCTGAAGAAATTCCAATTGTTTCATACGACAAGGATAGCAAAAATTTATTTGCCCTGATCTTATCCGTAAGCCCAAACTTAAAAGTTTGTATGGCACCAATTTCTGAACTGAACAAAAATGCAATTGTATGGAAGACTCTTTTCAAAGAAAGTGATCAGATATATAACTTTGGAACCACAGAAAATGATTTGTATGCATATACCCCAAAAGGAGCCTCCAATTTTAAAATCATAAAAATGGCATTAGCTAAACCTGATATCGAAAAAGCTGAGACAATTGTTCCGGAAAGCAAAGAAGAATCCATCACCAGTTTCACCATTAATAAAGATGGACTATATTATACAACTTCTAAAAATGGTGTATCTGCAAATCTCTATCAGTTTCAATATTTAAATAACGAAATAAAATTAATTCCCTTACCTAAAGCTTCCGGGGATATATATCTCAAAACCAAAGGAATTCAACATAGTGATATTTGGATTACCTCAATGGGTTGGATAAATGAAAGTTTGCGTTATAAATACAATGCACTTACCGGAGAATTTAAAGAAGAAAATTTAAGTCCTCCTGCTAAATACCCGGAATATGCTGATTTGACTGTGGAAGAAATAGAAGTTCCCGGGCTGGATGGAGAAAAAGTACCACTATCTTTGATTTACAATAAATCGCTAAAAAAAGATGTAGCCAATCCTGTTTTTATGTTTGGTTATGGGGCCTATGGCTATTCGATGGCACCTTATTTTAGTCCTAACTTATTACTTTGGACAATGCAGGGAGGAATCATTGCAATACCGCATGTAAGAGGAGGTGGAGAAAAAGGGGATAGTTGGTATAAAGCTGGATTTAAAACCACCAAACCCAATACCTGGAGAGATCTGATAGCCTGTGCCGAATACCTGATCAAGGAGAAATATACTGACAAGAATAAAATTACCATCAATAGTGCAAGTGCGGGTGGAATCCTGATCGGTCGTGCAATGACAGAACGCCCAGATCTATTTGCTGTTGCCATCCCTGAAGTTGGATGTATGAACACTTTACGGGGAGAAATATCACCCAATGGACCTGTAAACGCCCCCGAATTCGGGACTATGAAAGATTCGGCAGAATGCCTGGCATTAATTGAAATGGATTCCTATTTGAATATTAAAGACAGCATAGCGTATCCGGCAACACTAATAACAGCTGGCATGAATGATCCGCGCGTAATTTACTGGCAACCTGCTAAATTTGCAGCAAGACTATTAGCTGCTAATAAATCAGATAAGCCCTTACTTTTCTATACAGATTACGAAGCCGGGCATGGTATTGGGGATACCAAAACCAAACAATTCGAAAGCCTCGCTGATATTTTTGCGTTTGCCCTTTGGCAAACTGGAAATCAAAAATTTGTAAAATAAAACATATTAAGCCAGGCTGAAACAAAATTTGAGCTTCAGCCTGGTTTATTTAACCAACATAGTCAAAAATCTCCAACTGCTTGCTCTGCGTTCTTGTACCCGTAGAAGTTTGACAAAAAAAGTAAAGATTTAAAATTGACTCAGTCTCGACTCCAACTCCTTAATAATTGCCTCTGAACCAGCAATTATTGGGTAGTTTAATCCAATATCCTCTTTCCTTATATGAAAAACAAGGGGCGTACCATTAATGTTTTTCATTAACCCGCCAGCTTCTTTAATAATGAGATAGGGAGCTGCGACATCCCATATTTTGGCAAATAAATTAATAACTCCTCCAAATTTCCCTTCGGCAACTAAAAGTAAATCCACCAGTGAATTTGTACATCTCACATTCCTTGCATGTTCTATTACAAACCGATATAATTCCAGTCCTTTGCTAAGGAATACAGTATCCTCGGTATAGTCAACAGAGAATGCAACCAATTCATTTTTCAACAGCTTATTTTCAATGGTTAACTTTTTATCATTTACAAAAGCTCCTTTGCCAGCTTCTGCGATATACAACAAATCGTCTATCGGTAAGTAAGCTCCAGCCAGAATTGGTTGGTTATGCTCAAATACAGCGATCAAAACCCCAAACCAGGGGACACCCGCAGCAAAATTAGATGTTCCATCCAATGGATCGACCACCCAGGTATATATTGAATCGGTAACTGTCAATCCGCTTTCTTCCGTTAGAATGGTATGCAACGGATAAGTTTGCCTGATTATATCGGTTATTACTTTATCACATAAAATATCCACTTCGGTTACTATACTGCTGATTGATTCTTTTTGATCAATCGTATGCACCTTGTTAAATTGATCTCGCTGGATTTTTCCTGCTTCTTTTAAAGCTTTAACCAATACTTCCTTCATAAAATAGTATTTTGTGTAAACTACTTAGACCTCAGGTAAGAAAGCATGATACCTGTTATTTACGTTTAATATCAATTAGTTCAAGGCTCATAGTATATCCAGTGCGCTCCCATCCACTTACTTTGAACAATGCCGTAAATTCCGAATCGTTTATCCGGTACTTACGATTGAAGGATTTCAACGAATCGGTATTAGTAAAATAATTCAAAACACTAATTACGCCAATATCGTTATCTGATAAAAACATGGTAATAACATTCTTATTGGGCCCTCTTATTTTCGAAACAATAGTATAATCAATTGTTTCACTTCCAGTATGCGAATAATAAGTTTTTGATTCCTTCTTGTTTTTACCGGTAACTTTTACTATACCCCCTTCAATACTGATCCTCCTGTTAAAATTGTTATAAACATTACGAAGAAATCCCATCGTTTTAAATTGGCCAACATAGATAATATTTTCGCTGCCAATTTTCGATTTATCCCATTCCGAGTTCAGCATCAATTCATAGGGAATTTTTTGGTTGTTGAAGAAATTACCAATGGTTTTAGTACAATAAGGCCCCATTTTAGTGACATACGAATATCGGTTTGGCGACATGCTTGAGGCTTTTTCGGGATGACGCTGAATATAATTTGCAAAATCGGCATCCGAATTAATATTGAAAGCCCGGATCAAGCCTCCACCTTCTATCGGGATTGGCCCTTCAATGGTAAAATGATCGCCAATAAGCACCGATGTTGGGAACGTTTTATGGATGTAACCTTCCCATATTGGCAGCTCCGAACTAGTAGCTTTCCATACAAAATAACCACCAATACAAAACAAACTCAATAAAAAAGCGACTGCCACCCATAACCGATTGCTTTTTAAAAGCTTCTTTTTCTCTTTTCCGGGAACTAAAAATTTTACCGAATACTGCCCTTTCTCAATTTCGAACATAAGGGAATCATTCTTTCCGGAACCAAGGTAATATTCGGTTAGCTTTTTGCGCAGATTATGAATGTAGACCCTAACTTTTGCGTCATTTTTAATAGGATCGTAAGACTTACCGAAAATTTCCGTGCCAATTTCTGCTTCTTTTAGCTTATGCCCATTTAAGGTAGCATTGACCAGCAGCGTTATTAAAGATATATTAATTCCCGACCGCGAAAACTGATCACTTTCTGTAATCCTTTTTAACTGGTCGGCTATTTCGTAGTTTTCGGGCATACTTATGATAGTTATAAACAAATATATACAAAATGCCTTTGCCTACAATGCCTTGGGTAGAATTAGCTATTTTTAGAATTGGCATTTTTAACGGTTAAAAGAACGTATTTCATGCAAAAGAATACGCCTGATTTTAAATCTTTCCTGTACTTTTCCTTCAAATTCTAATTTCATTTAGTTATGAGACTAATCTACTTAAGCTTGATTTTAATTTATTCCCATACCCTTTTTGCTCAGAAAACCGAAATATCCTATTTATCAGGAACCGGTGCTGATAAAACTGTCAACTGGGAGTTCTTTTGTTCGGCAGGAATGAATAGCGGCAAATGGACAACTATTGCAGTGCCATCGTGTTGGGAACAACAAGGTTTTGGCGCTTATAATTATGGCCACGACAAGTTCGAAAACCGGATGAACGAGACAGGCACTTATCGCTATCGGTTTACTATTCCTGCCTCATGGCAAAACAAGCAGGTGAACATTTTTTTTGATGGAGTTATGACCGATGCCGAAGTGAAAATTAATGGCAAATTAGCTGGTCCTGTTCACCAGGGGGCTTTTTATCAGTTTAAATATGATATCAGCAAATTGGTAAAAGCCGGAAAGGAAAATCAACTGGAGGTTTTTGTGAAAAAACATTCTGATAATATAACTGTTAGCCGTGCTGAGCGCGAAGCCGATTTCTGGATATTCGGGGGGATTTTTCGTCCGGTTTACCTGGAAGCCAAGCCAAAAGAAAATATCGCACGGGTAGCTATCGATGCCAAAGCTAATGGTGATTTCAAAGCAGATGTTTATATAACTGATTTTAAAAATACCACAAAAGTAGTAGCTGAAATTGCTACGCTAGCCGGAAAAACCGAAACATCTTTTGAATCAAAGATGGTTAACGGAATTTCAAAAATTTCGGGAAAGATGATCGCCCCAAAAACCTGGAACCCGGAATCTCCCAACCTTTACAATGTAGTTTTTAAACTGTTGGATAAAAATGGGGCAACTATCCACCAATATAGCGAGCGAATCGGCTTTCGAACAATTGAAGTTCGCGAAAGCGATGGTATATACCTCAATGGAACCCGCATAAAAATGAGCGGGGTATGCCGTCACACTTTCCATCCCAAATATGGCAGAACGTCTTCGAAAGCGCTCAGCATCGAAGCTGTAAACCTGATGAAGGATATGAATATGAATGCGGTTCGGATGTCGCATTACCCGCCTGAAAAACATTTTCTTGAAGTTTGCGATTCCCTGGGACTAGTGGTTTTGGACGAACTTACGGCTTGGCAAATCCCTTCGTACGACGATGTGGTAGGACGAAAGTTACTAGAGGAAATGATTGCCCGCGATGTAAACCACCCTTCTGTTATTTTATGGGACAACGGAAACGAAGGGGGCGAAAACAACAATCTAAACGATGACTTTGCCGAACTGGATATTCAAAAACGCAAAGTGTTACATCCCTGGCAGGATTACGATTTGACCAATACCCTCCATTACATCGATTACAATTACCTGGCGCTCGATGGATTTAGTAAACGTAAAATATTTTTTCCAACTGAATTTTTGCATGGATTATACGATGGTGGTCATGGTGCAGGATTAGACGATTACTGGCAAAAAATGTGGGATAACCCTTTATGTGCCGGTGGCTTTCTTTGGGTATTTGCCGATGAATCGGTAGAACGAACCGACCGCAACCGAGAGCTCGATAGCGACGGCAATCATGCCCCCGATGGCATTTTAGGCCCCTACATGCAAAAAGAGGGAAGCTTTTTTACCATAAAAGAAATATGGTCGCCCGTTTATTTCGAGAAACGGTATATCAGCCCCGATTTTAACGGAAGTTTCCGAATTGAAAACCGCTATTTTTATACCAACCTCAATCAATGCACTTTCACAGCCGAATGGATTAATTTTTCATCCCCAGACGAAACCCATAAGGAAATAATAAAACATACGGAAAATTTGAAAATTGAACTTTCTCCCGGACAAAAAGGTTCCATTCAACTCAACTTACCTTCAGACTGGCAAACGTACGACGCACTTAGAATTAAAGCAACCGATCAATATGGCCGGCATTTAAATACCTGGAGTTGGCCGGTGAAATATCCTGAAGCAAAAACCAGCGAGTTGATTACTGAAATATCTGATACCAAACCAACACTTGAGGAAAACGAAGAAAAACTAATTGTTAGTGCTGATAAACTGACTTTTACCTTTAACAAAAAAGACGGAACCATACGGCAAATTAAAAATGGTGAAAACATAATTCCCCTGGCAAACGGACCCGTTTTTGTAAGCGGAGAGAAAGAATTGGAACAAACAACCCAACGTTTCGAGGGGAATAATTTAATAATTGAAACCCGCTACAAAAACAAGGATACTTTTACCTGGACAGTTCGTGGAAATGGATTACTCGATTTGGATGTCAACTACCAACCAGCAGGCAACTCTTTATTTGCCGGAATAACATTCGATTATCCCGAAAAAAATATCGCCAAAATGAAATGGTTAGGCAATGGCCCTTACCGTGTTTATAAAAACCGATTAAAAGGCGTCGAATTTGGCTTGTGGGAAAAAGCTTATAACAACACCATTACAGGGGAATCGGGTTTTGAATATCCCGAGTTTAAAGGCTATCACTCCGAAGTATATTGGGCAAATATTTCAGGAAAAGATTGTCCCGATTTTAAAGTTTACATCCATAGCAAAGATATTTTCCTAAAAATGCTAACACCTGATGAACCAAAAGCCCCGGCAAAAACAAAGATGGAATATCCGAAAGGTGATATATCGTTTTTGCATGGCATCAATGCCATTGGAACAAAATTTACAGATGCCATTTCTTCCGGTCCGCAATCTTTCCCAACTAAATTTGACTCTTCCAGAATTCACGGGGGTAAATTACATATGAAACTGACATTTGATTTCAGGTAGATATTTACCTTATGCTTACCTTAACATTCCCAAAAAGGTAGCAATCGATCCGATTAGCTACCTTTTTATATTTCCGGTAATTAGTATCTTAGCACTTCATATTCCAGGAATTAAAATCCAATATTACTCATACAACAAATACTTCTTACGCATTTCTTTGTATTGATTCAAACCAGGCTCCCAGCTTTTGCGTATTTCAGCTTCCGGTATACCTGCAACGATTTGTTCTCTTAATTGAACTGTTCCAGCAAGTTTGTCAAAGTTGCCCATCTGGTTGCTTTGAGTATAATCGAAAAATTTCGCTTTGTCAGGATAGGCGGTATAGAGTTCTATTAACCATTTTAGGTTTAGCTGTTTGGTCTTGCGAAATTCATCCGTATCGTATTTCCGAAGGTCGAGTCCGAAACATTCCTGGTTTTGATGAAGCGGAGTTTCACTCATTCCTTTGATTGAAACCGGGGTGAACGAAAAAGTATATTTACCTTTTAAGGCCGGACTTCCCAAAACGGTAAACGGAAAGTAAGTTCCCCTCCCCTGACTTAAAATTGTACCTTCGAATAAGCACAACGATGGGTAAAGTAAAATTGACTGTTGCGTGTTTAAGTTGGGAGACGGGGGCACCGGCAAAGTATATGGCTTATTATGACTGTAATTCTGCATCGCAATAATCTTAATTTTGCACTTCACTTCGTCAGCCATCCATCCTTCTCCATTAATCATTTGGGCAAATTCACCAATAGTTACTCCATGAAGAATAGGGATTGGAAATTGACCTATACCTGAGCGCAGTTTCATGTCCAAAATTGGGCCATCGATATAAAAACCATTTGGATTGGGTCGGTCGAGGATGATAAGCTCCTTATTGTTTTCGGCACAAGCTTCCATTAAATTCCGGAGAATGTTGATGTAGGTATAAAAACGGACGCCCACATCCTGGATGTCGAAAACCATAATATCGACCGATTCCAAGTCAGCTTTGGATGGTTTGCTTTTTCGGCCATAAAGCGATATTACCGGAATTCCGGTGGTTGCATCAATCGTGTCGTTCACCTCGGCTCCTGCACTGGCATTCCCACGGAAGCCATGTTCCGGACCAAATATTTTTACAATTTTTACTCCTCGTTTCACCAAGCTATCTACCAACGATGTTTTTTGAATAATAGAAGTTGGATTGACAAGCATTCCAACCCTCTTACCTTCAAGCAAAGGAAGATATTTAGCAGTCTGCTCGGCGCCAGTGATGATTACCTGATTAATAACTGTTTTTTTATCGTTTTTGGAAACAGAAGTCTGCGCATTCGAACAACAAACAATGCTCAAAGAGATTAATACAAGGCTTCCGATATTCTTTATTCTGTTAATCATAGTATTTATATTGAATTATAACGAACTTGTAATACATCCTATATAATAACAAATATAAAAAATCCTCTAAATTGAAGAGTTGCTTCTTTAGAAAAACCATGCAACTACATTTTATTGCTGGTGAACCACTTCTTGTTTATTGCCTTACTTGAGAAATATTTATTTCACCTTCAAATTCAAGTTTCACAATGATATCGGTTAAATTAGTGTTTGGTCCAACTGTTATTGATATTCCTTTTTCACTTTGTTTTACCTTGACTTTTTCGCCGGTTTAGCATTTAAAAGCGACAAGTTTATTCGAAATTGGGAGAATTTGAAAGGAGCCTGCCATCAAACCAAAGCACATCAATCTGTCCATAATTATTTAATAGTTCCCTGATTTGATCAAGACATTGGTTACTCATTTGCAATGCATAGGAGAATTTATTACGGAGGTCAAAATATCCTTCGAATCTCCAATCTATGGGCGAATATAAATACCCGTTTTTATTCCCGCTTGATCTTTGTTGTCATTCTTAAGTTCAGTATTCTTTATCCGTTCAATTTTTCCGAAAAAACAGTTGCTGCGTGCTGAAAAAAATTGTAGGACAATTCAGGTCCTCTTAACTAAAACATTAATTTTAGGAAAGGCTCTGGCCAAAAGTAAAGTCTGCGACGATTGCGAAATTGCCAGAGCAGTATCTGTAAAACCCTTTTAGTTAATTCTCAGTTTCTATCTTTCCAATTGGTCTGAGATTTTTTCCTGATTTTCCGGTTAAATCATCGCCCAGGTCTTCCCTGGCCGCTTCGGCTAAATTATATAGTTCGTTTACAATTTCAGGATAAAATTCTTTTACATCAAAACGTTCACCCGGATCACGACGAAGGTCATACAATGCTTCCATATATTCAAAATTTTCATCGGTTTGGCCAGGGTATCCATTCTCTCCCGGCTTAAAACCCTCATAGGTGCGGCCAGGATGTGCAAATACAAGCTTCCAATCGCCTTTTCTGACTGCTTCCAGACTGTTTTTGCGGTAATAGTAATAAAACACCTCTCTTGGATTAGCAATTTCATCACCTAACAATAAGGGTAAAATATTTACACCATCTATTTTCTTTTTAGGAAGTGAGGACTCAGTTATTGCAGCAAGTGTTGGCAAAATATCAATCGTGGAAGCGAGTTTATTACAAACAGACCCTTCTTTTATTTTACCAGGCCATCTCATTATGCAAGGAACGCGCTGCCCACCTTCAAAACTTGCACCCTTTCCTTCGCGTAGGCCCCCATTTGAGCCTGCATGAGCCCCAAAATTCATCCATGGTCCATTATCGGAAGTAAAAATCACCAATGTGTTTTTATCGACACCATTTTTTTTAAGAGCCTTCATAATTTCGCCGACCGACCAATCTATTTCCATCATCACATCACCAAAGATACCCTGCTGGCTCTTCCCTTTAAACTTCGGAGAAACAGCAAGTGGCACATGAGGCATAGGGTGAGCTATATAAAGAAAAAATGGAGTTCTTCTGTTTTGACTGATAAATTGCACAGCTCTCTCAGTATATAGTGTTGTCAATTCGGCTTGATCGTCGAGCGTTTTTATTTCCCGAACTGAATTATTACCCTCAATTAATGGTAAAGGCGGAAAATCATGTTTTCTATCCCTCCGTTCTGCGGTATAGGGGGAGCCATCATAGTTTACAGCCCACATGTCATTAGAATATGGTAAACCTAAATATTCGTCAAACCCCTGCTGCAATGGGAGGAAATTTATATGATCCCCCAGATGCCACTTGCCGACAGCAGCAGTCTTGTAATTTTTTTGCTTTAAAATTTCGGGAATAATTTCTTCAGAAGGGTTTAAACCGTTTTTTGAATTTGGGAAAAGGGCGCCGGAGATACCTACCCGGTTAGGATAACACCCTGTTAACAAACCAGCCCGGGAAGCGCTTGATACCGCCTGTGCGGCAACAAAGTTGGTAAAACGGACACCTTCCATTGCGAGCTTGTCGATATTTGGAGTTTTATATTGCAATGCTCCGTAGCAGCTCAAATCACCGTACCCCAGATCGTCCATAAAAATCAGGACGATATTGGGGAGTTTTGGTTTATCAACTGCATTGCAATGAGAAGTCATTGATATTAGTGTTGCTCCTGCAAAAATTGATTTTAACATTGATTGCTTCATTTCAATTATATTATTTAAGAAACGTATGAAATTTTATTTCAAATATGATGAGATTTTTTTTATTTTTTTTAATGTGAGAATATCCTCTTCGGGAATAGAACCATCACCCTTAGGCCCAATATTTAATAGCAGGTTTGCATTGACAGAGGCCGCCTGCTCAAGCATCTTCACTACATAATGCTCATTGACATGCTTCCCATCTGCCAGCGTATTATACCCCCAACTGCTTCCCGGAATATCCTTGGGTTGAAGGGTATCGCAAATTTCTTTCGGCTTATACTTGTTCATTTCCCAAACTTTTAATCCTAAGGGGCCTCCTTCGGTATGGGCGCGCGGTGTTCTTTCTGGTGCTACATAATCTTCGTCGCCATTGGCGCCTTGTTTAAAAGCAATAAGGGTATGTGGCTGAAATGACCGGATGTGCTGGTAAGTTTCAGCAATCGGGAAAAAATCGGGATTTTTATAAAATCCCATGATGGGATCAAGCCAAATACCTGCAACACCTGGATATTGGGTAAGAAGTTCGCCAAACTGGGTGTGCGTGTATTGAATATATTTTTTGAAATCGGCTTTTTCCTTATACTGATACTCCGGTTGTTCGGAGGCATAATCCGGTCGGGATTTATCCCACCCGACATGGTTGGGAAAAAAGTAAGGATGCCTCCAATCGACTCCGTACGAATAATATAAAAATAAGGCCAATCCTTTTTTATTGCATTGAACGGAAAGTTCCTGAACCAGATCTCTTCGGGCGGGAGAATGTACCGATGTAAAATCATCGTATTTGCTGTTGAAAAGACAGAAGCCATCATGATGTTTGGTGGTAATGTTGATATATTTCATACCCGCTTCAAGGGCCAGGTCGGTAATGAAATCCGCATCAAAGCGGTCGGCCTTAAATTCGTTTTTTAGTCGTGCATATTCTGCCACCGGTATCTTCTCTGTTAATTGAGACCATTCTCCCTTTCCCAATATACTGTATAAGCCATAATGCAGGAACAATCCAAATCGGGCATCTTTAAACCAATCGAGGTTCGTTTTCCTCGGATCGCGCTGGAAGTCAGCCGAAACATGCTGAAGGTATGCCGGCACATCGAATTTGTGATTACTTTTATAAATGGCTTTGCTTTCTGATAAGAAACACCCTGCTCCTGCCATGGAGGCTGTTAAAATGAATTTTCTTCGTTCCATATGTTCATTTTTTTTTATTGCGTTTAGGTCTCATACTATTTCTTTAAACTAAAGGAATCACTCCCCGAAAAACCTTATTGCATCATGTATAGCCTTAATTAAAGTTGCTTTTACCTGATCCGGTTTTATAGAGGGATTAGTAAATATCCCGGGAATATCCTGTTCAACAATACTGTATAAATCCACAATATACCATTTATTGCCCTCCATAATATTCCTGATGCGCCTGTTTAGCTCCTCGTATCCCTTTGTGATTTGAGTGGTGTAAATTTTCCCTGAAGTTGGCAAACTGCTACCCCACATCAGCTTTTTGGCACCTGTGTTTTTTAATTGCGGAATAAGCTTTTGCAAATCGTTTTCAAACTTGGTCCATTCTTTTTCGTCAATTATGCCTTCATTGTTCATTAAATTATCGAATGAAAACACCATAAAAACCACATCTGGTTTTTCGCCTCCCAAAACCGTTTCAAGAGAAGCCAGCAGCGTACCTGTCGATTGAGCAGCATCAGAAAACCGGGTATAGGCCGATTCGTTCAATTTGCTGGTGAGCCCTGCTGCTATAAAAACCATATTTTTGTTAAGAAGCATCAAAACATTTTCTTTGTTGGTGGCAGACGTTTCTTTTCCCCGATCATAAAAAATGGCGGGTAGTGCAGAAAGGCTATCCAGTTTTTGCTGCTCCTGATAAATATCATTGAACCTTTTTTTCTGGTCGAGGCAGGCAACTGAATCGAAGACCTGGTTACTATTTTCGAAGTAAGTTTCAACAGATAACGGGCACCTCATGGATGATAATATATGGCGGGCCAGCGATTTACCTTTTTCTCCGCCATTTAACAGATCAAGTTGGCAAAACAGATAAGAACCATCCCCTTTTGGCACCCGCAGAAGTACCGGATCCCTTTGTAAAAACCAGTTCATACGCCTGATGTCTTTACCCACATTAATGTATTCACCTCCTGCAGGCGGAATACTCCAGTCGTTACGCCAGTTTGAGATTAGAATAGAGGACTCGCCGTGTGGAAAAACAGGATCGGTTCCGTTAAGCCTGATCCCTTTATCGAACATGTTATCACCATTCCAATACAGGTCAATATTGGAGATGCCACTCAGGAGGGGATCATAGTTACTTTCGAATGGTTGTGGTATCAAAACATCGTCATAATACGCAATCTTGTCCTGTGGTGTTTGCTTGTATGTCCAGGAAACAACCGCTTTTACACATTGCCTTCTTTCATCCAGGTAGGGTTTTGTAAGTTCAAGTTTTGGGTGAACCGACCTCGCGAAACTTTGAATACTGCTTTCTGATACCCGGTAGATAAAGATATCTTTCCCCTGTTCACCAAATTTTTTAAGTGTAATGATGTCCTTTTCCGGGATTGCCTTTCTGCCGTCAAGCACCAGTGCATCAAATTTGTCAAGTTGTTTCAACGACCGTACTTCGTTGCTAACTAAGCCAACGCTATTAAAATATTTCACAAAATCTTCAGCACCATAAACCGCAACTTTTCTTAACTGTGCAGAGGGACTGTATTCCAATAGCCTGGTGAGGATATTTCTGAATATCCATCCCGCGGCTGGCTCCAGGTAAACGTTGTCCAACAATTTCAGGCTGGTAAATATTTCAATTCCCTTTCCCTGCCAGCATTCATGTAAAGAGGAAGTTTTCCCGTTTTTATCACCAGCCAGTACCAAACGCGTATTGCCTTCGACGGGCCGTGGCATGCCACCAAAAGTATTTCCATTTTTCCAAAAAGACAGGTTTTCCTGACCTATATCCTGAAGTATCCGGTGTTTTGGTCCATTTAAGAGCCTATATGCACCACCGGGAAGAAGCATGGTGGTATCCTGCTCAAAATAGGCAACACACAGCCCCTTCTTGATCCAATTGCTTAGAAGAGGCGAAGCCTTTGAGCCTTTTACCAAAAGAATATCAATTCCATCCAGTTGATGGAAGGTGCATTCCGTATGGGCTATTTCAGCTTTTGTCAATAATTTCTGAATTTGGCCGGTAGTATCAATCACCCCAATTGTTTTCCTTTTTTCGGGTATATATTTAGCTGAAAAGCGAGGGTAAATCATCGCCTCTTTACTTTCACAATAACCAGCGGTTTCTCTTTCGTAAAAAGTTCTTGCCAGGGTTATTTTCATAGGCTGATCAACCGACGGAATAGTGAATGTCCAGTTAACCTGATTAAGAATGTCGCCTGGTTGCAGGTTTAAGAACACTGTATCGAGTGAAAGTGGCCTTCCCCCCAAATCCTCCACCGAACAAGTAACCTTACTTGTAATCCGGAGATCGTCATACATCAAAAGAGGAGTTTTTAACTGTATCTTTTGATCAGGAAAAAACTGGAGATTCTGTGATTCCTGACAAAACCGTATATCTTTCAGATCCTGCTGAAATAAATAAAATCCGGGGTTTGGTTCGAGTACGGGAAGCGTGGGGTCCCAAATGTTTAAAGGCGAACAGGCGGGTAATACATGGTTAGGGCTTGTTCCTTTTGCACCTGGCTTTGGAGGTTGCAAGCAAATGCCTTTGAACCGGTTATAGGGAGGCCATCTAAAAAATACGTAACTAAGATCCCATGGGATAACGGCATTAACCCTGTGAAGCTTTCCATTGATCATTTTTCCTTCCCTGATCATTTTGAAAGCGTAGCCAATCTCATCATGACCATCTCTGTAAAGGCCGGTGGCATGGTCCTGGCTGCTAACTTCGTATCCGGTAGTACCGTTTGATAATGGTCTCGTAGGTTGCCACACGCTTCCCATTTCGTCCCATATCATTGGCTTATTGTGTCCATACTTTTCCCATTCTGCAAACACGGAATCGTTATTGTAATGATGCCCCAGCAAATCTCCTGAAGTGGAAAACTCGCTGAAATCTGAAGAAAATACAGGCCTGGTAGGATCAAGTTTTTTGGCATGTTCAATAAGCCAGGGTTTTTCGCCACCACCACTCCATCGGAGTTCATTAGACACGCTCCACATGATGACTGAAGGATGATTTCGCTGATCAACAATAATATTACCCAGATGTTTTTTTTGGCGAATTCCTGATCCTCAGGAACTTTAAAATGAAAAGCTGGTTCTGACTCCAGCAAAAAGCCTACCTCGTCTGCCGCTTCGTAAAGGGCAGCTTGTCGTGGGTAAAGGTGTAACCGCATAAAGTTCACCCCTAGCTTCTTTAGTTCTTTGAACCATGTAACAAAATATTCCTTTGAACCTTGTATATCGCCTAGGAAATGCCCGCCATGCCCTCTCAGATATAGTTTTCTTCCATTGATATAAAGATTGGGGCCGTCCCAGCTTATGGTCCTAAACCCAAACACTTGCTTGTGCCAGTCCAGTTGCTTTCCGTTCGGGTCAGAAATAACGGTATGCAATTGATATAAATGAGGATCGTGTGGGAACCAAAGATGCGGGTCGCTCCATTGGGTTGATAATTTCAAGATCACACTATCTTTCCCTTTTAAGAATTGTTTAGCGACACCTATCTCTTTTATGACTTTGGAAGGATTACCGACATCTGTAACAAAACATCGAACGGAAACCTCTCTGGGCATTTTACCGGAATTAGAAACAGGGACTTCAACCTGTATGCTTTTGTCGGGAAATGATGTTTGTACAAAAATCCCTTTGCTAACAAAAACCAAGTCGGTTGCCTTCAGGTATACATCCTGCCATATCCCCCTGAATCCATCACTTTCTCCGCCATTCAACCAGCTTTTCTCTTCAGAAATTCTTATTTCAAGCAAGTATTCTCCGGTTTTGAAACCCGTACCAAGCGAAAATTCAGCAGTTGTATATCCATCATGCACTTCTGGAAACTCTTTCCCATCAAAAATTACGGTATAATGCTGCAAACAACCTCCCATATGTAAGGTCAGATGTTTGTTTTCCATTGACGGAGAAATATGCACTTTTTTGCGATACACGGCACCGCGCCCCGTCCAGGAATGCGGATAACCAAATGGGTCCCAATAAGCAGCATTCCATTTCCCATCCCTTAAAATAGAGTAACAACCAGGAACCTGAATGGTGGTCCACTCGCCTGAAGCATTACTTTTAAAATCCCATGTTCCATTCAGGTAGGTTTCTTCTCGTATTGAAGCTGGGCTTATGTGCTGTGCATGCAATTGAAGTGTGCATACATAAAAAATAAAAAACATGACTATTCGATTAAACATACCTCACGCATTATTAAAAGAGAGCATTTATGCACTTGTTGAAATCTATAATTGATTTGACTGAAAATGAGGCTGTAAAAAGTATCAATCAGGTCGTTTGGCCTGTCGAAACGTACCTGATTGACAAATGGCCGGACACTTGGACAAGCGTTCGACTGAGCTCACACCGAAGTCTCAGTGTCCGGATCTTTTACCTCTGTAACAGAGTTATTCTTTAATGAACCGCTCCGAAATACTGCCTGTAGTGTTGCTTATACTAATTATATACATGCCTTTATCAAGATTATTAATATCAACATGATAAATAAGGTTGCCGGGATTCAAAATTTTACTAATCAACGACCTTCCATTCAAATCGAAAATAGTAACCGACACCGGCGCTTCGAACGCTGTGGAAAGAGCAATTGACAATTCTGAACTGGCAGGATTTGGATAAAACTTTATGCTCACATTATCAGTTAATAATGATTCGCTATCAAAATTTGAAGTCGCCAGTTTTTGAGAGAAAGCTCCAGCCATAGCACTATTTAAACCATCTTGCAACGTGGCAGCACATAAAAATACGTTGCCTGTATTGTTAAGTGTTGTGTAGCGAATACGCAATTTTGTGGCACTACCAGCCGAGAATTGTATAGTAGCAATAGCATCGGCTGCAGAAATGTTTAATTGTTGTGCTGTAACACTGGCATCGTCCAAACTAACGTTAAGTAAACCGGTTGCATTATACTGATTGCCCAGGTATACCTTCACTGTTCGCGGGGTTGTGCCTGCTTCAACCGTAAATTCAAAACCTTTACCAGCTCCACCACCTGTGCGAACCATACCATTATTAGCTGTTGCAGAGATTGTTGGCATTCCATCAGTCCACGTGTGCGTATCGTTATCAGTCTTATGGCGATTCTGACCGGTAGAAACTGCAGTCCAAGTGCTGATTTTAGAACCGCCAGTTGCCTTGTGATCGAAATTTGAGACCGATGCACGACCCCACTTCGCCCAATCCATGGTGCCTTCAGTGGTGAGATTGTAATTACCACTGGCTGGTGTTGTAGTAATTGATAGCATACCGGGGCTGAATACAGTAAATGCACAAATAGCTTTTTTTCCTTGATCTGCAGTTGTAACTGTAACAATTACTGTTCCGGCGCCTGTAGCTGTAACAAGACCTGTTGAGCTTACGGTGGCTACATCTGTATTGCTCGAACTCCATGTTACATTCGTATTAGTAGCGTTAGATGGAGCCACTGTTGCATTTAGCTGATAAGTAGCCGGTACGTTCAGACCTATCAGAGAAGAATTTAGTGTTACCCCGGATACCGGAATATTAGTAACATTAACCGTTATAGCGCTAGTTGCTGTTTTACCCTGATCTACAGTTCGAACGGTAATAGTTGCTGTTCCCTGACCCACACCCGTTACCAGTCCGGTTGAGCTTACTGTGGCTACAGATGTATTGCTCGAATTCCATGTAATACTCTTATCGGTGGCATTCGAGGGTGACACCGTTGCTGTGAGCTGTTGTGCAGCCGGCACGTTAATACTTGCAGATACTGGACTAACAGTTACCGCGGTTACCTTTGTCATTACCGGAATTGTAATGCCGTATAGACTTGTTATTTCTGCTTGAGACAACGCCTTGCTGTATAAACGCACATCGTCTGCTGCGCCTGTTAACCGCAACGATATTGAGCCTTTCAAATCTTTAGCACCAACATCAAAACGAGTCATATAACGATGATAAGTAAAATTTCCGGCGAGGGTTGCACTAAGTGTTCCGTCGATATATAATTTATGGCTCGCAGCACTTTCGAAAACCCCTGTAATAAGATGCCAATTGCCATCGTTGATGATTGGGCCTGTTACATTGCCGCTAACCCCATTGATCATGGATTCAAGTTTGGCCCTTCCATCGGAAGCTACAGCTAAATAATATCCAATGTCCGTCCTGTCTTGATCGCCCATAAAAACAACCACACCACTTTGTTTAGTTTTTACCCATGCCGACATCGTGAATGGATAATTATCAGATGGTATATACCTATTGCTATTGGATGCTTGAACATAGTCGTCAACGCCATCCATTGCAATGGCTTTACCTGTAACGCCAATACTGCTGCTTGGGAAAGAGTAAGCGTTCTTTAGCGTTCCATTGTTGGAACGGCCACTGGCATCACCGGCAACAGTTCCTGATTCTTCTTCGAATTTCCAATGAACCCGAAGGTCGGAAACAGTAACTACTGACCCCGATGCTACACTTGAATAATCAGAGTGGCTTATCTCGAAGTACGACCTAATACGATACTCATAAGTTTGGCTCCCTGCAAGGCCTACCTGATAAAAACTGGTAGTATTTGCCGGCAGCGAGGCTATTTGAGTAAAAAGTGTTGTGTCAGTAGCTGATAATACCCTGCGCTCAATTTTGAAACCCGCTTCGTTATTAGCATTATCGGTCCATGTGAGGTTAATATTAGCACCGTTAATATTGGCAGTAAGGTTGGTAGGTACTGCAGGTATAGGTGGTGCAGCCAAGGTAGTTAAGGTGATTGTGTTTGAATACGCCGATTGTCCTTTAGAATTTGTTGATTGCAAGCGATAAGAATAAGTGGTCGATGGCAACATGGTTGAATCGTTATAGGCAAGCTGGTTGGCATAGGCCATATCAAACCGCATAAAACTACCATTTCCAACTTTGCGTTCAATTATAATACCATCTTCGTTGGTAGCATTATCGATCCATGTTAACTTTATTTGATCGTAACGCAATACAGTGCCGGAAAGAACTGATGGAGCTCCGTTAGGAACTGCTGCTGCTACTGGTCTGTAAGCAGTGTAAAGAGGCACCATACCTGCTCCACCTCTTGAATATGCCTGACCACGTTTAAGAAGTCTGGTAACGCCATCGCGTGTTTCCTCAACAGGATGGAAAGGTTGATCCCTGATTTCATACTCTCCTACAGTACCCGAAAACATAGCGCCCTCTTCGTTCCTAAACATCACCTTGTTTATATTGTATGCCTTATTGGCATAGACAAATCCTCCAATAAGTTCTGTTTTTCCACCACTTTTTGTAGTAATAACAGTTTCGTCGTCTTCAGTTTTAACACCCAATATCCATAAAGTACCTGAATTATCAAATAAATGTGGATTGTCGGCACTTTCCATGTTTAGTTGCCGGGCAAATACTTTTGTTCCGGCAGCAGTAGTTATACGATCGATGCGGGCATCTTCCAAAAATACGTTTCCAGCTCCTGCTTCAACGGTAAGCCTGTCCATCCAAATATTTTTAAGAACCAAAACGCGATTGCTTTTATGAATTACTTTCCATTGCGCATAATGTGAGTCGAATTTCTCAATAATAACTTCCGGAGATGTTCCATCGGCTATTACAAGTTTACCGTTAGCAGCACCATATTCTCTCACTTCAGATTCAAGACCAATGATCCTTTTTACATTTCCTCTCACGTAAACCGTATCAAAAAAAGTATATTTATTGCCTGCCGGGAAATACACAGTAGATTTACCGGCATCAATAGCGGCCTGGATGGCAGGTGTCCAATCTTTTTGAGGACTCCCCCACAGAACTGTATCTTTTGGTGTATAGTTTTTAACATTAACCCAATCACTTAAATCTGCCAGAGGAATTTCCGGTGTCGGTAATATTGGTAAATTAAGCGACGTTTTTATCGAAGTGAACAGGCCTAATACATTGTGAGAAACAAATTCCGTGATATTGGCTGCTCCGGTGAGTATGCCGATGCCAGAGGGAGCATTATTAATGGCTTGTAAAAATCCTGTTGTAGTTATATTGCGGGCAAACATGCCCTTGCTGTTTGTAATGGCAGCGAATGAAGATGCATTACCCGTTCCTGTAAATGTTGAGTTAATAATGGCTAACACTCCTGAACCCCTATTGTCAACGCCAGGTACACTTCCGGTAAATTGCAAATTTTCTACACTCAAGCATTGACCATCATTATATAGACCATATTGGGTTTGGTTTTCTAGGATAATATTACTCATTACAACACCATCAACCCCAAATTTTGTGCGTATGCCTGTTTGAAAGCCAACCACTTTGATATCCTTCATTAAACATGGGCCTTGTTCATCGGAGTAACCTAAATCTAATCCATATACACCAGCACCATCGCCAGAGATAATGGTAACTTTTTCCATTCCACCCTGATTATTGGCCATAAACTGAATTCCAGTAGCGCCAGGGTTTCCGGTACCTGTATTAACGGTAAGGTTGCGAATGGAATTGTGGAATCGCTGAGCAGGTGCTGTTCCGGTCCAAATAACGGCTTTAGTTGCTGCTGAATTACCATAACCCAAAGCATTATCGGCAAGCTTAATAATGGTACCTGCTGTACTTTGGCCTTGCAATACATCTCTGGTTTGTTTTCCTGGCCATTTAATGGTGTTAGAAACCAGATAAGTTCCATTTGGAAGATAAATCAGATTTTTAGATCCTGCGCTATCCATTGCCATCTGGATCTTTGCAGTTACATCGGTTGCTCCTGTATTGTCGGCAAAATAAGGAGCTTTGGTAACATCAACCACATTGGCATCTGGCGGAAAAAAAACATTATCTTGTGAATGGCCTGTCAAATATAAATTCAACAACAATAGTATGGTAATTAGTTTTTTCATAGTTAATTTATTATAATGATTTGGGGAAATAGATAAAAGTGAATACTTTACTACATACCTATTTCCTCTTTATAAAAATGAAAAGAAACCAGTAAACCAAAGTGATTTACTGATTAACTATTAGTTGCTATTTGGGAGAATTAAAATCGGTCTCGCTAAGAGGCAGTCTCCAGTAAAAATTTGGATAAGGTGCTTCAACAGGAGCTGTTTGCCTTTCAGCAGGGCCAATAGGTTTTCGAAACATTTGAAGGAAAGATATCCTGTCGGATTCAAAAGCAAGCTCTTTAATCCACTCACAATCTACATCTTCGAATGTTGCACTAGCCAGTGGCACAAATGGACCACTTAAAGTCTCGTCCCATGATCTTTTGCGCACCAAATTGAGACTCACAGCGGCCCCGGCACCATCATTCTGGTAAGCTTTAATTGCAGCTATCAAAATATAGACTTCAGCACTTCTTACAAAAGGTATATTCTGATACTTAGGTACCCTGAAATATTTATCTCCCATCAGAATAGCGTCCTTTTTTCCTATATAAGGAACAAATGCCTCACCTGTAATATATTCCTTATTGGCTGGATTTTTAAGGGACAAAGAAGGGTCGGCTCCTTTCCAGGAATAATAGAGTTTTGATCTTTTATCCCTGGTCCATTCGGTCGTTAATTGACGATCCGTGTCCAGACGATCCATTATTTTGCACTTGAATAAAACACTATTATCAAATGAAACCACCCATGGAGTTCTAAAGAGTGAGGGATCGGAAAAAGTTTTGTTGTAGAAATAGTGGAATTGCACCTGATGCCTAAGACTAGCCCTTAATGGGTCACCATAAAAGCCATATAAAATAACTTCCGGATCTCCAATTCCATTAACGTTGTTATTTTCGAATAAGGATACCAAATTGGCGCTCAATTTCCGTGATTTCAGCGGATCATTCACTATACTTTCAAGTTCAGTTAAGGCTTCAGTATAATTTCCTTTATGTAGTAAAGTTCTGGCAAGATAAAACATAGCTGCATGACGTGTAGCCCGCCCGAATTTATAAGCTTCGGGCATACCAGTAGCCCATTCAAGAGGTAATAGCTCTTTAGCCTGTTTAAAGTCTGTTTCAATTTGGGCATAGATAGCACTGGTTGGTACCGGACTATTATTCATTGCGGTATTCAGGTCATCGGCAAACTTCAATCGCAAAACCAGTGTTTCTGTATCATTACTTCCGGAAGGATCATAAGGAGGACAAAACAATTGCGCAAGATAAAAATATGTGAAGGCTCTTAAAAACAGAGCTTCTCCTTTCACTCTGTTGATATTTTTTGTTACTTGCTCAGCAGATGCATTTGGAAAAGGTTGTTTCTCGATAAAGTCAATAATATAGTTACAAGCTGAAATAGTATTATATGCGTTGGCATAAGTATTTGTAACCTGAGGCACCAGTTGGTCAGTCTGACGGTTATACAATTGTCCTGTACTGAATCCACTGTTTACGTTGATCACTCTTACCATATCACTCATCATCAGATGAACAAAATGAGTCATTGAGCTTATTACATACTCGCCACTTCCATTGGAGGATAAGAATGTATTTTTATATGGATAATTAATCAATAGTTCAAGATCACCAACTGTTTTTATTTCAGATATAGGTGGAGAGTCTAGTTCAAAAAACTCCTCTTTACATGAATTAAGAGGGACTAACATTATACCCATAAGCAGGTATATAAAAATTCTGAAAATATTTTTTGCTTTCATATTTTAAACATTATCATAGTTAAAATCATCAATGTAAATTGTTCATTAAGAATTAAATATTTCTAATTTAAGTCTCCTTTTCAGAATGCAATATTCACCCCCACCGTGTAATTTTTTGTAAGAGGGGTAAAATCACCTGAACTGTCTGATTCAGGATCCCAACCGGTATACCCGGTTAAAGTAAGAATGTTATGTGCTGACATATATACTTTCATATTCTGAATTCGAATCTTACTCAGGAGTTGTTTTGGCAGGTTATAACCCAATGTGATAGTCTTTACTCTGAGATAATCGCCTTTTTTCAGATATTTTGATAGTGGAGCGCCTCCATTTTTATCGTAAGTTTCACGGGCATTCGGAAAAGCCAGGGTTTCAACATCAGGGTTTCTCCACCAACCATTCAACCCAGTGTTTGGATCTACCGCGGCAGGATCCCAAGCTGTAGTGGCTGGAGCGCCGCCTGATTCAGTAAAAAGAAGTGGGTATTTTGCATCACTTTTCCCCGGCATCCATGATTCAGTTAACAAATCCGCTTTCAGGTTCCAATATTCATTGGCAACATTGGTAATTTTTCTTTCGTATAAATCGTAAATCCAATTACCTCCTGAGAAATTAACAAAAATATTAAGATCAAAATTTTTGTATGAGAACGAATTAGAAATACCTCCAAAATAAGTTGGCAACCTCGATTTATCAGTTTGCACAACCTGGTAGAGTTTTGAATTAGTTTCGGTAAATGGTATATTTCGACCTGTATAAACGATATTTCCTGTTTCCTGAAATACAGCATAATCGAACTCCTTAATCATATGTACTCCACGTTCAGGATCTATGCCAGCATATTCAGCAACTTTGAACAGATCCAGTCTGCCACCAACAAATAAAACATTGCCTTTTGAAGCTTCAAGCTCCGGTGTGAGTTTTTGAATTTTATTCGTGTTGGTAGTAACATTAAAATCGACATTCCATTTGAAATCGGTTTTAGAAATAATGGATGAATAAATATTGAATTCCCAACCATAATTATCAAGATCGCCTACATTGTCATAAACATCATTTATTCCTGCAGAAGGAGGGGTTGGTACTTTTAATAAAAGATCCTGAACTTGCTGAAGATAATATGCGACAGACCCTGAAATGCGGTTTTCCATCAAACCAAAGTCTAATCCTAAATCATAACTATTCGTCTTTTCCCATGTAATGGATTTATTTCCGACATTATAACTTGTTCCGGCATTTGCGACGGGGCCATATCGATCTCCGGAGTTATTATTAAGTATTGTGATATTTTGATTATTAGGAATTGATTCATTACCTGTTTGCCCGAAACTCCCCCTTAGCTTTAATAAATTGACAGTTTTCCTAAATCTGCTGAAAAACTGTTCCTCACTTAAGATCCAACCTCCTGAAAGTGCTGCAAAGTTACCCCAACGTACTTCAGGATCGAATGCTGAGGACCCGTCTCTTCGAAAGCTTCCTCCAATAAGGTATCTATCGTTAAATTTATAATTTATCCTTCCAAAAAACGACTGTATATAGCGTTCATTGCTTTCATATGCATTTGCCTGCTGGATGGTTCCCGGATTAGCGTCTCCAATTGATTGATTATAGCCAACAACATCAAGACCCGATAGTTCGTAGTTATACCTCGATCTTACCTGTGCTTCTGTTCCGGCAGTTATTTGAATAGAATGTTTGTTATTAAACTCTCTATCGTATTTCAGATAAGAGTTATAATTATAGGAACGAGCTGTAACGGAACCTTCATACACCGACGACTGGTTTGGAAAAGTAACCAAAGGTGACCTGAAATTTACCCCATTATCCTGAATTAAATCCAGAGAAGCTTCTGCTCGTATAGCCAATCCTTTCATAAATGGAATTGAATATTCGCCGAAAATATTAGCCAGCGCCCGATATTGTTCTTTTTTATCGAGTAGAAGATCTCGTCGGGTAGCCAAAGCCTGGTTTCCGGCGCTTGGGTTCCAAAAGCCCGATGGGTCATTGGCATCATAAATGGGGTACCACGGTAAAGCTCCCTCAACTATTGCAGTAAAACTACCGGTATTTCCTGCCTGACCACCGGGGTTGCCTGATTTATCCTTAGTCCTGTAGTTTTCTACGTACGAAAGGTTTAGACGAGCTCCTAAATCAAAATTGGAAAAAGGTTTTACATTTACATTTACCCTGCCGGTAATTCGACTAAGATCGTTCCCAACGTTTATCCCATTATCTTTTCTATAGTTTAAAGAAGCAAAAATATCCGATTTATCGGAACCTTGTCTAATTGATGCATTAATATCGTGAAAACTTCCAGCACGCAAAGCAATTGATGCCCAGTCGGATTGGGTGTTTATAGCATCTTCTCTTGTAATTGGAGTTCTATAAGCGGCACCCAGGGCAATCGTCGGATCAAATGGACTTTGTCCACTGTTTGCACGAGCCATGTCGGATATCGCAAACCATTCTTGGGTATTTGCTAATCCCCTGCTATCAATTGATCTGGACAATTCAGATATACCTGTTGAATAATCAATTGCAAGTTTACCAGAACCTTTTTTGCCGGATTTCGTGGTTATAATTATTACACCATTAGACCCTCTGGAGCCATAAATTGCAGTTGCAGCAGCATCCTTAAGCACTTCAACTGACTCAATATCATTTGGGTTAATGGAGGCAAAAGGTGATTGTGCAACTACATTTTCGGAACTTTTACCAATGTTGTCAGAAATTATTTGTACACCATCCACAATCCATAGCGGACTTGAGCTCGAATTAATTGAATGTACACCTCGGATTTGCACTTTAACTGGGGCTCCCGGGGTACCACTGGTGTTTTGTATTGTGATACCCGACGCTTTTCCTTGTAATGCATCAAGAAAATTAAGTGATTTGGTAGCCTGAATATCTTTCTCGTTGATACTGGCCACTGAACCAATAATATCTCTTTTCTTTTGAGTACCATAACCTACAACCACCACTTCTTCTAATTTTGTGATATCGGGCACAAGTTTAACCTCAATTGCCGACTGTCCGGTAAATTGTATGCGTTCGGTATTATAACCAAGAAATGAAACCAACAGAACGGCGTCGGTCTTTGGTACTTCAAGACTGAATCTTCCATTAATATCTGTAACTGTGCCTGCAGTTGTGCCTTCAATAATAACATTGGCACCAGTTATGGCTTCTCCATTGGTTGCATCGGTTACTGTACCTGTGATCTTTTGTTGGAGTTTTGTTAACTCAATGGCATCTTTTTTGGGACTAAGAATAATTTGCCGGTCAACTACAAAAAAGGCTATGTCTTTTTCTGGAAATAATTGACTTAACAAGTTGCTGATTTTTTCTTCCTTTACATCAACACTCACCTTTCGGTTTACATCAACCAGTTTACTATTGTAGAGAAAAAAATACTCGCTTCTTTCTTCAATTTTATTTAATACTTCTTTCAGGCTTGCATCTTTCAACTGTAAAGTCAGCTTTGTTGCCTGCGAATAAGTTTCAGATGCAATTAGTTGTGCTACTGTAAATAGTAACAAAAAAGCAGTTAGTTTCATAGTCATCCAAATTTTCCGGAGATTGACATTATTTTGCCATCCCCGTGTTAAACGGAATTTTTTTTTCATAATTTTGATTAGTTTTTAGTTAATTACTATAAATCGCGGCAGCCATTCAGCAAAAAAGCCTGCCGTTTCCTGTCGGGGAAGATATGCCAATATCCTCCCCGATATTTTTAATGCGTTTTTTTCATAATGGTGATCTTTTGTTTGGTGAATTCCCCATCAGGTAGCAGTTTTCGCTGTGAAATCTTATAATCGATAGGTGATGAAAGTTTTAATAAATTCAA
>JFJP01001743.1_pt2 | contig 56376 bp, 48 predicted proteins | sample 431651 | NCBI WGS metagenome assembly JFJP01 (sample SAMN02602958, study PRJNA72255) | Microbial mat metagenome, whole genome shotgun sequencing project. | biome: fresh water; feature: sink hole; material: water; isolation source: purple microbial (photo- and chemosynthetic) mats found in... | reverse complement strand
ACAGAGCCTATCTTGCCGCCTTCGCATTTCTTGGAGGCGTGCCGCAATCAATCCTGTACGACAATATCAGGATTGCGGTGGCGAAGATATTTGGCAAGCATGAAACGGTCCCGATGCTTGAGTCTTGCTCGGAATTTCTAAAGTTACTATCGTCAGGCTATTTGTTTCCGTAGTACCATCATTTAGTGTTCTTCTGAAAGTTCCACCAAAGCCATTTTCTATGCGCTTGGTGCCATCAATGGCTGGATCGCGCTGGCCAGGTTTGCTACAGCACTTTTCACCGGCTCTGGTGCCCTGCTGGCAGATAGTGGTGGTACTGTTGTTATTTTTTGTCGGTGGCGCGTTTTCGGAGCTGCGCTGATGGGTATTGAACACCTGAGTCATCCCGATCTGATCAGCAACCCGCTTGTTGCACTTGGCGTACTGGTTATATCGGTGGTGATGAAGGCATTTTCATGCGATGACTTCGCAAAACCAGACGATCGGAGCTAATGGTGATCGCCGGCGAGCGATGTCGTCGCATTGGCTGGACTGACTCTGGCTTTTATTGCGGTGCTTCTGACAGCCAATCGAAGCGTATCCTGGAGTTGCCGGTATTTGCAGTCTGATCTCGATGTAGTCGGACGAGCAGGTAATGATCGTTGTCCAAGCTGTGATGTAGCCGCAGCCTTCGGACGTGGTCCTGGTGGGATACCCCATCAACCAGATCGATGTACAAATTCAGCAGCGCTGACCTTAGGCCCACTGGTGTTGCTTTGAGCCGGATCACCCGTAGCGTGGATCAGAAACGGGGTAGTTGACGTAAAAAATTCAGTGGTATGTGGAGAGTAAGATAAAATTTTTACCCATCAACCTTGTCAGTACGTAACGCCAACTGATTATCTTGCAGTCAGAATGCCACGCACCATTGCACTGATCTGCAGCAGCAAATCAAGCGCGCACAAGGTGCCAATCTGGTAGCGCCACAGGATTCTTATCCGCAAGGAGCATCGCGCAACGCCCCTAACATGCCGACTGGCTGCAACATGGTGCGAAACTATTAGCTCTTAGCAGTCTGGAAGTAGGCTATCACAGCAAAAGTAGCAAAAGGGCCGATCTCCGCCGCATTGTTGCCGAGTGTATTAATGGTTCGCGTGGATGTAGATAATTTTTTATGCTGCAACCACTCCAGTTTTGTTGTTATTGTGCTGGTAGCAGCGCCAACTCTTTCCTCGTAATCGAATGTTCCCATGAAACTCTATTTTGCAGCTTTCCATATCTGTTCCATCAGCATGCTGATGGAACTTCATTAGTATCCCGCAACAACCGGTGCGCTGGCAGCCGATTCGCCAGTTTTCCCGAACCCGGGCATATTTCAATGCCATCAATTCGCGCTTCAGTCTTAACAGCTTACCAATGGGGGGGATCGAGCGGACCTTATCACGATCCGGACAGATGAGGGGGCAAGCCGTGGCTCGACGTCGGACAGGTGAGAGAAGATGCGAGGCATTAAACCAGAAACTCAGGGGCGAGGTATGGCGTGATCGAATCATCAAACCTAACTTTTATACGTATGCAGATCTGTTGCATCTGTTACGAACTTATCTATGGTATGGGTACTTTCCTGCACGATTTCTATTTGTATTCCTGTAAATTGTTCAATGGTGCGCGCCACGATTCAGGTGATCTATTTGAATGAGATGAGCACCTCATTCAACATTACCAAGACAATCGCGTCGACCCCGCCACCAAGATGGCAGTGTTTTTTGATAGTCTCGATTTCGACAAAGTCGAATGAACTGTACCTGCGCTTCAAGGAGCTCTCCCGGATTGTTTTCGAAGTCGGCACGAACCCGATCAACGACCTCAAATATTTGTTGCTGCAAATCGTCATAAAGATGTTACGTTACAACGGTCAGCCGGTGGCCAAGCTGTCGGATACGCCAGCCAAGAACATGTGCGACGACCAGGTCTAGTTGAATTACCTGCGACAGATTTTACAGATCGTCGATCCGGCGACGTTAGCATAACGGCGTTTGTTTTATTGGCAATAGTTACCGATTAAAATGCCGGTTGATACCCATCCATTCGCTTATTTGGAAGACTACATTGCATAAGAAAATACTTGCTATCTCGATCGCATTCCTGCCGTTGGCGGCCCAGGCCACGGAACTTGATGGCAGTCAATTACCCATCTGGTGGGGCGTGCCATTCATGGGCCTTCTGTTGTCGATCGCGCTGGGGCCATTGCTGGTGCCGGCTTTGTGGCACCAGCATTTTGGCAAGATTGCAGCGATCTGGTCGTTGGCATTCCTGATGCCATGCGCGTTCGAATTCGGCGTGCCAACAGCTGCAGCCGGTGTCCTGCATGCTTTCCTGGCAGAGTATTTTTCATTCATCATATTACTTACCACCCTGTTCGTAGTCGCAGGCGGGATATGTCTGCGTGGTAATTTGTACGGTACGCCGGCCCTGAATACAAGCTTACTTGCGCTCGGTACCGTATTGGCCAGTCTGATTGGCACCACGGGTGCCTCCATGCTGCTGATCCGGCCGTTGATCCGGGCCAACGACAACCGCAAGCATGTGGTGCACATCGTCGTATTTTTCATTTTCCTGGTTGCCAATGCAGGTGGTGCCTTGACCCCGCTCGGCGATCCACCTTTGTTCCTAGGGTTTCTGAAGGGTATCGATTTTTCCTGGACCTTCAAGAACATTTTTGGTGAAACTATGTTCATGTGGGGCTCTCTATTGGTAATTTTTTATTTTCTCGACCGCCACTATTTCCACAACCGCGAAAAAGAACTGCCGCCAGCGCTGGATCCGACTCCAGACAATGCTAGATTTTATTTCGAAGGAAAAATTAATTTTGTACTGCTCGGCGCGGGAGTGATGCTGGTGCTGATGAGTAGCTTCTGGAAACCGGGAATCAGCTACGATATCTACGGCACAACGGTGGAATTACAGAATCTGCTACGCGATGGTTTGTTGATCGTTGTGGTCCTGATCTCGTTGTGGCTGACGCCGAAGATCGCCCGTGCAGGGAATAATTTCTCTTGGGGACCGATTCTGGAAGTCGCCAAATTGTTTGCCGGAATCTTTGTCACTATTGCGCCGGTGATTGCTATGTTACGCGCCGGCGAACACGGTGCATTCAGTGCGGTGGTCAGAGCCGTCACCGATGCCGACGGTCAGCCGAACAATGTCATGTATTTCTGGGCCACCGGCTTGCTATCGTCGTTCCTTGATAATGCGCCGACCTATCTGGTTTTTTTCAACGCGGCATCCGGCGACGCTGCCGAACTGATGACCAAACTGGTGGCAACGCTGGCGGCGATTTCTTGCGGCGCGGTATTCATGGGCGCCAACAGCTATATTGGTAACGCACCTAATTTAATGGTCAAGTCCATCGCCGAGGAGCATGGCATTCGCATGCCGTCTTTCTTTGGCTACATGGCGTGGGCGTGCATGGTGCTGTTGCCACTGTTTGTGGCGATGACCTTGATTTTCTTCCATTGATGGCTGAGTCATGAAACCAAAGATAGTGATGGCGCGTGTGGTGTTCTCCGAGGTGATCGCCGGCTTGTAGCGGTATTTTTACGTCGAGAGCAACCGGGACGATCGTATTTTTAGCAGCACTGAACTGGCATTCCGGTTGCGTGACAAGGATGGCGTAATCGCCACTGCCAGCGATGGTCACCAACGCGCTGGACGTATTCGATGAGATTAATATCGATTTCTGCTGGACGTTGCTAATGGCGACAGCCCGGCTGGTTACTGAATCGAAACATTGAGTAAGAAAGAAGGGCTGGGAACTGGAAGCAATAGCGTTAGGCAGCTTCCTTGGCGCCGATGTGTATGGCAGCCACGCTTGGTATCATCGGCATTGGATACATTGGTCAGGCGATTGCGCGACGTTCGCTGGGCTTCGATATGCAGGTGCTGTATCACAATCGTTCGCGGCTATCGCCAGAGCCGGAGGTGTCCACCAACCATATCCATTACGTCAGCAAGGAAAAGTTGTTGCAGCAAGCCGACCATGTGATTTTGATGCTGCCGTATTCGAAGGAGTCACATAGCACTGTCGGTGCCGCTGAGCTGGCATTGATGAAGCTGCCGGTGGCCTTGGTTAATCTGGCTGCGTGGCATCATCGTTGATGATCTGACCTTGATTTCTGCCTTACGCGACCACAAAATTGCAGCAGCCGGGCTCGACGTATTCGAGAACGAACCAGCTCTGCATCCAGATTTTCTGGTGCGCAGTGGTGCACCGAAAGTTGTTTCTCAGTGACGAATTGGTCATGAAGGTTATTTATCTGGCCATCTCGCAAGCCGCGAAGAAATGGAACATGCCGATCCAGAATTGGCGCATGACCTTAAATCGCTTTATGATCCAATTCAAAATACGTATTCAAAAGTACGATCATTGATAATGCAGTGGAATTTACACAGAAGCGTTTACAGGATCATTAACCCGAATTGGTACGATTGTAACGCGCCATTTGGTACATCTTCACTCCAGCATTGACAAGTCACAGATATCAACAGTTGCTCTGGGATATTTCTTGCGATGGTACAGTCTTTAAATGATGTCTGCAGGACCTCGACCTGCAATGCTTCCTAAAGTCGGATTCACCTTCATTTTCGGAATTACCGAGATTAGCTAGCGGGTAGTTGCGCCGCTTCCTTAATCAGTCTTTCGCGACTGGTGATTTCGCTTCGTTATTGCCAGGACAGCGGCGTTAGCAACATCTGCATTGCTGCAGAAAACGTGTTATCAAGTACTTTTTATCACTACGATTAATCGGAACCAGGTCCTCCCAGGCTTGCTGCTGGAAATGTGCGGCGACCGAAGCATAGGCCTGCGGTGTAGGCAACTTCGAGGTTTCTCACAAACCTTTTGGCGCCGATTTAGAGCTGACTCCCAGCGACTTTCGGCGAGTTCGCGGGCTGCCGATCTTCTTCGCCAGTTCGGTTGGCGCGATTTTTTGCGCGGTCAACTCTTCGTGCGAGACATTACCGCTCCCAGAGCGCCAAACCTTACAAATGGCTCATTTCCCGCCCGCAGACCTGCGTCAGACGATTAATTTGCGCCGCACTTGGTTTATGGACTCTGAAATCGATGGAGCGCAAGGTTTTGTCGACATCCATCGCGGCCTGCAAGGTACCTTATTTCAGAGATTTCTCCAGTTCGTCCAAACACTCGGCAATATTGGCCCCATTTGCTATTGTCAGCCAACTCTTTCTCGGTCTTTTGCGCCGTTCGAATTTCTTCCGACTTGCTGATCACTGGCGTGTGTAATTCCAGAAATTGCCTGATAGCGCCGTACAATTTCGTCGTCCAGTACAGGGCAGGGCAGGGCAAGTGCGGCAACGCCTACCAGATACTTTTTAATGCCTGGGGATGCAAGGTTTCGGTGGTACCCTCCCATGTCGTCAGCAGAGATCGGCGAGTTTGCGGCACGTATTCATATTCCTGCAGACCGACTAGCATCTTGAGAAGTACTCGAGCTCCCTGTGCGAAATCGGCTGTAAGATCGCATGGCAACGTCGCGGCTTCGGTATGAGTGGGACAGGTCGCCATCTCCACTTTCAGCACGTCCAGTGCCGCCGTTTGGGGTACATGGTGAACATCGGCCTTGGCTTGTTGTTGTTATTTGCGTACGCTATCCAGAAAACCGATGGCCGTGCGCTACAAAGTTGCCTGAGAGCGACCAGACGCATAGCCAGTGTCGTCCGTAATTGATAAAATTCTGGTAAGAGTAAGGCCGGCGCGGCGCTTGCTTCGCATCTCAGAAGACGCTGCACCTGAGTCACGCTGGTGCTAGCCTTTTAAGTGACTAATTACTGCTGGCGCACGCCATCCAATCTGCTTTGCTTCAATTTGGCCACGCGCCGATCAGTATTACTGCAGGCTTGCATCACCTTTTCCAATGCCTCTCGGCTTTGTACCCGTTGCGCCGCACGCAGGCGGACATCGGCAAAACCTGATTGCAGGATGAATGCGACGTCCGCCGCTTCATCGCTCAGCATGTCGGTCTAGCTCAGTGCTTGCTGCTTTGCCTGGTTCGACAATTTACTGGCTTCGGTGCGCACTGCGGCTTGTTTCTCGACGATAGGTTGAGGGCGCAGCGCGATCCGCGCATTTGGATAAAAATCCGAACATATGATGCCCATCATACGGGGGGCACATTACCATCAGAATTTCTCGCGGAAAGCGCAATGGGTTAAGTAAATATGAGTAACACCCCCCCCGGAAGTTACGCAGGACGGTATTCTGCTTTGATCTGATCCAGGCCGGCAAGAATTTTTTTAAACGCTGCCGCGCTTTGTAGCGCCTCACCTTTGACACCCAGGTCAATGTGAGGCCGGGCATTCCCATGACCGACGTGCGGCAGACTGAACACCTTCACCAGAGGAAATTCCGCTTCGATCACTTCCATCAACGGTGTCAGTGAAGACTCAATCGCCTCGAATACCAGCACCGATTGCTCTAGTTGAGGATTCTGATGGAACAGGTCGACGTAATAGGTCTCCAGTACCCACTCTAACATAGGCCAGGCCATGACCGGAAAGCCCGGCACAAAATGGTGCATACCGCCATTACTGTTGCGGATAGAGAAACCCGGGATCTTGTTGTAGGGATTCGGAATGATGTCGGCGCCATTCGGGAACTCGCCCATCTTTAGCCGATGCAAGTTATCTGGCGTATCGTAATCGACCTCTCCCCCGGCATCGCGCACGGTATCGGCAATCCGCTCACGGATTTTATCGCGCGCCTGCGGCTGCAGTTGCAGCGGAACACCGAGCGCTGCCGCGGCGCACTGACGGGTGTGATCGTCCGGCGTAGCGCCAATGCCTCCGGTGCAAAATACGATATCGCCACTGTCGAAAGTTCGCTTGAGGGTGGCAGTGATGCGGGCTGGATCGTCACCGACATATTCTGCCCAACTCAGGCTCAAGCCGCGCGCCGACAGCATTTCCAGAATTTTAGGGAAATGTTTATCGACACGCCTGCCAGACAGAATTTCGTCGCCGATTATGATGAGTCCGATTGTCATGAAGATCGCAGCTTAGTTGCAGAAAATGAAGAAAATATAGACATGAAAATAACCTTGTTGCAAAACTTCGAAACAGTCGCCAACCGTCTTACCCATGAATATTGACTAGGGTATGAAAGTTGATTTCACTTTGGATCTAAAGTATTCAACAGTTAATGAATTTCCTCTCTATCATCTCTCTTGGTTATAATAATTGATACCTGACCGGCAGAGCGATACTTGGCTAACGCTTCCAGACAATAATATTCAAACCACAAACCGGTAAATACAAACACCAGTACATATAACAAGATCGAACCTGTCGCCAGTAGAGGGAAAACTACCAGCAACAGCGCACCGCCCAGCCATAATACAGTTGGCGCAGCCCCCATGGCGCCGGTAATGATACCGATCACCAGTAATGGCCAGCGATGAGTCCGCAAGATCGACCGCAGTTCTTGCTTGTCGGCATGGGCCGCCAGCGCTTCGTAGGCAAACACGCGGTAGATTAGCCAACCCCACAACACCAGCGGGATTAATAATGCGAATGGCGAAATCAGCCACAGCGGCAAGGTCACCAGCCACAGCACGCAGAACAGCAAGAAAGCAGAAAACGCGGTCCAGATACTGCCAAGGAGCGAGCCGCCCTCACGCAGTTCAAGCGCAGAGAAATGGCGGCAGCAGACATGTCGCACGGTTGCCGGCAACGCGAATACGTCAACAAACAGCAGTACAGTCAGGATTATCCATGGGAGCAATAGCCACAGCGCCAGCCACGGCACTATGACAGTTTTGCGTGCGCCCAGGCCGAGCCAGGCCGGAATGTAATTGACAAAACCAATGCCAGCATTGCTAGCAAAGTAATTCTTTTGTAACCAGTCTATCAGCGGCTGCAAGCCCCACCACAGCGCCAGTCCCCAGATTAGGATCGACAAGAAAAACGGCAGTAAAGTCGGCATCAGCATGCGGTAATGCAGCTGCGACAATACAGCCCTGCCGAAGGAAATTAATATGGGGCGCATCAGTGGGATGACTTTCTGGAAAATTCGACCATGCATTTCAGTCCCAGCCACTGCTGTGGCCAAAAGTGCCGGCCGGCCTGTTGGCCATCGCCACTCGATCATGCCAACCGGTATGCTCGAAGGTCTTGCCAAAATATGCTGTGCGGAACAGGCTGTCCCAGAATGAAAACAGCACACCGAAGTTATGACCGCCCAAGGTGCTCTTGCTTTTGCTATCATGGCCAATACCAGTTGCGTGATGCCAACGATGAAACCATGGCGATATCATGACGGCATCGTTCATCAGGCTAGAATGAATCCGCATTTTGGAATGCCGCAGGCTTTGCATCATTCGCGTGATCGATACTAGCAGTACATAATCCGCCGGCTCGACACCGATCCCCAGCGCCATCGTGACGTGGTGCATCATGCCATCGAACGGGTAATTAAGACCATCGCTCCACAAGTTCATGTTCTTGCTGGATATGGTGCAGACTGTACAAGCCCAACAACCAACCTAAGCCATGCTGCGCGCAGTGACACCAGTACTTGCAGAAATCAAGTACCAGCAGGTACAGCAGCGGCTTGTCGGTAACGCCAGGTAAAAAAATTTCCAGGTTTAACGGGGTGAAGCCGTCCAGGTACAGCAACTCTGTTCCTTTTGCCAACAATGAATCGATCATAAAAAATACCAGGACCTAAAATGCGCTGACCCTATACAGCACATTGTAGAGGAAATCGAGCGGTCATGCGCGACGATCGATAATTGCATGTACGGGAATCACACTTTCCAGCGGCCACAAACACAAGAAACAGCAAGATCAGCTCACAATGCCGCTCAAAAACAATTCAGCGCCATCGAAGGCGTCCTCCAGGTATTCGCTAAACCTGCATGAAATATCAGCAGCTGCACCATCGACTGAAACAACCATGCCTGATCGCCGGAAAACCAGTTTACTAAGATATCGATCATAATGCCATATGTGCCTTTCTACTTTTTACACCGCAACCAGCCCTTTCAGGTTGCCCTTGTAGGTCGGATGATCTCGTAGTGTGGAGAAAAACAGAAACCTTTTTTTAATCCGCTGATCAGCGGCTCCAGCACTGCCGGTGACCAAGGATTCTTAGGCGACTAGATGTCCTGATGGGCCATCGCAATATCGCCATCCTTCAAGTTTCTCAAACTGTGTTCGAGCAGCATCTGGTTCGGCCATTTATCGCTCGACAGTTCGTCGCTTGAAAATCCAGCCTCGGCCCTGGCCACACGCTTCGCCCACGGCCAGCGTGTGCGGCGTCAGATGACCGCCAGGTGTGCTCCAGAAACGACCGATATGTGTACCTCTCAAACTCTGAAAGAGTTGATCGGCGCGGTTCAATTTATCGTAATACTGCTGCACGGTCCAGGCTTGTAGCTTGCCACCGCTGTCGCCGAATTGTGGCTTGATTTCGATTTTTTCGTCAGGAAAATCGCGCTTGCCATAAACATGATCGAAAGTATGGCTGCCGAACGCATGACCGTTGGCTACCGACGATCTCCAGAATAGCGCCCTGCCTGGATCGAATGTGTAATCTCCGTTGACGGTTTTTATTGGCCATAAAAATGTGGCCTTGATGTGATGACAGCGTAGGATCTGGGTGAAAAACCGACCTGGTACGGATCGACGATATCCTTGACTCGGCTCTGAATCTGGCCGCTCTTGGGGGTGGCAGGTGTAGCAGCGAATTGCCGGTAGCGGCAGCCACGACTACGCTGAAAGTAGCCAGATCGGCGGCACCTCCGTGCTGCGCGATCCACCATGATATTGTCATATTACTCAGAAATAGCGTACTGATCGTCGCCATTTCGGCTGGCTAGCACGAAGAAAAGAGGTTCATCTAGGTTTTTAGATCAGCCCGTCAAACAAGATCGCGTCGCCATGATCGTGCCTCAGCACGATCATGCAATCCGCTTCCGTCATCAAGAGCAATATGCCGAAATTTTAGGCGCGGCGGTAGATCGTACCGACCAGCGGCCATGGCCAGGATGCCGCACTGATATTCGGGGTGCGATCTAAGCGCTTGCAGATCTTGACGGCAGTGATCGCTGGCATCGGCGGCAACGCGGCAATTTGCGTTCTCATCATCTGCAATAGCGCATCGCGCGCAAAGAAATAAAACGACACCATCACATCGGATTGTCAGGAAGACGTAAAACAGCGCCTGCCTGTCGCCGACAGCGACGCCGTCAAACCTTTGGCGATGTCCAGCGATGCCAGAAAGGCAAGATCGGACCGGCCGCAGAACGCAGAATATGGCACCGACGCAATACCTGCGAGCCGTATCTCAAGTCTTCGCCGGCCAGACGTAGATTGGCGCCGGGTTTGACGACATCACCTGAAATGGTGACAGAATCGTTTGTTGCGCCATTGACAAACTCTCGCGAAATCAGGGTATCGAGCGTGGCCGAGATTAGTGTGCCGGAACGGCGATCGGCGAAATGATATTTCTTGCCATAATCCGGCCTAGCACGCTGCGCAACGCGATTTTTTCAACTTCCGTGACCGGCGTAATGAAATCACGAATGATGGAGTGTAACATCGAGCCCATCCAATTCTTGCGAGACCGAAAAGTCAGCATCGTTCATGCGGTTGAATATGGTTTCTTTGAATGTATCGAGGGAGACACGGTGACTCGTTTGAGGCTGTTATCATTTTAATGACCAGGCTTTCGTTGCCAGAAGCGAATCGTTGGTGGTCAGCGTCAGGTCGAGACACTTTTCCGTTCGGCGTCTTCAGCGCACTCAGAATCTCGATCAGGCACTCGATGCTCTTGCGCGTTAGAAACTCACCCCGCTGGTCATGCGGATTTTGTGCACGCCGTGCGCCTCAAACAGGCTGGCAAGGTTAGCGGCAAAAAACTACGGCTACCGATTAGCGGTATGACTTTTTAGTCATGATGTGTTTATGAGAAGATGTTCAAGCATTTTCTATCGGTTGTAACGTTTACAAAATACCATGTGCATGAATTTTTAGCTTTGGCATGGCATTATCCACGCCACACGCATTGGCTTGAGACGTGACGAAGGGGGTATTAGACTACCTTTGTCGTATTGCCATCTTACTTCGTCGCGTCAAGAGTAGCGGCGCAAGACGCTGCTGTGTTGCTTAACCCTGCGAACGCTTGGTTTCGACCTGTTGCAGCGATTCGTTGGATTGCGGCGGCAACGGCTTGCGCTGGCGCAGCACACGCGGCGTGGCGACAATGCTTGCACTCGCTTCCTGGGCTGCACGCAACTTGGTCGGATCGGTTGCGGCTAGTGTTAGGCCAGCTGCGGCCAGCATATTTTGCAGATTGTCGACTTCGGCCAGCGCTGGCACAGCAGCCGGCTTTAAAGGGACTGGAGCTGCTGCTGTCGGCCGGTCAACCACAATCGCAGCGATTTCTGCCATGACCAATTGATCCTGCGTCGATGCCGCTATGCTTGGGACGATCGGCGCAGACTCGGCTTCGACCGCTGTCGGCGTTGCTGCAATGGGAGCCGGCGCGCTGATCGAAGTCGGCTCGACTGAGGCGGCTACCGCCACTGTCTCTTGTTGCAATTGAAGCAATTGCGGAACCAACGATGCAGCAATTGTGTTCGACATCGCAGTCGGTACTATCGGCGTTTCAATCGTCGGAGCGTCAACTTCTTGCGAAGCCGGTACCGAGGAGGCCATCATCGGTACATCGTTATTTGCGTGGCTTGAGGCTTCGGCTCGAACCGGAGCGTTGTACGGTACTGCAACAGCAGTAGGCGCAGCTTCCTCAGCAGCTTCCGATGCCGTATTTGTATACGCTTTGTCATTTCCTAGCTCTTCTGTCAAGCTTTCGCTAGCATCGCGATCACGGCGGTTACGATTGCGACCGCCGCGACGACGACGTGGAACTTCACCTTGCTCGCTGGTTTTCGTCTCAATCACGCCGCCATCGATCTGATTTGGCTCTATCGCTTCGACGACGCCTGTCGCGGCAACGCCAGCGACTGCTGTAACGCCTCTTTTCAGCAAGACTTCATCAATCTTGGCTTCTACGGCCACTTCTTTGCGCTCTTCGCGCGGCTGACGTGGTCGACGCTCACCGCGTTCCCGACGGTTTTCGTTGCGTGCTTCCGACTTGCTTTCGTTGTTGTCGCGCGGCTCTTTCGGTTCACGCGACTCGTCTGCTTCGCGCGTTGGACGTTGTTGCGTCTTCGCTTCCATGGTTTCGACTACCGGTTTCTTTACGTGGTCATCGTGTTCTTCGCCACGGTAGCGGTTGCGGCCGTTACGATTGCGGCCGCGCTGGCCGCCGCGAGTGTTGCGGTCACCACGGTCGCGCTGTTGCGGGCCATCGGCTTCGGTTGTCGCCGCTGGAACCACTATCGGCACTGCCGACTTGCCGAAAAGGAAATCAAATATCTTGCTGAGGAAGCCCACTTCCACCACGCTGTTTGCTACCGACGCGGCGACTGCAGGATCGGCCTCGACCACCGGCTTACGTTCGACAATCGGTGCCGGCTGGCCAAGCGCAATACCCTTGACAACGGCTTCCTGGCGCGGACGACCCTCTTCTTTTTTACTTTTGCTGTAGCCGATGTCAGTATCGTTTTTCTCTGCCATCGCATAGCTAGCCTGCGATTCTTCCAGGCGCGTATCGTCATGCTTCAGACGTTCCAGCTTGTAATGCGGAGTTTCCAGATGCTTGTTCAGGATTAGGATGATACCGACGCGGTGACGCGTCTCGATCTTCAGGATTTCGGCTCGCTTCTCGTTGAGTAGGAAAGCAGCGACGTCGACTGGTGCCTGGACGTGAATCGCTGCCGAGTTTTCCTTCATAGCTTCTTCCTGGATGATACGTAGGACTTGTAAAGCGGACGATTCGGTATCACGAATATGACCTGTTCCATTGCAACGCAGGCAAGTTACGTGACTGCCTTCCGACAGCGACGGACGCAAGCGCTGTCGCGATAATTCCATCAAGCCGAAGCGCGATATCTTGCCCATCTGAACGCGGGCGCGGTCATAGTGCAGGGCGTCTTTCAGGCGAGTTTCGACTTCACGCTGGTTCTTGGAATTCCCCATGTCGATGAAGTCGATCACGATCAACCCCCCCAGATCGCGCAAACGCAATTGACGCGCAACTTCTTCAGCCGCTTCGCAATTGGTGTTGAACGCGGTGGTTTCGATGTCGCTGCCGCGGGTAGCACGGGCCGAGTTGACGTCGACAGAAACCAGTGCTTCGGTATGGTCGATCACGATGGCGCCACCGGATGGCAACGGCACGTTGCGCGAGTACGCTGTTTCGATCTGGTGTTCGATCTGAAAGCGGGAGAACAGCGGCACGTCATCGCGATAACGTTTTACACGATGCACCATATCGGGCATGACGTGAGCCATGAACTGCTGGGCCTGGTCGTGAATTTCGTCGGTATCGATTAGGATTTCGCCGATATTCGGTTGGAAATAGTCGCGAATCGCGCGGATCACCAGCGACGATTCCTGATAAATCAGGAAGGCGCCTTTACCTTCTCTACCAGCGCTTTCGATGGCGCGCCAAAGTTGCATCAGATAGTTCAAGTCCCATTGCAATTCGTCAACATTGCGACCAATGCCAGCAGTTCTGGCGATCACCGACATGCCGCTTGGTAGGTCCAGTTGATCCATAGTTTCGCGCAGTTCCTGACGATCTTCGCCTTCAACCCGACGCGAAATACCGCCGCCGCGTGGATTATTCGGCATCAGGACCAAATAACGGCCCGCAAGAGAAACGAAGGAGGTCAGGGCCGCGCCCTTGTTACCTCGCTCTTCCTTTTCGACCTGCACCATGATTTCCTGGCCTTCGAGCAATGCATCCCTGATCGATGTGTTGCAGGCGTCGACACCTTCCTTAAAATAGGTGCGGGCCACCTCCTTGAAAGGCAAAAAACCGTGGCGTTCTTCACCGTAGTTGACGAAACAGGCTTCCAATGACGGCTCGATACGAGTAATCACACCTTTGTAAATATTGGACTTGCGTTGTTCGCGTCCGGTGGTTTCGATATCGATGTCGATGAGCCTTTGCCCGTCAACAATTGCCACGCGCAGCTCTTCTTGCTGCGTAGCATTAAACAACATGCGTTTCATTTTTTCGCTCCGTGACCCTTGGGTCAATTTAATGGCGCTTAAAGATGCTGTTCTTCAGCATTTCTGTCAGCAACAAAAAGTACAGGGATGTACGCGAGAACGGAGTGTCAGGGGGGAGAGAATTGCATTGGTGTGTCAGCACCGATCTACCAAGCAGGGCGCAGTACACAGGCGCGGATGCAGTACTGTCGTTTTACCGAATCCCATCAGCACGTACCGGTACAGCGTCTTGCGGTTCGCGAATCGCAAGCATAACACCTGGCGGTGAGCAGCTGGGTAGTTCCAAATAAAGCATTGGTTTCAGTAACTTACTCGACAAATTTATAAGTGCTGCATCTGCCGGCGAGCTCGTCGCAATCATAAATCGCATCGGGCTTGCCGGACGTTATCCTAATCATCCAGACATTCTTGTTCAGCATCCGTGCGCGCTATCCGATTACAATAACGGTGCGACCTTGACTCGCGCAGGGGTGATGCGTACACATTTCCCATCAAATTTGTAAATTTGCGAGGCTGATGGGGGCGCCCCTGTGTAGAATGATCTTTTTATTCTTACACCAGCAACTGTTTCTGAAAAATTGCTGAACAATTATATATTCAAAATGAAGGACCTAGCGAGATTTTCTGGAGGGCGAGTCAAGTCTCGTCCGGATCCGAGGGTACAAGCCGTGCTCAGACACAAGGCTAAGCCCCCAATAGCTGTATTTACAGAGGTAAAGCCGCCTCCTGTATCGCTGCAAGTTCAACTGCTGACCATCGGTGCAGAGCATGCCGGGCAGCGTATCGACAATTTTTTGTTGCGTATTTATAAAGGTGTACCTAAAAGCCATATTTACCGCGTGCTGCGTTCCGGCGAGGTGCGGGTTAATAAAAGTCGCATCGATCAGACCTATCGGCTACTGGAAGGTGACGTGATCCGAGTGCCGCCAATTAGAGTTGAAAAAAGGCAAGAGAAGGTGGCGCCTGGAGTTGAATTTAAGATATTGCTCGAAGATAACCACATGCTGGTCATCGATAAGCCTGCCGGAGTTGCTGTTCACGGAGGCTCCGGTGTCAGCTACGGCGTCATTGAACAGTTACGCGCAGCGCGGCCGCAAGCCAAGTTCTTGGAGCTGGTGCATCGTCTGGATCGCGATACGTCTGGTATTTTGTTGTTAGCTAAGAAACGCTCTGCATTGACCAATCTGCACGAGCAAATGCGCGATGGCGACACTGACAAGCGCTACCTGGTGCTGGTCAACGGCGATTGGCAGAATGAGCGGCAACATATCAAGCTGCCGCTGCACAAATATACGGCGACAAACGGCGAGACCCGTGTGCGCGTGCAGGCCGACGGTCAGGCCTCCCATACGATTTTCAATCTGATCCAGCGCTACGGCGACTATGCGTTGCTTGAAGCGGAACTGAAAACTGGTCGTACCCATCAGATCAGGGTACATTTGTTGTCAAGCGGCTTTGCGATTGCAGGGGATGACAAGTACGGCGACTTTGCGTTGAATCGCTCTTTACAGAAAGCTGACGGTCAGCGCGTAGCTCTCAAGCGCATGTTTCTGCATGCATATCAAATCACCTTCTCTCATCCCGAAACAGGCAAACCGGTGGCCTTGAAGGCGCATCTGCCGCCGGAGTGCGAGAAATTCCTGAAAAGCCTGCCTAAAGATATTGCTACTGCGCCAGCGGAAGCCGAGGACGATTAGAATATCACTATTAATGATTGGCTTGCCGAGGTTTTGGCAGGATGTGGTGAATAATATGATCAGGGACTGGCAAAGAATTGCCAGGCAATATGACGCGAAAGAATTTTGACTTAATCGTATTTGATCTGGATAGCACGCTGATGGATAGAGCTGCCATCATCGTGAAGTACATTCAGGAAGCGGCTAGGAATTTGGGGCTGGTAATTTAGGACAACAAGGCGGCCGTGCATTTAATCAGCTTGGGGTTGATGGAGGCGATCGTTACTGGCGAAAGCCGGGTTAGCCTGAATCGTGCTTTGCATGAAACCAATCTGCCGTCGGTGCTTGACGTCATCCGCTGTGCCGACGAAACCTTCTACAAATCACATCCGGCTCTGTTGCAGGAGATGAAATGCACCGTGATGATCGGCGACACGACGCATGATCTACAAATTGCCGGCAATGCTGGTGCCGCAGGGGTCCGCCGTCCAGTACGGTGCGTATTCGATGCATGAACTACAAGCAAGAACGCGGAATTCATTGTTCAGCGCGACCTCGACCGCACAATTGCATGCTTGGCTGAATGACCGCGCCTGATGCTGTCGGCCGGTCGATTATCTGATCCGTGAGTGGCTAGTGAGTAATAATTTTCATACCCTTATCCCCACCTGTCCATCGCCCGCGCCGCAAGAGTGTTGTGAGGGCTTACGCTTTCCGGTTACGGCCGAAGGCAACGATGCTGTGGCGCTTGTCATTCGCTATCAAAATGTGGTGCACGCCTACCTGAATCGTTGTGCCAACGTGGCGCTGAAGCTGGATTGGCTTGAGGGCGAATTCCTCGAATTCATTGGCCTGTACCTGATGTGCGCGACGCACGGCGCAGTGTATGAGCCAAAGACCGGCAAGTACGCCGGAGGTTCGTGTCACGGCGGCCGTTTGCACAAGATTTTGGTAGGGGAAAGCAATGATTAGGTGTTCTGGATACCTGATCATTGCCTGCGGCCAGTCATTGCCTGGTGCGCTGCTATACCAGTTGTAGCAAGTACGGTAGTCTCCCATTAATCGTCTTGAATAATCGATGTGAGTGAACACTATGAGAAATAGCAAATTTGATAATGTAAAAACGTCCATCTCCAACAAAAAAGAAAGTTGGGAACGTGAGCTTCTCGAAAAGCTGGCTTTCTCCTCATTGCGCGAGCAGCGCGCGCGGCGACACTGGGGCATTTTCTTCAAACTGGCAATCCTTGGCGTGATTGGTTTCGTATTTTGGTTCGGCATGAATTATGAAGGTTCCGATATCCAGGCAGTCGGCGCGCATACCGCGCTGGTGAAGATCAGTGGTGCCATCGAACCGGAAGGTAACGGTTCTGCCAGCGTCGTGGTGCCGGCATTGGATAATGCCTTCGCCGCTAACGATTCAGTCGGCGTCATTTTGCGTATCAACAGCCCCGGCGGCAGTCCGGTTCAGGCGGGCATAATCAATGATGAAGTCGTGCGCTTGCGCAGGGAGTATCCGAATAAACCGTTGTACGTAGTGGTCGATGAGATGTGCGCATCGGGTGGCTACTATATCGCTGCTGCGGCCGACAGGATTTACGTCAACAAGGCCAGCATCGTCGGCTCGATCGGCGTGCTGATGGATGGTTTCGGTTTCACTGGCTTGATGGACAAGATCGGTGTCGAACGGCGCTTGCTGACCGCTGGCGAAAACAAGGGCTTTCTCGATCCGTTCAGCCCGATGAGTGCGACCCAAAAAGGGGATGCGCAAGACATGCTGACAGAGATCCATCAACAGTTCATCGATGTGGTTCGTAAGGGCCGCGGCGCGCGTTTGAAGGAAACGCCAGAAACCTTCTCTGGGCTGTTCTGGAGTGGCGCGAAGGCGGTTGAGATGGGGCTTGCGGATGGCTTCGGTACGGTCGATAGCGTGGCCCGTGATGTCTTCAAGCAGGAAGACATCGTCGATTATACCAAGAGCGAAGGTTTGCCTGAGCGTGTGTTGAAGAAATTCGGCGTCGCGATAGGCGTTGGCGTGGCGCAGTCGTTAACCAACGAGATAAGACCCGCTCTCCGCTAAGTCTAAGTTTAGGCCATCGGGATTTTCATTGATTCCAGGGAACAAGGCTGTATTTGTAAGTCTTGCTATTGACATGTGTCTATTACATGTGTCTATTGTTGTCTGTATAGCAAATATTTTTAATTTGTTTTCATTTTTATGAGAAATTATTAAACGAATCATTGTGTTATTTATGCTGCTGTTGGTGGTGGCCGCACGATTTCTTTGATGGCCGCCGCATCGAGGCTCGGTGCCGGTCGTCAGCAACGACAAGCCGGTCGATGTTGTGCTGATCGGCGGTGGTATCATGGGCATCACCCTGGAGATGTTAATTGAAGCCAGACTGGAACATCCGGCTCTATGGGCGCATGGACGGTGTTGTACGGGAAATCGCGGACGGCTGGAATAATTATCGGCACCGGCCAATTTCACTTTCGCCGAACCGAACTACACGCCGCAACTGCCCGATGGCAGCATCGAGACAAAGTGTGTGGTGGGCATTGCCGAAAAATTCGAGGTTTTGCGCCAGTTCTTGGCGTACCAGATGAAGGAAGGTCACTTGGGTCGGCCCGGCAACTTCGTCAACTCAACCCCGCACATGAACTTCGTCTGGTACAAGTAAGCGATGTTCTATGGTATGCAATACTTGGAGGACCCTGCTCAGATTAAGCAATGGGCGCCGCTGCTAATGGGGGACGTAACCCAAAACAAAAAGTCGTCGCGATCGGAATGCCGCTGGGGAACGACGTCAATTTCGGCGTGATCACGCATGAGCTGAGTGTGGGTCTGGAGCGCAGCCCTAACTTCAAGCTAGAACTGAATCATGAAGCCAGCGCCCTGCGTCAGAACGAAGACAAGAGCTGGAACGTGACGGTCAATTGGATATCACAAGGCTTGTGGTAGTGAGTTCGTAGTCAAGTCGTGCTTAGTGCTCATCGGCGCTGGCCCCAGTACTGCCAATGTCTGGCATCTGTGAGACCAAGAACTACGCCGGCTTCCAGGTCGGCGGCCAGTTTCTGGCCTTCGAGGCTTTGTCTTTGCCAAATCGTCACAGCGTCAAGGCCTATGGTATGGCGCGGGGACTGGTTCGTCGTCAATGTTGGTGCCTCACCTCGATGTGCCATTGCTTGATGGTAAGCCAGTCATTCTGAGTGTCAGCTCAAATAAACTGAATCTGTTGAAATACCTTGTGAAATGGGCCGCCCTGACCGCCAGGCTGAATTGATTAAGTATTTTCCTAACGTCAAGCCTGAAGTTTGGAAACTGGTAGCCACCGGTCAGCGCGTGCAGATCATCAAGCTAGATCTAAAAAATCCCGATTCTGCAGTTCGGTACCGAGATTGTGATATCACGCCATCGCTGCATTGCTCGACGCCTTTCCATGTACCTCGATTTCGAAGCCGATTATGCTGGACCTGCTGAAGATTGCCTTTTCTGAGCAAATGAGGTCTAGCTGTGGAGCACGCCTGAAGGAAATTATTTCATCCTAAGGCCGCAAGCTCAACGATAGCCCGAAGTTAACTAACCAGATCCGTCGTATGACCAGCGAGGCATTGCGGCCCTAGCAGTAGCAGCGGCGGAGCGCAATGTCAACCAAGTGAGGCAGGTCCTGTAAGCGGCGCCCCCCTAATTTGCCATGTATCTTGGCAATCCGAGCATATCTTAAAAGATCTAAAAAATAGCGAATTAGGAGGCGATTATAGATATATAAAAATCGTTGGTCACCCAGTTGCAATTGTTTGTGTCTTTAGCAAAAAAGCATTTCTACAGCGAAACAACCCGTTGCATTGGCGTAATTAGTTGGCTAATCGACAAACCACCGCATCGTGAATGCGGCACCGAGAATTTTTCGACTTCTCAAAATAATATTTTTCGAGACAGATAAATACGACGACAGAGCAATATCCTACCCATTTTGGATTGCACTGCGGATTCTATGGGTTCTGAAAATTTTTTTGGATGGCTTCCGGCAGTTATTGTGCGAGTAGCAGAAAGACTGTTGGTTTCTTTTGGAAGTTCGGCGCTTTGCCGGCAGCCAGCGCAGCTTTCCATTCAGCCGCCGTTTGTGTCTTGATTGATTCCGACGATAGGGCAAGGTCAGTGGCGACGCAAATCAATGTACCAGGTTGGCAATTGTTGGATAGTGCTTCCAGGAAGGCTGTATTGCGATAAGGTGTCTCAATGAATAACTGCGTCTGCTGTTCCTGGCGTGAACGTTGTTCGAGTGCCTTAATGCGTTTGCTGCGCTTCTCAGCGTCGGTCGGCAGATAGCCGTTGAAGGCAAAGTTCTGGCCGTTCAGGCCGCTACTCATCACAGCCAGCAACAACGACGACGGCCCGACCAATGGCCGCACCTGAATCGCGTGCGTGTGCGCAAGTCGAACAAGATTGGCGCCGGGGTCGGCTACCGCCGGCACGCCGGTCTCGGAGATCAGGCCGGCATCGCGTCCGAACAGCAGCGGCGCCAGTAATATCGGCAGAGCATTATTGTCGGTATTCACGTTGAGTTCGGCAATCTCTATTTTCTGAAGCGGCTTTGTTAGAGTTTGTGCCGCATCGATCAGTTTCAGAAAGGCGCGTGTAGTCTTTGCGTTTTCGGCAATGAAGTAATCGAGGCGGGCAGTGATGGTCTGAACTTCTGTTGGAATGACGGTAGCCAGCGACTGGCCTGATGCGCTCGCGTCTTGGCCGAGTGTGTTGGGAATTAAATACAGTATGCCTGGCATGGTGGGGATTTATCTTGTGGAAATGGGAAGGCCGCACGGCGCAGAATACTGGTCACCGTAGTGGGATCGGTGCTCTCGATTTTTTTCGGGATATTGATATCCAGACTTTCGTTCTTGCCCTACTGGCACAGTCGTAGGGTTGTCCGATGTACAGGTGGGCTTCCTGCTCGGCATCTGGCAGATCGCGAAAAATCACGAAAGTCTGGATATTTTCGATGTGCGGCCGCTGCTTCAGGCTGTTTCTGGCCGCCACATCCCACAGGCATAGTGCGGTATAAAAATCACGCGGCGACCGCGCATTCTTTGCAATTTTTATAGCGCATTTTTGTGGTTGCCTGGTTTGCCGATCTGCTCATCATCTAGGATTGTAACCTGGTCCGAGCCGATCAACGACGCATCGGCGCGTACTTTTTCGAGCGCCAGGCGCAATGCGGTGGCTTCGGGACTTTCGACAGCCTCCGGTGTCTCATCGATATCCGGCGTTATGGCATCGAACGGGATCTGTCGCCGCGCAAGTAATTCTTTAAGGTAGGTAGAGGTAGAGCTCAGTATCAGGAGCGGCGGCAATGGCGAGGTTAGGATGGGGCATCTGTTATAAATTGGTCATTGCATTGGTTGGTTGTTTCGATACTTGCCTTCCAATAAAGTGTGAATAATCAACGGAAAGTACGCTAACATTTAGATAGATAAGGAAAAACTCTGTTAATATAATTTAGTAATATAGAAATTTTTGGCTTCGACTTCAGGATATGAGTGCCTTTATCATCGATGCGTTTAATTATTCGCGCCATAAAGAGCGCCGTGAAGGCGAAATCGCCGTGGCTAATTTGGGTCGCCTGGCTGCTGAGTCGGTTGATCGTTGCGGTGTGTTGTACTGGATTCTACTTGGCGGTATCGATTCGTTTGGGCACCCGCAGCTGTTGTTATCAGTAAGCGGCTCGACCAAAATCATGTGCCAGCGCTGTCTGACGCCGTTTGTATTTGTGATTGAATCGGAGTCGGTATTGATACTGGCAAAAGACGAGGAAAGTGCTGATAGAATCGATGCGTTTCTCGATAATGGCGAGATTGATGTTATTGTCGGCACTGAATCATTGAATATCGCTGAGTTGATTGAGGATGAGGCTTTGCTGATCTTGCCGCCTTCGCCGAAGCATCCGGTTTGTCCGGATCAATTCGCGCTTGAGGCTGTGCAGAGTGTCAAAAGAGAATCGCCTTTTACCATGCTTAAAAATTTTAAGAAGCAGTAAAAATTTGGCTGGGATTCTGGCATTTTCTCTGTAAATAAAGAATTCAGGTAAAAATTAAGTAAAGAATTGCGGTAAATTTGTCGCGCTGATGTTCGCATGAATGTGATGCCATTCGACTAAAGTGTGGCAATAGGTAGTAAAATTCGCGCACAAACGCGGCAGAAGTATTCAACCGTTCCCTGTTCTTAAGGTTGGATATGTTATAATATTTAAAAGATTAAGAAAATAGGAGTTATTATGGCAGTTCAACAAAATAAAAAGACCCCATCAAAGCGCGGCATGCATCGTGCCCACGATTTTCTGGTTGCACCCCCGTTGGCTATCGAGCCTACAACTGGTGAAACACATCTGCGTCATCACATCAGTCCGAACGGCTTCTACCGTGGCCATAAAGTGTTGCAGACCAAGAACGACGAGTAATCTTGTTCTTGCGATTCAGGTTGAACGCGGCGCGATGAGTTTTGCTCAATAGCGCCGTTTTTGTATTTGGAATAATTACCCCGCGTCATTTTGAATCGCGCCCAATCCGCCTCATAATACGGCTTAGAATAAGCGCCAAATCAAAACAATGACAATTAAAATTTCTGTCGACTGCATGGGCGGCGACCATGGCCCGGCGGTTACCGTACCTGCTGCTATTTCATTTGCCAATCGTGAGCCTGAGGCGGAATTGGTGTTGGTTGGTCTCGAAGAGGACATTAGGGCGCAACTGAAAAAGCATAAGGCTAGCGCGCATCCTCGTTTATCGGTGCTGCATGCAGCAGAAGCGGTTTCGATGGATGATTCCATCGAAACCGCGTTGCGCCGGAAAAAAGACTCTTCGATGTGGGTAGCGCTGCGCCTGGTCAAAGATGCGCAGGTCCAGGCCTGTGTCTCGGCCGGCAACACTGGCGCGCTGATGGCGGTGTCCCGTTATCTGCTGAAGACAATACATGGTGTCGATCGTCCGGCAATCTGCACCATTCTGCCCAATCAAAAAGATGGTCCTACCTACATGCTCGACCTTGGCGCCAACGTCGATTGCGAGCCGTTGCATCTTCATCAATTTGCACTGATGGGATCGGCATTAGTATCGGTAATGGAAGGCAATCCACGCCCCACTATCGGTTTATTGAACGTTGGTGAGGAAGATATCAAGGGCAACGAGATGGTTAAACAAACCGCCGAATTGCTGCGTGCAGATCACGAAAAGGGTATCCTCAATTTTTATGGCAATGTCGAAGGTAATGATATTTTCGAGGGCACTACCGACATCGTGGTTTGCGATGGTTTTGTTGGCAATGTGACGCTCAAGGCATCAGAAGGGCTGGGGCGTTTCGTCAAGAGCGTATTGACCACTGAGTTCAAAAACGGAATTTTGAATATGTTGGGCGCGGTGATCGCCCGTGACGCAATCAAGGCGATTTCGCGCCGCCTCAATCCATCCCGCTACAACGGCGCCAGCTTGCTGGGTCTACGCGGTCTGATTTTCAAGAGCCACGGAGGCGCCGACGCCTATGGTTATGAATGGGCGATACAGCGCGCATTCGATGCTGCGAAATATGATGTATTGTCTCGTCTTGCTAACACTATTGCGGAACTGATGCCGCAGCAGCATGCGGAAGGCATGGGTAAACCAGCCGAGACCGGTGCTGATCTGGTGTCGGGCCAAAACACTACTACTAAACCTTCCCAACAAAAGACAGCATGACTACTTATAGCAAAATTGTCGGCACCGGCAGCTATTTGCCGCCGAAACTGGTAAGCAATCAGGAACTCGGTGCGCAGCTCGCTGAAAAAGGGATCGAGACATCACATGAATGGATTTTTTCGCGCAGCGGCATCGCTGCCCGTCACTATGCCGATGCGGATGTGCAATCCAGTGATCTCGCGGTGGTCGCGGCCAAGCAAGCACTTGACATGGCGCGGATGCAGGCTAATGACATCGACCTGATCATCGTGGCTACCTCGACCCCCGATCATTTCGGCGGATTCCCGAGCACCGCCTGCATTGTCCAGCAGAAACTCAGCATCACCAACGGTGCCGCCGCGTTCGATGTGCAGGCCGTGTGCAGCGGTTTCGTGTACGCGGTATCGATCGCCGACAGCATGATCAAGACCGGAGCGCACAAGAATGTTTTGGTAATCGGTACCGAAGTGTTTTCGCGTATCCTAAATTTTGAAGATCGCACGACTTGCGTATTGTTTGGCGATGGCGCCGGCGCGGTAGTCTTGAGGGCTTCCTCCGAACCAGGGATTCTCGCCACCAAGTTGCATGCTGATGGCCGCTACAAGGAAATCCTGTGTGTGCCGGGTAGAGTCAATGGCGGTGTGGTCGAGGGCAGCGCGTTCCTCCACATGGACGGTCAGGCAGTATTCAAACTGGCGGTGTCGATGCTAGAAAAGGTGGCCAATGAAGCGCTGCAACTCGCCGGCATGGAGCCGTCTGAGATAGACTGGCTGATCCCGCATCAGGCGAATATTCGTATCATGCAGAGCACAGCGCGCAAACTGGGGCTGGATATCGGGCGCATGGTGGTGACACTCGATCAGCACGGCAACACTTCGGCTGCGTCGATTCCTTTAGCGCTTGACCAAGCGGTGCGCGACGGTCGTGTCAAGCCCGGTCACATCATCATGATGGAGGGTGTTGGCGGCGGCTTTGCCTGGGGTGCGATTCTAGCCCGCATGTAACGTAAACTTTACAGACCTGCCGTTCGATCTTAGCCACGTTTCGTGGAGAGCTTCGCCGTACTTATGTGCAAGTATGTATTTGATAAAATTGATATCCGTAGGTAAGGCATGAATAAATGCGCATTTGTTTTCCCGGGACAAGGTTCGCAAGCGATCGGCATGTTGAACGGCTTTGCTGATAATCCCGTGGTCAGAAATACCGTTGCAGAAGCTTCTGAAGTACTGCAGTTCGATCTGGCTAAGCTGATCGCAGAAGGGCCGAAAGAAGAGCTCGATCTGACTACTAATACCCAGCCGGTGATGTTGACTGCAGCGGTAGCCTATTACCGTGCCTGGCTGGCAGCGGGCGGTTCTGTGCCGTTGCTGGTGGCAGGTCACAGCCTAGGTGAATATTCGGCGCTGGTTGCCGCCGGCGTGATTGCCTTCAAGGATGCGGTTTCGTTGGTGCGTTTTCGCGCTCAAGCTATGCAACAAGCAGTGCCGGTAGGGCAGGGTTGGATGGCAGTGATCCTCGGTTTGTTGGACGATGACGTGCGTGACGTTTGCGCCGCCGCCGCGCAGGGCGAAATCGTTGAGGCGGTGAATTTCAACGCACCATCACAGATCGTCATCGCTGGCCATAAAGGAGCGATTGAGCGCGCCTGCTTTGCAGCCAAGGAAGTAGGTGCAAAACGTGCCTTACCATTGCCGGTTTCGGCTCCATTTCATTCTTCGCTGTTGAAGCCAGCGTCAGATCTTTTGCGTGAATACATGCGGGAACTGACTTTCTCGACGCCGCAGATTGCGTTGATCAACAACGTCGACGTGGCGATTGTCAACGATCCGCAAGCTATCAAGGATGCACTTGTGCGTCAGGCGGCCAGCCCAGTGCGTTGGGTCGAAACGGTGCAGAAAATTGCCGGAGAGGGAATTAGCCACGTAGTGGAGTGCGGTCCAGGCAAGGTTCTTGCCGGTTTGACCAAGCGTATCAATGACGGATTGATTAGCGAAGCGATTGTCGATCAGGCATCGCTGGATAAATTATTGGAGGCATTTAAGTGAGTGTAAAAAATTTTGCAGCTCAAGATCTGGATGGCCAGGTAGCCTTGGTTACCGGCGCATCACGCGGTATCGGTCGCGCCATTGCGCTGGAATTGCTCAAGCGTGGCGCCAAGGTCGTCGGCACGGCGACTTTGGCGCCAGGTGCAGCGGCAATTTTCGAGTATTTGGATGCAGCTCTGCCAGGCAATGGCCGCGGTATCGTGTTGGATGTGAATGATGTCGCGGCATGTCACGCTGTGATCGAGTTCGTCCAGAAAGAGTTTGGTGGGTTGTCGATTCTGGTCAACAATGCCGGTATCACCCAGGATCATCTTGCGATGCGGATGAAAGATGATGAGTGGGATTCGGTAATCGCGACTAACCTTACCGCTGTCGGCCGTTTGTCTCGAGTAGTCCTGCGTGGAATGATGAAGGCCAAGCACGGCCGTATCATCAATATCACCTCAGTGGTCGGCTCGATCGGTAATCCAGGGCAAATAAACTATGCCGCTGCCAAGGCTGGCGTCTCAGGCATGAGCCGCGCACTGGCGCGTGAGATCGGTAGCCGTAACATCACCGTCAATTGCGTCGCGCCAGGTTTCATTGATACCGATATGACCAAGGTCTTGAGCAAGCAGCAAACCGCTTCATTGTTGAAGCAAATCCCATTGGGGCGCTTGGGCGCTGCTGAGGATATTGCTGCTGCTGTTGCTTTTCTAGCATCTTCGCAAGCGGCATATATCACCGGCACCACGCTGCACGTCAACGGCGGCATGTACATGAGTTGATTTTTCAGCTCCATCAGTTTGCTGGCGAATGTTTCATTTTAATGTCATTAATACCTATTTAAACATTTTTGGTATCGTTTTATTAATTATTAAAGACAAATGTCAAAAGTAAATTTTCAATGCATAAATCTGCTAAAATGAGCGCACTTTTGTAATCTAATGGAGGGAATCACATGTCCGATATCGAACAACGCGTTAAAAAAATTGTCTCTGAGCAACTTGGTGTCGCAGAACCTGATATCAAGATTGAATCGTCATTTATTGACGATCTGGGTGCGGACTCGCTCGACACCGTTGAATTGGTGATGGCACTGGAAGATGAGTTCGAGATGGAAATTCAAGACGAACAAGCTGAAAAGATCACTACAGTGCAACAAGCTATTGATTACGCTAAGGCCCACGTTAAGGCGTCCTAAGCTAGCTTTGAACGTATCCAGGAGAACCGCGTGAGCCGCACACGTGAACGCCGCGTTGTGATAACTGGCCTGGGTTGCATTTCACCGGTCGGCAATTCGATTGCCGATGCATGGAGTGCGATTATATCAGGCAAATCAGGGATTGCAACCATCACCAAGTTTGATGCTTCTGCTTTTTCCACGCATTTCGCGGGAGAAGTAAAGGGTTTCAACATCGAAGATTACATTTCCGCCAAAGAAGCACGGCACATGGATACTTTTATCCACTACGGCATGGCTGCGGGAATACAGGCGATGCAAGACAGCGGTCTCGAAGTTACCGAAACCAATACCGAAAGGATCGGTGTCATCATTGGTTCGGGCATTGGTGGCTTGCCGCTGATTGAACAAACGCACGCGGAACTGACCAATCGCGGTCCGCGTCGTATTAGTCCATTTTTTATTCCCGGATCGATTATCAATATGATCTCCGGCAATCTGTCGATCAAATATGGTTTCAAAGGACCGAATTTGACGATAGTGACCGCTTGCACCACCGGTTTGCATTGTATCGGCACGGCTGGTCGCATGATTCAGTACGGTGATGCCGATGTCATGGTTGCCGGCGGTGCCGAGTCTAGCGTTTCTCCGCTGGGCATCGGTGGTTTTGTTGCAGCCCGGGCATTGTCCTTACGTAATGAAGATCCCGCGACCGCATCTCGTCCGTGGGACAAGGATCGTGATGGCTTCGTGATGGGTGAAGGGGCCGGCGTGCTGGTGCTCGAAGAGTATGATCACGCTAAGGCGCGTGGCGCCAAAATATATGCAGAGTTGCTCGGTTTTGGCATGAGCGGCGACGCTTATCACATAACCGCACCGAACCTCGACGGTCCGCGTCGCTGTATCGGAAATGCATTGCGCGATGCTGGTGTCAATGCTGATCAGGTTCAGTACTTGAATGCGCACGGGACTTCTACTCCGTTGGGCGACAAAAACGAAACTGAGGTGATCAAAGCGGCTTTCGGCGATCACGCCTATAAGCTGGTTGTGAATTCAACCAAGTCGATGACCGGTCACTTGTTGGGTGGCGCTGGTGGTTTGGAGTCGGTATTTACGGTACTGGCTTTGCATAACCAGATTTCACCGGCGACGATAAACATGTTCAATCAGGATCCTGAGTGCGATCTTGACTACTGTGCCAATACCGCGCGCGACATGAAAATCGACATCGCAGTCAAAAACTCATTCGGCTTTGGTGGCACTAATGGCACCTTGGTTTTTGGAAAAATCTAGTAATGTACAAGAGACTCGGACTGTCATCCACGGATGGCGGCTCGAATTTTTTCTCCAGAAGTTCATAATGTCGATAGTCGTATTGGCGATGATTCAGCCATGAAAAGTGCTGCTTTTTATGTTATGAGGGCTCGTGTCCACTGTTTAGATTATCCGGCGCTTTGATTGCTGTCGTCGCCGTTGGCAACATCAGGCATATCAAACGTCTGGCTGTGATCGGCCTATTGCGCTATACGTGCGCTTATCGACAAATCCGAATAGACATCCTTGCCGTCGGTCAAATCCGGGTTGCGGATGTTATGTCCGCTGGGTTCGAGAATATTCCGACGCCATATGCCGGCAAGAGCCTTTGGGCCCAAGGCGCTACTCTCTGGTCACATTTATTGCTATTACGGCTTCGATTATGGCGGCTCAGTCAGAACAATTGCTATATTGCCTGATTATGTACCCCATGATACTTCTAGAATTTTTCCGTGGCGTGCCGATGGATCTCGATATGCACAGATAAGAGGATGGAGCCGGATTAATTTGGTGAGGGATATGGGTATTTTGTTGATATTATATTATTTCTCTTAGTCTGTATTCGGACACACAAGCTAGTCGCAAAAAACAAGGAATGTGTATTGACCACGGAACGCGAAAGGGATCAACTTCTTGTCGAGCGCGTACAGCGTGGCGATAACAAGGCATTCGAGCTCTTGGTTGTTAAATACCAACGCAAGCTGATGCGTCTTGTTTTGAGGCTGGTGCACGATAAGGCAGAGGCTGAGGATGTTGTGCAGGAAACTTTTATTAAGGCTTACCGGGCGCTCCCTCAGTTTAGGGGCGACTCCGCCTTTTATACCTGGTTATATAGGATCGGCATTAACGCCGCCAAGAACTATCTGATGATAGAAGGGCGCAGGACTCCGACCTCCACCGAAGCAAATTCAGAGGAAGCAGAAACTTTTGACGACGGCGAGCAACTAAGGGATATAAACAGTCCCGAATCCTTGCTCGCCACCAAGCAGATAGCACAAACCGTGAATACGGCGATGGAGTCTTTGCCGACAGAATTGCGTACGGCAATTACTTTACGCGAGATAGAGGGCTTACGTTATGACGAAATTGCTGAAGCAATGGGATGTCCTATAGGCACGGTACGTAGTCGAATATTTAGAGCGCGGGAAGCTATCGCAGATAAGTTAAGGCCATTATTGGGTACGGCCATCGAGAAACGTTGGTAAGAGAGATAGTGGTTTTCTGGAACCAAAGGGTTGGCCAGGTTTTAAATAGGTGACTTATGATTCCCAAAGAAATGCCTCAAGAGTAGTTTTCTACCTTGTCTGATGGCGAGTTATTCAGTGCCTATGTGGATAGGGCATTGACGGTTTGCGTCAAACGGAAGAGCTCGATACATGGGATGTCTATCCCCAAATCGGCGATATTTTGCGCTCTGCATGATACGGTATTGACAATGAGTACCGATTTTTTAGCCAGCATGGCGGCGCGGCTCGATGAAGAGCCAGTCTACATTTTTGTGTCGCTGGCCGCTGCTTCTCGGCGCGTGGTAAGGCGTTTTGTGCTACCAAGCATGGTTGCTGCTGCGGTAGCGGCGGCTGCATTTATCATTTCGTCGCAAATCATTGTCGCCAACAGCCCGTCGCCAGCGACACCACAACTAGCGCGGACAGATGAATATCTGTTGGTGCATCAGCGTTTTTCTCCATTTTTATATAGCGCTGCGCAATATACGTGTTCTGCTACATTTGCACCTGATTCTGATAAATAATATGCGGCGGCCACAGGTCTTGCTTCGGTTTGTTATCCTTCTGTCGACATGCACCCATGCTTTCCGTGCATAAATTGCCGATAAATAGGAGGGCGCAGGCCCTGTTAAAAAAATTAGTCGGCAGCGCAGCAGAAGTTGAGTTATTCTGGCACCTTAATTTATCAGCAATCGCACCAGATTCGAGCGTCGCAGTATTACGCACGCGCTGGAAGGTCGCGATGGGATAGAAAAGCTGAAAATTCTGGATGGACAGCCGTGCGAACACATTCTTCGCAAAGAAGATGTCACTCGCTATATCCAGGAAACCAGAGCCAAGCTGCTCGAGGAGCGGGTTACGCAAAATGGCCATTCTGGCTGCATTGCCGGCCTACCTGACTGACTACTATGATGTAAGAATGGGCGAAAGTGGTTGTGTTGCCGGCTTCGATTACCAGGCGGTGCTGCTAGAGTCGAAAGATAATACGCGCTACGGCTACAATCTGTGAGCTGAGAAAATACCAGTTTAGTGTTGCGCGTTAAGACGCTAAACAGCAAGAACGAGATCGTCGAGAAAATTTCCTTCAGGCGTATCTGCATCAGCAATGATGACCATAATCATTTGAAATCGAGTTTCGGCAATACCAATGGCTGGCATGTAGAAAGTAGTGTAATGAATCCGGCCAATCTGAACAAGTGGACGATAACTTGCATGCCGGTTGGATTCAAGAAAGTGTGTGAAATCAAGCCTCTGGTAACCGATGCACCGGTATCAAATAATGCGGTTACCAAGGTGACTTCGGCGCGAAGTATCCCAGTTGTTTTTTTAGATGAACTGACGGCCATTTCGATATTTATCGAACCATACAATCAAAGCCACACTGAGGGTTCCTTGCAGCAGGGTGCATGGAATATCGTTGGCAAGCGCCAAGGATGACTATTGGCTGATGATTGTAGGTGAAGTGCTATCGGCTGCGATTAGGTAGGCGGCGCATTCGATTGAACTTGAAAGTAAATAACACTCCATAACTATCAAAATTTCGGATTCTACCAATCACGTTTTATTTATAATGGTTGTCGGTGCGATGGCTGCTTTCTTTTGTTCTTGTAATGGTAGGACTCAGCGCTGTAGTAGTGGCTGCGCCAGTATCGAGTTCGCCTGATTTTACAGAGACCGTCGAAAAGACCGGTCCGGCTGTTGTCAATATTCGTACTACAGCAAAAATGAGGGCCGATTCCTCGCAAGATGATTCCGAATGATCCAAACGATGCCGAGATGCAGAAATCTTTCCGGCAGTTTTCGGAGTTCCGATTCCTGGACGGCTAAGTCCGCAAGAGCCCGGTTCGCTCGGACGCAAGAGCGATTCAAGGCAGCAGCGACAAGTGCCACGCGGTGTCTGTTCGGGATTTATCATTTCAGCAGATGGTTATGTGATGACCAATACGCATTGTGATAGATGCCATCAGCGATGACTATGCCACGCTGACGGACGAGCGTCAGTTCAAGGCCAAGGTCGTGGGTGCCGATGCGCGTACCAATGTCGCGCTGCTGAAGATCGATAACAAGAATCTGCTGCTGTTGAGCATGGGGGACTCGTACAAGATCAAGGTCGGTGAGTAGGTGTTGGCGATCGGTTTGTCGTTCGTCCTGGAAAATATCGTGACTACAAGAATCATCTCGGCGAAGGCGCGCGATACCGGTCACTACCTACCCTGATTCACACCGATTTTGAGGTCAATCCTGGCAATTCCGATGGTCCGTTGATCAGTTTACGCTGCTAGGTCGTGGCTATCAATTCCCAGACCTACAGCCGCTTTGGTGACTTCATGAGCATCTCGTTTGCGGTTCCCATTGATGAGGTAATGCGTATTTCGGAGCAACTTAAAGGATCCGGTAAGGTACCCGTGGTCTGATCGGTATGCAAATTGAACGGAGGGCGTGCTGGTGGCGCGGGCGGAGCCGGATGATCCTGCCGCAAAAGTCGGGCTGCAGGCCGACGACATCATCCTGGAGTTCAATGGCACGGCAATCGACAAGGTTACTGATCTCCCGCTACTGGTCGGGAATACTAAGTCAAGGGATGCGTGGCACGCTTACTGTTTGGCGCAAGAGAAAAAACCACGATTTCTCGGTGACGGTTGTCGAGCTTGCGGCCGACAAAGTGGCGACCAGTTTGGGTGGTGGTAAGAAACCGAAGAATGAGCAGGTCGCCAATGCGCTGGGATTGATTGTCAGTGATTTGACGGATACGAACAAGAAAGATCTTAACATCGACGGCGGTATCCAGGTTGATTCGGCCGAAGGCAGCGTTGCCAGGGGTGGTTTGCTTCAGTGTATTAACAATACCGATATTAAGGATGTCAGGCAATTCAATGTATTGTGGCAGCCAAGCTGGATCCTAAGAAAATGGCGCGATGTTGTTGGTGCTCCGCGGTGAGTCTTCTTAATTCGTGTCACTGGATCCTACTAAATGAGTAACTAACTGACGCAGCTAAGTCGTATTTTCGGAGCTATAGATCGTCAAGATCTGAGACTTTCTTTTGCGAAGTTCCGAAAATTGCGTTGATAGCGACGCCGTATTTTATTTTGTATGGCCGTTCTTATTGCCATCTTTGCGACGACATGCTGCAGTCGTTGTTAGCGTTGCACGGGCGGATCAGCAGGGTGCTGATTGATTTAACTGTCGATGTCAATCCTGCTCTGCTAGTCTGTTACGACGAAATGGTGCCGTTACTTGTCACTCGTTGCGGTGCACAGCCGCCGTTGCACCTTGTTATTATTTCATGGCACCGGAACGGGTCAGGTAGTTTTTTGTCGAGTAACTCGACTATGACAGTTTTGGCTGTCTGTCCACGCTGGATATGGCGACATCGAGCGTTTCAGCATGCCATCAACATATCTGTGAGTTTTATATAACCCTGCGTAAATCGTAAGAAAAGCCTGTCCAGTCTGATTCATCAAAGGTCTTTTTAAACACATGGTGGAGTATGTAGTTATCTTGCCTTACTTGCTATCCCGGGGTGGAAAATTCGGAGGCTTTGGGATTTGTCGGTTTTCCTACATGAAATCCGGTAAAATGGTGGCGCTTAATAATATGTAATAAAAGCGCTCGTCTAGAACGTAGGTGCAGTGTTTCGCACTTACTGAAACGCAACAGCAAGTCTTTTTGCCCCATACGTCGTTGCGGATTCTTTCGATAGCTCGCTATCGTTGTGGTGCGCTACCAGTCTGGGACAAAAATCCATCTTTTGTTTGTGCTGAAAAGTATAAGGCACTACACTGAGCCCGGCTCAGAGCGCCTTTTTTGTAATCGCGTCTGTCAATGAATAACATCCGTAATTTCTCCATCATCGCCCACATCGACCACGGTAAATCCACCCTGGCGGACCGTATCATCCAGTCTTGCGGCGGCTTGCCAGACCGCGAGATGGAGGCGCAGGTACTCGACTCGATGGATATCGAGCGGGAGCGTGGCATCACCATCAAGGCCCAGACTGCTGCTCTGACTTACAAGGCACTTGACGGTCAGATCTACAATCTGAACCTGATCGATACTCCCGGCCACGTCGACTTCAGCTACGAGGTTAGTCGTTCGCTTTCAGCTTGCGAAGGTGCGCTGCTGGTGGTCGATGCCTTGCAAGGGGTAGAAGCGCAGACCGTCGCCAACTGCTACAAGGCCCTCGACCTCGGCGTGGAAGTGGTGCCGGTATTAAATAAAATTGACTTGCCGTTGGCTGATCCTGATAATACGATTGCCGAAATTGAAGACGTCATCGGTATCGATGCCCACGACGCGGTGCACTGCTCGGCTAAGACCGGCCTCGGCCTGCGTGAGCTGCTAGAATCGCTGATCGTCAAGGTGCCTCCGCCTAAGGGTTCTCCAGATGCGCCTCTGCAAGCGTTGATCGTCGATTCCTGGTTCGATAACTACGTCGGTGTGGTCATGCTGGTGCGGATCAAGAACGGTACGCTGCGTCCGAAAGACAAGATTTTATTGATGGCCACTGGTTCTCAGCATCTAACCGAAAGTGTCGGCGTGTTCACGCCTAAGTCGCAGTCGCGCGAATCGCTGTCGGCCGGTCAGGTTGGCTTCATCATCGCTGGCATCAAGGAATTGAAGGCAGCCAAGGTCGGTGATACTGTCACACTGGTATCCAAGCCAGCAGCCGAAGTCTTGCCTGGTTTTAAGGAAGTTCAGCCGCAGGTTTTTGCCGGCTTATTCCTGGTGGAAGCCAACCAGTACGATGCGCTGCGCGACTCGCTGGAAAAACTCAAGCTAAACGACGCCGCCCTGCAATACGAGCCTGAAGTGTCACAGGCGTTGGGCTTTGGCTTCCGTTGCGGCTTCCTCGGTTTACTGCATATGGAAATCGTTCAGGAACGTCTCGAGCGCGAGTTCGATATGAATCTGATTACCACCGCGCCGACTGTGATCTATGAAGTAGTCAGGCGCGACGGCAGTATTCTGCTGGTAGATAATCCGTCGAAAATGCCGGACCCATCGAATATCGAGGAAGTGCGCGAACCCATCGTCACGGTTAACCTGTACATGCCGCAAGAGTATGTCGGTTCGGTCATCACGCTTTGTACCCAGAAGCGCGGCCAGCAGGTCGATATGAATTACCACGGCAAACAGGTCAAGCTGACCTATGAAATCCCGATGGCTGAAGTGGTGCTGGATTTCTTCGATCGCCTGAAATCGACTTCGCGTGGCTATGCATCGATGGATTATGAATTTAAGGAATATCGCTCTGCCGATGTAGTCAAGGTCGATATATTGATCAACAATGAAAAAGTTGATGCGCTGGCGATCATCGTGCACCGCGCCAACAGTCAGTACCGTGGCCGTGCCGTGGCTGCCAAGATCCGCGAACTAATTCCGCGCCAGATGTTTGATGTTGCGATCCAGGCTGCGATCGGTGCGAATATCATTTCGCGAGAGAACGTCAAGGCGTTACGCAAGAACGTGCTGGCCAAATGCTATGGCGGCGATATCAGCCGCAAGCGTAAATTGCTGGAAAAGCAGAAGGCCGGTAAAAAGCGCATGAAACAATTGGGATCTGTCGAGATTCCGCAAGAGGCATTCCTGGCAATCTTACAGGTGGACGAAAAATGACATTACAATTAATCCTGGGAAATTTCGCGCTAGTTCTGTTTGTACTGACGATTGTTACCGGGATCATCTGGTTTCTCGATCGCTTCTATCTGAGAAAGCAAAGGCGCTCCAAGGCTGCTGTCGCATTAGCCGAGTTCGATACGCGCAACGCCAAACTGAGCGCTGAAGGTATCAAGCTGGAAGGAAGCGGTCGTTCCGCGCTAGAGGCGAACTTGCTGCGTCAGCCGACCTGGGTCGAATATTCTGGTAACTTTTTCCTAGTCATTGCACTCGTGTTTTTCCTGCGTTCGTTCCTATATGAGCCGTTCAAGATTCCATCCAGTTCGATGGCGCCGACGCTACTGGTGGGGGATCTGATCCTAGTGAATAAATTTACTTATGGTATCCGCCTGCCGATCATCAATAAAAAAATCATCGATATCCACAATCCGCAGCGCGGCGATGTGATGGTCTTCAAATGCCCTAAGGATATGTCGCTGGACTATATCAAGCGTGTGGTTGCCGTGCCGGGTGATAAAATAACTTACAAGAACAAACGTTTAACGATTAATGGCGAAGCACTTTTTTACACGCCGCTGCCAGATTACCTGAATGAGGATAGTCTTGATTACTCTCAGCAATTTATTGAGAACATGTCGGACGTACAACATACGATTACGGTCCGCAGCGGTAGGCCATCGATTGCGCTGGAAGGCGTCATGGATTTTCTTAATAAGGATAATTGCTCCTATAATACAGAAGGATTTACCTGTACCGTACCCGCTGGTAATTATTTCATGATGGGGGATAATCGAGATAATAGCGAAGATAGTCGTTACTGGGGTTTTGTTCCGGACAAGAATATTGTCGGAAAAGCATTTTTGATCTGGATGAATCTGGGTAACTTCAAGCGTATTGGCACTTTTTTTAAATAAATCAAAGGCGGGAGTAGGGGGGTGCTAAAAAAATTCCGATATACGCGGAAGCAATGCGGGATTACGCTTTTCGGGTTGATCATTTGGCTGGTGATACTCGGGTTCATTGATATTGTTGTGGTGAAGGTGGCGCCGACTACCACCGAGTATTTATCTATCAAGAAAGCGCTTGCCAGCGCTCGGACATCCGGCGCGACAATGCAGGCAATCCAAAATGAATTCAATAAACGGGCTGAGGTTGGTTATATCGATGCGATTTCCGGCAAGGACCTCGGTATCGCCAAGAATGGCGACGATATTCAGATCAACTTTGCCTATGAGAAGAAAATCTCGCTGACCGGACCGGTCAGTTTGTTGATTAATTATGCGGGTAATACCGCTAAGAGCTCTTAGGCACCATTGGACGATGACATCAAGGCAAGCGTCGACAAAAAAATGGATCTCATGTTATTGCAAAATCGGCTAGGCCATACTTTTAAGGATGCTACGTTGCTGCTGAAGGCCTTGACGCATCGCAGCCATAGCATCTTGCATAACGAACGATTGGAATTCCTTGGCGATTCGATTTTGAATTGTGTTATCGCCTCATTACTGTTCGACCGTTATACGAAGATCGACGAAGGCGATCTGTCTCGTGTGCGTGCGAATCTGGTCAAGCAACAATCGTTGTATGAGATCGCGCAGCGGCTCGAACTGCCGCAGTTTCTGCGGCTGGGCGAGGGCGAGCTAAAATCTGGTGGGTTCCGGCGGCCGTCGATCCTGGCAGATACGCTGGAGGCGCTGTTTGGTGCAATTTTTCTGGATGCCGGTTTCGATCCGGCGCGCGATGCGATTCGTGCTTTATATATCCCGATTCTCGATACCGTTGATCCGAAAACGCTCGGCAAGGATGCCAAGACACTGTTGCAGGAATACCTGCAAGGCAAGAAAATCTCTCTGCCGCAATACAATGTGGTGGCCACACATGGTGCCGCACATAATCAGGAATTCGAAATCGAATGTCTGGTGCCGAAACTCGATATTCAGGTCTTCGGTAGTGGTGGCAGTCGCCGTTCTGGTGAGCAGGCGGCGGCCAAACTGGCGCTGGCAGCGGCGCAGAAAGCTTTTGTTAAAGCACCGGCAACGCCACGCAAGACCAAACCGCGTGCCGCGCAATTGAAACTCACCAGGATTGCGACAGTCCGGCTGGATGTGCCCCACGCACCGCTTGAAGCACCAGTTGCCGCAAAGTTCGCTGCAGCGGCGAAAGCAGGTGGCCGTGCCAAGGCCAGTAATCCGGTAACGTTATCCCACGCTGATATCACCACTCCGGAAGTTGCTGTCGTCTCGACTTCAGCTAGCCTCAATGCAACACCTCTTATGACGAGCAAATTAAAAACTGCATGACAGACTCTAGGCTTCAGGCATCGCCGGCGGTTGATTTTCGTTGCGGCTATATCACGATTGTCGGTCGGCCGAACGTAGGCAAGTCAACCTTGATGAACGAGTTGATCGGCACCAAGGTCAGCATCATGTCGCGCAAAGCGCAGACCACGCGACACCGGATCACGGGTATTCAGACTGTCGCCGATACGCAATTCGTGTATGTCGATACACCTGGTTTTCAGACTCGCCATTTGAATGTACTTAACAAGACACTGAATCGCACCGTGACCACAACGCTGATCGCAGCCGATGTGATTCTGTATATCATCGAAGCCGGAACTTTCGGCCTGGCCGACCAGCAGGTGATGAATCTGTTGCCGTCCAACGCGCCTTGCATACTGGTCATCAATAAATTCGATCGTGTCAAGGACAAGACAGTCATGCTGCCTTTCGTTCAAAGGATTGCCGCGTTGCGTGATTTCGCTGCGGTGGTGCCGGTATCTGCCAAGCTGCGCTTTCAGCTGGATAATCTGAAGAGCGAGGTCCGCAAGCATCTTCCAGCTAATCCGCCGATGTTCGGCGAAGACGACATTACTGATCGCAGCGAGAAATTTCTCGCTGCCGAAATCGTGCGCGAAAAAGTATTCCGCTCTGTCGGCAACGAGCTTCCCTACACTAGCACAGTGTTGATCGAGAAGTTTGAGGTCGAAGGCAACCTGCGCCGTGTATTTGCGGCGATTCTGGTGGGACGCGATACGCACAAATCGATAGTGATCGGTCAGAAGGGCGCACGTCTGAAAGGCATATCGAGTCAGGCCCGGCTCGATATGGAACGTTTGTTCGGCGGTCCGGTTTACCTGAAAATCTGGATCAAAGTGAAATTCGGCTGGGCCGCCAATGAGGCCGGATTACGCGCATACGGCTACGAATAAGTTAATCAAAATGAATGCGCTCATCGCTGATGTCATCGCCGCAGAAGCCGTTGAGGCGACGGTCGATGTCGTCGCAGAGTCGGTCGCTATTGCCGGTATCGATTTTGATGCAGTTGTAGCGACTGCAGCGGCGCTCATTACTACCCCCAAGTGGCGCGCCAGAATTCACGAGAAAGATACTCGCGTCACCGCGCAGCCCGGTTTTGTCTTGCACAGCTACCCGCATCGCGAAACCAGCCTGATCCTTGATGTCTTCACTCGTGACTACGGCCGTATAGCGCTGGTCGCAAAGGGTGCAAAGCGCCCCTTGTCGAAGCTACGCGGCGTGTTACAGACCTTCCAGCCACTATCGCTAAGCTGGAGCGGTAAATCCGAAATTCGTACTTTGATTGCCGCTGAATGGGTTGGTGGCCTGCTGCCGCTGGAGCAGTCGGCGCTACTCTGTGGTTTTTATATGAACGAGTTGCTGGTCAAGTTGGTGGCGCGTGACGACCCCCACGCAACGTTGTTCAATCACTACGTCACCACACTCAACCAACTAGCCCATCAGGAGCCGGCACCTATCGTGCTGCGCCAGTTCGAACTGGCGTTGCTCAAGCAAACCGGTTTCGCAGGCGATTTCACCACTTGTACCAGTAGCCGCCAGCCGGTCGATCCTGGTGAGATGTATGTGGTCGATCCCGAGCATGGTCCACGGATGGCGCGCGTAGCCGAATCCTGGCCACGTGTCAGCGGCAAGACACTGCTGGATATGGAGCGGGAAGATTATCGGGATATCGCCACTCAGGCGCAGAGCAAAGTACTGATGCGGTTCCTGCTAGTATACCACCTGGGTGGTGCACAGCTAAAAACGCGTCAGATACTGATTGATCTGATGCAGTTGTAGACTATTTAATGAATTGACCAGGTTCTATCGGCAAAGGGGCGCGCGCAGGCAAGCATCAATTATGATATAATTAAAAATTATATCATGGTTCAGCGTAGCTGCGGGTTTTGTTAAGATATTGATCTGTATTACAAGTTCAGCCGTGATTGTTTTGCAAAAGGTATCCGCCGCCGGCGCTACGCCGCAACAAATTAGTTCGTGGGTGCTGGCGCTAGGATTCGGAGTGGATCTGACACCTGCGTCGGTTTGTCGCTACGTTACCGCGCGTCGGTAGTGACACCGCTTGATCGACGCCCTGGCGCGGCCTTGCTAGTGACCAGTCTTTCAGGGGTGCCGATGTCGGATGTCATCAGCACTTTTGTGTTTGCGGAAGTGCTGGTGACCTTGTGCGGCGTTGCCGACTGGTTCGTGCCAGCAATGAGCAAGACTCTTTTGTCGCCCTGTCGATTGTGGCAGCGATGCTAGTTGATGCTTTGAAATTTTTTTGTATTGAACTGGAGGCTGGCACCGGCTTCCGTTGTAAGTAAGAAGGTCCTTTGTCGTCGTGCCAGAGTTGACCCAGGATTTCCTTCTCATTAAAATTTCACTATTCACCAAATCCTCAGATGAGCTATCTTAATCCAACATCGTCGATCATCGACCTCGGTATCAATATCGATCACTTCGCTACCTTACGCAATGTGCGCAGTACGATTTACCCAAACCCGATACAAGCTGCGCTGCAGGCAGAAGAGGCGGGCGCCGATGTGATTACCTTGCACCTGCGCGAAGATCGTCGCCATATTCGCGATGCCGATGTCGAAACGATCCGTCCGCTGCTGCGCACGCGCATGAATCTGGAGGCGGCTGTGACCCAGGAAATGATAGACTTTTCTTGCAAGATCAAACCGCACGACTCCTGTCTGGTGCCGGAGCGTCGCCATGAATTGACCACTGAAGGTGGCCTGGATGTCGTCAAATATTTTTCTGAGGTGCTGGTGGCGGTTCGCCAATTGCAAGCGGAAGGAATACGTGTGAGTCTGTTCATCGATCCTGATGCAGATCAGATTCAGGCCGCGGCGGAAACTGGCGCGTTGGTGATTGAGCTGCATACCGGACGTTATGCTGAGGCGCATGATGAGGCCACGCAGCGCGCCGAACTTGTACGTGTGCAACGTGCGGCGCAGGGGGGCGTGAAGCGTGGCCTGAGAGTGAATGCCGGCCATGGTTTACATTACACCAATGTGCAGGCTATCGCGGCGATCCAAGATATCACTGAATTGAATATCGGCCACGCAGTTGTTGCGCACGCTGTCTTTGTTGGCTGGAAGGCTGCGGTGAGTGAAATGAAAGCACTGATGATGAAGGCGCGCCTGGCTTGAATAGAAGGCTTGCGACGACCTACAGCGCGGTCGCCTTTGTTATCATGTAGAAATCATGAGTGGTGTGGCAGGTAGTAATCAGGTTTGACAGGTTGGAGTAAGTGCACTTAGACTGATCATGCCAGGTGTGGTTGGAACTAGCCTGACGGCAGACGATATCCACCGCATCCAGCAACCGCTGACCGGCGGCGTGATTCTGTTTACGCGGAATCATCAGGATCGGGTGTAATTGACCGCATTGACGCGACAATTCATACAGCACGGCCCGAAATATTGATCGCAGTCGATCATGAAGATGGGCGTGTACAGGGTTTTCGCAACGACGGTTTTACACATCTGCCGGCGATGCGCGTGCTCGGCCAATACTGGAGCCGCGATGTTGTCGGCGCCAATAAGGCGGCGACTGCGCTGGGGTCTATGCTGGCCAGCAAGTTGCGTGACTGTGGTGTCGATCTGTCGTTTATGCCGGTATTGGATCTCTATTTTTGCAGATCTCCGGTGATCGGCAAGCAGGCATTCCATCGCGATCCGCGTGTGTCGTTTCGTTATTTGCGAAGAGCCTGAACCACTGCCTGGCGCTGGCCGATATGGCCAACTGTGGCAAGAATCCCTCTTGATCATGGTTACGTCGATGGCGACTCCCATCATTCTATCCGGTTCGACGAGCGCAGCCTGAAACAAATCATGGAAGATGATGTGAGACCCTATGACTAGGGCCTGTCATGAACCTGGCGGTAGTGATTCCGGTTGTATGCTTAATGGCGCCGGGACGGCGCTGCAGGTGGCGGCGTGGTGCTGATCTGTAACCCGCCGAACAAGACCGATCGGTTGCTTGCCGGCTTGCGATGCTGTTACCGTAATCTGCAGTATTGGAATGGAATGGAATGGAATGCAAGCCGATGCGCCTAACTGACTGCTAAGCTTCTACTATATGAATTGCTGTCATAATCAAGAATCGTGAATCATGAGTGAAGTAAAAACTCTCGATCCGCGTGCGGTAGTGTTGGATACCGTCGCCAAGCTGCCTAATTTGCCCGGCGTATATCGTTATTTTGATGTCGCTGACAATATTCTGTATGTGGGAAAGGCGCGCGACCTGAAGAAGCGGGTGTCGAGCTACTTCCAGAAAAACCTTACCAGTCCGCGCACTGCAATGATGGTTAAACGTATCGCGCGGCTGGAAACGACCGTCACGCGAAGCGACGCTGAAGCACTGATCCTGGAGAGCAACCTCATCAAGACACTGCAGCCGCGCTACAATATTCTGTTTCGCGATGACAAATCCTATCCTTACCTGAAGCTGAGCAATCAGGAATATCCGCGCATGGCCTATTACCGCGGTGCGGTCGACAAGAAGAGCCAGTATTTCGGGCCGTTTCCGAATGCTTGGGCGGTCAAGGAATCGATGCAGATCCTACAGAAAGTATTTTTGCTGCGTACCTGCGAGGATAGCGTATTTGCGAATCGCACTCGACCTTGCCTGCTGCATCAGATTCAGCGCTGCAGCGCGCCCTGCGTCAATTTGATTAGTCGCGATGATTATCATCTTGACGTCGATAATGCAGCCAAATTCCTGCGTGGCCGGCAAACTGAGGTATTGAGTACATTAGAGCACAAGATGCATGCCTATGCGGCCGAACTGAAATTCGAGCAGGCGGCGGGGGTGCGCAACCAGATCACTGCGCTGTCACGTGTGCTGCACCAGCAGAGTATGGAAACCACGGGTGACAGCGATATTGACATCATTGCCGTGATTGTGCAGGGCGGCCGTGCCTGCGTCAATCTGGCGATGGTGCGCGGCGGCCGTCATCTTGGCGACCGCGCCTATTTTCCTTGTCATGTAGGTGACGCGCTGTCGAGTCCAGAAGAAGTGGTTGGCGAAACTATCGAACTTGCGGTGCTCAAGGCATTCCTGGCGCAACACTATGTCGACGCGTTCATTCCAAGAACCCTGATACTAAATATTGAATTTGACGAACCGGCGTTGATAGATCAGTGCGGACATCGCGTCAACCTGCTGTTTCAGCCGCAGGGGCAGCGCCGCCAATGGTTGGAGATGGCGCACAAAGGTGCCGAAATTTCACTTGCGCGCCTGCTGTCGGAGCAGGGCTCGCAACAGGCCCGCACGCGTGCGCTGGTGGATGTACTGGCGCTGAAAATAGAGGATATCGACAATCTTCGCGCCGAGTGTTTCGATATCAGTCATACCTCCGGCGAGGCGACACAGGCTGCCTGCGTGGTGTTCCATCATTACACGATGCAGAACGGCGAGTATCGGCGTTATAACATCAAGGGCATCACGCCTGGTGACGATTACGCTGCGATGCGGCAAGTTCTGATGTGGCGCTATGAGAAAGTAGCCAACGGTGACGGCGTGATGCCTGACATCGTATTGATTGATGGCGGCAAGGGCCAGGTAGAGATAGCGCGTCAGGTGCTGGTGAAGATGGGACTTGATATCAGCCTCATCGTCGGCGTCGCCAAGGGTGCAGGGCGCAAGGTCGGGCTAGAAACTCTAATATTCGCTGATGGCCGTGAAGCGCTGGAGCTGGGCAAGGAATCGGCGGCATTGATGCTGATTGCGCAAATCCGTGACGAGGCGCATCGCTTCGCCATTACCGGCATGCGCGCCAAACGTGCAAAAGCGCGTCAGAGCTCACGCCTGGAAGAGATAGAGGGTATTGGCGCCAAGCGCCGCCAGAAACTGCTGGCGCGTTTTGGTGGTTTGCGCGGAGTGGCCGACGCCAGCATCGAGGATATTGCTTCGGTCGATGGAATTTCACGTCAACTGGCCGAGAAAATTTATAAGCAATTGCATTGAATGCGGATTGGTGGCGATGCGGTGTGTTGCATTAACGTCAATTGATTTGTAGGTTTTGTTTCCCAACGACGGTATATTACTAGATAATTAAGAGAGGAAAAGCTAGCTCCTTATCGATAAAACTATTTATGCTATTTAATATTCCGATTTTACTGACCTGGTTGCGGGTTGCTTTGATTCCATTGGTGGTCGGTGTTTTCTATCTCCCGGACATTTTTCCTCATCTCGGCTTTTCGAGTTTGCAATTGGGTTTGGCATCGACCATCGTGTTCATTGTAGCGGCAGTGACTGACTGGTTCGATGGCTTTTTGGCGAGACGCTGGAATCAGACCTCGGCGTTCGGCGCCTTTCTTGACCCTGTCGCTGACAAACTGATGGTCGCCGGCGCGTTGCTGGTGCTGGTGCATCTGGGGCGGGTTGATCCAATTATTGCGTTTATCATCATTGGTCGTGAGATCGCCATCAGTGCGTTGCGCGAGTGGATGGCGCAGATCGGCGCATCGAAATCTGTCGCTGTCAGCTCGATCGGAAAAATTAAAACTACTGCACAGATAGTGGCAATTCCAATGTTGTTGTATTATGGTGTCCTATTCGGCATTGATACCCGTTTTTGGGGGCGGGTGCTGTTGCTGGTTGCCGCAGTACTGACGGTCTGGTCCATGTTTTATTATTTACGCAAAGCGTGGCCGTTGATCAAAGAGAATACTTCAGTTAAAAAAGTAACAGACAGTAAAGTAAAAGTTAGTGTTTTGAAAAATATTTGATGAATAGCTTTTAAAATTATTGACAAAGTCCGCAGAACAATTAGAATATTAAAAATATAGCTGAATCAGAAAAAAACTTCATAAATAGATGTAGTAACAATTCATGCGGGAGTAGCTCAGTTGGTAGAGCGCAACCTTGCCAAGGTTGAGGTCGAGAGTTCGAGACTCTTCTCCCGCTCCAGATTTAATAAAATAGCTAATTGTCTTAGTTAAAATTACATTATAAACAATATTTATTTGATTTCTTTTTAGATATAGCCAAGCTGGCGGGGTAGCAAAGTGGTTATGCAGCGGCCTGCAAAGCCGTTTACGCCGGTTCGATCCCGACCCCCGCCTCCAGACGCAATACGCTGGAGTAGCTTGGTTTTCAAGCTATAACCTTGTCAAGACTAGATCTCGAAATTATCTTTCAGACACATAGTTCGGACAAAAAAATTGATGCAATCTTTATTGACGCTTCAGTAAAAATCTTTCCTTGATTTTCTCCTGATGTGGCATATGTTATGAAAGCATAATTTTTCTCGATTTTTATAATCATCGCTGCATCTTTGTGAGGGCCGATACAATAGTTGATCTGCCTTTCGCGGAGGCCACTTTCAGATAGGACCTGGATTTCAGAAGTCGTCTACTTTATCGGTAAAAGATTCGGCTGTTCGCGGAATCTTCAAAACGTAGCAGATACATCCCTATACTTCAAACGACTTTCTCGCTAAGGAAAGTGGGTTTTTTTATTCGCGAAATTTGATTCATGCGTAGGGTTGGCAGAATTTTATGCCCACGATGACTTGACTGGTCGTTTGAGGAACGAACGTTCCTCTTGATGGAGATAGGTGCAACCTAGCAGTTCGCGCAAATAAAAATAACGTTCTGTCTATATCAAACGGTATTAGGTCAATCAATGCCAAGCCGCAGGCAATCTTGCCAGCACGGGGCTGCCACCATATGCAAATTCTTCTTGCTTTCGCTGCAAGAGCATCAAATCTGTGCGGCCTTCAATGCTGCGTTGAAGGTAGTACTTGGGCACATCACTGCTCTGACTTTTTTCGGGTCCGGTAGAAAGTAGCCGCCGATATCTACTGCATGGCCCTGCACATCCTTGAGTTCGACAGCGATCTTTTGCTCATTCTCAGTCAGAGTCTTTGCCAGTGGGGAAAAATGCGCTTGCAGTTCCTTGTTTTCGGTTTGTGTCGCCAGTGCTTGCGCCCAGTACAGGGCCAGATAAAAATGGCTACCGCGATTGTCCAGTTCGCCGGTACGTGGTGACGGCGACTGGTTGTTGTCGAGCAGTTTTTCAGTGGCATCATCGAGGGTTTTCGCCAGGACCTTAGCTTTTTTGTTGCCAGTCTTGATGCCTATATCTTCCAGCGACACTGCCAGTGCCAGGAACTCCCCTAGAGAATCCCAACGCAGGTGATTTTCTTCCACAAGTTGCTTGACATGCTTAGGAGCGGAGCCACCGGCACCGGTTTCAAACATGGTGCCGCCAGCCATCAGCGGAACGATCGACAGCATTTTGGCGCTGGTACCCAGTTCCATGATCGGAAATAGGTCTGTCAAATAGTCGCGCAGGATGTTGCCGGTGACCGAGATGGTATCCTTGCCGCGGATTACGCGTTCCAGCGTGTAACGCATCGCGCGTACTTGCGACATAATCTGGATATCCAGGCCGGTTAGGTCGTATTCTTTCAGGTAGGCGCGAACTTTCTTGATCAGTTCGGCTTCGTGCGGGCGATACTCGTCCATCCAAAAAATCGCCGGCATCCCGGACAGGCGCGCGCGATTGACAGCCAGCTTGACCCAGTCGCGGATCGGTTCGTCTTTGACCTGGCACATGCGCCAGATGTCGCCTTCTTCAACGTTCTGTTCCAGCAGCACGGTACCATCGAACTTGACGATGCGTGCCACGCCATCGGTCGGCACCTCAAAGGTCTTGTCGTGCGAGCCGTATTCTTCGGCCTTCTGCGCCATCAGGCCGACGTTCGGCACCGTACCCATGGTGGTTGGATCAAACGCACCGTTGGTCTTGCAGAAGTTGATCATTTCCTGATAAATACGGGCGAAGGTGCTTTCAGGGATCACCGCCTTGGTGTCCTTCAAGAAGCCGTCGGCACCCCACATCTTGCCGCCCAGGCGGATCATCGCTGGCATCGAGGCATCGACGATGATGTCGTTCGGTGCGTGCAGATTGGAGATGCCCTTGGCCGAATCGACCATCGCTAATTCCGGGCGGTGTTCGTGGCAGGCGTGCAGGTCCTTTATCACTTCATCACGCTTGGATTCGGGCAGGGCAGCGATCTTTTCATAGACGCTGGAGAGGCCGTTGTTGGCGTTCACACCAAGTTCTTCGAACAGCTTGCCGTGTTTGGTGAATGCATCCCTGTAGAAGATCTTAACTGCGTGACCGAAGACGATCGGGTGCGAGACCTTCATCATGGTTGCCTTGACGTGCAGCGACAGTATGACGCCGGTTTCACGTGCATCTTCCATTTGCTCTTCGTAGAATGCGCACAACGCCTTCTTGCTCATAAACATGCTGTCGATGATTTCGCCTGCCAGCAGCGATACCCTGTTTTTCAGGACCAGTGTTTCACTGGCCTTGGTGAGCAATTCCATGCGGACATCGCAAGCTTCGTCCAGGGTCAGGGATTTTTCGCTGGCGTAGAAATCGCCACCGTGCATGTACGATACGTGAGTGCGCGAAGCAGGGCTCCACTTTGCCATCGAGTGCGGATGCTTGCGGGCGTAGCGCTTTACGGCAGCCGGTACGCGGCGATCCGAATTGCCTTCGCGCAGCACTGGGTTGACGGCGCTGCCGATAATTTTCGAATAACGCTTCTGAATCATCTTGTCTTCGTCCGACTTTGGATCTTCTGGATAGTCGGGTATGGCGTAGCCGCTGGCCTGCAGCTCGCGGATTACTGCGATCAGCTGCGGCACCGAGGCGCTGATGTTAGGCAGTTTAATGATATTGGTTTCCGGCAGCTGGGTCAAGCGTCCCAGTTCGGCCAGGTTGTCAGGTACTTTTTGCTCTGGCTTGAGACGGTCCGAAAATTCGGCAAGAATCCGTGTGGCTACCGAAATGTCGCTCTTGACGACGTTGATTCCTGCCGGTGCGACGAAAGTCTTGATGATAGGCAGGAAGGAAGTCGTCGTCAGCAGCGGCGCCTCGTCGGTCAGGGTGTAGATGATGGTTGATTTACTTGTAGTCACTGCAACTCTCCTATCGATCAATGCGTTGGTTGTTGCTGCCACATTATATTGGTGTTTGCTTTCACCAACCTTAAGAGCGTGTTAAATCGGTACAGATTGAGTATATCGACGGGGCATGCATGGAAGCAATTCTTATTCATCACAATAGATAAAATTTTATCTCAAGATATGAAGTTTATTCTCAGTTGAATTTTTGCGCCAATGCATGTTATCAAATAACATGCATTGGCGATATCAGCATGGTTGATGGTTGGTGCACCGAATTGGGGCGCTCTGGTGACGTACGTTCTATTAACGCAGCATCATGCCCAACGCCTTGGCTACGCCGGCACCATAGACAGGGTTTGCCTTACCGCAGTTGGCGATGTGGCGCGCCTAGACTTTCTTAGAGGTGCCGCCGACGGAACGGGGAGGCAGCATTGTCAAACAATACTTATTGCTGGGCTGGCGTCATCAGGAATCAGGCGGAATAGGGGACCGGCTGCGAATAGTAATCTTCATCGACGCGGTGATTTCAGTGATCGACCACGCCATTCCACCACCAATGGTGGTTCGGCAAAATTTGGCTGTTCCAGCCACTCTCCTTGGCTGTTTGGCTCATAGCCGACTGCGCTGCCGTCATTGCCGTCGACGCACATGCTGCTGTCCCGATGGTGGCTGTGGAATGAGCGTGGTAGTTGTGGAATGAGCACCTAGAGCCTGTTCGAAATTTTTTGAAAATGTGTTAGATATTTCGTAGATTTGACGGATGAATAAAAAAACCTACTGCAGCGATGTAAGTCGAGAACATTTTGAGCTGATTTTATCGCTGTTATTCTTTTAGATAGTGCGAGAAAGAAGACGAGACCGAGGCTAATGGATGTATATGAAGTACTTTGCGCGATTCTATATTTTCTCAAAATTGGTTTTCAATGGAATATACTATCGCACAGATTTCCGTCTAAAAGTACGGTGTATGACTACTTTAAGCTGTGGAAAAAAGTCTTGTGATCTTCCCCTAAATCAAGACACTTTTGGTGCGTAATTTTCTGTTGTTTGGCAGTATTAAACGATAGGGGGGAATTGGCCTGAAGAAGTCACGATTTAGGGAGAGCCAGATTAATGCCGAAACTTTGATTGGCGGCGTCGGTGCCGGCGATCGACTGCAATGATGGTGTTTGTGATGTGGGTTAGTACGCAGGATTGGGTTGAAATTTGGCGGCACTCGATGATGTCGTTGAGCATACAGACGATCTGAGACTTGCTGCACATTGTCGCTGTCTGGACTGATGCCGATTACCGCATCGCTACTGCCATACATAATGCCATCGAGAGTGCTGGCGGCGATGCCGCTGGTGTCGTCGGTAGGGTAGTTGAGTTGCAGCTTGTCGACAGGCGCTGCGGTAAGCTGTTGGTATTTCGAAAACGGCTCACCACACGGCATTTCCGAGTTACCAGGATCGGCCCCTATCAGGTCCTTACACGCGCATGAATTTCGATACCGTGGCAGTCATTTCCGGCATGATGCCTGGGACAACCGCTGCCATTACCGCGGCGGCGACGGCGTCGTTCAGAAGCCAGTTGCGAAGGTCGCCGACAGCTAAATGGCTGACGCCGGACACATGTTGCATCACGATCAGCCGCCAAGTATTGTCAATGCTGATTGAGCAGTTTCTGCAAGACTACGGCGGACACTGAAATGCGCTTCGCAGCATGTCTGCTTTAATCAGAGTACAATCGGCTAATGATGCGTTTTTGTCTATTTTGCTTACCTTGCAGCACAGACCAACGATGTTGAATGTCGATCTCCACTGTCACTCCAATGTTTCCGACGGCACACTGACACCGACAGCGGTAGCTGAACGTGCCAAGGCCAATGGTGTCGATATCTGGGCACTGACCGACCACGATGGGATCGATGGTATCGCCGAAGCGCGTGCAGCGGCGGCAGCGCTTGATCTGCGCTACGTGCCTGGGGTTGAAATTTCGATTACCTGGGCCAGCCAGACGATTCACATCATCGGCTTGCAAATCGACGAAACCAATCCGCAATTGGTGCAAGGGCTAGTGGCAACGCGCGGTGGCCGTGAGCGACGTGCACATGAAATGGCGGAACAGCTGGCCGCTGTAGGCATTCCCTTCGCGTTCGAAGGAGCCTTGAAGCATGTCGGCAATCCTGAACTAATATCTCGCACGCATTTTGCCCGTTATCTGGTGGAAATCGGTCGCTGCGCCGATATCAGTGAAGTATTCGGTAATTTTTTGACCGAAGGCAATCCCGGTTACGTTCCACATCATTGGGCAACGCTGGAGCAATCGGTACGCTGGATTCGCGGCACCGGCGGGCTGGCAGTCGTGGCCCATCCCGGTCGCTATAAGATGAGCGACCGGGCTTTCGGCACATTTTTCGATGAATTCAAGCAGTTGGGTGGGACGGCGATCGAAGTCACAACCGGCAGCCACACACCAGACCAATACGGCTACTACGCCAAGGTGGCCGCCGATTACGGCTTCCTGGCATCGCGCGGCTCGGATTTTCACAGTCCCATGGAGTCACGGGTTGATCTTGGTACTTTACCGCCGCTTCCTGATAGCGTCACGCCGATCTGGCACGATTGGTAATTCCGCAACGTGATCTGGCACTGCAGCAAGTTGCTAAAAAGTCAGTATTGCTGCCTTTGCATGTTCATGATCTCGACTAAATTGAAAGGGCCGACATAGCTCAAGTGTTGGCTGCATTGAAGACTGCCGTCGTCACCGCTTTTTTGTTGTTTTTAATCTTGAAATTTGTGTCGCCGACCTAATTTTTTATGAAATTTTCCCCAATTGGAGATTTTCCCCATGAAACGTACTTTCCTGTTCCTTGCCACCAATATCGCAGTGATAGTTGTGATGAGCATCGTTCTGTCGGTGCTCGGCGTGGACCGCTTTTTGACACGCAGCGGCCTCAACTTACCGATGCTGATGGTGTTCTCGCTAGTGGTCGGGTTTACCGGCTCGATTTTTTCCCTGTTAATCAGCAAGCAGATGGCAAAATGGTCGACCGGCGCACGTGTTATTATCGCGCCCTCCAATTCGACCGAGTTGTGGCTGGTCGATACTGTCGGCAAGCTGGCGCAGCACGCCGGTATCGGCATGCCAGAGGTTGCAGTGTATCAGGGTGATGCCAACGCTTTCGCCACTGGCGCCTTTAAAAATTCCGCGTTGGTGGCAGTTTCTACCGGTCTGCTGGAGAGCATGACCAAGGATGAAGTGGAGGCTGTCCTTGGTCACGAAATCGCCCATATAGCCAATGGCGACATGGTCACCATGACATTGATTCAAGGCGTGGTGAACACTTTCGTGGTGTTTCTCTCGCGCGTGATCGGTTATACTTTTGATCGCGCGTTGTCGCGCGGCAATAGCGATAGTCCCGGTGTCGCCTATATGGCAACTGTGCTAGTGTCGCAGGTTGTATTGGGTATTGGCGCATCGCTGATCGTGGCCTGGTTCTCACGTCACCGCGAATTCCGTGCCGATGCCGGCTCGGCCAAGCTGCTGGGCAGCGCGTTGCCGATGCAACATGCGCTGGCGCGCCTCGGCAGTATCACGCCGGCCACGTTACCGAAATCGATGGCTGTGCTTGGGATCAACGACAAGCCTGACTTCATGTCGCTGTTCTCCAGTCATCCGCCGATTGAGAGGCGCATCGCGGCTTTGCGTAATTCGTAGGTCACGGTGCTGTAACAGAGCGGTCGCCACACTCTATCAAGGCGGCGGTAGTCTATCGGCTATCGCCGTTTTTCATTTTTGAATGATTGTGAATATCTGAACCATGAGTCAATTTTTTAAAATTTATTCGGATAATCTGCAATTGCGGCTGATCAAGCGGGCGGTGCAAATCATCCAATCAGGCGGTATCGGCGCTGTGCCGACAGATTGTTGCTACGCACTAGTTTGTCAGTTGGATAACAAGGATGCGGTGGAGCGTGTGCGACGTATTCGTGGAGTAGACGATAAGCATCAACTGACCATGATGTGCCGCGATCTGAGTGATATCTCGCTGTACGCCAAGGTTGATAATCGTCAGTTTCGTCTGCTGAAGAGCGCCACGCCTGGCGCTTTCACTTTCATCCTGGAAGCCACCAAGAAGGTGCCGCACCGTCTCAGTCACCCGGCTCGCAAAACCATCGGCCTGCGGGTGCCGCAGCACAGTATCTTGCAAGCGCTGCTAGAAGAGCTTGGGCAGCCATTGATCGGCACCACACTGATTCTGCCTGGCGATGACAAGGTTCTAACCGATCCGCAAGAGGTGTGCGATCGGCTGGAAAAGCAGGTCGAGTTGGTCATAGACGGTGGCGCCTGCAGCCTCAAGCCCACTACGGTGATCGACCTGACTGGCGATGAGCCACAACTGATACGACAGGGGTGCGGCGAGGCTCGCCTGTTCGGTTTGTAATTGCCAACATAAGCGCGCCAATTGCGGCGATGGCTGTCAATGTTTTTTTATGATGTTATTCGTCTGTGCGGCGTGCCAGCAACCCAAGCACCACCTGTTGCGCTTAACCAAAATTTGCGCCGCATAGCGTCAATTCCCCTGATAGAATCTCGCCTATGAATAATCTTATTCAAACCGTTGCAGTGTATGCGCTGCCTGTGCTTTTCGCGATTACGCTGCATGAAGCCGCGCACGCCTATGCGGCAAAATACTTCGGCGACTCCACGGCCTACATGATGGGCCGCATGAGCCTCAATCCGATCAAGCATATCGATCCGTTCGGCACCATCCTGATTCCAATCCTGCTGTATTTTTCGACCGGCGGCGCCTTCCTGTTCGGCTATGCGAAACCGGTGCCGATCAATTCCGGCCAGTTGCGTAAACCTAAATGCGACATGGCATGGGTGGCGCTGGCGGGGCCGGTGGCCAATTTCGCGATGGCGCTGATATGGATGCTGGCGCTGATAGCAATCGCCATATTCCGGGTTGACGAGGACTTTTTCGCCTTGATGGCGCGCGCCGGTATCCTGACCAACCTGATAATGTTCGCCTTCAACCTGTTTCCGATACCGCCGCTTGACGGCGGTCGTATCCTGACTAGCTTGTTGCCGAATAAGTATGCCTACAAATTCGTCCAGATCGAGCCATACGGCTTTTTTATCGTGATGGCGCTGGTGCTGTTGAAGGTATTATATTTTTGGATGACACCAGTCATGGTGATTGCCCAGGCCATATTGCAATTGATTGTATCTCCGCTCTTGCTTGTTTTGCGTTGATTTTCATTACCTGATTTGACCTTGACTATATATGTATCCTGACTGCATTCTTTCGGCGTACTTCCATCTGTACGGTAAGAAAGGGACTTTGAAGAGAAGGTCCGGGATGCTTTCAAGAAGCTTGGCAGTAAGCATGCCAAGCCCTATAACGAGTTGTAAACCGATTTCCAGCAGCATGGCAGCGAGGATGCGCTTGGTCAGGCCAAGGCGATACTGGACAATGCCAAAAATCTGTCGATGATCGACCGTGAGCGTCTGTTCAGATTTCTCGAAGGCAACAGCAAGCTGATCCCGTTGAAGCCGCAGGCGCTGCTGACCACGGCATCGCGTCTGTCGAGGCGGGATGGGTAGAAAATGTCGAAGAGCTATGACAATGTTATAGACCTGCGCGAGAACAAAGATGTGGTTAGCAAGACAGTGCACACCATGTCGACAAGTGCCCGATATGGCAATTCCACGTAATGTATTTCCTATTGTGCAACTAGAATCTGGGCTGCCAATGGCTGCTGCAGCGCCGGCATTGGTTGTCTGGATATAGGCAACCGGTAATCGACGCCATCATTCGGGAGCAAGAGCCAATGCACGAGCGTGCCCAGCAGTATCTTGACGATCTGTCTCTGGTGCGGGCGGATTGTTGCCGATGGCTTCGATTATACGTACAAACTGGCACAGGATAATATGCGTGATGTGCGCGAAGCAATGAATTTGGGTTACGTCTGAGCGCGGTGCTGTTGTAGATTAAGTACCTATGTTGTCAAGTCAGCCTCACAATCGCCCACGGATCGGCACGGAATTGCAATGAGTCAGCTGTTTTCTCGGCCTATTGTCGGCTGGCGGCAGCGGGGCTTGCCACGCCTTGCCACGCACCAGATCACACACTCGAAGTGTGCCTTTCGGCAGCGTTGGACGGATTTATTTCATTCCTGAAAATTCGCTGGCGTGGTGATCGCAAATTATTGTGCCGCCCCCTGTTTTCGCTGACATTGAGCAGCATTGCCAAGCACGACATGCTGCTTTATGCAGCATTCGCGATCGGCAATGAATAATTTCGGCAGGCCGTCCAATCCAAATTTTTGCTGGCGCCAGGCGGATTGCTGGCACTGCTGCGCGCCGATGAGAGCGTTAGCCGGCATGTGCTAGCCTTTGAAGGTAGCTATGTAAAGAAATCGAAGCCGGCCATATAGTGCAGCTGATTTACGTAGTCAAGGGCCCGCAGTGTATCAGCTGCCGCTGTGCGCATCGGCTAACGAATTCAGTTCCTATCGGTGCAGGTTGATCGATGAAAATTTTATTTGTAACTTGCTTTACAAGTGGCAATTTACCCGTAGCTACGGCAATCCGCTACAATGAGTACTTTATTTTTGGCGTGTACCATCATGATCCAGGGCAGCATTGTTGCAATCGTTACTCCTATGCACTCCGACGGAAGTCTCGACTTGCCCGGTTTGCGGAAACTGATCGACTGGCACATCGTAGAAGGAACTGATGCGATCGTTATCGTAGGTACTTCGGGCGAATCACCAACCATCTCGGTGGACGAGCACCACCTGCTGATCAAGTTGGCGGTAGACCATGCGGCGAAACGAATTCCAATTATTGCCGGCACCGGCGGCAACTCCACGGCGGAGGCGATTAATCTGACCTGTGTCGCCAAGGAAGCTGGCGTCGATGCCTCGCTGCAGGTCGTACCTTACTACAATCGACCGACTCAGGAAGGCATGTACCAGCACTTTAAGAAGATTGCCGAAGCGGTTGACCTACCTGTGATTCTGTATAATGTACCGGGCCGCACCGTTGCCGACATGAGCAACGAAACCATACTACATTTGGCGCAAATTCCGAACATCATCGGCGTCAAGGATGCCACTGGCAATATTGGCAGGGGTTTCGACCTAATTCGTCTGGCTCCAGAGGAGTTTGCGGTTTATTCCGGTGAAGATGCCACCGCGATGGCGTTGATGTTTTGCGGCGGCAAGGGCAATATTTCGGTGACTGCCAATGTGGCGCCACGCGATATGCATTTGCTATGCGTCGCTGCAATGAACGGTAACGTCGCCGAAGCAGTTAAACTCAACAATAAGCTGCTACCGTTGCATAACAAGCTATTTATCGAGCCGAATCCGCTGCCCGTGAAGTGGGCGTTGACCGAAATGGGACTGATAGCGGATGGTATCCGTTCGCCGCTGGTGCCGTTGTCTTCCGAATATCATGCGACGGTTCGTGAGGCGCTGCGTGAATCTGGCGTATTAAAATAAGCTGGGCTGAAAAGCGTTTCCAATTTCCTTTGTCTCCTTGATACTGTATCCACATGACTATTCGCAAGAACATTCCATCGATTCAATTCAGTTTTAAACAACGTAGTGTTGTTATCGCTCTGACCCTGGCCGTCCAGACAGGATGCAGCTCGATCAGTTCAATTCTTGAGCCGGATCGTATCGATTACAAAAGTGCAGGCAAGGTGACGGCGCCGAAACTGGATGTACCGCCAGATCTGACTCAGTTATGGCGTGAAAACCGCTACGCAATTCCTGATATCAAGCAAGGTACGGCAACTGCATTCGGCTACAGTCTGGAGAAGGGCGCACATCCTGCTGTGGCAGCCGCCGTGATTGCGCCGAATGCGGCGCCAGACATGTACATCGAACGTGATGGCTCCCAACGCTGGCTGGCGGTCAACGCTACGCCTGAAAGCCTGTGGCCGAAGATCAAGGACTTCTGGCAGGTTTCCGGCTTCCTGATCAATATCGAGAATCCGGAAATCGGTATAATGGAAACCGATTGGGCCGAGAACCGTTCCAAGATTCCGCAAGATTTTGTCCGTAACACGCTCGGCAAGGTATTCGATTCAATTTATTCGACCGGTGAGCGCGATAAATTCCGTACCAGGCTAGAGCGCGTTCCGAACGGGACGACCGAAATCTACATCAGCCACCGCGGCGCGGAGGAGGTGTTGTCCGGCGCGCAAAAGGAATCCAGTATCTGGACTGCGCGTCCTGCAGATCCACAGCTTGAGTCGGAATTCCTGTCGCGTCTGATGGGGAGCTTAAGAGCCGATGGAGTCACAGCCAAGGCAGCGGTGGTCAATACGCCTTCGATGCAGATGCGTTCCAAGTTGATCCAGAATGCGACTGGAGATTTCGTTCAGGTTGACGAAGGTTTTGACCGCGCATGGCGTCGTGTCGGCCTAGCTCTAGATCGTATCGGTTTCACAGTAGAAGACCGCGACCGCACCAAGGGTGTATATTTCGTGCGCTACATTGATCAGGACGCGGATGCCAAGGATAAAAAATCCGATAAGGGTTTCTTCTCTCGGTTGCTCGGCATAACCGAAAGCGACAATGTAAAAAATGCCACGAGCTACCGCATTTTCGTAAAGAGTGTGGAATATGGTAACCAAAGTCAGGTCGCTGTATTGAATAAGGATGGTCAGCCTGAGTTGTCGAAGAATTCCGAAAAGATTTTGGCGTTGCTGAACGAACAATTGAAGTAACCACCTACTTTATAGACTAAGGTAGGTGCAAAATAATAGCAGCAAAAATTCGATACTTATCAAACTTTGCGCATCAACTGCGGCGACGTCGCGTTGCACTTTTGCCGTGACGGCGACCAGTTCGCTATCGGCGATCTCAAACTTATCCCTTATGCGGTTCCGTACGACGCGTGCAAGCCTGTGCAGTACGTGCGACGGCAATCCTAAGCTTGGTGTGATGACTATAAATGCTGCGTGACTGTACCGGCAGGCGTACTTAGACCGGCCATAAATGGGTGCATTAAAAGTGTACTCTCCTAGCCTGTAGTCTTATGTACCTGGGCATCGCAATACCGTCAGGAAGATGTGCCAGTTTGCAGCGTCACCCGGTTATCGGAGAACACCGGTTTCGGTTTTTCCGAAGCTAGCATCGTTTGTGGCGATCATCGATGCCACTCTGGAAGCCGACACAGCGAAGTCCATGTGAAACAGCGCCATACGACGGTGCGCATCCGTGAACGGCTGCGTGACGAAGATATTGG